>VFQQ010003720.1_pt1 | contig 14440 bp, 9 predicted proteins | sample 3512341 | NCBI WGS metagenome assembly VFQQ01 (sample SAMN10412373, study PRJNA504923) | tailings metagenome | isolation source: Relicate 2 Philex TSF1 revegetated site | place: Philippines: Tuba, Benguet | collected 2017-08-29 | reverse complement strand
TAAAGTTAACAGTTTTGCTAACTTTCAAATGGCCGGAGTTTAGGGAAGCTTACAAGACTGGCAAAATGCAGTTAAGATTAAAACTAGCAGTTCTTCATACTCAATATTTTATGTCCCAGTTTTAAATAGAAGGATAGGGCTATCGTTTTTTTTTAATGAAGCAAAAGACCACATAGATAGCGGAAATATTGTTGTAGTTGATTCAAAAAATAACGAAGCGCCCATCCGAGGTATAAAAACATATTTTGATAACATTGTATTACGAAATGAGGGACACAATAGTTTCTCAGGAAGTATTTCATCCTATAATTTTTCAAATAAACATCTATACGATTATGGTTTTAAAAATGGGAATATAGACTGGTATGGGATCAATGCCCCTAGAAAAAGTAAAAATCTAGTTACTAAGTCAAATTCTATTGAACAAAAATTAAATGCAATTTATGAATGTGACTGGTGGGGCCATTATACACTTTGGGCAGATGGCGCACTAACTTTAGATTATACATATTTAGTGTGCAAATTTATTGATGATTGCCAAACTACTTTAATTAAAACCCCTGAAGGCTATAAAGTCATTAAAACAAACTGCGGTGGAGGAGGTGGTGGCAGCGAACCAGAACCTGATCCATTTGGGATTGATTGTGAAAGCTTTATCTTCGTACAGACAGCATCAAACTGGCAAGAAGCTGGAGTAAAAAATCATAGAATGAATATGACTTGGATGGGCGGGGAAAGACATGGTTTAACGATTTCCCTTACCATCGCATCACCGATTATAATTGGAGTACCATTGGAGCGTGATAATGGAAGAATCAAATATTCAAGTGGGAAAGCTGCAGAAATTGCGGCTGAAATTATTCATAGAGCAACTGTTTTGACGCATCAACTTCTAAAGAATGAGCCTTATAGGCCTAGCGATGACGTTATTGAGAGCACTTTTAGAAAATATTTGCATGATGTTGCGGTTTTATATGGCGGTACAGCTGGGAGAACCGGAAGCGGCAGTTCTGCTATATATATTAATAATAACCCTAAATATAAAATTATTGGGACAGGTAACTGTGAATAAACTTAGTCGATTTTTTTTTATCAACTTTGTTTTAATTTTCGTATTTGCTACTATTAATTCAAAGCAACTAAATGCTCAATCGAAATTGATGAATTCAAAAAAGCAATACGACTTATCTGAAATTGATACAATTCAAACTTTTTTTAAAATATTTAAACAGCATATTCGCCCATATAAAAACACAATAGATACAAATCCACTGCCCTCTCCTTATAAAATCACAGGAATTTTATCTGACTCGATAAATGAATTTTTTATTTGCTCAATTCCTGTTACTGCTATTTTTGTAAATGAAAATGGAAACGAGAGAAGCATTTATTTACTTATAGAAAATAGGGAAGAATTTATTCAAAAAATAATACGTGGACTCGAAAAATATCCATACTCATTGATTTCTTCCGGTCATGAGGGTGCCGGAAGTTATAGTATCAATGCTTATTGTTTTGAAAAGAAAAACTACGAAGTGTGGCTTGATCTTGGAAGTTCATTTTTTCTAGGACAAAATAAGAGATCCCATGCCTTAATCACATTGTTAAATGGGAATTTTCAACTAATAAATAACTGACAGGCTCGTTACAATTATAGAACTACCAATAATGATATTTTCCGAATAATAAATCTTTTGAAGGCTTAGGAACTAATCATCTGTAGTTTCCTATGCAGTTTGATATTCATTCAACACCTGAAACTTTAAGCCATTTAATCGCTCATATAAAAGTTTAATCATTTTGCTACAAAATCAGTGCTATTAACTTTACGGTTATTAGCACTTAGTTTTCGTCTATTCTTTAGCTATTTACTAGCTACTGTTTTTATTAAACTGTAAGGTAGAAACGCTTTCATAAATGAATAATAATCAATTCTTTAATTGATTTCTTCTTGAGCGATGGGTCATACACCTGACAAGTCTTTTTTTTTAAATAAACCGTTCATCAAAAAACTAACAGAAAAACACATGGAAACTTTGGTAACGATAAAAGTTTCCATAGTTTTGCGCCCGAATTTAGATTATGGAAACTCAGGAAAGAATATTAATCAAAGCTCATGAATTGTTCATGCGATATGGACTCCGCAGTGTGAGCATGGATGAGATTGCCAATCACCTGGGCATGAGTAAAAAAACCATTTACCAGTACTATGCAGATAAAGATGCACTGGTAGAAGGCACCATTGATATTGAGATCGAACGAAGCAAAAACGACTGTACCGGTCACAGAGATCAAAGTGAAAACGCCATTCATGAAATTTTTATGGCGGTAGATATGGTACAGGAGATGTTGAAACACATGAATCCATCACTCATGTTCGATCTAGAAAAATATCATCCTAAAGCCTATAAAAAATTTCTGGATCACAAGAATAAATTCTTCCATGAAGTCATCAAAAGCAATTTGGAATGGGGCATCACAGAAGGGCTATATCGTGAAGATATCAACGTAGAACTACTAACAAGGTTTCGCTTGGTGACCATGTTTTTCATGTTTGATAAGGAAAACTTTCCTGCTTCCAAATTCACACCCGGCCAGGTCATAGCAGAAATCACTGACAATTTCCTCTTTGGTATGGCAACAGCAAAAGGACAAAAACTGATTTTAAAATACAAGCAACAAAGACAAAAAAAATAAAACTAAACCTATGCACGAAAGAAGGACCCCGAGACTGGTTTTACTGATAGGGCTGGCATTGATAAGTTTTCTTACCAACGCTCAAAATCCTGCAAAGCATGAATTTACCATTCAGCAATGCGTTGATTACGCCAATAGAAACAATGTTCAGGTAAAAAATGCATTGTTGAATATTCAGGTGCAAAACCAAACCAACCGCGATATTACTGCGGCTGCATTACCCACCGTTACGGGTAACGTGAGTGGTAATGATTATTTACAATTACCTGTTTCCTTATTACCCGGAGAATTTTTCGGAGGAGCTGCTGGTACTTTTATTCCGGTTCGTTTCGGAGTGAAATACAATGCATCTGCCACTGTTCAAGTACAGCAATTGCTGTTTGACGGACAAGTATTCATTGGCTTACAGGCTAGAAGAACTTCCATCGAATTTCAAACCAAGAATAAGGAAGTAACAGAAGAGATGATCAAAACCAATATTCACAAGATCTACTACCAGTTGGTGGTGAGTAAAACACAGATCGATCTTTTGGATGCAAACATCAATAGATTATCCAAACTGGAAAACGATACCAGAGAGTTATACAAGAACGGTTTTGCTGAAAAACTAGACCTCGACAAAATAGCTGTTCAGGTTGCGAATTTGCAAACAGAAAAATTGAAAGCTCTGAATAGTATTGATCTGGGATATATGGGTTTGAAAACTTTGATGGGTATGCCCGTAAATGATACACTGATCTTGACGGATCGCTTAGGCGAAGATCAAATCAGTAAGGACTTCACCCTGGATACTGCTTATAACTATGCTGACAGAAAAGATTTCCAATACCTAAGTCTGGGTAAAAAATTGAATGAATTCAATATCAAACGTTATCAGTTAAGTTATTTACCTACTGTATCGTTATCAGGTTCCTATACCAAGAATGCACAAAGAAATAAGTTTGACTTTTTTGGTAAAGGCGATTGGTTCACTACTTCTTTTATCGGCTTGAATGTATCTATCCCCATTTTTGATGGTTTTGGAAAAGATGCCAGAATCAAAAAAGCTCGTTTTGAATTGCAACAAACCGAAAATCAGCTTGATAACCTGAAACTGAGTATTGACAACGAAGTAGCTCAATCAAGAGTGAATTTCAGAACAGCTATTGCCACTATGAATTTCCAAAAGAAAAACATGCAACTGGCAGAAAGTGTATACAACCAGACCAAGAAAAAATATGAAGTAGGTACCGGTTCCAATACCGAGATCACTGCTGCACAAACAGATCTGGTGACCGCACAAACCAATTATATCAGTGCCCTGTACAGTGCTATTATTGCCAGGGTAGATTATTTAAAAGCAATCGGAAAACTATAAACCTAACTATATGCAAAAGATATTCACTATTCTGGTACTCGCCGCTTCAGTAACACTGGTTTCTTGTGGTGCAGGTTCTACTGAGGCCAACAGCGGTGCCGCAGCTGAGCAAAAAGCAAAACTGGCTGAATTAAAAAAACAAAAGGACGGAATTGATGCTGAGATCGCTAAGCTTGAAGCAGAAATCGCTAAACTGGATCCGGCTTCTGCCAAACCGGATAATGCAAAACTAGTTGCGTTATCTGCAGTAGCACCTGAGACATTCACACACTATATTGATCTGCAGGGTAAGATCGAATCAGAAAATATTTCTTTCGTGACTCCACGTGGTGGTGGCGGACAGGTAAAAGCTGTTTATATCAAACGTGGTGATGTGGTAAAGAAAGGACAACTCATCTTAAAACTGGATGATGCCTTACAACGTCAAAGCGTAATTGCAGCTGAGCAAGGTCTTGAAACCCTGAAAACGCAATTGTCTTTCGCAAAAACATTGTACCAAAAACAGAAGAATTTGTGGGAGCAAAATATCGGTACAGAAGTACAGTTGATCACCGCAAAAAACAATGTAGAAACACTGGAAAATCAATTGAAGAGTGCGGAAGAGCAAGTGAAACTTAGCAGAGAACAACTCGCTTTCACTTCAGTATACAGTGATGTAAGTGGTGTTGCTGAAGATGTAAACATTCGCGTAGGTGAAATCTTTGCTGGTCCGGGTCAAATCAAAATTGTCAATACCAGCAATTTGAAAGTCACAACTGAAGTTCCGGAAAATTACATTGATCGTGTTAATAATGGAACCCGCTTGAAAATTACTTTACCTGATATTAATAAAACTGTAGAAGCAAAAGTATCTGTATCCGGAAAGATCATCAATCCAATTAGTCGCAGCTTCTTTATTGAAGCAAGAATGCCGAATGACAAAGATTTCAGACCCAATCAAATTGCGATGGTACAGATTCAGGATTATACCATCAATAATGCCATCACTGTTCCTGTCAATACTTTACAGAATGACGAGAAAGGTAAATATGTAATGGTGGCTGTAAAAGAGAACGGTAAAATGATCGCTAAAAAGAAAATAGTGGTTGTAGGAGAATTTTATGGCGATAAGCTGGAAGTGAAATCCGGTTTACAGGCAGGCGATATGGTGATTACAGAAGGTTACCAGAGTTTATATGATGGTCAGGTAATTACCACCAGCGTTAAGTAGGCATTAAGATTGAAGATTTATTAAACTAATTGTATGAGTGCATTAGAAAATATAAAAGGTAAGTTCAAAGAATTTGTACTTACTACCTGGAGTATCAAAAACAAAACATCCATCTATCTGATGATGTTGTTTGTGAGCTTGGCAGGTATTTACCAATTCATCACTTTACCAAAAGAGCAATTCCCTGATATTGTTATCCCTACTATTTATGTACAAACTGTATATGTAGGTAACTCTCCAAAAGATATCGAGAACCTGGTTACCCGTCCTATCGAAAAACAAATCAAGGGTATTACGGGTGCTAAAATCAAAAAGTTTACTAGTACATCACAGCAAGATTTCTCAGCCATTATGGTTGAGTTTGATACGGATGTAAAAACAGATATCGCACTACAAAAAGTAAAAGATGCGGTTGATAAGGCAAAGCAAGACCTACCGAATGATCTTACACAAGAGCCCACTGTTCTTGAAGTAAGTTTCAGTGAGCAACCCATCATGTATGTGAACCTAAGTGGTGATTATGATCTTCCGCGCTTGAAGAAGTATGCGGATGATATGAAAGATAAACTCGAAGATTTACCTCAAATCAACCGTGTGGATATTGTGGGTGCTCCTGAGCGTGAATTCCAGATCAATGTCGACAATTACCGGATGCAAAGTGCGGGTGTTACTTTCGATGATATCACAGCAGCTGTTCAGCGTGAAAACCTAGATATTTCCGGCGGCCTTTTAGAAGTAGGTAATATGAAACGCAACCTTCAGCTAAAAGGACAGCTGAAAACTGCTTTTGATATTCAGCAGCTCATCGTCAGAAATACCAATGGCGCCCCTATCTATCTAAAAGATATCGCTCATGTGATTGATACCATCAAAGAAAGAGAGAGTTATGCGCGACTGGATGGTAAAAATGTGGTGACACTGAATATCATCAAAAGAAGTGGAGAGAACCTGATCGAGACGAGTGACGGTGTTAAAAAGATTGTTGAAGAAGGAAAGGGCATTTTGTATCCTACGGATATGAAAGCAGTCATCACCGGTGATCAGAGTATTCAAACCAGAACTTCCTTCAATGAATTGGTGAACTCTATCATTATCGGTTTCGTATTGGTATTGATTGTGTTGATGTTCTTCATGGGTGTTGTGAATGCATTTTTTGTGGCATTGTCTGTTCCACTGAGTATGTTCGTTGCCTTCGTATTCTTACCGGGTGCCGATCTGATTGTTGGAACACATGTAACACTCAACTTCATCGTACTCTTTGCATTGTTGTTCGGATTGGGAATTATTGTGGATGATGCAATTGTAGTCATTGAAAATACGCACCGCATCTTTGTAGAAGGAAAGGGTAAATTAACTTCTGCTTTCTCTGCAAGAATTGCAGCGGGGGAAGTATTCGTTCCTGTATTAGCAGGTACACTTACTACACTGGCTCCTTTCTTCCCATTGTTATTTTGGCCGGGTATTATTGGTAAATTCATGGTATACCTGCCAACGATGTTGATTTTCACATTGGCGGCATCATTGGTGGTTGCTTTTATGATGAACCCCATTTTTGCGGTTGACTTCATGAATCATGAAGATGAGCATGGCGTCAAAGAACCTAAGAGTGCCATCTTCAAGAAGAAAGGATTCTGGATCGCGATTGCTATTGGTATCTTATTAGATATTGCAGGTGCTACCTTCTGGGGTAACTTCCTACTCTTCTTCATGGTACTGGTAGTATTCAATAAATATGTATTGGATGATGCCATCCATAATTTCCAGAACAAGGCATTGCCTTGGATCATGAGTCATTATGAAACTTTATTGAGATGGTCATTGAACGGATGGAGACCTGTACACTTGTTATTGGGTACCATTGCTCTGTTCTTTATTTCTTTGTTCATCTTTGTGGGCTCTATTGGAAGTGGTCGTATTCCAATTACTTTCTTCCCGAAAGGTGATCCTAACCAGATATTTGTTTATCTGAAATTACCGGTAGGTACGAATGTAGAATACACAGACTCTATCACCAAAGTATTGGAAGGAAGAGTGAATAAGATTTTAGGCACTGAGAATGGCAAAGAAAATCCGATCGTAGAAAGTGTGATCAGTAACGTTGCCGTAGGTGCAGGTGATCCGATGGCAGGTGATAGAAGTACCAGAAGTGAACTGGGACGTATTCAGGTATCTTTTGTGGAATTTGAAAAAAGACATGGTGTTTCTACCAGACCTTATTTGGATCAGATTCGTGCTGCTATGAAAGGCGTTCCAGGTTCAGAGATCAGTGTGGATCAGGAAAGCGGTGGACCGCCAACCGATCCTCCGATCAATATTGAAATTGCCAGTGAAGATTTTGATGCCATGATCAAAGGTGCTACTGCACTGAAAAATTATCTGGATTCTATTCAGGTACCGGGTGTGGAAGAATTGAAAATGGATGTAGACCTGAAAAATCCGGAGATCACTTTAACTGTTGACAGACAGCGTGCATTGATCGAAGGTGTATCGACTGCTCAGATCGGTATGGAAATTCGTACCGCACTGTTTGGAAGAGAAGTATCAAAAGTGAAGGAAGGAAAAGAAGAATATAAAATACAACTGCGCAATAATGAAATCCAGCGTAAGAGTCTCACAGATCTACTCAATATGCGTATTTCATTTAGAGATATGGCAGCAGGTGGCGCGGTAAAAAATATTCCGATCAGTGCATTGGTAAAAGTTGAACCAACCAGTACATTGGGTAGTGTAAAAAGAAAGAACCAGAAGCGCTTGATCACATTGCGTTCTAATGTATTGACCACAGAAGGATTCAATGCTACGGCTGTGAATCAGGTATTGGCTAAGCATATTGCAGACTTCAAAGGTTTACCTGATGGCGTTACCATTAAACAAACCGGTGAAGGAGAACAGCAGGCTGAAACTGGAGCATTCTTATTCAAAGCACTATTGATTGCATTGGGATTGATCTTATTAATTCTGGTATTACAATTCAACAGTGTGAGTAAGCCGGTAATCATCTTAACAGAGATCATTTTCAGTGTGATTGGTGTATTCCTTGGTTTCTCGATCACAGGAATGGAAGTATCTATTTTGATGACCGGATTGGGAATTGTGGGTCTGGCTGGTATCGTTGTGAAAAATGGTATCCTGGTGATTGAATTCGCAGATGAGTTACGATCTAGAGGTATGAAAACAAAAGAGGCCGTGATTCAGGCAGGTAAGACACGTATCATTCCGGTACTATTGACTGCGCTTGCTGCGATTCTGGCATTCATCCCGATTGCGATAGGTTTTAATATCAACTTCATAACGCTGTTTTCTGAATTGAATCCAAGGATCTTCTTTGGTGGTGATAATGTAGTGTTTTGGAAGCCGTTAAGCTGGACCATCATCTTTGGTCTAACCTTCGCTTTCTTCATGACATTGATCATTGTACCTGCGATGTATCTGATCGCTGAGCGTTTACGCAGACCGATGCGGAGAATGTTTGGTGGTAAATGGATCAGCTTCATGGGCATTCCACCGTTGACCATTATCTTCTTATTGTTGATGGTAGCGGCATTGATCAGAAATAGAATAGCGAGAAAGAAAAGAGAAAAACGTTTGAAAAATGTAGCCACTGTCAACCAATCTTTTATTGGCAGTTGGTTCTAATGATAGTGTACAGTTGGTTTTTGGTAATAATCCACACACCGCCCCTGTTCCCAGGGGCGGTTTTTTTTGCGGGAAATACTCACAAATTTCTGTGTACCTCTGTGCCTTCTCCGAAGGAGTCCTTTGGACAGTGGCAATAAAATGAACCCATACAACTCCAAAGACTACCCCCTCCAAACAGAAACCAGCCAAATTCTATCTACCTGTATAGAAGTTCATCGAATACTTGGTAAAGGATTTTTAGAAATAGTCTATAAAGACGCATTGGAATATGAGTTTCAAAATAGAAAAATAAGCTACCAAAGAGAACAACAATACATCATCGAGTATAAATCAATTATCCTACCACATAAATTCTTTGCTGACTTTGTTGTTTTTGATCAAATTATTTTAGAGGTTAAGGCTCAAAATGGCATTGCGGAAGAGCAATACAAGCAGGTGATTAATTATTTGCGTGTGTCAGGATGTAAGGTTGGATTGATTATTAATTTTGGGGAGGATAGGTTGGGTATCAAGCGAGTGATTTTGTAAAAGAAATGCCACTGAGGGCACTGAGATACACAGAATTAAAGAAAAAGAATATACAGTTACCTATAAAAACACCATTTTACCGCATAAATTTTATGCCGACTTTGTAATAGACAACTCAATAATTTTAGAGATCAAATCAAAGGCAGGAATTATAGAACAACATCAGGCACAGGTATTAAACTATTTGGCGGTATCGAAGTTAAAAGTTGGACTGTTATTAAATTTTCATGACCAATCTCTTCAATATAATAGAATCGTTTTAACTAAATAATCTGCGAATCTGCAGCTTATTTTTTTGCCGCAGATTCGCAGATTATGTAATGATTCTAACTATTAAACTACTTATTTAAAAAATGAGCTATGAAACAAAATCACGAAATAGATTACAAGATCTACGGAGAGGAAATGCAATATGTGGAGGTGGAGTTAGACCCTAATGAAACGGCCATTGCTGAACCGGGAGCATTTATGATGATGGATGATGGTATTCAAATGGAAACGCTGTTTGGCGATGGCAGTAAACAACAAGGTGGATTATTGGGTAAACTTCTCAATGCCGGCAAACGCGTACTCGTAGGTGAAAACCTATTCATGACGGCATTTACCAATGTGACTGGTGGCATTAAAACCGTCAGCTTTGCTTCCCCTTATCCCGGAAAAATCATCCCTGTTGATCTTTCCCGTTTTCAGAATAAAATCATTTGTCAGAAAGATGCATTCCTCTGTGCCGCTAAAGGTGTAAGTGTGGGCTTAGAGTTCCAAAGAAAATTAGGAACGGGATTATTTGGCGGCGAAGGCTTTATTATGGAAAAATTAGAAGGCGATGGTATGTGCTTTTTACATGCATGCGGACATGTGGTTCAAAAACAACTACAACCGGGGGAATTACTAAAAGTAGACACAGGCTGTATTGTAGGGTTTACTTCGAGTGTAGATTATGACATTCAATTTGTTGGAGGCATCAAGAACACCATTTTTGGAGGTGAAGGATTATTCTTTGCAACACTCCGTGGTCCGGGTATGGTTTGGATTCAAACACTACCAATCAGCCGACTGGCAGGAAGAATTCTTGCTTATGGTACTTATAGTAGAAAAGAAGAAGGTAGCATTCTGGGAGGCATCGGTAATATTTTGGATGGAGATGGATGGAGGTAAAGTTTAGCTGATAGCTTATGGGTCATAGCAAATAGCAGATAGCTGATAGTTCATAGCAAATAGGAGGAAATTACTTGTTACAAACTATTTGCTATGAACTATCAGCTATCTGCTACCATGATAAGTCGTGATTATTAAAAAATAAAACAATGAATAAAAGAAAGGTCATAGTATTCATTGCCTGTAGCGCAGATGGATATATTGCAGGAAAAGAAGATAATCTTGATTTTCTCAGTATCGTAGAAGCACCTCCTGAGGATTATGGATATGCTACATTTGTGAGTACAGTTGATACAGTGATCATGGGAAGAAAAACCTATGATAAAGTATTGAGCTTTGGTGTCCCCTTTCCTCATCAGGAAAGAACTTGCTATGTTATTTCTTCTTCTAGATTGGGTAAAGATGAAAATGTTACATTTTGGAATGATGAACCTGAAAAACTGATCGAGAAATTACAAATGGAAAATGGCAGTTCAATTTTTGTTGATGGCGGAGCAGCCACTATTCATGCACTTCTTAAGAAAGGATTGATCGATCAATTCATCATCTCTATTATTCCGCATTTATTAGGTAGTGGTATACGTTTGTTTGCTGATGAATTCCCGGAACAGCATTTGAAATTGACTGACTCCAAAACATTCCCTTCAGGTCTAGTACAATTATGGTACGAGAAAAAATAAGTTGATGATGGAATAAGTTATACAACGATACTATCGATCTTCATAACTTAGCACTGTTATGAAGATCGATAGTATTGCTTCTCTAAAAGATTTTTTTGATAGTAAAGTTGCGCAATACAATCAGCCTTCTTTTATTCAAGATGACCCTATCTGTGTGCCGCATGCTTTCAGTAAAAAGCAGGACATAGAAATTGCAGGTTTTTTTGCAGCCGTATTTGCTTGGGGTAATAGAACTACGATCATTCAAAAATCATTTGAATTGATGAAACTAATGGACAATAGTCCTCACGAGTTTTGTCTGCACCATCAGGATCAGGATTTGAAAAGATTGCTACACTTCAAGCATCGAACATTTAATGCTACCGATCTACTCTATTTTATCAGTTTTCTACAACAGCATTATAAAAAGCAGGACTCTTTAGAAGATGCTTTTGTGATTCCAAAAGAAAAAGAAATAGAAATTCGATTAATACGATTTCATGAATACTTTTTCTCCCTTGAAGATGCTCCTGCAAGAACCAGAAAACATATCGCCACCCCTTATAAAGGCTCATCTTGTAAAAGATTGAATATGTTCTTACGCTGGATGGTACGAAAAGATAAAGCCGGCGTTGATTTCGGAATCTGGCAAAAGATAAAACCCTCAGAACTGATTTGTCCGATTGATTTACATGTAGCCAGGGTAGCGAAACGATTTCAGTTACTAGATAGAAAACAAACAGACTGGCAAGCGGCCGTTGAACTAACGAATTACCTCAAAACCTTAGACCCCAAAGATCCGGTGAAGTATGATTTTGCTTTATTTGGATTGGGGGTTATGGAGAAGTATTAGCACTCATAAAAAACTCCTATTCTTTACGGTTAATCCTTTAAAGTAAATAACCGCAGAGAATAGGAGAAATGAGTTGTGCTGAGAAGAGATTAGAAGAAAAACATACTTTGCCTTCCCCCTACTTTACCACCTGATCCCTTACCCGATGCTCCAAAGCTTCTGATATTGTAGGTAAATGTGAGCATAAAATAACGCTGCAGAATATTGACTTGTCTGTCGGTAATGAAATTCTCAGCAGAGAAACGAAATACAGAGCGATTTTGATTCAATACATCAAAGACTGAGAATTTAAGTTGCCCTTTATCGTCTTTGAGGAACAGATACGTTAAACCTGCATTCAATAAGGCCACCGTTTTCTGAACACCCGGTGCTGTTTGTGAATTATAACGATGATCCAATGTCATTTCCCATACAAATTTTTTCGGCACACGCACTACGAGGTCGGTATTGATACTCTGTCTTTCTACTTGCAGGTTACGAAAATCACTGCTTTCATAGTAGGCATTATTGATACCTCTGTTATAACTGATATTCCATTCTATTTTATCATTCCAATTCAATCCACCACGTAAGTACGGACTGAAGTCAATATTCTTTACATAACTCTTCTTCGAGTTGATGATCAAAAAGTTTCTGGTATAGTTAAGATTGTATCCACTGCCGAAGTTCACTGAAAAGGTCTTGTTGAGTTTATACTGCTTGTTGAAATAAAAGTTTGTATAAAAATTATGGATACCATCTGCATTCACCGGCATCGTAGTTTGAACACCATTGGCAGCAATTTCTCGACTTCTTACCACTCCATTATTACTAATATTTCCACCTAAATAAGCACTGATGAATAATTGTTTAGCCGTTACGTTCTTGAAATAATTGAGATTGAAATTGTGTGATACTGCCGGTTTTAGATCAGGATTTCCTTTATTGATGTACAAGGGATTACTGTTATCCGCTACCGGTTGAATATCACCAATACCCGGTGGATTTACATTGGCATTATAACTTAAGTTGAATTCACGCCAACTGATATTTCCACCCGGTAAGATATAATTGAAATGCTGATCGAGTTTTTGTCCAATTGAAATATATCGGTTATTCAAATCCAGCCATAAGAAGTTGAGCGTAGCTGTGATACTTAATTTTTTATGCCTGAAATTCAATCCGGATGAAAGATTATTTCTCCAACTCGTTCTTTCCAAATGATTGGTCAATAAGCTATTGGGTTGATCATACTTACCATTGCTATTGTTTTTATTAAACGTTGACAAAGCATCCTTATTCTCAAAGTAGGTCAGTGCATAGCCTAATCGTAAAGTAATTTTTTTAGTAAGTGGATCGGCAAAATTCAAATTGGTATTGGTAGAGAAATTGGCACGCTCCAAGTCACGTAACTGATCCAACGTGCTGGAACCTGTTGGAAAAAAAGTATTCAAAACATTGTTGAACTGATCACTGTTGGTGTTATTATAATTCATTGAATTGAACACATTAAAAGTTCTTCCCTTTTTTCTGAAATTTTTGAAATAGCTCAATGAATGATTATAACCCAAGTCTCTTGCAATTGTTGACTGAAGATTATTACTTGTATTTAAAAGTCCATCTACACTACTTGTGGTATTGATATTGGTGAGACGGTTATTATTCTGTTCCCCTACTGTCAAAGAGGGACGAAACTCCATTCTTGACGTAGTATCAATTTTCCAACGCAGACCAAACCCTAGTCGATGGCTGTTGGCATTTTGTACTTCAGATCTGTTCGAGCGTGTATTAAGAATGGTATCACCCAAAAACTGTTGTCTGTTTTCTAACTCTGTAATATCATTTCTTGTTTTACCATAGAAATATTGTGTATTCAGCGTCAACCCTTTTTTGAATTCATTATTCAGGTTAAATCCAATACCCCGCGATTGTTGGATACCTTGTCCGGTTCCTCCAAAAGAAATACCATTCACATTCAATCCACCATTACCATTGATAGAGATAGAATTGATACCGCTTCGATCAAAGCCACCCAAGGTTCTAATATCATTGAATCCAAATCCGGCTTTATTCAAATTATTACTGAAACCTAAAACGCTCACTTGTAAAGTATCGCGAAACATATTTACGATACCGCCCCCTTCATATCGATCTCCATCTGCTTTACCGGCATAGGCTTTACCAAACCATCCTTGCTTGATGGCTTTTTTCAATTTGAGGTTAATGACCTGACCTACATCTGCTTTGGCTTTATCCGGATTGAGATCCAATTCATCCTTATCATCTGCTACCTGAATTTTATCAATGATGTAGGCTCCCCCAAAAAGTTGTCCATTCTTGGTTAGAGTTAACGGGAAAAAGCT
>VFQQ010003718.1_pt1 | contig 14450 bp, 11 predicted proteins | sample 3512341 | NCBI WGS metagenome assembly VFQQ01 (sample SAMN10412373, study PRJNA504923) | tailings metagenome | isolation source: Relicate 2 Philex TSF1 revegetated site | place: Philippines: Tuba, Benguet | collected 2017-08-29 | reverse complement strand
CCAGGACCCCGGCTTCATCGACCACGTGGTCAACAAGAAGGCCGAGATCGTGCGCGTCTACCTGCCGCCGGACGCCAACACGCTGCTGTGCGTGGCCGAGCGCTGCCTGCGTTCGCGCAACCTGGTCAACGTCATCGTCGCCGGCAAGCAGATGCAGCCGCAATGGCTGAGCATGGACGCGGCGATCCGCCACTGCGCCGCCGGCGCGGGCCTGTTCGAGTGGGCCTGCAGCGACGGCGGCGGCGAGCCCGACGTCGTGCTGGCCTGCGCGGGCGACGTGCCCACCCTCGAGGTCCTGGCCGCCGCCGACCTGCTGCGCCGGCACCTGCCGCAGCTCGCGCTGCGCGTCGTCAACGTCGTCGACCTGATGGCGCTGCAGCCGCGCAGCGAACACCCGCACGGCCTGACCGACCACGAGTTCGACGCCCTGTTCACCACCGACCGCCCGGTCATCTTCGCCTACCACGGCTATCCGTGGCTGATCCACCGCCTGACCTACCGGCGCAGCAACCACGCCCGCCTGCACGTGCGCGGCTACAAGGAGGAAGGCACGACGACCACGCCCTTCGACATGGCCGTGCTCAACGAGCTGGACCGCTACCACCTCGTCATCGACGTCATCGACCGCGTCAGCGGCCTCGGCCAGCGCGCCGCGCACCTGCGCCAGGCGATGCGCGACAAGCTGATCGATCACCGCGAGTACATCGAGCGGCACGGCCAGGACATGCCGGAGATCCTCGGCTGGCGCTGGCAGGCCGAGGCCGCGTGAAGCCGTCGGCCGCTGCGGGCGCCGGCGCGCCGGCGCCACGCTGGCGCATCGTGCTCGCCGGCTTCCTGCTGGCACTGATGGGCGGCATGTCCTACGCCTGGGGCGTGCTCGTGCTGCCGCTGATGGACCGCTTCGGCTGGACCAAGGCCGAGGCGGCGCTGCCGTTCACGGTTTTCCTGCTCGTCTTTGCGCTCGCGATGGTGCCGGCCGGCCGCTTGCAGGACCGCCTGGGTCCACGCGCCGTGGCCACGGCCGGCGCGCTGCTGTATTTCGTCGCCTATGCCGGGGCGGCGCTGATCGGCCACATGCCGAGCGTCTGGTGGCTGGTGGCCACCTACGGCGTGCTCGGTGGCATCGCCTGCGGCCTGACCTATGCCTGCATCGCGCCGCCGGCGCGCAAGTGGTTTGCCGACAAGCCGGCGCTGGCGGTGTCGACGGCAGTGATGGGCTTCGGCCTGGCGGCGCTGGTGCTCGCACCGCTGAAGTCGGAGTACCTGATCGTCGTCCATGGCATCGAGGGCACCTTCGTCGTCATCGGCGCGGCGACGCTGGTCGTCGATCTGCTGGCGGCGCGGCTGCTGCGCAACCCGCCCGAGGGCTGGTCGCCGCCCGTCGCTTCAGCAGCGCGGGCGGCGGCGGCCGTGCCGGCGCTCGAGCTGACGCCGTTGCAGATGGCGCGCACGGCGCGCTTCTGGCTCATCTGGCTGACCTTCGGTGCCGTGATCTCGGGCGGGCTGGTGGCCATCGGGCTGATCCCGGCCTACGGGCACGCCATCGGCCTGGACTCGGCACAGGCGGCACTGGCCATCTCGGTGTTCGCCGCCTTCAACGGCTTCGGCCGCCCGCTCGGCGGCCTGCTGGCCGATCGGCATGGCGTGCTGCCGGTGATGCTCGCCACCTATGCGGTGCAGGCCGCGGTGCTGCTGGCCTTCCCTGTCTACGCGCAGACGCTGCCGGCGCTGTACATCGCCGCGGCGCTGCTCGGCTGGAGCTTCGCGGTGACGCTGGGCCTGTTCCCGGTGCTCACCTCGTCGTGTTTCGGCGTGCGCCATCTCGGCGCCAACTACGGCCTGGTGTTCACCGCCTTCGGCGCCGGCGCGCTGGTGCCGCTGTGGGCCTCGTGGCTGCACGATCGCAGCGGCAGCTGGGGCCCGGCCTTCTTCGCTGCGGGCGTGCTGGCCGTGCTCGGCCTGGTGCTGTGCATCGCCTTGCGCGGACTGCTCGAGGCCGACGCCCGGTCTGCGCCGCCGGCGCTCAGGTGAGCCGTTGGACGTCAGCAGACCCCAGCGCGGCAAAGCAGTGACAGGCGCTGCCGCCGAGCACCGACCGATGCCACGCCCACTGCGCTGCGCTGCAGCCCGCCGCAGTGCTTGCGCGTCAGAACGCGCCGAAGACCGCCGCCAGCACCAGCACGGCCACCAGCGCCACGAGCGGGAAGACCACGGCGACGACGAAGATGTCGAAGTACGACTGCCGGTGCGTCAGCTTGCAGATCGCCAGCAAGGTGATCACCGCGCCGTTGTGCGGCAGGGTGTCGAGGCCGCCGGTGGCGATGGTGGTCACGCGGTGCAGCAGTTGCGCGTCGATGCCGGCCGCGCGGCCCATCTCGAGGTAGGTGCTGCCCAGGGTCTGCAGCGCGATGCTCATGCCGCCGGAGGCCGAGCCGGTGACCCCGGCCAGGATGTTGACGGCCACCGCCAGCGACACCAGCGGGTTGCCCGGCGCGACGGCCAGCACCGCGTCGCGGATCAGCACGAAGCCGGCCAGCGAGGCGATCACCGCGCCGTAGCCGACCTGGCTGGCGGTATTGAAGATCGGCAGCACGGCGGCGCTGGCGCCGGCGTCCAGCGTGGCCTTCGGCGCCGCCAGGCACTTGCGCAGCCCGACCAGCATGCCCAGGTTGGCCAGCGCCAGCGCGGCGATGATCGACCAGGTGCCCAGCACCGTCTCCAGCCGCGTGGCGCCGTACAGTGGCAGCGCCAGGTAGGCGCTGTCCAGCCGCGGCAGCCACTGCGTGCTGAACAGCCAGTTCAGGACCACGACGCCGACGATGGGCGCTGCCGCCGCGCCGATGCCGGGCAGCGGCGCGGCGGCAGCGCCGGCGGTGCCCAACTCGGCGACGTCGTAGCCTTCGCCCTGCGCGTGCGGGCGGATGCGCCGCTCCAGCGCCGGCGCCTGCGGCGCTGACGCGGCCGCTGCCACGTCCGGGGTGTCGGTGCTCGCCTGGGCCTCGGGCTGCGCGCCGAAGCCCTCGCCGGCGGCGTGCGCCCGCCTCACGCGGCGGTTCAGCCACCCCATGCCGCCGCCCAGCATCAGCAGGGCGGCGACGATGCCCAGCCCCGGCGCGGCGAACGGGGTGGTGCCGAAGTACGGCATCGGGATCGCGTTCTGGATCGCCGGCGTGCCCGGCAGTGCCGTCATCGTGAAGGTGAAGGCGCCGAGCGCGATCGTCGCCGGGATCAGCCGCCGGGGCACGTCGGCGCGCCGGAACAGCTCGAGCGCCACCGGGTACACCGCAAAGGCCACCACGAACAGCGACACGCCGCCGTAGGTGAGCACCGCGCAGGCCAGCACCACCGCCAGCACCGCGCGCCGCGCGCCGAGCCAGTCGACGAAGCGCAGCGCGATCACCCGCGCCGCGCCGGAGTCCTCCATCAGCTTGCCGAACAGCGCGCCGAGCAGGAACAGCGGAAAGAACAGCGCCACGAAGCCGCCGGCGGCCTTCATGAAGACCTGCGTGTAGCTGGCCAGCAGCGGCACGTCGGGCGTGGCGAGCACGGCCACCAGCGCGGCCAGCGGCGCCAGCAGCAGCACGCTGACGCCGCGGTAGGCGAACCACATCAGCAGCGCCAGCGAGACGAGGATGCCGGCGATGCTCAGCATGGGGCGAGGGGCGCGGTGCGGCGCGCAGTTCCGGTGGCGGCGCGGGTCACTGGGCGATGCCGTCCAGGTAGGGTTCGAGCGGCAGCGTCGAGCGCCGCCCGAGGTGGGCAAAACCGTGCTCGATCCAGGCTTCGGCCGCCTCGCGGCCCAGGCGGTGCAGGCGGCTGAGTTGCGCCCATCCGGCATCGAGCCGGTTGCTGGCCCCCGGGCGCGCCAGGTCCTCGCCGGCTTCGATGCGGTGCAGGCGCAGGGCAGCGATCTGAGCGAACAGCGGGGCGCGGCGCCGTGCGGAGTCCGTGCCGTCCTCGCGCAGCAGACGGCGGATCAGCGCGAGCGTGCGCAATTCCTTGACCAGGCTGCCGTTGAAGGTGATCTCGTCGAGCCGGTCGGCGATTTCGTGCGCCAGGCGTGGCACGGCGTCGCGCCGTGACGGGTTGATCTGCACCAGCATCAGGTCGTGCGTCGCGCTGTGCGCGACCAGCGGCAGCAGCGAAGGATTGCCGAGATAGCCGCCGTCCCAATAGGCCTCGCCGTCAATCTCCACGGCGCGGAACAGCAGCGGCAGGCAGGCCGAGGCCATCACCACGTCGGCGCTCAGCTCGTCGTGTCCGAATTCGCGCAACTGCCCGGTGCGAACGCGCGTTGCGCCGACGACCACCCGCACGCCGCGATAGGCGCGCAAGCGCTCGAAGTCGACCTCTGCGGCCAGGATGTCGCGCAAGGGGTTGAGGTTCAGCGGATTGAACTGCGTCGGCGCGAACGAGCGGCCGACCCAATCCAGCATCGCGCGCCACGGCGACGCGGCCAGCCAGCCGTGGCCGAACAGCATCGCCAGCGCGTCGGGCACCGGCGGGGCGGCGAGCGGGCCGCTCCCGGTGGCATTGCTGACGCGGCTCCAGAAGCGGCGCAGGGCCTCGCGTGCGCCGCGGCGGCCGCCGCGCGCCAGGCCGTCGGCCAGCACGACGGCATTCATCGCCCCGGCGCTGGCGCCGCTGATCGCATCGAACTCGATGCGCTCGTCCTCGAGCAGTCGATCGAGCACGCCCCAGGTGAACGCGCCGTGCGCGCCGCCGCCCTGCAGGGCGAGGTCGATGCGTCGGGTTCGTCGTGCACACATGGTCGAGGGCAGGCAGGGTCGCCGCATCATGCCGCAGTCCGGACGCCTGCTGCGCTGGGCGCGCGCGCGAAGTCGCCCGATCGTCATCGCCCTTGACAGGCGTCAACGACCGACGGCGCGGCGGGCGTCACAGTGCCCAGCGGTTTCAGTGCCATCGAAGTTGCAGGTAGGCACGCCCGGCATCCGAAGGAGTGCATGTGAAGATCCTGCTCCCGGTCGACGGCAGCAAGTACACCAAGCGCATGCTCGGCTATGTGGCTGCGCGTGACGAGTGGTTCGGAGGCCGGCATCGCTACACCGTGTTGACGGTGGCGCCGTACATGCCCGCGCGCGAGGCCGCGGTCACATCGCACGAAGCCATCCAGCGCCAGTACCGGCACGAGCAGGAATCCGTGCTCGAGCCGGTGCGCGCCTTCTTCGCCAGGCGGGGACTCGACGCCGAGTTCGTCGGCGAAACCGGCGACGCGGCCGAGCGCATCGCCGAACTGGCGCGCCGAGACAAGCCCGACCTGATCGTGATGGGGTCGCACGGCCGCGGGCACTTGGCGAGCCTCGTGATGGGCTCGGTGGCGACGAAAGTCCTGGCCACGACCAAGGTGCCGGTGCTGCTGGTGCGATGACCCGAACATCGAGACCGACCATGAAGATCCTGCTCGCTGTCGATGGCAGCCCGTTCACCAAGAAGATGCTCGCCTATGTCGCGGCGCATGACGAGTGGCTCGGCGCGGACCACCGATACACCGTGGTCCATGTGGTGCCGAAGATCCCGCCGCACGCGGCGTCGTTTCTGGCGCGCGAAGCCGTCGACGGCTATTACGCCGACGAGTCGGAGAAGGTGTTCAAGCCGATCCGCACCTTCTTCGGCAAGCACGGCCTGCAGGCGGAGTTCGCCGGACTGTCAGGGCATGCCGGCGAGACGATCGCCAAGATGGCCGACGACGGCTCGTTCGACCTGCTGCTGATGGGGTCGCACGGGCATGGCCAGCTCGGCAACCTGGTGATGGGATCGGTGGCGACGCGGGTCGTGGCCGCATGCCGCGTGCCGGTGCTGCTGGTGCGCTGAAACGGTCGCGTCCCCGCGGGTTGCGAGCTGTCCTGGGGATGTGGTCCGTCCGAGATGGGCCGCCCGGAACCCGCAGCCGCGTTCGATGTGGCGTGTAAGGCTTTGCGCCTCGTACTGGGTCGGCAGCGCGACGCGCCGGATGCCCGAGTTGACGCAGTTGCCGAGCGCGCAGGCGACGCCGCGTTGCGTCAGGGTGTTGGGCGCCCCGGGCTCGGGGCGCCGGTTCGCGCACGGTAGTCGAGTGCGGGGGACGGTTGATCTTCGGGCACGCGAGTGCTCCCTTCAGCGGTCGCTTGCGACGAGCACGTCGCAGTCGGCCTGGCGCAGCAGGCTCTCGGCGACCGAGCCCAGCAACCAGCGTTCGACCGCGGTCCTGGATTTCGTGCCCACGGCAACGAGATCGACGCCTTGCGCCTTGGCGGCCCGGATCACCGTGCGGACGGGCTCGGCGGTGCTGACGATCAGGTGCCAGTCCGCGTCCGCCGGATGGTGATTCGCCAACCACTGCCGGAGTTCCTCGCGCGCCGGCTTGCGACGCTGTTCGCGCCAGGCCTCCATCTTCTCCGGCCTGACACCCGGCCGCCCTTGCGCCTGCGTCGAGATCTCGTCGTCCATCGCATGCACAGCGACGGCGCGTTCGCGTCGCGGCGTCAGCCGCAGCGCGGTTTGCAGCGCCCGTGTCGCCGCCATGCCGGGCGGCCGGTCCAGCGCGGCGAGGAACGAAGCGTAGCTGCGCCCGGCCGACCTGCGCACCAGCAGCACAGGCACGCGCGTGCCTCGGCAGACGCGATCGACGGTCGTGCCGATGCCGAGCCAGTCGATGGCCTGGCGGCGTCGGTGGCGGCCGAGAACCACGAGTTCGCACGGCATCTGCCCGCACAGCTCGAGGATGGCGCGAAACGGCTTGCCCTCGGTCAGCACCGGTTCGACGCGCACGCCGCCGAATCGGGATCTGCAGGCTTGTTCGAGCCTTGCGGCGGCTTGTTCGAGCCTCTCGCGAGCCCCGTCGGCAGCGGCACCGGCCTGCGCCGAGACGCAGTGCAGCAGCACGATGCGCGCGTCCGCGGCAAGCGGCAGCCAGGGCACGCGAGCGACCGCATGCTCGGCGCCCTTTCCGAGGTCGGTCGGTACCAGGACATGCGCGAACGGGCGAATGCTGTCAGCCATGACGAGGCACCCGACGCCGCCTCACGCCGACGCCGCGCTTCGCTCGCCCTGGACTGCCGTCCCGGGAGCGCGTCCCACGATGGAGGACAGCAAGTCCACCGGCATCGGAAACACGATCGTCGAGCTCTTCTCGCCGGCGATCGCGGTCAGCGTCTGCAGATAGCGCAGTTGCATCGCCTGCGGCGATTGCGACAGCTTGTGGGCCGCCTCGAGCAGCTTGTCGGAGGCCTGCAGTTCGCCTTCGGCGTGGATCACCTTGGCGCGCCGCTCGCGCTCGGCCTCGGCCTGGCGCGCGATGGCGCGCACCATGGTCTCGTTCAGGTCCACGTGCTTGATCTCGACGTTGGCCACCTTGATGCCCCAGGCGTCGGTCTGAACGTCCAGCACCTGCTGCAGATCCTGGTTGATCTTCTCGCGCTCTGCCAGCAGCTGGTCGAGGTCGTGCTTGCCGAGGATGGCGCGCAGCGTCGTCTGGGCCAACTCCGAAGTAGCCTTCATGTAGTCCTCGACCTGGATGATCGCGAGTTGCGGATCGACCACGCGCGCGTAGACCACCGCGTTGACCTTGACCGAGACGTTGTCGCGGGTGATCAGATCCTGCGCCGGCACGTCCATCACCACGGTACGCAGATCCACCCGCACCATCTGCTGGATGCCGGGGATCAGGATCACCAGTCCCGGACCCTTGACCTTCCAGAAGCGGCCGAGCTGGAAGACAACGCCGCGCTCGTACTCGCGCAGGATGCGAATCGACGCCGCCAGCAGCATCAACAGCAGGATGGGGATGAAGCCGTATCCGATTTCCCAGTACATGAGCGTCTCCGGTGGTGGTGGTGCGTTACGGACCCTTGGCCTCGGCGGGCGCCTGCGGGCCGCGGGCGTCGTGGTGGCCGGCCACGTCGGGCTCGACCTTCAACACGAGACCTTCGCGCCCGGCCACGCGCACGCGCAGCCCGGGATGCAGGGGGACGTCCGAAGTGGCGCGCCAGCGTTCGCCGTGCAGGCGCACCCAAGAAGCGCCGGCCGAAACCTCCACGACCTCGCCGTCGGCGCCGATGAGTTCCTCCGCGCCACTGACCACCGGTCGCTTGCGCGCCTTGTGCGCCATGCGCAGCACGACGATCATGAACAGCGCGTTGATCACCGACGCCGCGGCGATCAGACCCTTGGGGATGCCGAAGCCGGGAACGTCGGTGTCGATCAGCATCACCGAGCCGATGACGAAGGCGATCGTGCCGCCGATGCCCAGCGCACCGAAGCTGGGCTGCAGGGCCTCGGCCACCAGCAACGCGAATCCGAGCACGATCAGCGCCGCGCCGGCGTAGCTCACCGGCAGCATCTGCAACGCGAACAAGCCGAGAAGCAGCGAGATCGACCCGGCCACTCCCGGCACGCCGAAGCCCGGTGTGGTGAATTCGAAGTACAGCCCGTAGATGCCGAGCAGAAGCAGCAGGTACGCCACCGTCGGATCGGTGATGACGCTCAGCAGCTTGGTGCGCCAATCGGGTTCGACGATGGTGGTGGACGCCGCCTGCGTCGCCAGCGTCCGCTGCACGCCGTCGGCCAGTTGCACGGTGCGCCCATGCGCCTGTTGCAGCAGCGACGGCAGGTCGGCGGCGATGAAGTCGATCACGCGCTGCGCCCGTGCTTCTTCGGCTGCAAGGCTCACGCCGTCACGCACGGCGCGGTCGGCCCAGTCGACGTTTCGCCCGCGCATCTGCGCCAGCGAGCGCAGGTACGCCGCCGCATCGTTGACGATCTTGCGCGTCATCGCATCGGCGCCCGGGCGCACCTGGTCGCGGGCGCCGGCCGGCTCGCTTGCGCCTTCTTCGGGCGCGGACGGCGGGCGCTGCTGCGGCGCGGGCTGTGGCGCAGTGCCGGGCATGCCGCCCATCTGCACCGGCGTGGCCGCACCGAGATTGGTGCCCGGCGCCATCGCGGCGACATGGCTGGCGTAGACGATGTACGCGCCAGCGCTGGCGGCACGGGCCCCGCCCGGAGCAACCCAGGCGGCCACGGGCACGGGCGACGCCAGGATGTCCTTGACGATCTGGCGCGTCGAGCTGTCCAGGCCGCCGGGCGTGTCGATCTGCAGCACGATCAGCGGCGCACCGTCTCGGGCGGCCCGCTGCAGGCCGCGCGAGAGGAAGTCCGCCGTGGCCGGTCCGATCGGTCCGACGACGCGCAAGACCGGCACGGCGGCCCCGACGACCGGTGCCGAAGCCGGCCCGGGCGGCGGCGGCCGGGCACTCGCCTGTCCCACTGCCGCGGCTAGCCACAGGAACAGGGCAGCCAGCGGCCACACGAGCGCTGCCATGAACCGGACACGGCCGCATGCGCCGCGCTGGGCGCCCGTGCGCGGCCAACCCCGGTCGGTCACGGCACCACCAACACGTCGCGGTGGGTGTGGTGGAGCACATGCTGCGCCATGTTGCCCAGCCAGCGCTCGGCGAGTGCACCCTCGCCATGGTGGCCCACGACCACGCAGTCCGCCGGCATCGACGCGGCACGCTGGACGATGGCGCGCGAGCGCACGTCGTCCACGACCTCGGCCGAGACCTGATAGCGAGTCCCTCTCGAGAGGCCGCCGGCGAGCTGCGCGAGTTCTCTGTGCGCATAGGCGTGCATCGAGTCGTGCAGCACCCGGATCTGTTCCTGGCCCAGGCCGCCGATCCGCAGGTCGCGGTCCAGCGCCGGATCCAGCGCATGGAGCATCTGGTGATGTGCGTCCGGCAGCAGGCGCAAGGCGAACTGCGACGCCCTCAGCGACCCTTCGCGCAGATCCACCGCGATCAGCACCCGTTCGTACGGCCGCGCGGCGTCGAGACGCACCGTCAAGACCGGGCAGCCTGGCGCGCGCAGCACTTTCGAGGCCGTTCCGCCCAGTCCGAGCCAGCCGGGGTCGGCCCGCGCCCCCAGAACCACGAGGGTGCAGGCGCGCTCACGGGCGTGGGCGACGATCCGCTCGGCGGCCTCGCCGACACTGAAGTGCGCGGCGACCTCCAAGCCTGCGTCGGCGGCCAGCCTCGCGGCCACCTCGCTCAAGCGCTGCCGGGTCGACACGTCCGGTGGCGGATCGACCGTCAGGCGCTGCGCGTCGTAGACAGCCTTGAGGCTGTGCCAGGCGCCGGCGTCGAATACATGCAACAGGTCCAGCGAAGCACCATGCGCCCTGGCCAGCTGCACGGCCCGATCGACTGCGGCCAGGGCGCCGGGCGAGGAGTCCGTGGCAACAAGGACGCGCCGAACGGCGCTCGCGACGGCCATGCTGCTCTCCCGGCCGCACACGGCGCGACCGCTGCACGATCTTCGCCGCATGCGCTCGCGCGGCCTTGATCGGCCTCAAACGCGCGTCTCGGCCGTCACGAGCGCCCTCGACGCTGCACCGCCTCGGGGGCCGGCAGCGCCTGCCAGGTGGCCTTGAAGATCGCCTGCCCGACCTGCAGCCGCTTCTTCGCCGGGCACGCCAGCCGCACGCACAGCAGCAGCCGCTCGGCATCGGCGAAGTCCCAGAACACGCGGATGCGGCCGGACGGGAGCTCGACGAAGCTCTCGTCGGCGACCTGGCGAAAGTGCGCCTCGGCCTGCGCCTGCCATTCCTTGGTCGCCTCGATGGCCGCCTCGGTGGCGGCAGCCTCGATGCGCGCCAGGTCGTGCGCGCAGGCCACCGGCACCGGGATGCGCAGGAAGTGCAGCACGAAATCGCCGGTCGACGAGGTGTTCTTCAACGGCAGCGTCAGCAGCAAGGCGTTCGGGAACGCCGCCGTCTTGCCCGTCGGCAGACCGGTGTCGCCGTGCTCGGCCAGCGTGGTCGCGAGCATGTCGACGTCGATCACGCGGCCGTGGACCGCCCCGATCTCGATCACGTCGCCGAACTTGAACGGCCGCACCACGCTCATGTAGAGGTAGCCGAGCACGCACAGCAGCAGTTCCTTGCTGACGATGAGCATCGCGCCGGCCACGGCGGCCAGCGACAAGGCGAAGCCGGCGATCGTCGACGCCCACACCGACGCGATCGCGAACAGCACGACCGACCAGATGATGTTGCGGGCCCAGACCAGGTGCAGGCGCCGCCGCTCCGCGGGCACGTCGCCGCGGCCGAGGTAGCGCGCCCACAGCTGCGAGATCACGACGCCCGCAGCCAGCAGCAGCACGGTGGCGATGACGCGCTCCCACTGCCCCGGGATCAGCGCCGCGATGCGTTGCAGGTCGAACACGCTCCTTCCTCCTTCAAGCCGCCGGGCGCCGCGCCGGTTGCGCCCGCACGCGGCGCAGCAGGCGCAAGCCGAGCTTGCGGCCCTCGTCGAGCCACAGCACGCTCGAGGCGACCAGCACCGCCAGGCCCCAGTCGCGCAGCGTCAGGCCGGTGGTGTTGAACACCTCCTGCGCCGGCGGCCAGTGCACCACCAGCACCTGCAGTGCGGCCACTGCGGCCAGCGACAGCCACAGCCAGCCGTTGCGCAGGAAGTTGCGGTCGAAGGCCGAGCCGTGTTCGGCGCGCGCGTTGAAGAGGTTGAAAAACTGGAACAGCACAAAGACCGTGAAGGCCAGCGTCAGCGCATAGGCCTCGCCCTGCGCTCGCGCATGGTGGAACAGCGCCAGCGTGCCGACCGCCATCGTCGAGCCGTAGACGAACAGCCGGAACAGGCGCGGCAGCGTCAGGATGTGGGCGTCGGCGCGGCGCGGCGGCTCGTCCATCACGCCCCCGCGCGCGGGCTCCACGCCCAGGCTCATGGCCGGCGGCCCGTCCATGATGATGTTGATCCACAGGATCTGGATCGCGGTGAACGGCGTCGCCCAGCCGAGCAGGCTGGCGCCGAGCACGGTCTGGATCGCACCCATGTTGGTCGAGAGCTGGAAGCGCACGAACTTGACCATGTTGTCGTAAATCGCACGGCCTTCCCTGACCGCGCGCACGATGGTGGCGAAGTTGTCGTCGGTCAGCACCATGGTCGCCGCTTCCTTGGTGACCGCGGTGCCGGTGATGCCCATCGCGATGCCGATGTCGGCGGTCTTCAGCGCTGGCGCGTCGTTGACGCCGTCGCCGGTCATCGCCACGACCTGCCCTGCCGCCTTCAGCGCCTGCACGATGCGCACCTTGTGCTCGGGGGCCACGCGCGCGAACACGGCGGTGCGCAGGATGCGTGCCGACACCGTATCGGGCGGCTCGGACGCCAGCGCGTCGAGTTCACGCCCGTCCATCACCTCGCCGTCCAGCCCGAGGTCGCGCGCGATCGCCGCCGCGGTGGCGCGGTGGTCACCGGTGATCATCTTCACCGCGATGCCGGCGCGCCGGCACAGCGCAATAGCCTCGCGCGCTTCCGGGCGCGCCGGGTCGATGAGGCCCACCAGGCCGTAGAGCGTGAGATCGGCCATGTGCGCCATCAGGTCGCCTGCCGGGTCGAAGTCGCGCGCCGCGATGTCCTTGCCGGCCACCGCGAGCACGCGCATCGCCTGAGCGGCCAGGTGCTCGTTCTCCGCCGCCCAATGGGCGCGCGCGCGGTCATCCATCGGCGCCTCGCCTTCGTCGCCCAAGTGGCGCCCGGCACGCGCCAGCAGCACGTCGGGCGCGCCCTTGACGCAGACGTGCACGGTCTCGCCGTCGCGGTGGAAGGTGGCCTGGAACTTGTGCGCCGAGTCGAACGGAATCTCGGCGATGCGCGGCCGCTGCTGCGCCAACTGCTCGGCGGCGACGCCGCCCTTGGCGGCCAGCGCCAGCAGCGCGCCCTCGGTGGGGTCGCCGATTAACTGGCCGTCGTGGACGCGGCTGTCGTTGGCCAGCGCCGCGGCGTGCAGCAGGCGCTGCAGGGCCGGCAACGCCGACAGCGCCTGGCCGTCCGGCGCCGCGATCGCGCCCGCAGCGGTATAGCCCTCGCCACTGACCACGAGGCGCCGGCCCTGGCAGGCCACGGCACGCGCCGTCATCTGGTTCATCGTCAGCGTGCCGGTCTTGTCCGAGCAGATCACCGTGGTGCAGCCCAGCGTCTCGACGGCGGCCAGCTTCTTGACGATGGCGCGGTGCTGCGCCATGCGGTGCATGCCGATGGCCAGCGTCACCGTGACCACCGCGGGCAGGCCCTCGGGGATCGCCGCCACCGCCAGCGCGATCGAGGTCAGCACGATCTGCACCAGCGGCTCGCCGCGTGCCCAGCCGAGCGCGAAGATCAGCGCGATCACGATGCCCGCGATCAGCGCCAGGCGCCGCCCCAGCACGTCGAGCTGTAGCTGCAGCGGGGTGGGCCCGGCCTCGGCCTGGGCCAGCATGCCGGACAGCCGGCCCATCTCGGTGGCCATGCCGGTGGCGGTGACGAGCAGTTCGGCACGGCCGCGCGTCACCACCGTGTTCATGTAGGCCATGTTCACGCGCTCGGCCAGCGGCGACTCGGCCGCCACCGTGCACAAGGCGTCCTTGGCCACCGCGTGCGACTCGCCGGTCAGCGCCGCCTCGTCGATCTCGGCGCTGTGGCAGGCCAGCAGCCGCCCGTCGGCGGGCACGCGGTCACCGGCCTCCAGCAGCACCAGGTCGCCCGGCACGAGCTGCGCCGCCGACAATTCCTCGACCTGCCCGCCGCGCCGCACGCGCGCCACCGGCGCGAGCATCTTCTTCAACGCCGCCAGCGTGGCCTCGGCCCGATGCTCCTGCCAGAAGCCGAGCAGCGCGTTGAACAGCACCACCGCCAGGATCACCACCGCGTCCTTGAGGTCGCCGATCGCGCCGGCCAGCGCAGCCGCGCCGATCAGCACCAGGATCAGCACGCTGCGGAACTGGTCAAAGAAGGCCAGCCACTTCGAGCGCGGCGGCTTCTCGGCCAGCCGGTTCTGGCCGTGGCGCGCCAGGCGCGTGGCCGCTTCCGCCGCGTCCAGGCCGAGCGCCGGGTCCACGCCCTGCCCCGCCGCGGCCTGCGCGGCGTCGAGCTGATGCCAGGCCGGCACCGCGTCGTCCGGCGTGGCCGCGGCCAGCGTGTGCGTCTTCGTCATCGTGAGACTCCCTCGCGGCCGCCGTGTGCGGCCAGGTTCGCGCTCAAGCGTTCGATCTGCGCGCGCAGCGCGCGCAACTCCTCGCGCACGCCGGCCTCGCCCTGCGCCGCAGTGTCGCCCTGCGCCTCGCCGTCACTGTAGCGCTGCATCGCGTTGACGATGATCGCGATGAACAGGTTGAGCATCGTGAAGGTGGCCACCAGGATGAACACGACGAAGAACAGCCAGGCGTACGGAAACTGCGCCATCACCGGCCGCGCGATGCCCATCGACCAGCTCTCCAGCGTCATGATCTGGAACAGCGTGTAGAGAGAGCGGCCGATGTGACCGAACCAGTCCGGGTAGGCGGCCGAGAACAGGCTGGTCGCGATCACCGCGAACACGTAGTACAGGATCAGCAGCACGAGCGCGATCGAGCCTAGGAGCGTGGGCGGCAGAAGTCTGCCGAGCCCAGGTGTTTGATCAATTGCTGC
>VFQQ010003717.1_pt1 | contig 14450 bp, 16 predicted proteins | sample 3512341 | NCBI WGS metagenome assembly VFQQ01 (sample SAMN10412373, study PRJNA504923) | tailings metagenome | isolation source: Relicate 2 Philex TSF1 revegetated site | place: Philippines: Tuba, Benguet | collected 2017-08-29 | reverse complement strand
ACCCGGCCTTCAACGCCGAGCTGGCCAAGCAGCGCGCCTTCGCGGTGCGCGACGCCCTGGTGGGCGCGGGCGTGGCCGAAAGCAGCCTGGAACTGAGCAAGCCGGCCGTGACCACCGGCACGGGCGCCGACGCCGAGGCGCGCCGGGTCGAGGTGGTGATCGTGCGCTGAGCGCGGCACCGTTCGCCAGACAAAAGGCCCGGTTCGACCGGGCCTTTTCATTGGGGGTGGGGCCTCAGCGCAAGCCCTGGCCGGCGGCGTGGTCGTCGGCGCGCTGGATCAGCTCGATCTTGTAGCCGTCCGGGTCCGTCACGAAGGCGATGACCGTGGTGCCGCCCTTGACCGGACCGGCCTCGCGCGTGACCTGGCCGCCCGCGGCCTTGATCTTCTCGCAGGCCGCGTAGGCGTCGGGCACGCCCAGGGCGATGTGGCCGTAGGCCGTGCCCATCTCGTACTGCTCCACGCCCCAGTTGTAGGTGAGCTCGATCTCGGCCTGCGCCGGGTTGCTCTCGAAGCCCAGGAAGGCGAGCGAGTACTTGTACTCGGGGTTCTCGGAGGTGCGCAGCAGCTTCATGCCGAGCACGTTCGTGTAGAAGTGAATCGAGCGCTGGAGGTTGCCCACGCGCAGCATGGTGTGGAGGAGTCGCATGGGGTCGATTGTCACCGAGCCTCGAAGACCAGGCAGGTCGTTGTGGCATGCGCGTACAGGGTGCCGTCCGGGCCCACCAGGCGGGCCTCGGCGGTGGCGAGCTGGCGGCCGGCGTGGATCACCTGCCCGATGGCCCGCACGCGCTGCACCTTGGGCGTGAGGGCCTTGACCAGGTTCACGCCCAGCTCGGCCGTGGTGTAGGCCCGGCCCGGCGGCATCTTGGTGTGCACGGCGCAGCCGAGGGCCGAGTCGAGCAGGGTGGCGAACCAGCCACCGTGCACCGAACCCATGGGGTTGAGGTGGCGCGCCAGCGGCGCGCCCTGGAAGGTGGCCATGCCGTCGGCCACGGCCACCAGGTTGAAGTCCATGGTGGCCGCGATGGGCGGGAAGGGCAGCTCGCCGCGCAGCATGGCCTGCATCAGCTCCAGGCCGCTCTTGCCCGCGACCTGCTGCGGCGTGGAGACGCCCGCGCCCGGCCCTTTGGCCATGGCCTCGAGCACCGCCTTTTCCTCGTCCAGCCAGCGTTGCAGGGTGTCGCTCATTGGTTGCTCCGTGAAAATTGCATATACATGAATTGTAGATACAATTATCGCCATGTCGCCTGTCGCCACCGTGTCATCCGCGCCGCCCAAGCCGCAGGGGTGCACCAACCTCAAGCTGCGCCAACTGGTGCGCGCCGTGGGCGCGCTGTACGACGCCGAGGTCGGCAAGTCCGGCCTGAAGATCACGCAGTACTCGCTGCTGTCCTACATCGCCAAGCTCGGGCCGATCCGCGCGGTGGAGCTGGCGCAGCAGATGCACATGAGCGCGTCCACGCTGTCGCGCAACCTGCGCCCGCTCATCGACGCGGGCTGGGTGGAGCAGGCCGCCGGGCCGGACGCGCGCAGCTGGCTGATCCAGGCCACGCCCGAGGGCCAGGCCAAGCGCGCCGAGGCGCAGCGCCGCTGGCGCGCGGCGCAGGAAACGGTGAACCAACGCCTGGGCGCGGCGCGCGTGGTCGCGCTGCACGCCCTCATCGATCAATCCCTGGCGCTGCTGGACGGCGCGGAGCCCCACCATGACAACGAGTGAACCCCGCGCCCGCCTGTGGTGGCTGGTGCTGCTGGCGGCGGCCGGCGCCTTCGCGCTCACCATGGGCACGCGCCAGACCATGGGCTTTTTCCTGTCGCCCTTGAACACGGCCACCGGCCTGGGCGTGGGCAGCATCAGCCTGGCCTTCGCCTTCGGCCAGCTGTGGTGGGGCCTCACGCAGCCCTTCGCGGGGGCCTTCGCCGACCGCGTGGGCGCGGGCCGCGTGTTGGTGATCGGCGTGCTGCTGGTGGCCGCGGGCACCTTCCTCACGCCCTACATGACGACCACGCTGGGCCTGATCTTCGCGCTGGGCATCCTGGCGGCGGGCGGGGCGGGCATGGCGGGGCCCTCGGTGCTGATGGCCGCCGCCAGCCGCCACATCGCGCCCGAGCGGCGCGGCATGGCCACGGGCGTCGTCAACGCCGGCGGCTCCTTCGGCCAGTTCGTGATGGCGCCGATCGCGGCCGGGCTCACGGCCAGCCTGGGCTGGGTGGGGGCGCTGCAGGCGCTGGCCTTCATCACGCTGCTGGCGCTGCCGGCGGCCTGGGTGCTGCGCGGCGGGCCCAGCGGCGCGGCCCAGGCCGCCGCCCCGGCGGCGCTGCCGGCGCGCGAGGCGCTCCAGCGCGCCTTGCGGCACCGCGACTACCTCATGCTCGCCGCCGGCTTTTTCGTCTGCGGTTTCCACGTGGCCTTCCTGGCCACGCACCTGCCGGGCGTGGTGGCGGCCTGCGGCCTGCCGGCACCGGTGGGCGCCTGGGCGCTGGGCGTCATCGGCCTGTTCAACATCGTGGGCAGCCTGGCCATGGGCTGGGCCGTGGGGCGCTGGCGCATGAAGTCGCTGCTGGCCCTGGTCTACGCCACGCGCGCCCTGGCGGTGCTGGTGTTCCTGCTGGCGCCCAAGACGGAGGCGGTGCTGCTGGTGTTCGCGGCCGTGATGGGCCTGAGCTTCCTGTCCACGGTGCCGCCCACGGTGGGGCTGGTGGCCAAGTTTTTCGGCACGGGCAACATGGCCATGCTGTTCGGCGCGGTGATGTTCACGCACCAGGTGGGCGGCTTCCTCGGCGCCTGGCTGGGCGGGCGCGTCTTCGAGGCCACGGGTTCCTACGACTGGGTCTGGTACGTGGACATCGTGCTGGCCGTGGGCGCGGCGCTCATCCACCTGCCGATCCGCGAGGCGCGGCCGTCGCCGCGGGTGGCGGCGGCGTGAAAGGGGCCTGCGGCGCCATCGGCAGCTACACGTTTGTGGGAAAAAGACTGGACCAGCGGACGTATTGCTTTTGTTTTCATTAAATCCCCTTGATTGGTCCTCGCGCCCCTAGCGCGGCTTCCTAGAGTGCGGGGCGCCGGGCAACCGGTGCCCAACAACACCAGCCAATCCAGGGAGTGTCATGAGTCCGCAAGCGCACAGAACGCCGTCGCCCCGAGCCGCCCAGCGCGGCCAGGGCATGACCGAGTACATCGTCATCGTTGCCCTGATCGCCGTGGCGGCCATCGGCGTGTACCAGTTCTTCGGGCAAACCATCCGCAACCAGACCGCGGGCATTGCCCTGGAGGTGTCGGGTCAGTCCGCGGACGCCGCGATCAACCAGGCCAAGACCGCGGCCGACAGCGCGCAGGCCGAGGGCAACAAGAAGAAGGGCCTGGGCAGCTACCAGAACAACGAGTCCCGCTGACGGCGCGGTCACAAGCGCCCAGTCACCACCGTTGATCTGAAACCATGCCAACTGCCCTTCGCCCGCTGCGCGGGCCGGGCTTGAGCGGGGGGAGCGCCATCAGTGCCCGGCAACAGGGCCAGGCGCTGGTGTACGGCCTGTTCGTCCTCATCGGCGGACTGGCCGCGCTCTTCTTCCTGTTCAACACCGGCCAACTCTCACGCGAGAAAACCAAGCTCGTCAACACGGCCGACGCCGTGGCCTACAGCGCTGGCGTGATGAACGCACGCGCGCTCAATTTCGTCGCCTACACCAACCGGGCCCTCATCGCCAACGAAGTCACCATCGCGCAGCTGGTCAGCCTGTCGTCGTGGGCGCAGTACGTGCAGACCCATGCCGAAAGCACGGCGCGCCTGGGTTGCGAGGTGCCGCAGTACGCCGAGCCCACGGTCAAGGGCATGGTCGAGTACGCGCCGGTCTGCGTCGGCCTGTTCTACGCCAATGCCACCGGCGCGGTCGAAGCCGCCGCGCAAGCGGTGCAACTCGTCACGGAGGTCGCGGTCCTGCCCGCCGAGGCCGCCAAGTTCGCATTGCAAGCCGCCCAGGCCGCGATGGCGGTGGCCTTGCCGGCGGTGCGCCAGACCGTGATGGACGAAGTGGCGCAGGCCAATTACGCCGGCGATGGCGACGTCGTGGTCGACGCCATGCCGCTGAAGGACGGGTTCGCCGACTTCGACGACCAGCCGTTCATGCACCGCTACAGCGGCGACGAACGCGAGCGCTTCAAGCAGGCCACGCTGGCGGCCACGGGCCTGGACCCCTTCGTGCCGTCGAGGCGCTGGCGCAGCGAGGCCAGCGCGCCCACCTGTGTCGACCTCGGTCTGCACTTCGACGACGTCCAGCGCGCGGGCGGCACCACCCTGGTGGGCTACGACGAGTGGCGCGCCCTGGACACGGTCTCGATGTGGCGCTACCGGCTGCGCGGCCGTTGGGTCCCGCGGTGTCGCAGCGGCGAAGACCCCCTGGGCTATGGTGCCCAGGCGGCTGGCGACGGGTCTGGCGGGAACGGTGATGCGCCGGGCGCACGGGACAACCCGCGCGCCACGTCGATGGCCTCGTCCAGTGACTGGCACTACAGCGGACTGCCGAGCTTCTACGGGTTGTCGGCCGCCGCGCTGTCCCGCGGCGGAATCGGGTCGAGCCCGCTCGATCCACGGCTGGACTTCGCGGTGCGGGTCATGCGCGACGCGGCCCAGACGCGCACCTCCGACGCGCGTTCGACGGTGCGGCCCTCGCAGCGCCTGAACCGCTACTCAGGCCAGCCTGCGCGGGGCATTTATGCGGCCGTGTCGGCATCGCAGGTGCATTTCGAGAGGCCCTCACCGCGCGCCGACGGCCAGGCCGAGCTGGCAAGCCTCTTCAACCCGTACTGGCAGGTGCGCCTGATCGATGCCGCGCCGTATGCGGCGATGGCAAGAGCCCGGCAGGGGGTCACGACGCCATGAACGCCTTCCTTCCCCTGGTCTGCGCGTTCGGGACGTCGGTATCGCGCTCCCGATTCCACCGGCGGTGCGCGCACCTTCAGCAAGGCCAGGCATTGACCGAGTTCCTTGTCGTCGCTCTGGCGCTGGTGCCGCTGTTCCTGCTGATGCCGCTCATCGGCAAGTACCAGGACATCGCGCACAGCACGCAAATGGCCGCGCGCTACACGGCCTTCGCGGCCACGGTGCGCAACGACGCGGTGGGCCGCTTCGTGCCCGAAGCCCAACTGGCCGACGAGGTGCGCCGCCGCTTCTTCAGCAACACGCAGGCGCCGATCAAGACCCACGACGCCGCGGCTGACGTCGACGCCCACCGCAACCCCTTCTGGCGCCGTCCCGATGGCAAGGCCCTGATCCCGTCCTTCGGCGCCGTGGCGCTGGGTTTTGGTCGCCAACAGGGCAGCGCGCACGCCGACGGCTTTGCCGCCGCCAGCGACGGCGACGCGTTCCCGCTGCGTGGCCCGCTGTCGCTCTCCAGTCGGGGCATCTACACCACCCACGTGCGCGTTGCGTTGGCCGATATGCCGGCGGGCTTGCGAGCCTACGAACCCTTCGACCGCCTCGGTCTCGCCCTGGTCCGCAGCACAAGCCTGCTGATCGACCCCTGGACAGGGCGAGGTCCCGCCGAGGTTCAGGCCCGGCTGAATGACCCCTTTGTTTTTCCGGGCGGGGTGTTGCGTGGGGCGTCCCCGGCCGTCGATCCGATCGTGGAGGCGGTCGAACTGCCCGGGGGATTGAAGGCACCCCGGCTCGGCCGACTCGATTTCTGGCAGGACGCGGTGCCACCGGATCGCCTGGGGCCGCAGCCATGAGCGCCGCCGGGCCGTTCCCTGGGCGCTCAGCTCCGCGGTGCGCCGCACGGAGGCTTGTCCAATGAGCACCAGACTGTCAACGCACAAGGCGCGGCATCTGGCTGTGGCGATCGGCGGGTGGGCGGTGTTGCTGGGGGTCCCTGCGCGGGCCGAACGCGCCTGGCCTGTTGTCGATCTGCCGGCGCACGCGCAGAACTGGTCGGTCGGCGACGCGCTTGAGGTCGGCGGCGTGCCCATGCGCATCCGTGGCTTTCTATCGGACCGCCCGCGCGACGAGGTGGCGCGCTCCCTGCGGCAGAGCCTGGGTCGACCGATGGTCGAGAGCCGCCTGGGGGACAAGCTGATCCTGGGCCGCGCCGACGGTGGCTTTTACCTCACCGTGCAGTTGGAGAGCGTGGCCGGTGGCACGCGCGCGCTGGTCGCGGTCAGCGACCTGGAGAGCGCCGCCCGGCACCGCGAGCAGGCCCAGCGCCCAACGCAGGCTTGGCTGCAGCGCCTGCCGGCCGACTCGCGCATCCTGAGCCAGACCGTGTCGCGCGATGGCAAGCGCCTGTCGAGCCAACTGGTCTACAGCAACGGCGCGGGCGGTGCGCTCAATGGCCGGGCCCTGACGGCCTTGATGCAAGAGGACGGGCTGCAGTTGCAGCACGACGCCACGACCGGCACGGCTTCAGACGGTCGTGTGATGTGGTTCAAAGGCGTGGGCAAAGAGGCCACGGCGGTCATCGGTCGCCTGCCGGACGGCCGCTCCAGCGTGGTGCTGAACACCGTCACGGCCTTGGAGGTGATGCCGTGATTCCCTCTCGCTCCGCCCCCCTGCCGGCCCGCGGCGCCGCACGCGGCCAGGCCAGCCTGGAGTACGTGGTCGTCTGCCTCGCGCTGGCGCTGGCCCTGGGCATCGGCCTGTGGAACGACCAGAGCGTGCTCTGGCAACTGCTTGACGCCTTGCGCGTGGCCTACCAACGGTTCGCCTACGCGCTGTCCTTGCCCACCTGAGCCCTTGCTTTCGATGAAACCCTTCTTCGCCTTGTCCGCCCTGCGCCCCAACAAGACCTGGATCGTGCTGGGTGTCGCCCTGGCCATCGGCCTGCTCGCAGCGCTCGGCGCGCGCAGCTACCTGTTCAACCAACTGGCCGAGATCGAGGCGCGTGGCAAGGGCCGCATGGTCGACCTCGTGGTGGCCAAGGTCGACCTCGCCAAAGGGCAGCGCCTGTCCAGCGACAACCTGGCGGTGCGGCCCATCCCGGCCGACTACGCGCACAGCCTGGCGCTCACGCCCGAGCAGTTCGATCGCGTGGAGGGGCGGGCGCTGGCCTACGACGTGAAAGGCGGCGAGGCGGTTCTGTGGAGCATGGTCGAAGGCAGCAAGGTGCCCACCTTCTCGGCGCGCGTCGCCTCGGGCCATCGCGCCATCACCGTGCCAGTGGACGAAATCAACTCCATCTCCGGGCTGCTGGAGCCGGGCGACCGGATCGATCTGCTGGTCAGCATCGAGCGCCAGGGCCGCAAGAGCACCTTCACGCTCTTGCAGGGCATCGAGGTCATGGCCACTGGCCAGCGCTCGGTGGACGATCCCAAGAGCGGCGAGCGGCGCCTGTATTCCACCGTCACGCTGGACGCCGACCCGCAGCAGGCGCGCAACATCACCGTGGCGCGCGAGGCCGGCAGGCTCACGGCGCTGCTGCGCAACCCACAGGACAAGGCCACCGCCCCCGGCGCCGCGCCCGACCTTGCGGCCTGGCTGGGCGGCACCAACGCCTCTCTCGCCGCCAACGTGCCGGTGCTGTACGGCGGGCGCGGCGCCAAGCTGCCGCCCGAAGGACTGCGCCTGGACCCGCCGTCGGCCATGGGGCGCTCCGAGGCGAACAACGCGACCGACACGGCGCCATGAGGACTCGAATGCCCACACCTTTCTCCTTCCTTCACACGCGGCCGTGGCGCGCCCTGTGGTTGGCGCTGGCGAGTGGCTTGCTGCTGGCGCCGGCCCACGCCATCGAATCCGCCGCCCCCACCGCTCCCGCGGCGGGTGGGGTCGTCAATGGCTACGCGCCCATTCTCAAGCCCTCCGCCGAGGCCAAGGTCCGCCGGTCCGCGGGCGTATCGGCCCGGCCCTATGCCCCGGTGAAAAAAGCCGATGACGACGGCCAGATCGCCGAAATCGAGATGTTCACTGGCGAATCGCGCGTGTTCCCCGCGCCCGGCGTGGCGCGCATCGCGGTGGGCAACGGGGCCATCCTCACGGCCGCCGCGCTCGACGACAAGGAGGTGATCCTGTTCGCCAACGGTGTGGGCACCTCGTCGCTGTTCATCTGGAACGCCGACGGGCGCTACCAGCGCATCAAGATCAACATCGTCGCGGGCGACCTGAGCCGCGTGGCGCGCGAGGTCGCCGCCTTCCTGTCCACCATTCCCAAGGCGCGCGCCTCGGTGATTGGCGACAAGGTGATCGTCGAAGGCGAGCAGCTGAGCGATGTCGATCTCGCCAAGATCGACGCCCTGGCCAAAGCCTATCCGCAGATCGTCAACTTCACCAACCGGCTCGGCTGGGAGCAGATGGTGCTGCTGGACGTCAAGGTGGTCGAGTTCCCCGTCGACGAGCTGCGCGAGATCGGCCTGAAGTGGTCCGCCGCGGGTGGTGCGGCCCTCGGCGGCATCTGGGCCCCGGCCGGCCGGGGCCATGGGCCCTACCAGATCAACGTCCCGGCCGGCACGGGTGGCCTGCCCATCACCAATGCCGACGGCACCACCACCGGCATTCCACTACCGAGCGGCCTGACGCTGATGAGCGCCCTCAACGCGGGCCTGGGCGCGCAGCTGAACCTGCTGGCGCAGAGCGGCCGCAGCACCGTGCTGGCCGAGCCGCAGCTGTCCGCGCGCAACGGCGCCAAGGCCAGCTTCCTGGCTGGCGGCGAGTACCCGTACACCGTGTCCACGGTCAACGGACCCTCGGTGCTGTTCAAGCCCTATGGGGTCAAGCTCGACATCCAGCCCCGCGTGGACGCCAGCGGCGTGATCCGCGCCACCGTCGAGACTGAGGTCAGCCAGATCGATCCATCGGTCGCCACCCCGTCGGGGCCGGCCTTGCTCTCGCGCAAGACCAGCACCGAGTTCAACGTCCGCGATGGCCAGACCATCGTGCTCAGCGGCCTCATCCAGCGTGAACAGGCCACCAGCATCGACAAGGTGCCGCTGCTGGGCGACATCCCCGTGCTGGGCGCGCTGTTTCGCTCCCGACGTTTCCAGAACAAGGAAACCGAACTGGTCATCTTCGTCACGCCGACCGTCGTCGACGCGCATTCACCCGGGCTGGTCGACCGTGTGCAGAAGATCAACGAACGCTTGCAGCAGCGGCTCGGCGAACCGCCTCACCTGAGCGAACCCTTGCAGCCGGGGCACGAACCGGCGCAGGCGGGCGCCGTGGGTGACGGCGCCGGGGTGACGCTGCCCGAGCCTCCCCAGCCAACGGCCACCGTGGGCGCTGCGTTGACGCTGCGGCAGCTGCCCTTGAGCGATGTCGAGCTGTGGGCCGGCGCGGACGGGACCTTGCTGCGGCTCACGCCGGACATCAACGCGTCCGTGCTGGTGCGCCTGCGGCGCGGCGATCCGATGCGTGCACTGGACCTGGCGCCGCGCGGCCGGTGGCTGGCCGTTCAGGCGGGCGAACAGCGGGGTTGGGTCGTCTCGACCGGGCTCTCGCTGGTGGCGCCGGTTCGCTGAATCCGAGCGGAGAAACGCACATGTTGCAGATCGACATCGAATCCGCGGACGGTGCCGTGAGCCGTCTGCAAGCGCCCGACGAGAGCGTGATCGGCAAAGGCGCCCACAGCGAGGTGCGCTTGGAGGGCTGGCGCATTGGCAAGGAGCACGCGCGCCTGTTCGCCACGCCGTCGGGGGTGTGGCTGGAGGACTTGGGGGCCTTCGGCGCTGTGCTCGTCAACGGCCAGCGCATCAGCGGACAGCACGGCCCGCTGCGGCCGGACGACGTGATCGGCATCGGGCCGTACAAACTGCGCGTGACGCCGGTTCCCCCGGCGGCGAATCCCCCGCCGGCCTCTCCCGCGCCTGTGGCCGCATCCCCCCAGGCCGTGGCCCAGCCCTCGCCCGAGGAGGGCGGCCCCTGCTGGGCTGAGCGGCTGCGGGAGTTCGAGTGGCGCCGCCGGCTGCACGGCAAGCTCATCGAAACCATGGACCTGCGCCGCCACGACGTGTCCTCCATGAGCGACGATCGGCTGCGCGAGGAGACCGCGGGCCTGGTGCGGCAGATCCTCGCCGAGCTCGATGGCGACATTCCGCCCGGCATCGACCGGGCGCAGCTGTGCCAGCAGGTGCTCGACGAGGCGGTTGGCCTGGGGCCGCTGGAAGCGCTGCTGGCCGACGAGGGGGTGACCGAGATCATGGTCAATCGCCACGACGAGATCTACGTCGAGCGGGCAGGGCGCCTGCTGCGGCACCCGCTGAGCTTCACCGGCGACCGCGCGGTGATGGGCGTGATCGAGCGCATCGTGGCGCCACTGGGGCGGCGCATCGACGAGTCCTCGCCCATGGTCGACGCCCGGCTGAAGGACGGCTCGCGCGTCAACGCCGTCATCCCGCCGCTCGCGCTCAAGGGCCCTTGCCTGACCATCCGCAAGTTCGCCAAGCACAAGCTCACCGCCGCCGATCTCGTGCGCTTCGGCTCGATCAGCGCCGAGATGGCGGCCTTCCTCGAGGTCTGCGTGGTGGCACGCAAGAACATCGTGGTCTCGGGCGGCACCGGCTCGGGCAAGACCACGCTGCTCAACATCCTGTCCAACTTCATTCCGTCGGGCGAACGCATCGTCACCGTGGAAGACGCCGCGGAACTCAAGCTGCACCACGAGCACCTGATCAGCCTGGAGTCCCGGCCGGCCAACGTGGAGGGCAAGGGGGCCGTTCCGATCCGCGAACTGGTGCGCAACACCCTGCGCATGCGGCCGGACCGCATCGTCGTCGGTGAATGCCGCGGCGGCGAAACCCTGGACATGCTGCAGGCGATGAACACGGGCCACGACGGCTCGCTGACCACGCTGCACGCCAACGCACCGCGCGATGCGCTGGCGCGGCTGGAGACCATGGTGCTGATGGCGGGCATGGACCTGCCGCTGGCGGCGATCCGGGAGCAGGTGTCCTCCGCGGTGCACCTGATCGTGCAGCAGACGCGGTTTGCCTGCGGCACGCGGCGGGTCACCAGCGTCACCGAGGTGTGCGGCATGGAAAGCGGCAAGGTGCAGCTGCAGGAGCTGTTCCGCTTCCAGCCTCAGGGCTACGGCGGCCCCGACGGCAAGATGCGCGGCCACTTCACCGGCGTCGACACGGTGCCCACGTTCTACGAAGAGCTGCGGGCCATGGGACAGGCGCTGGATCTGAACATCTTCAAGCCCGTGCAAGCGCCGGTGCTGCAGGCCTGATCGCCATGGGCCCGGTCTTTCTGTGGGTTGTCGTGGTGGTGGCCGTGTCGGCTGCTTTGCTGGCCTGGTTCGTGATCGACCTGGGCACCGTGTCGCTGCAGCGCTACCGCGCGGCCTTCACCGAACGCACCCGCTTCCAGGCGCAGGAGTTTTTCCTGTTCATCGCGCCGCAGAAATTGTTCGCGGCCAACCTCGCGGTCATGGCGCTGGGGGCCTTGGCCACCTGGCTGCTCACCGGCAGCGCGCTGCTCGCGCTGCCCGCGTTCTTTGCCCTGGCGCTGCTGCCGCGCTGGGTCTACGCGAGGATGCGCCGGCGCCGCCTGCGCCAGTTCGAGGCGCAGTTGCCCGACGCGCTCATGATGCTCAGCGGGGGCATGCGGGCCGGCGTTGGCCTGAGCTCGGGCCTGCAGCAGCTCGTCGCCGAGAGCGCGCCGCCGCTGGCCCAGGAGTTCGCGCTGCTGCTGCGCGAGCAGCGCCTGGGCGTCACGCTGGAGCAGAGCCTCGCCAACCTGGCCCGGCGTGTGCCCACGCAGACCACCACGCTGGTGGTGTCGGCCATGCGCATCGCGACCACCACCGGCGGTGGGCTGGCCGAGACGCTGGAGCGCACCGCGCACACCATCCGGGCGCGCTTGCAGATGGAGGGAAAGATCGAGGCCCTCACCGCGCAAGGCAAATTGCAGGCCTGGGTGGTGGGCCTGTTGCCGCTGCTGCTGATGCTCGTGCTCAACAAGATGGAGCCCGAAGCCATGGCCATGCTGTGGCACACGCCGCTGGGTTGGGCGACGCTGGGCGTCATCGCCTTCCTTGAAGTGATGGGCGTGGTGGTGATCCGCAAGATCATCGCGATCGACGTCTGAGGTGGTCCCGCGATGCAGACCTCTTTCCTGATGCAGCACCCGGGGCTCGTGCTGACGCTGCTCGCGCTGGGGTTCATGGTGCCCGTGGCGCTGCTGGCCTGGTTGCTCGGCCGGGCGGTCGCGCAGGTGCCCGAAGAGGATCGCCAGTACAAGGACGCGCCGCCGCTCGGGTTCCGGCTGGCGTGGTGGCCGATCCAATGGATCAGCCACTACCTGGAGCCGTTGTTGCCGGTCCGTACGCGAGAGGCGTTGGCGAGGCGCCTGCGCAAAGGCGGCCTGGACTACACCCTGGAGCCGGCGCAGTTCGTTGCGTCGCGCGGCGTGTGCGCGCTGCTGTCGGCGGCCGTGGCCGCCTTGGGCGCGAACGCCTTGGCCCCAACCCACGCCGGCGCATGGCTGCAGGTTCTGCCCCTGGCCGCATTGATGGGCTGGGCCTACCCGGCGCTGTGGCTGGGCGACCGGCTCAAGGCGCGCCAGAAGGAGCTGCTCAGGACCTTGCCCTTCTTCCTCGACGTCATCACGCTGTGCGTGGAAGCGGGGCTCAACCTGCAGGGCGCCATGACCCAGGCCGTGGCCAAAGGCCCCTTGGGGGTGTTGCGCGACGAGCTCCAACGCGTGCTGCGCGACATCCGCGCCGGCAAGGCGCGCGCTGAGGCATTGCGCGCGATGGCGCAGCGCCTGGACGAACCCGCCGTGGGCCATTGGGTGGTCTCCCTGATCCAGGCCGAGAGCATGGGCATGAGCCTGGGTCCCGTGCTGCGGGTCCAGGCCGATCAGCGCCGCAGCGAGCGCTTTCTGCGCGCCGAGAAACTCGCGATGGAGGCCCCGGTGAAGATGCTCTTCCCGCTGCTGGCGTTCATCTTTCCTTGCACCTTCATCGTCTTGTTTTTCCCGATCGCGATGAAGTTCATGCATTCGGGACTGTGAAAGCGGGGACATGAAGCACCACCCACACACCCGCGACGCTGTCCTGCACACCGCCACGGGAGAGTATTCCCTGCGCGTTCGCGTCGCTGGCACTTTCCTGGCCCGCTGGCGCGGGCTGATGTTCGCGCCGCCGCTGCCCGCCGGCGAGGGCCTGCTGCTGATGCGCTGCGCCAGCGTGCACACCGGCTTCATGCGCTGCCCCATCGACCTGGTGTATCTGCAGAGCAATGGGGTCGTCACGCGCTGCGTGGCGAGTCTCCAGCCCTGGCGCCTGAGCGGCGGTGTCTCCGCAGCGGGCACCCGCGGCCGGCACACGCTGGAGCTGGCCGAAGGCAGCGTCGTTCGCTTCGGTGTGCGCCCTGGCGATCGGCTTGAGCACGAACTGTTCCGCACCCCTCGCCGCGTGCAGCGATGACACACAGACCCCGCCGTCGCCGAGCCGGGCAGTGCGGCTCGGCCATGATCGAGTTCGCCGTGGTCGGCCCCGTGCTCACGCTGCTGGGCCTGGCGCTGCTGCAGTACGGTCTGCTGTTCTTCGCCAAGAACGGTTTCAACCACGCGGCCTTCATGGCCGCGCGCGCCGGCGCGGTGGGAAACGCCAGCCTGAGCAGCGTGCAACAGGCCTACTTGCGCGCGCTGGTGCCGCTGTACGGCGGCGGTCGCAACAGCACCGAACTGGCCGAAGCCTACGCCCGAGCCCAGACCGATGCGGGCGGGCATCTGCGCATCGAGCTGCTCAATCCCACCCAGGAGAGCTTCGACGACTGGAACGATCCGGCGCTGCAGCGGACGCTGGGCCAGGGCCGCCGAGTCATTCCCAACGGCAACCTGGCGTTCAAGGACCCGGAGGACATCAAAAACCGATCCGGGCAGAACATCCACGACGCCAACCTCATCAAGCTGCGCTTCACGCAGGGCTATGCGCCCCAGGTACCGCTGGTGCGTCAGCTCTACAGCCAGTACCTGAAATGGCGGGACCCCGGGACCGATGCCTTTCACTCCCAGCTGGTGGCAGAGGGCCGCATTCCGGTTGTGACCCACGTCACGCTGCAGATGCAGTCGGACGCCATCGAGCCGGATCAGCCGGTGTCGATGCCTGGCCTGGGCAACAACGGACAGCCCGGCGATCCCGATGACCCGCCGGTGGTGGACACGCCACCGCCGGGCTGCGCGGGCAGCGGCTGCGCGGCCGACAGCTCGCCCACCGATCCCACCACCACGCCGGACGCGCCGGACGCGCCGTCTTGCGGTGGCGCGCAACCAACCCCGCTCTCCACGCCTTGGTCCGTGTTCGCCACCGGCGGCTTCGGTTCGTCGTCTGCCACCGCGTCGCCATGAGCTTCACCCTCTCGACCCTGTTGCGCGCGCAGTCCGATCGGCGAGCCCCGGCACGGGCCCTGTGGGTTCGCCCGGTGCTCGCCGTGGCGCTTCTCCTGTCCGCTCCCCTTGCCCAAGCCGCCTGCGACCCCAGCGTGAGCTGCTGCGCCGGTGCCCCCAGCACCGGCAGCCCCTG
>VFQQ010003716.1_pt1 | contig 14453 bp, 14 predicted proteins | sample 3512341 | NCBI WGS metagenome assembly VFQQ01 (sample SAMN10412373, study PRJNA504923) | tailings metagenome | isolation source: Relicate 2 Philex TSF1 revegetated site | place: Philippines: Tuba, Benguet | collected 2017-08-29 | reverse complement strand
AACCCCTGACCTCTGCAGTGCGATTGCAGCGCTCTCCCATCTGAGCTACGGCCCCGATCCAATGGGATCAGGCCGTGCGAGAGCCCTAACGAACCCTCAACGGAGCACGGCCTAAGGTTTGGGCATTTACGGTCCGGCTCTTTGCGTTGTCAAGGAAACGGCCCATGGTTCGGCGTGCTCCGGATGTTCCAGGGTGTGCGTGCGTGTTCGCAGCGCCTTGCCGCGTCGCGCCCCAGCGGTTACACGTCGGCTAGGTCTTTCCGATGCGGGATTCCAAAACCGATGACCAATCTGTTCGTCTATGTTCTGAGCTTTCTCGAATATCTCATAGGCCTCTATGTCTACATCATCCTCGCCTCGGTCATCTTAAGTTGGCTAATGGCGTTTGGGGTGGTTAATCCGTACAACCGCTTCGTTGGCGCGTTCGCCCAGGGCTTGGCCGCCGTGACCGAGCCGCTGCTGCGGCCTATCCGCAATGCGCTACCCGACTTCGGCGGTATCGATTTTTCTCCGCTGATCCTTCTGCTTGGGTGTTTTTTCGTCCAAGGCCTCATCCGCAACGTACTGATTCCTGCCGTGGGCTGATGCCAAACGCTGACGCTCCGTTTTTCCACAGAGACGGGTGCGTCATCGTGCGCGTGCGGATCACGCCAAAATCGTCCAAAGATATAATTGACGGCATCGAGACGACGGCCGAGGGGCCCGCCCTCAAGGCCCGGGTGCGCGCAGTGCCCTCCGACGGGGAAGCGAATGCGGCGCTCTTGACGCTTCTGGCGCAATGGCTAGGGGTGGCAAAGAGCAGCGTGCGGCTGGCCCAAGGGGGCAAATCGCGCGTGAAATCGGTCGAGATCACCGGCAATACAGAGGAGCTCGAGGCTCGGCTGGCCACGCGGCTGGCGGGGCTTTTGTGAGGCATTACAAAAGCGCGTAACGCAAAAAGAGGAAGGGGAGACGCCTATGGCAGCCCAAGTTATCGACGGAAAGGCCATTGCCGCAGAGGTGCGGGCTGAGGTTGCCAAGGATGTGAAGGCGCTCCAGGCGAGCCACGATCTGACGCCCGGTCTTGCGGTCGTCCTCGTCGGCGAAGATCCGGCCAGCCAAGTCTACGTTCGCAACAAGGCTGCGCAGACGGTCGAAACCGGCATGCAGTCATTCGAGTACAAGCTCCCCGCCGATACGTCGGAGTACGACATCCTCGCGCTCGTGCAGCGCCTCAACGCCAACAAGAACGTCAACGGCATCCTCGTGCAGCTTCCGCTGCCGAAGCATGTCAACGCCGAGAAGGTCCTGAACTCCATCGATCCCGACAAGGACGTGGACGGCTTCCATCCGACCAACGTCGGCCGCCTCTGGATCGGCGAGCGCGCGCTCGTGCCCTGCACGCCGACCGGCTCGGCCATCCTCGCGAAGAAGGTCATCCCGGATCTCCGCGGCGTGAATGCCGTCGTCATTGGACGCTCGAACATCGTCGGCAAGCCGATGGCCGCTCTCCTGCTGCGCGAGAGCTGCACGGTGACGGTTGCGCACTCCAAGACCAAGGATTTGCCCTCGGTGTGCCGCGGCGCTGATCTTTTGGTGGCGGCCGTCGGTATTCCGGAGATGGTGAAGCGCGACTGGATCAAGCCGGGCGCGGTCGTGATCGACGTCGGCATCAACCGCATCACGACGCCGGAAGGCAAGAACAAGCTCGTCGGTGACGTGGCTTACGCTGAGTGCGCCGAGGTGGCCGGCGCCATCACGCCGGTTCCGGGCGGCGTCGGCCCGATGACCATTGCATGCCTGCTGCAGAACACGATTACGGCCGCGAAGATCCAGTACAATATCAAGGATTAGGCAGCGGGCAGCCGGCAACGGGCAGCAGCAAACAGGATGAGGCTGGTGGTTCGGTTAAGGAACTGCCGGCCTCTTTTTTTTCGAGGGACTGCATAAGGGCGTACAGCATCTTCCCGACGCTTTCAGCGTCGTGAAGAAGAGCGCTGGCGCCAGCGCCGTCAATGAGCCCGATCCGTTGAGCCAACAGGACGTGCGTTTCGAGCTCGCGGAGTGAACCTCTGGCAGTCTTGAGGAAGTGGATATAGGAGCGTGTGATATCACGCACATAACCCTCGGCTATATTCGCAGGCACGGATGCCGCTGATCGGCGGATTTGCGAAGTAAGGCCGTATACCTCCGACGTCGGCATCGCCTGAGCCAATCGATAGGCCGCTTCTGCCAGGTCCATGCCGGCCTGCCAAACCTTCAGGTCGCGATAGGAACGGATCATCGTCAACACCTACTGCCTCACTGCCTCGTGCCTACTGTCTCGCTTCTTAACGTCTCGCCGCGATAGGAGAGCGCTTCGGCGACGTGGATGCGGCTGACGGTTTCGGCGCCGTCTAGATCTGCGAGCGTGCGGGCGACGCGCAGGGTGCGGTGAAAGCCGCGGGCGGAGAGCTTCAGGGTTTCCGCGGCTTGGCGAATGAGGGCGAGGCCGGCCTCGTCGGGCTGAGCCATCTTGTCCAGCAGGTGGCCGACGCACTCCGCATTGGTGCGGAGTTTGTTCGAGCCATGGGCTTTGAAGCGTTCGCGCTGCAGCTCACGCGCGGCCGTGACGCGTGCTCGCACGTCGGTGCTGCCTTCGGTCGGTGGCGGCAAAGTAAGGTCGGCGGCAGAAACGGCCGGTACTTCGATTTGCAAGTCGATGCGATCGAGCAGGGGCCCTGAGATGCGCGCCTGGTAGTCGGCCGCGCAGCGCGGACCGCGTTTGCAGGATTGTCCGGGACCGCCGCCGCAGCGGCACGGGTTCATTGCGGCAACGAGTTGAAGCCGGGCCGGATAGGCGATGCGATGGTTGGCGCGGGCGATAATCAGCTCGCCAGTTTCGAGCGGCTGGCGCAGGGCATCGAGCACGGCAGGCTGGAACTCGGGCAGCTCGTCGAGGAAGAGGACGCCAAGGTGCGCGAGGCTCGCTTCGCCGGGCCGTGGGCGTGTGCCGCCGCCGACGAGCGCGGCCATGCTTGCCGAGTGATGCGGGGATCGGAACGGGCGCTCCGTGCAGAGCTTGCCGCCCATCAATTCTCCCGCGAGGCTGTGAACCATCGATACGTCGAGCATTTCTTCGGGAGAGAGCGGTGGCAAGAGCGAGGGCAAGCGCGCGGCGAGCATTGATTTGCCGGATCCTGGTGGACCAATCATCAAGAGATTGTGCCCGCCGGCCGCGGCCACTTCGAGCGCGCGTTTGGCGCTTTCCTGGCCGCGAACGTCGCGCAGATCCGGAAGCGCCGTGCGGTCGCGATCGAGCGCGGGCTTTGGTCGCGACAGTGTTTGCAGCCCCTTGAAGTGATTGACGAGCGAGAGCAGGTGCGGGGCTGCGAGAACGGCTACGTCCTCGCCTGCCCATGCGGCTTCCGGTCCGCATTCGGCGGGACAGATGAGACCCTTGTCCAAGGCGTTGGCGCCGATGGCGGCTGGCAATCCGCCAGGAACGGCTCGGATGGAGCCATCGAGGGCCAGCTCTCCGATCGCCGCGTAGCGTTCGATCGCATCAGGCGCGACGGCTTCCATCGCAACCATGAGTGCGAGCACGATCGGGAGGTCGAAGTGGCTGCCTTCCTTCGGTAGATCGGCCGGGGCCAAATTCACGGTGATGTGCTTGTAGGGCAGGCCAAGGCCCACGGCATGCAGCGCATTGCGCACGCGCTCGCGGCTTTCGGCAACGGCTTTGTCCGGCAGGCCAACGATCGCAAAGGCCTGCGCTCCGGGCGTTACGCGGACTTGGACCTCGACAGCGCGAGCCTCCACGCCGACAAAAGCCAATGTGGCGATGGTTCCGTACATCGAACGCCCCCGGAGCTGATCCGTAGAAAGAACGTTCGCGCGCCTGAAATCCGTCGCGACCGTGTGAGAACCGTTCAAGATCCTGTAGCTTTGAGTTCGTACCTCACCGAGGTCGCGCTGGAATGAAGGAACCAAAAATGGCTGACCAAGAACCCAAGAGCGGTCTCGTTTCCTGTCTCGGCTACAAGGATGCGGACGCGGCGGTCGGCTGGCTGTGTCGCGCCTTCGGGTTCAAGGAGCATGCCGTCTACCGCAATGACGAGGGCAAGGTGGTTCACGCGGAACTTACCTTCGGCAACGGCTTGATCATGCTCGGCCCGGATCAGGGCGGCGAGTTCGGTAAAATGGTGATGACGCTGCCGGAGCGCGCTGGCGGACGCTGCACGCAGACGATCTATGTGATCGTCGACGACGTGGACGCGCACCACGCGCGTGCGGCGGCAGCAGGCGCGGAGACGATCATCGCGCCGCGCGGCGAGGGCTACGGCGGGCGCAGCTATTCGGTGCGCGATCCGGAAGGTCATGCGTGGAGCTTCGGGAGTTACGATCCCTGGGCTGCGCCTGAGAAGGCGTAGTTGCAATGTCAGATATCAATATCAGGTCCGCCAGTTCGGCGGATCGCGATACGATTTGGGCCATGCTCGAGCCCGTCATCCGCGCGGGCGAGACGTATGCGCTTTCCCGCGACATGACGCGCGACGCGGCGCTCGCCTATTGGCTCGGCGGGGACCGGGAGACGTTCGTCGCCGAAGTGGATGGCCGGATCGCGGGCACCTACTATCTGAAGGCCAATCAGGCGGGTGGTGGTGCCCATGTCGCGAATTGCGGCTATGTCACCGCAGCCGATGCGTCGGGACGTGGTGTCGCGCGCGCCATGTGTCTGCATTCACTCGACGCTGCACGCGAACGCGGATTTCGCGCGATGCAGTTCAACCTTGTCGTCAGCACGAACGAACACGCGATCCGGCTTTGGCAGCATCTCGGTTTCGAAACGGTCGGCCGGTTGCCGCGCGCTTTTCAGCACCCGCATTTCGGCGACGTCGATGCGTTCGTGATGTATCGCGCGTTGTGAGATCACGAGCGACGCGCCGCAGCGTTGCGAGCGGCGCGTCATGTCATGTGCGATTGCGATCAGATCTTGGCGAACTTGCCGGCGGGGCCGCAGGACCAACGCTTGACCGTCCACTGCGGGTGCTCGTCGACCCACTTCGCGATCTCCGGCTGTGCGCGCATCATGCACTGCATCGGCGTAAGGCTCTCGGTGTCGTAGACGAGACCGACATCCTTGCACTTGGTGGGTTCGGCAGTCAGGCAGGCGACTAAGGCAAGCTCGATCATCTTTGGACCCTTTTATTGGCGTTGAGCGCTCCTCAAGCCAGGCGTTCCGGGTCCCTTGTCGTTTGTTTCTTTTTGTTGGGATCGACATCGTTCGTTGCGAACGGCGATCCATCCGAGCGGAAGAGACTACGCAAAGGTGTGTGCAGTCCCTACCAAGGAATTCAGATTTGCATTTCGACTTTGCGTTTCCAGTGTTGCGATTGCCGCAGCCTTGGGCGCTTTATGGGGCATTGTGGGGCGTCGACTGCCCAGCCGGGTAGTGCGCCGATTGCCCTTGCGACAACATCGCATGCGACTTCTCCAATTCACCTCACGGCTACCTCAATCTCGACAACGTCGATCTGCAACACGTCGGCCGATAGAAACCCTGCGGGCGCGAGGGGTTGTCTCATCAAACTGCGAAAAGTGCGGGGACACGGCCGTTGAATCACTCACGCGTTACATCGCTCGAAAGCTCTTCTTCCCCGGCCTCCCTGGCTGCTGCGATCTCGCCGGTCTCCGCGTTGCTGGTCAGCGTAGCCCTACTCCTCGCAGGCAACGGCCTGCAGGGCACGTTGCTGCCGATCCGGGCCAATATCGAACATTTCATCCCGCTCGAGCTGGGTCTGCTCGGCAGCGCATACTTCATCGGTTTTACCCTGGGGTGCATCCAGGGCCCTGCGCTGGTGCGGCGCGCAGGGCATATCCGAGCCTTCCTCGCGATGACATCGCTCGCGTCCATCGTGCCGCTTCTGCATGCGATGGAAATCAATCCCACGATGTGGTGGGCGCTGCGGGCGTTCACGGGGTTCTGCTTTGCCGTGCTCTATATCGTGATCGAGAGCTGGCTCAACGCGAAGTCCGACAACCCGACGCGCGGCATGGTGTTCTCGGTCTACACGATCATCAATCTCACCGTCATCACCGCGGGCCAGATGATGATCGGGCTCGCCGATCCGCAATCGTTCGCCTTGTTCGGGGTCGCGTCGGTTCTCGTGTCGATCGCCGCGCTGCCGGTTGCTTTCACGATTTCGACGACGCCTCCCCCGGCCGAGTTCATGCGGCCGCGTCTCACGAGGCTTTATGCGATTTCGCCGGTGGGCGTTGCGGGATGCTTTGCAGTCGGTCTTGCGAACGGTGCGTTCTGGTCGCTCGGTCCCGTCTTCGCGCAGAACCAGGGGCTGTTTGCTGCGGACGTCGGACTCTATATGAGCGCAGTCGTACTCGGCGGCGCGATTGCGCAGTGGCCGCTCGGTCTTCTTTCGGATCGCATCGACCGGCGCATCGTCATGGTCCTGGCGGCAACGATCGCTGTTGGGGCCGCTGTTGCCGCGCTGTTCGTGCCAGCCGGTGATCGCGTTCTCATGATGACCACGGGGGCGCTATTCGGCGCTGGCGCGTTCCCGCTCTATCCTCTGGCGGTCGCGCATGCCAACGATTTCGCGGAGCCGTCCGACTATGTGGAGATGTCGAGCGGATTGCTTCTTACCTATGGGATCGGGGCCGCCATCGGTCCCTTGGTGGCCTCGCTGGCTCGTCACTACATGGAGTCTCCCTCGCTCTATGTGTTCACCGCTGGCGCCCATGTTCTTTTGATCGGCTATGTGATCTGGCGCATGACGCGGCGGGCACCTGTCGCGGCGTCGGATCGCGTGGAATATGCGGAGGCGGTCATCGCCGCGCAGACGGTGACGAATTTCGATCCGCTGAGCGTGCAGGCGGAGAGCGGCGTGCCGGCAAAGGAAGCGGCATAGGCGGGATTTGCGCTCGTCCCCTCCCGCGCAAAATTGTTTTCCGTGCTCTGCCGCAATTTAAGGGTGCGATGATCCTGTCGCACTTTTGCAACGGTTAATGCTCATATCCGGATCATTACGGAAGTAGGGAACTCCTCCTATTCCCAAACCCTAGGTATCCCGACAGTTTTCGAGGTGCAACGTTATGGTGTTCCCGTGGCTAAGGTGACTTAGCCCGTGGCGCCACTCCGAAGTCCTCCGAGGGGCTTCGGCGGGAGGGGTTATGTATTGCGTACTCTGTGACACGCCCAATTGCGCTTTCGCGCAAAAATCTTCCAAAAGGCGCTTTCGACGACCCTGGCCGTGAGGCCGGGCCGCTTTAGCGCGTCAAGACGCTGAAAGCGCTCACAAAAATCAAAAATCTGAAAAGAAGCACCAACATCCTTTTGATGGGGGAGGATATGACTCGTTTTGCGTTCACCACGACCCGCCGCATTGCTGCCGTTTCGGCATCGGCTTCGCTCGCTGTCCTACTGAGCACGACCGTTTCGCATCAGGCGATTGCGGCATGCACCGGAAGCGTCGCGTCGCCCAACTCGGCCACCGTTACCATTCTATGCAACGGCGTTGGCGCGGGCGGCGCCGGTACCGCCGATAACCCGGTGGTCGTAACACCCGGAACCAGCATCATCGACAATACGACGACGTCGACCGCGGGCAACAACACGCTCCTTCAGTTCGACGGGCACGGCCGGATGCTCGAGAACTCAGGATCGATCATCAACGATCGCGTGATTACAGGCACAGCCGGTGCCCGGGGCCGCACGGGCATCACGATGGGCGCTTCCACGGTGAACGCCGGCACCGGAACGAGCTATTTGACACCGGTCTACGATGCCGGAACCAACACCACCACGATTACCATTTCCGGCGCAGCAAGTTCGGCTTACGTGGGTCAGTCGATCGTTTTCGGCCGCTATGACGCGGCCGACGCCGATTTCTTTCCTGCTTCGGCGTATGTCATCACCGCCGTCTCTGGAAATACCGTTACGATCGCAGGGCAGCTACCGGCCGGTTATTCCGGCACCGGCTCGCTGCCGGAACGCTATTCCATCGTGTCCAACTTCGGCGCGACCACGGTCGTCGATGGCGTGGCTTATAACGACGTCATCATCAATTCGGGTGTGATCTCGACCCAGATCAAGGCGAGCGAAGTCACAGGCAATGCCACCGGCACGGCGCCGAACCAGACGTCTGTCTCCAATACGGCGACCGTTCGCACGATCAATACGGCTGTTGCTGGCACCTATCTCGTGAAGAACCTGCAAGGTGGCCAGATCCTCGCCAGCCATGGCGGTATCGGAACCGTGCAGGCGATTTTCGAGGGCGGCCAGGTTCTCAGCATGACGATCGACAACGCGGGTCTCATCGAGGCCACACGCGTTCCACTTGTCACGCTTGCCTCTGTCACCGCGACGGGGAACCCCACCGGAACGATCCCGGGTTTCTCGGCGCAAACCATCGGCAGTGCGTGGACGATCGCCACCGAGGAAGAGGCTGAGGAAGTCATCATCCACAACGCGGCGACCGGCGTCGTCCGTTCGAAGGGCGACTACACGGGCACCATCTACAGCCGCGTCGAGGAAGCCACCATCGTCAACTACGGCTTAATCGAGCATGTGTCCGGCTCCGGTATTGCCAACGACTACAGCAAGGGCTTCGCAATCGGCCAGGTTTCAAACGGCGGCGGCGTGCGTGAGCTCGAGGTAGAAAACTACGGCACCATCCACGGCGATATTCTCTCCGTGAACGGCAACGCGGTGCGTTGGTACCTGCTCAGCACGGAAGGGGTCGTAACGACGTCGGGCGGTGTCACGACCAGCGATCTGGCCGCCGGCGTGGATCAGAGGCTGCTTATCAACAGCCACACCGGACAGGCCAACAGCGAGATCGAGAACAAGGCATCCGGCACGATCATCGGCAATTTCTGGTACAGCAACGGCACGCACGAACTGGAGAACGAGGGCACGATCGTCGGCAATATCGACGTTGATCAGCGCGACACGACCTATGGAACCGTGTCCGGCAGCGTCGTGACTGTGCTTGAAGGCAGTGATGAGAACCCGGGACCGAGCAACAACACGGTTCAGGGGGCTGGTTACGTCATCCGCGGCGACAAGACGTTCGAGTTCGAGAACGAAGGGAAATTTACCGGCAACCTGACGATCCGGAACGCTACCAGCACGATCACCGGAGGGATATACGGAAGCGAGACGATCAACAAAACCGTCTCGAGCGACAACAAGATCGAGAACAGCGGAACGTTCGACGGCAACATCGTCATTCACGATGTCGCCGGGGCAAAGAACGACATTACGCTGTCTGGCGACGGGTTCGGCCGCAAGGCCGATGGCACCGTCGGCACGAACGGCAACATCACGGCGGTGAACGGAACCGGCAACAACATCCTCAATCTCGATGGGCAGGGTACGCTGCGCGGCGACGTGCTCAAGTTCACCACGCTGAACCTGCTCGCCGGTGAGGCCGGGGGTGATGACGACGACGATGATGATGACGACGAGCACGGCAGCGCAGGCGGCAACGCCTGGACGCTTGCTGCCGGCAAAATGTTCGAATTCCAGCAGGCGAACATCCAGGGCGGGACGCTTAACGTTCTCGGCCATCTGTTCGGCGCAACCTCGATTGCAGAGGGCGGCACGCTGACCGGCACCGGCACGGTGACGGGTAACGTTTCGAACAACGGCACCATCGACGTCAAGGACGACACGCTTCATATCGTCGGCAACGTCACGTTCCACGACGAGTCGAAGCTCTCGACCACGATTTCGGGATCCGGCAACGGCTTGCTCGATATTTTGGGAACGAGCACGTTCGAGGAGGGTTCGAGCGTGAGCGCCGAGGTCGATGGCGGCCGTGTCCGCAATGGCGACTCCTACAAAATCGTCACTGCGAGCGGTGGCCTTATCGAAATTCCGGAGATCGAGGATACGTCGGCGCTTCTCAAGTGGACGCCGATCGTGGACGGTAACGACCTCTACATCACGGCGGAAGTCGATGCGCGCAACATCGCGGGCATCTCGAAGCCTGGTGCAATGGCCATCAATGCGCTTCTCGGAACGGACAACGAGCTTGGCGACGAGGTTCTGCTGATCGAGGACGAGGAGGATGTGCGCCGGGCCGGCAACCAGCTCGCACCTCAGACCAACTTCGCGACCCAGCAGGCGGCGATCACGCTGAACCAGACCATCGGGCAGCATATCGACGCCCGTCTGGCTTCGGTCGGCGCGACCGGTTCCAATGGCACCTTCGTGCAGCCGTCTGGGCTCGGCATGAAACAGAAGGATCCGAACCGCTCAAATCTCGGTGGTGCGACCCCGACGATCGATGAGAGCGTACCTTCGGGTGGTGGTGCAATGTGGGGCCGGGCGTTCGGTGCTGGCCTCGATCAGGGCGAGCGCGAGAACGTCGACGGCTACAATGCCCGCCTGTACGGCATCCTGGCCGGCTACGACAACTGGGCCGCTCCTGGCGTGCGCGTCGGCGTGGCGGTCGGCTATGCCAACACGACCATCGATGGCGACGGCTTCACCAAGCAGAACCAAACCGACATCGACAGCTACCTGGCCGAGCTCTACGGCACCTACAAGGGATCGGGCTGGTATGCGACGGGCCGCACAGGCTACACGTGGCATGACTACGATACGCGCCGCGTGCTGACCGTCCCCGTGGGCGATGTCGCAAAGGGCAGTCACGACGGCAGCCAGTACAACGCCGCAATCGAGCTGGGTGCGCCCATGCGTATCGGTAACGGCTCCGTGCTGACGCCGGTTGCCTCGCTGACCTACTCACATCTCGACCAGGACGGCTACACCGAAACCAGCAGCAGCGGGATGGCGCTTGCGATCAACGATCAGAGCAACGACTCGCTGGTGTCCGGCCTTGGCCTGAAGGCTCTGGTGCCGATCGCTCACGATACGGTGCTCGAAGCGCGGGCCCTGTGGTTGCACGAGTTCTCGGATACGGCGCAGTTCGTGACCGCGAGCTTTGCATCTGGCGGTGGAACGTTCACGGCTGCTGGTCCGGGTGTCGGACGTGACTCGGCGGCGCTGGGCGTCGGCCTTCTTGCCACGATCGGCGCGGAGTCGACGTTCCAGCTCAACTACGACGCCAATGTCCGCGAAGACTTCGTCGCTCACATTGGTTCGGCGCAGTTGACCGTCCGGTACTGATGCACCGGTGAAACGCTGAGACCATGAACGTTGCAAGATTGGCAAGGAACGGGCGGACTTAAACTCAACTGGTAGGATGCCCCCGTCGTTCTACTGGGTCCACACCACCGTTCTTTCCTTGCTCGAGCCGCCCGCTTCCGCGGGCGGCTCTCTTTTTGAGCTGCTGAAGCTTTGGGAGATCCGCCGATCGCTTGCGAGGCCGGAAGTCAGCGGGCTTTCGCGATCACCTTGCTCTCGATGGCGTCCCAGATCAGGGCAGCAATGTCGGCGCCGCCGAAGGCCTTCACTTGGCGGATGCCGGTCGGCGAGGTGACGTTGATCTCGGTGAGGTAGTCGCCGATCACGTCGATGCCTGTGAAGATCAGGCCGCGGCGTTTGAGCTCCGGTCCGAGGCGCGCGCAGATCTCGCGCTCGCGCTCGGTGAGCTCGGTTTTGGCGGCCGTGCCGCCGACGTGAAGATTGGACCGGGTCTCGCCTTCGGCTGGAACGCGATTGATTGCGCCGGCGACCTCGCCGTCGACGAGGATGATGCGCTTGTCGCCGGCGCGCACTTCGGGCCGGTACTCCTGCACCATGAAGGGTTCGCGGAAGACGGTCTGAAAGAGCTCGACGAGAGATGCGAGGTTGGTGTCCTCGGGGCGAATGCGGAACACGCTCGCGCCGCCATTGCCGTAGAGCGGCTTCAGGATGATGTCCTTGTACGTGCGGCGGAATGCGAGGACGTCGTCGAGGGCACGCGTGACGAGCGTCGCCGGCATCAGGTCCAGAAAGTCGAGGACGAAGATCTTCTCAGGCGCATTGCGCACGTGCGCCGGATCGTTGACGACAAGCGTCTTTGGGTGAATGCGCTCCAGAAGGTGGGTCGTCGTGATGTAGGCCATGTCGAAGGGAGGGTCCTGGCGCAGCAGAACCACGTCCCACTCCGCGAGGTTTTCGCGGCTGGCGTCGCCGAGCTTGAAATGCGCGCCTTCCTTGTCGACAACGCTCAGGTTGTGGCCGCGCGCAAGCAGCTTGTCGCCTTCGAGCGCGAGGTTGGGCGGCGTGTAATAAAAGATCTCATGCCCCCTGCGCTGCGCTTCGAGCAGAATTGCAAACGTGCTGTCGCCGCGGATGTCGATGCGCTCGATGGGGTCCATCTGGCAGGCAATGCGAAGCGGCATGGAGGCTCTCTCGGGATGGGTTCGGTCCGGGGGCGAAGGATTAGCACGAGAAGAGTACGGACGCGCAAGCATGGCCGGATCTGCGGCCGGACCCGCAAGATCCGTTAATTGCCCATCAGATCCAGTGCCTTGCGGAGGGGCTCGACCGATATGCGTATGGGACCGTCGAGCGAATTATCCATCTCGAGGACGAGGTAAACGGATGCGGCGAGGGATACGGCGCACAGGAAGGATATGGTGAGGACCGTGATGTTTCGGGGGGCGAACAGCCCGTAACAGAAAAAGATGAGCGCGAGCCAGAATATCAAGACCACCAGAAAAGGAATGGGCATCGTGCTGTCGAGATCCTCGACGAGGAACCAGCGCGATTCGGCAATCTCGCCGCTCAGGTCGAGGGCCCGCTTCTGGAGCCAGCGTTGACTGTCGTTGGCCGGCGTCAGGCTGCGCAGCTCGTCTTGGACCAATTCGATGACGGCGAAGCCACCTTGCTTGCTCACTTTCGGTCTGGGCTCAGCCTCCGCAAGCTTGCGCTCGACGGCGGCCCGCAGTTGCTTTCGCGCGTTGGCGACTTCGGGGCCATAGTGCACCAGCACCCGATCCAGAAGGACAAGCTTGGCGGTCGCGTGACGGAATTCGGCGTCCTTGTTGTCGAAGGCCGTCTTGGCCGCGTACATCAAGAGACCGAGAATGACCGCCGCGAGCAGGGCGACGACCGCCATGAACGCGTGGATGACTTCCTTCGATGTGCCGGTGAGGTGCTCTTTCGGAAGCGATGACGCGCAGTAGAGCGCGATCACTGTCGCACCGAAGGTGCATGCGAGGACAACAAAGAAGATCAGTATTGGCATCTGCGCGACCTGGCACTACCAGCGCGGCCCGACATAAGGCGGATCGAAGCGCGCGTCGGCGCAGCGCTCGCCATTCCAGTATCGATACTTACCGCAATTGGACGGGCGCGGCGGGGAAATCCAACCATAGACCGGCGGTTCATAGACAGCAGCCGGCGGGGGCGGCGGCGCGACGGGCACGACCGGCGGCGGTGGAGGCGGAGGCGGCAGGTAGTACTCCGGCGGGTAGTAGTAATCGTCGTCGTCGTAATCGCGATACCAGCGGTCGCCGATTTTGATCAGCGCTGCGTCTCCTTTGGACGCAAGAGCTGCGGCGGAGGGAAGGGCCGAAACAGGTCCCGAATTCAATAACAGGCCGACGGCTGCCAACAGGCCGCATAGCGACAAGCTCCCGGTCATACGCATGGCGCACTCCATGATCCCGGCACAGATCATCATAGCCGGTTCCATGAAGAGAGTCCTCGCCGTCGGCAGCGGCATGCGGTTAATCTTGACGGCATATGACCGCCGCACTGGGAGTCTCAGGAAGAGCAAAATCGGCAGCTGACGGCGATCTCAGGCTTTGTCGTCGCCGGCCAGCACGTGACCCATCCATTCGTCTTGTGTGATGTGCCCGGCCTTCTCGACGGCAGTCAGCTCGTGGGGCCGGAGAATGTCCTGCAGCCCGTCGATGCGCTTCCACTCGCAGATCGGCGTTTCGGTTTCGATGCGCGGCACGTAGCGGGATGCGGCTACCTTCTCGTAGCGATGGACGTAGCGCGGGCAGTTCATCCAGACGTCTTCGACGGTGACTTTCACGACCAGCTCCGCTTCCTTGAAGAGGCTCAGCAGCGGGCCCTCCTTCAGCACTTCCGCCCGGCCCTGAAGCCGCAACCGGAACGGGCGATCGAAGGCAATGAACAGGCAGCCGATCTGCGGACGGGCGGCGATGTTGCCCATCGAGAAGTACATGCCGTTGCCGTCGTAGCTCGGAAACGCAATCGTGGTCGCATCGAGTACGCGGACGAAGCCGGGATCGCCGCCCTTGTAGGAAACCGTGGGCCGCCCCTGATGGTCGACCGACGAGAGAAAGAACATGTCGCGGCTTTCGATGAAGGCGCGTGCCATGTCGTCGATCTCGGTCTTGGCGGCGATGGCCTCGACGCGATCGGCCATCGCGCGGCTCGCGAACGCGTCCTGGAACTCGCGATGCTGGGGTCCGTAAAGGCGGCTCATGGGGTGTGTTCCTCCGTGCTCTGCTTAGGATTTTGCAGGTCTTGTTAAGGTCATATTAACCGAAAAAGGCCGATTGCCTATCACGTTACCCGCGGGACAGCGGGCCGTCCGTGG
>VFQQ010003715.1_pt1 | contig 14458 bp, 11 predicted proteins | sample 3512341 | NCBI WGS metagenome assembly VFQQ01 (sample SAMN10412373, study PRJNA504923) | tailings metagenome | isolation source: Relicate 2 Philex TSF1 revegetated site | place: Philippines: Tuba, Benguet | collected 2017-08-29 | reverse complement strand
ACACACAAGCATGATTCCTGCTTCCCGGAGTGCCTTTTCAACCTTCCCAACCCGCGAGGAGCTGATGCCATGACGACCAAGACCCTGATTTCCGCCGCCACCCTGCTGGCCGCCGCCGGTGCCGCGCAAGCCGCCATCGACGTGAGCAGTGTCGGCTTCACTTACAACCAGAACTTCGACAGCCTGACCACCAGCACCACCGCGGTGGCCTGGGCCAACGACAGCACGCTCAGCGGCTGGAGCCTGTTCATCAGCACGCTGGCCGATGCGCCGACCATCGTGGCCGGCACCGGCAGCGGCACCGCCGGCAGCTTCATGAGCTACGGCGCCAGTGGCAGCGGCGAGCGCGCGCTGGGCAGCCTGGCTTCGGGCGGCGCCTACTTCGGCAGCCCGGCCAGTGGCGCGGTCGCGGGCTACATCGCCGTGGCCTTCGTCAACAACACCGGCACCACCATCGACGGCATCGGCATGGCCTGGGAAGGCGAGCAGTGGCGCAACGGCGGCAACACCAGCCAGCAGTCGCTCGCCTTCTCGTACGGCGTGGGCGGCGCCTTCGGCACCGTGAGCTGGGTGAACACGGCGCTGAGCATCAGCTCGGTCGTCGCCACCTCCACGGCGGGTGCCGTGGACGGCAACACCACGGGCCTGACCACCACCGCCAGCGCGATCGCCGGCCTGGGCTGGGCCCCCGGCACCACGCTGTGGCTGCGCTGGGCCGACACCAACGACGTGGGCAACGACCACGGCCTGGCCATCGACAACTTCGCCATGTCCGTGACCGCCGTGCCCGAGCCCGGCGCGCTGGCGCTGATGCTGGCCGGCCTGGGTGCCGTGGGCTTCATCGCCCGCCGCCGCAGCGCCTGAAACAGCACCGGACCACGACCATGAAGAACCTCTTCCAACCCACGCGGCTGCGCCTGGCGGCGCTGATCGCGCTCGGCCTGCCGCTGGCCGCATCGGCGCAACTCATCGGCACGCTGCAGGGCACGAGCCACATCTCGCTGTTCAACAACCAGCAGGTCAGCAACATCGCCGGCATCGTGACCGCGCGCGACAACAACGGCTTCTGGTTCCAGGACGGCGGTGACGGCAACGCGCTCACCAGCGACGCGATGTACGTCTTCGTCGGCAGCACCGGCACCAAGCCACTGGTGGGCGACAGCGTGCTGGTGGGCGGCCGCATCCAGGAGTTCCGCCCGGGTGGCGACGCCGCCAACCTCACGCTCACCGAGATCAACGCCACCAGCGCCTTCGCCGGCAGCTGGAGCACGGTGAGCAGCGGCAACGCGCTGCCCGCGGCCGTCACCCTCGGCGGCAGCTTCGTGCCGCCGCGGGCCATCGCGCCGCTCGTCGGCAACATCGAGACCGCGCCCGGCTACGTGCTGCAGCCCACGCAGTACGCGATGGACTTCTACGAAAGCCTGGAAGGCATGCGCGTGACGCTGCCCACCGCCATCAGCAGCGGCCCCACGATGACCGGCAACCTCAACGGCGACACCGCGGTGCACCTGGGCGGCAGCCCGTGGCAGGCCTCGCGCGGCGGCCTCGTGGTGGGCCCGGGCAACTTCAACGGCGACCGCATGTTCATCGACAACCGCATCGTCGCCGGCCCGAGCGTGAACAGCGGCGCCACCTTGTCCAACATCACCGGCGTCATCGACTACAGCTTCGCCAACTACCGGCTGGTGCTGACGCAGAGCGCCACGGTGGTGAACAACCCGCTGCTGCGCGAAAGCGCCGTGATCCCCAGCGGCCACTTCGGCCTCGCCAGCTACAACGTGGAGAACCTGGGCGGCAATGCCGACCCGGCGCGTTTCACCGCCATCGCGAACCAGATCGCCGGCAACCTGGGCGCACCGCACCTGATCAGCCTGCAGGAGGTGCAGGACAACAACGGTGCCACCAACAACGGCGTGGTCGCGGCCGACCTGACGCTCACCAACCTGGCCACCTCGCTCAACGCGGCCACCGGGCGCAACTACGCCTTCGTGACCATCAACCCGGTGAACAACGCCGACGGCGGCCAGCAGGGCGGCAACATCCGCCAGGCCTTCATGTACGACACCAGCCGCGTGAGCTTCGCCGGTGTGGTGGGTGGCTCGCTCGACGCGATCACCGCCAGTGCGTCGGCCACCGGGCAGATCATGCTGAGCCTGGGCGCCGGCCGCATCGACCCCACGAACCCCGCCTTTGCCAACAGCCGCAAGCCGCTGGTCACGGAGTTCACGGTGGACGGGCAGCAGATCATCGTCATCGCCAACCACTTCAACAGCAAGGGTGGCGACCAGCCGCTGTTCGGCGTGACGCAGCCGCCGCAGGAAAGCACCGCGGTGCAGCGCCTGCAGCAGGCGCAGGCGGTGGCCAGCTTCGTGGCCGGGCTGCTGGCGATCAACCCGAACGCCAACATCGTGGTCACGGGCGACCTGAACGACTTCCAGTTCGCGGCTTCACTGCAGCCGCTGCTGGCGGCGGGGCTCTTCAACCTCAGCGACACGCTGCCCGAGAACGAGCGCTACACCTACAGCTTCGAAGGCAACCTGCAGCAGCTCGACCACATGATGGTCTCGGCCAACCTGCGCAACGCCAGCGGGCTGGTGTTCGACATCGTGCACGCCAACAGCGAGTTCACCACCCAGGTGAGCGACCATGACCCGATCCTGATGAGCATGGCCTTCGTGCCGGCGCCGGTGCCCGAGCCGGCCACCTGGCTGACGATGGCACTGGGGGTGGCCGCCCTGGTGGCGCGCCGCCGCGCGGCGCCGGCTCGCTAGCCGGGGCTGCTCAGCGCGAGGGCGGCAGGGCCGCGAGGGCGGCGCGCGCATCGGGCCAGGCCGGCTGCAGCCGCTCCAGCTCCAGCAGCAGCGCGCGGGCCGCAGCGGGGTCGCTGCGGCCCAGCGCCGCGGCCATCTGCAGCAGCGGCTCGTAGGCGGGCCGGAACTGCGGGCTGGTGCGCAGCACATCCAGCAGCGGCTGCCGCACCTGCGCCAGCATGGCCTGCACGTCGGCGCTGGGCCTGACGTTGCGGCCGGCCTGCAGGTACTGGCCGCGTGCCTGCCGGTACGCGTCCAGACGCGCGACGGCCGAGGTGTCGGCGCCGGGATCGAGCACGTCGCCGACGGTGCCAGGCTGCAGCTCGGCCAGCCACGCCAGCAGGCGCTCGCGCGGGCTCGACAGCGGCGTGTAGGCCAGCGTCGGCGCCAGGTAGGCCACGAGCGGCCGGTCGTCGGTGTTCAGCGGCGCGCCGGCGGCCCAGCGTGTGAGCGTGCCGGGTGTGGCCACCACGCTGCCGAGCAAGGCCTCGGCGTCGCCCAGGCCGTGCGCCGCGGCCAGGGCCTGCACGGGCGAGCCCAGCCGGCGCCGCACCTCGCCCAACTGGAGCCGGCGCCCGCTGCCGCCGCCCACGAGCCCGACCACCGGCGTGTCCAGGCTGTGGGTGGCCAGCACCGCGAAGCCCTGCGGGTGGACCTCGATGAAGCTGCGCACGATCACGCGCAGCGTCGCCAGGTCCAGCTGGTGCAGCGGCAGCCATTGGCAGAACAGGCCGCCGGGCGCCAGGCGCGCCTTCACGGCGGCGAAATGCTCCACCGTGTACAGCGCCGCCGAGCCGCTGCGCGCGGGGTGGAAGTTGTCGGCCACGATCAGGTCGTAGGGCTCGCCACCGGCACGCACGAAGCGGCGCGCATCGGCCACCTGCACGCGGTAGCGCGCGGCCGGCGCACCGGCCTCTTGCGGCCCGAACAGCCGCGACGCCTCGGCGACCTCGGGCAGCAGCTCCGCCACGTCGATCGTCAAGGCCGGGTCGCCGGCGGCGGCCGCCGCGGTGACGCCCGTGCCCAGCCCCAGCAGCAAGGCGCGCCGGGGCGCGGGGTGCAGCAGCAGCGGCAGCACGGCCTGGCGGCCGTCGGCCCAGGCGGTGTCGCTGCTGCCTTCCTGCTGCCGGTTGTCGATGTGCAGGCTCAGCACGCCGCGGGTGTCCTCGATGACGCTGACGGTGCCCAGCGCACCCTCGCGGTGGCTGGCCAGCCGTGCGCCCGGCGGCAGGTCCACGTTCACCAGCGGCGGCGCCCACAGGGCCACGCCGAACACGGCACCCGCCAGCAGCCACGCCGGCGGCGCGCGCAGCGCTCGCCACGACAGCAGCAACAGGTAGCCGGCCACGATGCTCAGCAGTGCGCCCTTGGCACCGAGCAGCGGCACCAGCAGCACGCCCGCCAGCGGCGCGGCCAGCGCGGCGCCGAGCGTGTTGACGCCGATGGCGCGCCCGAGGCCGAGGCCGGCCTCGGTGGCCTGTTGCGCCAGCAGCGCGAACAGCGCGCCCATCACGAGCGTGGCCGGGGCGAAGGCGATCACCGCCAGGGCCGCCTCGCCGGCCAGCGCGGCGGCCACGCCGGTGCCTAGCCCCGCCTGCAGCGCGTCACGCAGCGGCAGCAGCGCCCACAGGCTGGCGCTGCCCAGCAAGGCCGCGAGGGCCAGCGCCAGCAGCAGCCTGTCCTGCAGCACGGCGGGCCGGGCCACGGCGCGGCGGTGCAGCCAGGCCGCCCCGAGCGCCGTGCCGAGCAGGTACACGGCCAGCAGGATGGCGAAGGTGTAGACCGTGTTCTCGGCCACCTGGCGCAGCGCGCGCACGACCAGCACCTCGAACCCGATGCCCAGGCAGCCGGTGGCCGCCAGCGTCCAGCCCAGCCGCGCCCGGCCCGGCGCACCGGCGCTCGGCGCCGGCGCTGCGGCCACGCCGCCCCTCAAGGCCCACCAGGCCGTGCACGCGCACAGCAGGTTCAGCAGGCTGCAGACCGCCGCCGTGGCCGCCAGGCCCAGCGCCGGCACCAGCCAGAACACCGCGGCCAGCACCCCGGCCACGGCCCCCGCGGTGTTGGCGGCATACAGCACCGCCACGGCCGCGCCGCTGCGGCCCGGCGCCGACAGCGCACGCTCCAGCGCCGGCAAGGTGGCGCCCATGGCGGCCGTGGCCGGCAGCAGCAGCAGCAAGGTGCCGCCGAACGCCACGGTCCATTGCCAGGCGGCCGAGGGGCTGCTGCCGGTGGCCGCCAGCAGCAGCCCCGCTGCCGGCGCCATGGCGGGCAGCAGCAGCAGGCTCCACAGCGCGATCACGGCCTCGCAGGCCGTGTACCAGGCCAGCGGCCGCGCGCTGCGGCGGATGATCGGCCCGCAGGCCAGCGCCCCCAGCGCCAGCCCGCCGAAGAAGGCCGTGACGACACCGTACATCGCAGCGGCTTCATGGCCGAGCCAGGCCGTGGCCTGCTGCGTCCACACCATCTGCAGGCCGAGCCCCGAGAAGCCCGAGGCCGCCATGAGCGCCAGCGCCGCCGCCAGCCGGCCGGGGCGGTGTTCAACCACTGAAGGAGATCTTGTAGCCCCAGGAATCGAGACGGGTGGGGATGGCGTTCAGCGCCAGCGAGATGCGCCGCGTGCCGGGGTTCGGCGGCACGGCATGCATCAGGAAACTGGGAAACAGCACCAGGTCGCCGGGCTCGGGCGGCGGGCTGATCCACTTCTCGGCGTTGTAGGGCCCGGTGGCCACCCCCGCGTGGTCGTTCTTGAAGGAGAACTCGATGCCGCCGGGTGACTTCATGAACACGGTGCGCGCGTCAGCATGTGTCGGCGTCAGGTAGACCACGCCCGAGATGAAACTGTTGGCGTGGTTGTGCATGGCCTGGTGCCCGCCGGTGTCGAGCACGTTGACCCACATCTCCTTGATCGACCAGCCCAGCCGCTCGCCGAACAGGTGCAGCCCGAACTCGGCCAGCTTGGGCGTGATGCGCGCCGCGGCCACGCCCAGCAACGGGTGATCCTGCGGCGTCAGCAGCGCCGTGTGCGACAGCTTCTGCGAGGCGTTGTTCTCGCGGTCGGCGCGCGCGCTGAAGAAGGCGGCCAGCTCGGACACGAGCGCCGGCTCCAGCGCGTGGGGGCAGCGCTGGAACGGCGTTGGGAAGAGCCCGAAGGTTTCGTCCATCGGCATGGGCCGCCGCAGCGCGGTGGCCCCGCTGGGCCGGTCAGCGGCGGCGGGCGGCGGCGGCACCCGCCAGGGCCAGCAGCACCAGCGCGGCGCTCGCGGGCTCAGGCACGGACATGCTCAGGTTGTCGAACACGGCGGTGTTCGCGGCGTTGGCGAAGGTCACCGAGTACGCGCGCTGGCCGAAGCCGCTGACCGTGAGGCTGTCGAAGTGGCACAGCGGGCTGTCGCTGCAGCCGCCGGCTTGTGCGTTGGCGTCCAGCGCCAGGCTGGCCAGCAGCGTGCCGGTGCCGTTGAGGCCGCTCCAGATTTCCACGCCCTGGGCCACCGCGGCCAGCGACGAGTAGTGCAGGCTCAGGGACACGAAGCCGCGTGCAACGTTCATCGCCGAGTCGGCGCCGGCGGCGAACATCACCCCCAGCGGGGACGGTGCGTTGGAGAAGTACGGGCCCAGCGCGTCGTTCTGCAGCGCGAGCGCGTCGCCCCCGAACGAGACACCGTCGGCCGCGTAGTGCTGGTCGATCGACGCGAAGCTGGCGGGGGTCTCGAAATCGATCACCAGGACCGACGCCGATGCCGGCAGGGCGGCGAACAGGGGCAGGGCGAGAGCGGCGGCAGCGGCCAGTTTCATCAGGGGCTCCTCGGGGGCTGCTGTCGCAGCAAACGGTGTCGGGGCCACGCCCGATCGACATGGCCGAGCCAGTGTAGGAACCCAAATGCGACAGCCCCGTGACGATCCGGCGCCCCCGGCCGCCGCACCCCGTGCCTGGGGGGCCGCGAGGCCGATCGGCGCCTGCGCTGTCACGCGACCTTCACGGGCGTGGCCTACGGTCGTGGCTGTCTCGCCTCAAGCCGTGCCGCCACCGCACGCAGCCACCGTGCCCCCGACGCCCAAGCGCCCGCCCCGTCGCCGTTTCCTGTGTGCCGCCTTCGCCAGCGGCCTCGGCATGGCTGCGCCGGGCCTGCAGGCCTGCGAGTTCCAGACCGGCTGGCTGCGCGTGACGCACCCCTGGACGCGCGCAACCGCCGACGGTGCCGACAGCGCCGTGTTGTGCATGCGCATCGACGAAGTGGCCCAGGACGACCGCCTGATCCACGCGCAGTCGCCGGTGGCCGCGGGGGCGGAGATGGTCACCGCCTCGGGCCCGCAGCGCATCGACCTGCCCTTGCTCGCCGGCAGCACGCTGGAGATGCACGAGGACGGATTGCACCTGCGCCTGACCGGGCTGCGCCATGGGCTGCAGGCCGGCCGCGAGTACCCGCTCACGCTGGAGTTCGAACGCTCGGGCCTGCTGCTGGCCCGCCTGAGCGTGGACTTCACCGCCATGCGTTTCCGCTGAGCCGCCGCTGCGGCAGCCCAGACCACACCGACACAACGAGGAGCGAACGAGATGAACAGGACATTCCCCAGGAGCCCGGTGGCCGTGGCCGCCGTGGCCACGCTCGGCGCGCTGGCCGGCGCCGTGTCGCCGGGCGGCGCGGGCGCGGCCAAGGTGGCGGGCACCTACGCCGCCGGCGACTTCCACAACCACAGCACCTGCTCCGACGGCGCCGTGTCGCTGCAGAAGATGGTCAAGCGCTCGATGGAGCGCACGCCCCAGTCGCCCTGGGGCCTGGACTGGTTCGTGCAGGCCGGCCATGGCGGCACCGGCAACCGCAACTGCACGCTGGCCGAAGACGCCGCACTGGCCACGCCCGCCTACCCACTGGTGACCAACGCTGCCGGCACCGTGCTCGGGCCCTTCACGACCTGGCAGAACTCGATCCCGCCGGTGCAGCCCAAGGGCAACGTCAACGGCAGCTCGCCCAACCAGCAGATGTGGCGCTGGCAGGCCATCCAGGAGTTCCAGTACCCGCTGATGGAGTACCTGGCGGCCTACCGCAACGAGCCGCTGTTCATCGGCGTCGAGTCGGTGGTGGCGGGCCACGAACACACCTCGATGGGCGTGATCACGGGCCAGATGCCGGCCGCGGCCTTCACGCAGACACTGCCCACCACGCCCGGCTACACGGCGCTGGGCAACGCCAACGCGCTGTCGATGTGGCAGTACTGCTTCGACCGCGGCAACAGCGACACCAGCCGCGGCAACACCACCGCCACCAGCGGCATCGGCAACAACTGGGACTGCTCGGTGCCCGGCAGCCTGAACGCCGCCAGCCCCGACTGGAACGCCACCGGCGCCAAGCTCAACGGCGCCAACGGCGTGAACGGCCATGTGAAGACGGTCGAGGGCATCAGGTGGATGGCGGCTTTCCACCCGCAGGGCAGCTACTACGTGCCGGCGCACCTGGAACGCGCGGGCCCCTTCAACCCGGCGGGCAACAACGGCTTCAACGTCGAGCACCTGCGCAACTTCAACAACGCCGGCCCGGCGGTGGCCTTCGGCTTCGAGAGCCAGCCCGGCCACGGCGCCTCGGACCGCCGCGGCGAGTACAACCTGCGGCGCAACGCCGTGGGCGGCGTGCGGCTCGACTCGGTGGGCGGCACCACGTTCGGCGGCACCGGCGTGTACGCGGCGCAGGTCGGCGGCGTGTGGGACGCGCTGCTCGGCGAGGGCCGCAACTGGTGGTTCTTCGCCAGCTCCGACTGGCACTCGCGCGGCGCCTTCAGCGTGGATGACCGCCGCAGCGACAACGACTTCTGGCCTGGCGAGTACCAGCGCAACTACACGATGGTGCGCACCGGCGGCGCGCGCATGTCGCCGCAGATGATCGTCGACGGCCTGCGCAGCGGCAACACCTGGGTCGACTCGGGCCAGCTGATCGACCGCCTGGCCTTCGTGGCCTGCGCCTCCTACCCCGGCCCCGGTGCGCGCACCAACGCCGCCGTGGAAGCCATCGCCCTGCAGGCGGCCCAGGCCAACCGCGACACCGACGTGGCCGGCTGCGCCACCATGGGCGAGAAGCTCAAGGTGCGCCGCGGTGCCGACGTGGTGGTCTCGATCGTCGTGCGCGATCCGGCCGGCAAGAGCTACTCGCCCTACAGCTTCCCCAACCCCTCGCTGCTGCAGGTGGGCATCAACCAGCCGCTGGACATGCCGGTGCTCGACCACGTGGACGTGATCCAGGGCCTGGTCACGGGCTTCAAGCAGCCCGGTGCCGCCGACTACAGCGGTGCCTGGCCCGACGACTGGGTGGACCGCGCCAACCCGCAGCAGCTGCGCCCGCTGACCACGGTGCCGGACGCGGCCAAGAACCTGACCGCCCAGGTGCTGCGCACCTTCAACGCCGCCACCTGGACCACGGTGCCGGGCCAGCCGGAGTGGAAGAAGATCACCTTCCGCGTGCCGGCCGTGGTGGCCTCGCAGTACCTGCGCCTGCGCGGCACCAACATGCCGCCGGCCGTGCCCTACGAGACCGACGCCGCCGGCAACCCGCTGTCGGACCTGTGGACCAACACCGGCTCCATCCAGGCCAAGAACAGCAGCGCCATCGAGTTCCCCGAGAACTTCTTCCTGCGCATCCCCTGCACGGCGGTGGGCACCAACGTGCCGGCCAACAACGTGCTGTACACGGGCACGGGCATCGACGGCTGCCCCAACCACCTGCCGGTGGTGAACGGCCAGCGCATGGTGGGCTTCGACGTGGCGGCCTGGTCGGACCTCTGGTTCTACAGCAACCCGATCTTCATCGAGGTGGCGGGCTCCACGGCGGTGGCCGGCGTCGGCAACTGATCCGCCGCTGATCCCCGGCCGGCGCCGCGTGGCATCACGCGGCGCCCTTTTCGTTCTCCGCGACCCCCGCACGGCACGGCCCTCCATGAACGCCAACGATGCCCCGACCACGCCGCCGCAGCGCATGCGCTGGTGGCGCGAACCCCTGCTCCACTTCCTGGCCATCGGCGCGCTGCTGTTCGCCGTCGACGGCTGGCTGGCGGGGCGCAAGGAAGACCCACGCGTCATCGTGGTCGACGCGGCCGTCGACCGGCAGGCCATCGAGGTCTTCACCAGCGCCCGCGGCCGCGCGCCGAACGAGGACGAGCTCTACGCCCTGCGGCGGGTCTGGCTCGACAACGAGGTGCTGTACCGCGAGGGCCTGGCACTGGAGATGGACAAGGGTGACCCGGCCATCAAGGACCGCGTGATCTTCAAGTCGCTGTCGATGATCAACGCGGCGATCAAGCTGCCCAGCTTCGACGATGCCACGGTGCGCGCCTGGTTCGAGAAGAACCGCGCGCGCTACGACGAGCCGCCGCGCTTCGACTTCGAGGAGGCCGTGCTCGCCGGCGACAGCGGCGAAACCGCAGCGCGTGGCTTCGCCGATGCGCTCAATGCCGGCAACCCCGGCGACACGCAGGCCGGGCTGCGCGTGTTCAAGGCACGCCCGCGGCAGAACATCGAGCAGAGCTACGGCGCGGAGTTCGCCCAGGCGCTGGCGGCGCAGCAACCCGGCCGCTGGGCCGCGCTGCCGCAGCGCGACGGCTGGCGCGTGGTGCGGCTGCTGGCCGCCCATGCGCCGCAGCCCGCCGACTACGAGCGCCTGCGCGGCGTGGCGCTGCAGGACTGGAAGGACGCCGTGCTGTCCGAACAGCGCAGCGCAGCCGTGCGCGAACTGGCCCGCAAGTACACGGTGCGCGTGGAGGCTGCGCGGCCATGAGGGTGGTGATGGGGGCCTTCGCCCCGGGCCGGTGCCTGCTGATGCTGCTGGCCCTGGTGGCCGGCCTGTTGTGGGCCACACCGGCCCGCAGCCACGAGATCAGCATGGCGGAACTGGACATCCGCCAGGTGTCGCAGACCGAGTTCATCTGGACATGGATGGCCGGCAACCGCGCCGGCGAGGCCGGGCTGCAGCCACGCTGGCCCGAGGGCTGCGTGGACGATGGCGGTGTGTTGCGCTGCGGCCCCGGCGGCCTCAGTGGACGCCTGGTGATGCAGGGCGTGGGCCAGAAGGTGTCGGCGGTGATCGTCAAGCTGCAGTGGGCCGACGGCCAGGGCAGCGTCTACACGCTCACCGCCGGCCAGCCCGCGGTCACGCTGTACGGCTCGGCCGACGACCGCCGCAGCGCTGGCGAGATCGCCTGGGCCTACGGCCTGCTGGGCGTGGAGCACATCCTGGGCGGCATCGATCACCTGCTGTTCGTGCTGGGCCTGCTGTTCCTGGTGGGCTTCCAGCGCCGACTCGTGCTGACGATCACCGCGTTCACCGTCGCGCACAGCCTCACGCTGGCGCTGGCCGCGCTGGGCCTGCTCACCCTCAGGCCGCCGCCGGTGGAGGCGGTGATCGCGCTGTCGATCATGCTCGTGGCCGGCGAAGCGCTGCACCGCGAGCCGACACTGTCGCGGCGCTGGCCGGCGCTGGTGGCGCTGCTGTTCGGCCTGGTGCACGGGCTCGGGTTCGCCGGCGCGCTGCAGGAGATCGGCCTGCCCGACAAGCACCTGGCGATGGCGCTGTTCACCTTCAACGCGGGGGTCGAGTTCGGTCAGCTGCTGGTGGTGGCTGCGGCCGGCCTGCTGGTGCTGGCGCTGCGCCGGCTGCCCAGGCTGGCGGCGCCGGCGCAGGTGTGGCGCGCGCGGGTGGCGGCGCTGTACGCGATCGGCGGCATGGCGGCCTACTGGACCATCGAACGCGCGGCCGCCATCGTGGCTTGAGAAGGTGTGAACGCCCGCGCCGGGCGGCTCAGGCCCAGCGCCTGAGCCGCTCGAGATCGAGCACGCGCACGCCGCCGTATTCGATGCGGATGGCGCCCGCGGCCTGCAGCGTGAGCAGCGAGCGGTTCACCCGCTGCCGGCCCAGCCCCACGAGGTAACCCAGCTCCTGCTGCGTGATGCGCAGCAGCTCGCCCACACCCGGGTACAGCACCGGGTGGAACAGCGCCGCGAGGTTGCGCGCCACCCGCGCGTCGGCCTGGTTCAGGCGGTCGATCTCGCGCGCCGCGATGAACTGGCCCAGGCGTTCGTTGAGCTGGTCGGTGATGAAGCGGTTGAAGCCGATGCTGCGCTCCTGCAGCCAGAAGAAGGTCTCGGCCGGGATGCCCGCCACCACGCTCTTGCGCAGCGCCTGGATGTTGTAGCGGTAGCTCTCGTTCTTCAGCACCGTGCCTTCGCCGAACCAGCCGCCCGCGGGCACGCCGGTGAAGGTGATGGTCATGCCTTGCTGGCTGTCGTTGCTCATTTTCAGCAGGCCGTCGATCACACCCAGCCACCACACGGCGGGGCGGCCGACGCGGCACAGCAGTTCGCCGGGCTGCACGTCCACCACGCGCAGGTCGGCCACCACACGATCGCGGTTGCCCGGCTCCAGCCGCCGCAGCCACGGGATGGCCTGCAGGTCATCCGGCGAAGCGCTGCGCGCGTTGGCGCTGCGCACCGGGCTTGCATGCAAAGCTGACGGGAAAGGCTGCGTGGCCACGTGTTGACGGCAGGGGAAAGACCTGTCAGTGCGAACCCCGAGATTGTCGTCACAACGACAACATGGCGTCAAAGTGATGCCGAGAATGAGCGGCAGAACACAAGGAGACAAGCGCGTGCCGAAGACGTTCCCCCGTCTGATGCTCGACCACGCTGCGGCGCGGCCGGCGGCGCCCGCGTTGCGCGAGAAGGTCTACGGCATCTGGCAGACCACCACCTGGGCCGAGCTGGCCGTGCTGGTGAAACGCATGGCCGGCGGCCTGGCCGCGGCCGGGCTGCGGCGTGGCGAGCACCTGGTGGTGGTGGGCGACAACCGCCCGCGCCTGTACGCCGCCATGCTGGCGGCGCAGAGCCTGGGGGCGATCCCGGTGCCGCTGTACCAGGACGCCGCGTCGACCGAGTACGTGTTCCCGATCAACAACGCCGAGGTGCGTTTCGCGATCGTCGAGGACCAGGAGCAGGTCGACAAGCTGCTGGAACTGCGCGGCGGTGCCTGCCCGGCGCTCAGCCACCTCTGGTACGACGACCCGCGTGGCCTGCGCAACTACGACGAACCCGGTCTCGCGAGCCTGGAAGCGCTGCTCGAAGCCGGCGACACCTTCAACGCGGCGAACCCGAGGCACTTCGACGATCAGGTGGCCGCCGGCCAGCCTGGCGACGTGGCCGCGATGTTCTTCACCAGCGGCACCACTGGCAACCCGAAGGGCGTGGTGCACACGCACCACACGCTGCTCGACCGTGCCATGGCCGGCCAGGCCTTCGACAAGCTCACTGCGGCAGAAGAGGTGCTCGCCTACATGCCGCTGGCCTGGATCGGCCAGAACATCTTCAGCTATGCGCAGTGGCTGGCCTGCGGCTACGTGGTCAACTGCCCCGAGAGCGCGGCCACGGTGATGATCGACCTGAAGGAGATCGGCCCCAGCTACTACTTCGCGCCGCCGCGGGTCTTCGAGGGCCTGCTCACGAGCGTGATGATCCGCATGGAAGACGCCGGCAGCCTGAAGCGCTGGCTGTTCAAGCGCTTCATGGACGTGGCCAAGCGTGTGGGGCCCGACCTGATGGACGGCAGGCCGGTGGGCTTTGCCGACAAGCTGGCCTACCGCCTGGGTGACGTCCTCGTCTACGGCCCGCTGCGCAACACGCTGGGCTTCAGCCGCGTGCGGGTGGCCTACACGGCGGGCGAGGCGATCGGGCCCGACCTGTTCACCTTCTACCGCTCGATCGGCATCAACCTCAAGCAGCTCTACGGCAGCACCGAGACCGCCGTGTTCGTCTGCCTGCAGCCCGACCATGAAGCCAAGGCCGACACGGTGGGCGTGCCGATCGAGGGTGTGGAGATCAAGGTCGTCGAGAGCGGCGAGATCCTGGTGCGCAGCCCGGGCCTGCTGAAGGGCTACTACAAGAACCCGGAAGCAACCGCCGAGGTGCTGACAGCCGACGGCTGGTACCACACCGGCGACGCCGGCTTCCTGGATGCCGGCGGCCACCTGAAGATCATCGACCGCGCCAAGGACGTGGGCCGCCTCATGGGCGGCCCGGCCGACGGCGCGATGTTCGCGCCCAAGTACGTGGAGAACAAGCTCAAGTTCTTCCCGTTCATCAAGGAGGCGGTGGCCTTCGGCGACAAGCGCGAGAAGGTCTGCGCCTTCGTCAACATCGATTTCGAGGCCGTGGGCAACTGGGCCGAGCGGCGCAACCTGCCCTACGCGGGCTACACCGATCTGGCCGGCAAGAAGGACGTGCTGGAGCTGGTGAAGGAGTGCGTGGAGAAGGTCAACGCCGACCTCGCCGCCGACGCCATGCTGGCCGGCAGCCAGATCAGCCGCTTCCTGGTGCTGCACAAGGAGCTGGACGCCGACGACGGCGAGCTCACGCGCACACGCAAGGTGCGGCGGGGGTACATCGGCGACAAGTACCAGGTGCTGGTGGATGCGCTGTACGGTGGCAAGAGCGAGCAGTTCATCGAGACGGCGGTGAAGTTCGAGGATGGTCGGAGTGGGAGCGTGAGTGCCACCTTGAAGATCGTGGATGCGCGGACGTATCCGGCGGTGGTGGGGAAGGCGGCGTGATGTCTGTTGCTGCTGTTGCGCGTCGCGCCGGGCGGTGCCTGTCAGGGGCGCAGGCTGTGGCGGTCTCCGCT
>VFQQ010003714.1_pt1 | contig 14468 bp, 18 predicted proteins | sample 3512341 | NCBI WGS metagenome assembly VFQQ01 (sample SAMN10412373, study PRJNA504923) | tailings metagenome | isolation source: Relicate 2 Philex TSF1 revegetated site | place: Philippines: Tuba, Benguet | collected 2017-08-29 | reverse complement strand
GTTGCCGCGGGACACGGCCGGCACCATGTGCTTCCAGGAGGAGGCGTGGGGCGGGGCTGGACCACCTGTGCGTGGCCACACACACACACACACACACACACACACACACACATGACACCACATCAGACCACACGGCACCAAAGCTACACACATTGTGACTCCCCACCAATCTGTGTAGGGTTCCACCTATCTATGCGGCGCTGTACGCGGCTTGACTGGCAAAGCAAGGACCCTCACGTGTCGTCGCAAGGCACATGCATGCCCACATGCGCAGCACACGAGACACACTATACGTAAATTAGGACAGCCGTGCGTACACACAGCACATATGAGCGACACACACCTGCTAGCATGCCCGGGCTGCCCTGAAAAGGAATGACAAAGGGCAGCAGTTCATCAGGCTGCAGTAGGCTAAACGTGGTGGCCAGCAGCCCTCGTGACGCGGCGCCGGCGCCAGCGCCTGCGCGCGGGCTGTCCGGCGTGCCGCCGCTGCTGCTGTTGAGCCGCCGCTCGCGTGGTGTGAGCACAAGGGGACTGTCCCAGCGGTTTGGGCAGTCAAGACGCATGCCCACTGCTGCAACGTGAGCCAACTATAGACACACACACACACACACAGTGACACACAGATTGACAACACGGATCACAGCAGTTCCACACCCAATGACGACTCACGTGCACGCACATGGCTTTCTCACGTGTGTGTACGTGTGTGTGTACATGCCGCGTACCTGTCTCTCGTATCGTGTATTGTAGGGCGCGAGCCGCACGAAGCGGCAGTCGCCTATAAGCAGAGGTGGGCGCGGCGTGGCGAGGTTGAGCACACAGTCGTGACAACTGGACACGATGACACGCACTGCCGCAGCGATAAGCTGCGACACACACACACACACACACGCACACACACACACACACAGACACACAAACATCCAATTGTTGTGCGGGCGCACAATTGGCGACAATCCCACGCGTGTGTATGCTGAGACAGATCAGGGCAATGTGTGTGTGTGTTTGTGTGGGTGTGTGTGCAACGTACCGTCACTTTCTCGCATCGCTCCACTCTTACGAGCTGCCCTGCTGCACCAATCACCACAACTGTGTCTGAACACCCCGCCACGTACACAGTCTGCACACACACACACACACACACGCACACACACACACACACACATGTACACAGATACCCATACACGTGCTCAATGTGCTGTCACAGGCAGTCTGCGCTTGGTTGCTGCCATGTTCTGTGTGTGCGTCACACACCTGTAGCGGCGCTAGTGCGTAGATAATGGCATCGTGGCAGTCCGTTCCTCTCAGTGTCACCTGTGTGAGGTCTGACTCGCCACGCACCCCTGTGCCTTTTAAAACACCGCTCACTGCCGTATCCTCGACCTGTTTTACACACACACACAACACGAATGCAACCGAGCACGAGTTACCCCCGTGTGCATGTATGTGTGTTTGGCTGCGCGCGCGTGCGTGTGTTGTGTGTGTGTGTGTGTGTGTCTGTGTGTTACTCTCACCTGTCCGGAGGGCGCGACCATGCCTAAATGTCGGATGGGCTTCGCTGACCCTGCCATGGGAGACATGAGCATACTCGCTGTGAGAAAACATACACACACACACACACACAGTGCTTATGCAATCCCGCTCAGACTCTTTGCATGTGCCCCTGTGTGCGCCATGCAATTGCGTCTATCTCTCTCTCTCTCTCTCTCTCTCACACACACACACAGATGCACGTACCTGCTGGCGAGTAGGGTCCCACACGCGGTGACTGCAGTGTGTCCTCGTACCACAGGTGTCTCAGAGAGCTCAACACCACGTCCAAGGGGACAGCAGAGGAGGGGGCGGTGAAGGCAGGGACGAGACTGCTGATGGTGCCTCCTACGTGCGCGCGCGCACGCACACACACACAGCCCAAGATGTATAAATCGTAGACACCTAGTAGCTCTGCTCCCTTCCTTCGCGTCCTGGTACGTGCGCCAATCCGCGCTTGAGTATGTGTGTGTGGGCGCGCGCGCGCTTGCCTGTGGGATTCTAATGCTGCAACCGCAGCACTGCAGGCAGACGTGCGTACCTTGTCGCGCGTGGCTCGGCGTGAGCACGAATCTCAACCTATCCACCTCGCTAGCCTTCACCAGCCGCTGCGACGCCTGGCTCTGCGGCGCTGCCTGCCCCTGCCCCTGCTGCTGCTGCTGTGCCGTGGGCGCCTGCAGGCCTGTGGTGTCTGCTTCACTCGGGCTGGGTGGCGTGTCCATACACAGCTCGACCAGCGTCTTTAGGTGCCGACGTAGGTACTCGCCTAGCCCGCGTAGCTGCTGTGTTTGGTGGCGAAGGTGCTGCTGGAGCTGCTGACGTACGGCAGCCTTGCCTGCGTGCATATACAAACAAGCACAGCCAGGTGCATACAGCCAGACTTGTACTGTGCAGGAATGGCGGTTTAGCCTTGTTGGCATCTGCGCCTGCTGGATGAGCGTACAGTAGGGGCGTGCCGGCACGCCTGTGAAGCATCAAAGACTTAGAGTGTGCTGCACGCGTGCAGGGTTTGCTGGGTCACTTAGGGCGACGCACCTGACAGCGACGTGCGCACACCCATACTTCTTGTGGGTGACATGATCCCATCCATAGCAAAGGACGTAGGCACGTGACCTGCCTCTGGCCACACTTCTAAGTTCTCTGCGCGCTGTGACTGGGATTCCTTGCTGTACAGAAGCAGGAAGGCCAAAAGCGACAGCTCGTGCACGTAGATGGCCTCAGAGCCAGGCGGGGGCCTGTTGGGGGCCGTGCCGTTGAGAACACTGACGGAGCCGAGCACCTCGCAGACTATCTCTTGCTGCGTGCTGGTCAGCTCCATCACGCTGGCCATGTCTTGAGGAGAGATGATCCCTGCACGCAAGAACGTAACTTGTTGCCTCAGCAACGTGTCAGGCAGGTGGGCTGCGCGTGCAGAGTAGGGATTGACCCAGAGGCGCGCACTCACATTGCCCAGCAGGTGTGGCGGTAGCTTTGCTGAGAAGCTTGGCGTGGGTCTGAAGCAGCGAGTGCAAGCCGTCCAACTGGAGCCATACTGCGTGGAGTGGGAGGTAGCCGTGCTCCCAGAGGTCTCTGCGGGGCTGCAGGTGGGTCATGTCTGCGGGGGTATCTGGGTGGAGGTCCTGGTGGGCGGAGGGCTCAGGGCCAAGCGTTCCTCCCGTCAACGCTACCGAGGGCTGCAAACGAGCGTGCCCATCAGCTCATACTAGGGCTGCTTGCTTCGGGGCTGGTCCAGTGGAGGCTGAGCAGATCAGTCTGGGTACGGTATGGCCCAGAAATTGCAGCTATAAGATTGTCTGGTGCTGAGGTGCTGTGTCTTGTGTCAAGTACGTGCGCTATCGTGTGCTAGCGAGTGAATGGCTAGCCAGGGTGGAGAGGCGATTTGAATGATGCACCGAATTGAGGTGGCGGTTGAAGGCCTTTCAGGCGTCTCTGCTCGCTTCTCAGCCTTTGCACTCTAGTAGACGTTGTAGAGATGAGTTCCTTTGAGAGTAGGATAGCGAATGCCTTTGGGCTCTTGGGCAAACGCAAAGCGGCATCACAGACCCCTGCTGCGCCTGATGTAGGCGCCAACCAGGACAAGAGCGGCAAGCGCCTGAGCTTCCGCCCTTGGGATCAGAAGGATCTGCATCGCAGGTAAGATGCGAGTGCAGGACTGCAGGAAAGACTCCGCCGCGCGGGAGCCCGCCGGCCAAGGATGCCGAGATGTCCAGAAGCGTGCGGAAGAGTGCAGGCGCCGTGGGGTGCCGCCCTTGCTGCCCCGCAGGCTTGAGACCTTCAAGCCCCTCACTTGGTTTGGCAAGCCGGATGAGTGCAGCGCAGTGGAGTGCGCGCGCAAGGGGTGAGCGCGTGATTAGGTGCAGCAGCGTCCGCGGACCCGGCTCGGCTCATCGCCCGGCCCTCACAATGAGGCTGCCTACTCATCAACGTGCTGTCACAAGCATCGCAAGGTGGCGCGGAAGACCCGGTCTTGCGCAGATGGAGGGCTGACGTGTACCTTTGTGCCTGCCTGGCCTGGCCCTTTGCAGGTGGATCAATGACGGACGGGACTCTCTCAAGTGCGAGTTCTGTGATCAGAAGCTCCTCTACCCACAGAGCCGCACGTTCGAGGAGCGCGGCGCGGCTGCCCGTCTCTTCCACGACCAGCTGTCAGAGCGACACGAAGCACACTGCCCTTGGAAAAGGTGAAGCCCAACCTTGCCTGCACCACACGCCATCCCCGCACCTTGCTCCCTTTTGGTCTTGCCGCAATGAGCGCGTCAGCCTGTCGGCAGCAGTGGCTCGGGAATGGGGCCTCAAGCCTATCTGCGTGCTTTTGGTGCCGTGTGCGTGATCACAGCACAAGGTGTGATGACTCAGTCTTCGCCTACGACCCAGCTGCGGCACTCATCAAGGCAACAGGCAACCCGCCTAAGCATCCTTCCATCGTGCCACCGGCGGCAGACGGGTGAGGCTGATGCCCATCACGTGATGAGGCCATCACGTGACCTGGTGCAAGCTACAAGGTTACAACACCGCGCAACACCCAACCTAGCAGCGCTTACAAGGCTCGTGATCTGGTGCTCTTATGTGTGTGTGTGTCTGCGTGTGTGTCTGTGTGTGTGTGTGTCAGGGATGGCGAGGGTCCTATCCTGCGTCTCAGCATCCCAGAGGAGCTCACCCGCGCCTTCAACGCTCGCATAGCCAAGCTCAGCAACGTGGACAGGCTCCCAGACGTATACCCCCGCGCACTGGACACGCTCGCTGATCACGCGGCATCAAGCGTCATGTGCGTAGACCCCAAGGACCCACACAAGTCCCAGGACAGGGGACCCAACCTGCTGCGCCAAGCGCTCGCGCTGCCCGCGCCGCCTGCGGCGGCTGCGGCGGAGGCGCCGGAGGTGGAGATGGCGGACGCGGCGCCGACGCCTGCGCGCGGTGCGCGCGCGCCGCCTGTGCTACCGAGTAATCTGACCAAGGCTCAGAAGGCGCGTTTGTTGGCGTTGCTGGGCTGGGATGCGGAGGAGTTGCCAGCAGGTACGTGTGTGTGTGTGTGTGTGTGCGCGCCCGCTCGAAGGCACGCTAACATCGCACTCCTGGCTGAAGACGCGTGCGCTACTATGGCACTGCGGTGTACAAGTACCTGCCTGGGCTCCGAGATGACCTGTGTGAGTTATGTGTGTGTGTGTGTGTATGTGTTGTCTATGTCTGACAGGGAGCGCAGAGCGCCCTCGCAGCATCACGAGCGCCTACCAGCCCACCAGCGGCGCCTACGCGCTCGCACACCTGGTCGGGGACCCCGCAGGTGGCCGCAGCGACGCGCCGGGCGCAGCGGCGGCAGCGGAGACCGCGGCTGCAGATCACCAGCATCCGCTGTGCAGTGACAATGTCGTGCTCAACTGCCAGGAATGCAGGTGCGTGTTTATGAGTCATCTCGTATACACGTAGGCAACGAGCAATCATAGCCCACGCAGGGGTTTCGCGCACACATGCCCAATTGTACAGGCATGAACAGGTGTGTGTGTGTACGTATGTGTTTGTACGTATGTGTGAATGTGTGCGTGTTTGTGTACGCACGTAGGAGTCGTGTGGGTCTGTGGAACTTCAACCCCACTAGGCCTCAGCCTATCCTGGCTCTCCCAGCGCCCCCCTCTGCAAGCACCACAGCATCCTCTACACCAGCTATCACCAGCCCAGCAGCCTCAGCTGCAGGCAGTGCAACGCCCGGCAACATCACCACAGCAGCCCCAGCCGCTGCGGTCACCGCGGGTGGCGTGGCAGCAAGCACCTCCGACGGAGGCGCCGCACCTGCCGCGCCCGTGCCGCTTGTCCCGCTCGGCGCGACAATCGCCGGCGGCACGTACAACAGCGTTGCGGGCGGCGCTGCAGGCACCGTTGCTGGCGCGCCGGCGCCCGCGGAGGCAACGCCGGCGCCGGCCGGCGTGAGCGGCGCGGGCCCGCCTGGCGGCGGCGTGTTTGGGAGCGCATACCGCTCGTCTATGCCTGTGTACGGGCTCGAGGCGCTGTCCTCCGCGCCGCTGCCTGGCCGCGCGTCGTCAGGCCTGCAGCACGCGCTGAGTGCGTCCCTGCCGCCAGCCGCAGCTGCCGCCGCTGGCAGCGCGTCTCAGGCGTCGCCGCCGCCGACCGGCCCGGCTGCTGGCCTCAAGCGTAAGCACAGCGAAGACGAGCCTATGGTCCCAGCTGCTGCAGGTGCCGCAGGCGGGTCTGGCACGGAGGCCATGGCGACAGACGAGGGTGCAGGGAGCGTGTTCAAGAAGGCACGTGTGCAGATGTCTACTTCGCCGCCGCCGCAGCCGGCTGGTATGGCTGGCAGCGAGAAGCCGCAGCTGTTTGATCCGCTGCAGCATCACCGAATGTGGTGCCCCTGGATCTTCACAGGTACGTTTCTTTGACACACACACACCGATAAAATACTTGCAAGCAGGATGGCAGCAGAGACGTAGCATGTCATGCGCCAGGGATACAGCGTGGTTGCTGTGCTCTTCTTGTTGCGTATGCAGGCAGTAAGCCAGTACAGACAGGTGCCCACGCAGCAAGCAACGGCGCCCAGGCTGGCGCATCCAATGGCGCGGCAACGCCCAAGTCAGCAGCCGCAGCACCAGGCACGCCAGCCGCACCAGCCACACCTGGCGCCGCCACCGCTGGCGGCACCAGCACCGGCGCAGCGACGCCAGGCGCCGTAGATGCCACTGCTACTGCAGCCACCAACGGCCCACGCATCCGCTGCGGCTGGATGCACCTGCTAGACTCGCTCGACCAAAGCGGCAACAGCGCGGCTGCCGCGGCGGCCGGCACGGCGGCTGCGGGGGCCACGCCGCCGGCGGGTGCGATGGGTGGTGCTGAGTCGATGGACCTGGACCGTCCTGACGGCATGGCTGTGTTGGAGACAGGTCCTGGCATGGATAGGCTCACACAGATCAAGGACAGGATTCTACAGAACCTGAACAACTTGTAGGCTCAGAGAGGTACCCACAGCTTGTCAGGCGCTGGTCTGGATTTTGGTAGCGTACGGTACCCGTGTGACACATGTCTGTCACCAGGTGTAGCAATGCAGTTAGGGATACAGCCTGTTGGGTTTGCAGTCTTTTAGCTGATAAGAACGTCAGGGCCACACATGTTATCATTTGTGTGGCTGAGTGTAGCGATCGAGCCCGTTGGAGCCAGTCCCTGTGTACGAGATACGCTCGCATGGACAGGGTCAGCAAGAATCCATCTCGCTCTGCAAAGGGTCGGTCAGTATTGCACATGGTGCTGTGGGCCTTAGGTTACCACCAGTGTCTAGTCAGTACGTGAAGACACAGCAGTGCAGGTGGTGTGCAGTACTGCCTGGTGTAGATGATTTGTACCTGTGCGCTGTTGTAGTCAGTTTTGTAAGGTGTAGACTGAGGCTGCAGCAGGCTTAACCTAAGGGGTGCGTGCAGCGCAGGCTGGACAGGGCTAAGCAGGGTTGATGACCTTAAGGATCTGATTCATTGCTGGCCCCACCTATCTAAGCAGGACGGGTCTTATTGTGGCGCTTGGTTTGCTGCAGTAGTTTGTGTAAAACTCCCATTCATTCGCTGTGGTGTATGCGCCGGTCTGTGCCCCGTTTATGTGTAGCGACGTCAGCACGGCGCGCCGGCAGCATGGACAGCTGTGAGTATTTTACAGAGAAACACGCCAAGCGCTCGCCAGTGGGTGTCTCACTGAAGCATGACAAAGCTGATCGTACAAGATGCTCAAAAATATGCCCAACACGTAAAACAAGAATGCAACATGTAAACTAGTCTACTCAGTCTATCAGGACACATCAAATTTCAATATCTATCCACATGTTCTGGCAAACATCTTCTTGTTGCTGCGCTTGACACGGGGCTCCTCGCTGATCTGTGCGCACAAACACACACACACACAGCCGCTTCACCACTCGATGCTATGGACTAGGGCGAGTACTCGCGTCTGCTTGTATTCGTTTAGCGCTCTTGCTGACCCTGTCCATGTAAGCGTGCCTGATACACACAGTGATTGCTTCACTCGCACGTCTCATGTGTACCGTGAGCAAGGGCGCTGGCCGACCCAACGCATTGCGGCAAGCATACCACAGTACCACAAATACACAGACACAGTTACTGCATGCGGACACGACTACCTGCCACTCTGTCTCAGGGTACCGGGCCATGTCACACTGTGTGCACTGGGATGCATCACTCACAACCCTACCTGGTAGTCTACTCTGGGTGCAAGCATACCGACTAAAGCACCAAAGCAGGCAGGCTCAAGACGAAAGATTGCTGGTAGGTGTGGCTTTACCTGGTAGTTTGGTACACAGCGTGCGTGCATCAGGTCGTATTCCCTGAGCAAGGTGTTCGATAGCCGGGCCTGCTAACTACCCCGGTATGACGACAAGCAAGCCAAACACAACCCTACCTAGCTAGCCGGTCCAAAGCATACACGCATGCATGCCGATTTTCAAACCCAGACAAAGTAGACGAGAGATTGGTGGAAAATGCAACCCTACCTGGTAGTCTACTCTGGGTGCTGTATCCTTCATCAGTTTCAGGATAGGGTCATCTGGGACTGTCTGCACCACTGAGGCCGTCAGCGCTTCAAGACCACCAGCCTCCTCCCTGCAAAGCAGGCAACGTACGAACAACAAGTGTGACACATGCATATCGAAGGGGTGATGGTCCGTCTGTATGTGTGTATGTGTGTGTGTGTGTGTGTGTGTGTGATGGTCTGTGTGTGTGCGTATGTGTGCGCTAGTGTGTGTGTGTGTATGAGTTTGATAAAGGGCCACGGTATCTAGGAATCCCTCTTGTACTGCGGTAATCGTGTTTTAGATGGGAGCAAATGCGGAGAGTTCAGAGTGCGTCAGAGAACAGCAACTGCATGTGGGTGTGGGTGTGTGCGGCCCCAGTGTGCCCACCTGTACTGTGCGACTGAGCTCTTAGCAAACTTGTCCTTATTTATTATTTGATCTATCCCCTGTATCAGTCGTATGGGTAGACTAGGGATGAAGTTTGAACCGTTCACCTGCATGTACGCGCACATACACACACATACATATCAGACAGCTGCACGAAACTGGGGCTGGCACGCAGCATGCCATGCCTTATTTGATGGCTGAGGCAACCTGCCATGCACGTCATCATGCGCGCAGACGAGAGCCATTTCAGTAGCAGGAGTGCACACGTGTGCTTGGTAGTCTGTATGTGTGTGTATGTGTGTGTGTGTGTGTGTGTGCACTCGCCCCCATGTCCACAACCCTATGCATTTGCATCTGGCCTCTCTAGGCAGTCTACCTGACACACTCACTGGCACTGGAGGTGAGTTGTGTGTGTGTGTGTGTGTGCATGTGTGTACCTCGCCAAAGCCATCTTCATCTAATGATACAGGAACCTTTGTCCCCAACAGCCCCTCAGGCATCAGGGGCTTTCTGCACATGGGCAGGGCTAGGTAACGGACTGACTTGGGCTTGTAACCAATGTACCTGTGTGCGCACAGCATTACACATGTAAGCACGCCGTGTAAGCACGCCATGTAAGCACGCAGTGCATGCACCGGAGCAAGCAAGGGCGAACGCATGTTTGCGCACACCAGCACACAACCTTACCATAGGCCACCCTGCATCAGACACGCGTCATGCTCAAGCGACTTATGCGCCGGTAACGTGGTGCATGCTGGACAGGAGGCGCAACTCAGGCGCCCCCGCATGCTTTGGCCCCAACTCTCAATGTGCGCTGACCGCAGGACAGGACGGTGCATGGCTGTGACACACTTGGGCAGGTCACACACACACACACACACGCTCACTTCGCCAGACAGAAGAGCTGATTCGCTAGGTACTTTGCTTTTGTCTCCCACTCCTGTAGTCTCCAATCACATGAGGGTGAAGACTCTATGAGAATGAACCTGTGACACACACACACATGACACACACACACACACACATGACACACACACACGTGACACACTGAGTCACACAAATTTGTATCTTGCACCGGAAGCAACAAAAATGTCTGCACCCTGGGATAGTGTTCGGCACAAACAACGTGCGATATACACAAACACACACACACATTCATACCTTGTAGTTGTGTTGTCAACAAAGATCAGTCCTCCCACGTCTATCAGGCTCTCTGACAGCCCGTTGACACAGTTCCACACCCACATGACAACCTGCCAGTCCTCGGCGCCACGCTGCTGTTCGAAGTTGTCTACGATAGCCAGTTTGAAATCCATATCATCGTCACCTGTGGGGTTGAAAACACACACACACACACACACACACACACACACACACACACACACACACACGCACACACATGCACACACACACACGCACACATGCGCGCACATACACACACACACAGACACACACATGGCTATTAGACATACGCAGTCGGCGCGGGAAACGTATCCCCGCTGCATATGCGTCCTACCTGTGTCGGCTTCCTTGGCGATTTTGTTCGCCACTGAGCACTCGCGTGTTCCGAACATCCTCAGTTGGATTAGGCGCGTTGTGGCGCAGGAGCAGCTCATGTTGATGCAGCTGAAGGCTGACATCAGAGGCTGCCCTGAAAGCATCCTCATCAGCTCGTCTGGTGAGCTGCAGCACACACACAGGGAGCAAGGCACGAGCCGTGAGGCGCTGGGGGCATCCCGTGTCTTCCCTCGCTCTCTGCCAGCCCCGCACTAGGCTAAGGTTCTATCCCCACTCTGGGACGACCAGCGCATCCAGGTCAGTCCTGCCTGCGCGACCCTACTCGCCTTCAGCCACGGCATGAGCCGACTGCGCAAAAGGCGTACTCACAAGTCCATTGTGCCCTGCCACAGGCGCTGGAGTGGCGAGTGTCGCTGACTCGCTGTGCCACCCCCCTGCCGCGATGCCGGTTGACTGCTGCGCCCTGCTCTCTACGCTGCAAGCTCTGCCGCGCTGTGTCTTGCACACTGAAGTGCGCGTATGCTCTGACTGCTCGGCACCAGCGCGAGGCTTACTGCCGTGTCTGGGGGAGCAGGTGTGTGCAAGCTCTTTGGCCGCCCTGGGGCAGCCGTGCGTGTCTTCTGATTGAGCCCGCTTCTTCTCTCTGCTTACTGGCCTCGACCTTCCGACTCAACGCCTCCTCACGCGCACATACAGAGTGAACACTGAGCATTACAACTGAAAACGCTGATAAGGAACAGACTGATGGCATACTGAAAGTTGTGACAAAGTACAGGCCGGCCAGTGCACGCAGGCCAGGCTTACTACATAACATAAGAGAGCCCCATGTACAGTGCCCGCAGTGCGTGGGACAGTACGAGAAGCACAAGGCGCATACGTCCGAGAAGCACAAGGCGCACACGTCTACATGGGTGCGTTGGTGTCATATACACATGGTGTACACATCCCCTGCTCGCGAGCATGTATGTGAACTCCTGTGTGTAGGTCACATGTTGCTGTGTTGGGGGGAGGCGTTGTGTCATACGAGGTGAGCTAACGTGTCATGTTTGGCCATGTGTCACATAGCCTGATCACGCCTCTAGCTGCTCCAGGTAGCGGGTCCATCGCTCCACAAACGGCTCCTCAGCCAACACAGGCCAGTGGGGCGCTTGGATAGCGCACACCTGCACACGCGACGACACATCGACCACAAGACACTCGTCGCATCTAAAACATGCTCATCAGTGTTCATCTAATGCATGTACATGCCCCTGCGCACATGGGCTGTCCATGCGTATGCAACGCTGGTGTCTGTGTATAGGTACATGTGTGTGTCTGTGTGTGTGCGCGCATAGAGACACACCTCCTTGAGTGTCTTGTAGCAGTCTGATGAGGGTGTCTTCTTCACAGGCTTCTCCACGACAAACACATCCCCACCACCACCACTCTGTGCAACGGACCCTGTGCTGCCAGGCGTGCGCGCGCCACCACGCCCGCCGCCGCGCCCGCCACGGCCGCGCCCCGCCGACGCGCGCTGCTGCGACGCGGGCTCCGCAGGCGCCGCCGCCGCCGCCGCCGGCGGCGTGCTGCCGGCCGCAGCAGCGACGGCGTCCAGCACGGCAGCTGCTGCTGCCGTGGCTGCGCCTGCCATTGTTGTGTCCTGCTTGTTGCTGGTTGTTGCAGCCACTGACATACTCTCAAGAGCATTGATTAGCTCATCAGCCTCTGCCTCAGTCATACTACCCTTGCTGTCAGTGCCCACTTGCTTACCCTCAGCCCCACTTGCCTGCACTGAGCCACACACAGCAGCCGCAGTGGCTGTGGCCGGCGATGTAGGCTGTGATGACGACACCCCGTTGGCTGCTGGGGCTGCGGCTGCGGCTGGGCTGCCTGTTGTGGCTGTGGCTGACTGTTGCTGTGAGTCTGGCTGTGTTGATCCGTGTGTCTCTATGTGACTGACGGCTGCAGATGTGGTGGGGTTACTAGTAGTAGCTTTCCGACCCAGATTAGGTGGTGTGGTACCAGGGGTGACTGCGAGTCTGTCTTGCATACTGTCATCGTAACCGCCCTGCGACAGTGCCTGTTTCTGATCTGGCGTGCTGGGGCCGTTAGCCTGGCTGTGTCTGCCCGCCACTGACAGCTGGCTGAGCGCCTCTGCGACTGCAGCTGCGGCGGCAGCTGAGTCGGCAGTTGTGGATGTGTGGTCGTGGCCGGTTATGTCTGCGTGTGTGGTGGTTGACGCGGTTGATGCTGTGGGTTGGGCGGTTGGGGCGGGTGTGGGTCTGTTGGGGTGCTCCTCGAGCAGGACACGTGTACACGCAGCGAAGCAGTCAGCGGTCACCCTGCAAGCACACACAGACACACACACACACGCATACACGCCTTCACAACCCCCTTCCAAAACAAACGCATTCTCTTGCTTAGACAAGTTGAGCAAGCTGTCACATGCCATGCACGTGCCCAACACACCACAACACTCACTTTGTGTTGTACCCTCCCTCCAGGCAAAGTACCACCTTGCCCTGTGCGTAGCGCGTGACAAGGAAGCGTGTCATGGCCGCGTAGCCCGCAGGCGACAGGTTGCAGCCGCCTAACGGGTCGCCGCGCGCCGCGTCGAAACCGGCGGCGACAATGACGAGATCTGGCTGGAAGGTGTTGAGCACTGGGCCCACAATGCACTCAAACGCAGCCTGTGTGAGCGAGACACGTAGACAAGCACACGTCGTACGTGTTGTGACAGCACATGTATGGCCTGTGTGAACAAGACATAGGCACAAGCACACGCACTATGATGGCAATACACATTTGGAATGCTCCCTGGCAGCGAGCTTGTTTTGTAGCACTCTCTAGACTTAGCAATATGTAAGAGGACAGCTCGTAACTTAAAGGGAATGTAACTTCCGGAGGAGCTGACTATGTGTCGCGAGGCACGGGGCTGCCCATATAATTGATGACCCAAGACGTCACGAACTCTACATGTTTCCCACAAACAATGCTGTCGTTGCCTGGTGCGATGTGCGGTAGCTTGCCTGTAAGCTGACCTGTGCGCCGTGCACGGTGTGGGGCGCAACAGGTCAGCTGACGTAGCGCAGCCTCGCACACGCAACGACACATACACACACACACACGTACCTTGTAGTCTGCGTCCCCCACGCCCCCCTTAGGCCAGGGTATGTTGACGTTGAAGCCCTCCCCCGCGCCCTTGCCCACCTCGCCAATGAAGCCTGCTGTGTAGGGGTAGAAGTTCTTGGGGTCACGGTGCAGGGAGATGTACAGCACGTTGGGGTCCTCGTACAGGATCTGTGTATACACACGCGCACACACACACACACACACACACACACCCACACACACACACACACACACCCACACAGTAACAATGGTGCACTCATGACGAGAGACGACAAAAAGAGCAGCAGTGGTCCGTGTGTGTGTGTGTGTGCGTTTGTGTACAGACGCCCAGCCCAAACAACCCACCTCCTGCACTCCGTTGCCGTGGTGTACGTCCCAGTCGAGAATGAGCACACGCTTGATGTCTGCACACACACACACACACACACACACACACGCAACCTCTGCTTAGCCTTGCCATGTGGCTCTCAGGAAGCCATAGAAATGGGGTAAGTCACCTGCGCGCGTGCGCGCGCATGTGCGCGTGTAGTCTCAGCGGGGTCGGGCTGGCGTACGCAGCAAAAAGACGGTATTTCTGTGTGTGTGTGTGTGTGTGTGTGTGTGTGTGTCACCTGGGTGCGTGAGCGCAGCTCGCGCCGCGACCGCCACGTTGTTGAAGAAGCAGAAGCCCTGTGCCCTGGCGCACTCTGCGTGGTGTCCTGGGGGCCGGACCACTGTCACAGCAGCCTGAACCTCACCACGCAGCACTGACTCGACAGCCTGTGGTGCGTGCAGGCACACATACACACAGACACACACAGATAGCACACTGCGGCCCCCACTACACATACATAGACTCCTAGCACACTGCGGCCCCCAGCGCACACACATAGGGCCCTGCGGTGAGAGACAGAGAGAGGCGTTG
>VFQQ010003713.1_pt1 | contig 14469 bp, 13 predicted proteins | sample 3512341 | NCBI WGS metagenome assembly VFQQ01 (sample SAMN10412373, study PRJNA504923) | tailings metagenome | isolation source: Relicate 2 Philex TSF1 revegetated site | place: Philippines: Tuba, Benguet | collected 2017-08-29 | reverse complement strand
TTGCGCGACGCGATGGCCGAAGAAATGCGCGCCGACGACCGCGTGTTTGTGATGGGCGAGGAAGTCGCCGAATATCAGGGCGCGTACAAGGTCACCCAAGGGCTGCTCCAGGAATTCGGCCCGCAACGTGTCGTTGATACCCCGATCACCGAATATGGCTTTGCCGGACTTGGGGCGGGCGCCGCGATGGGCGGGCTGCGCCCGGTGATAGAGTTCATGACCTTCAATTTTGCGATGCAGGCGATCGACCACATCATCAACTCGGCGGCCAAGACCAATTATATGTCGGGCGGCCAGATGCGCTGCCCGATTGTGTTTCGCGGCCCCAACGGCGCTGCCAGCCGCGTCGCCGCGCAACACAGCCAGAATTTCGCGCCCTGGTATGCCAGCGTCCCGGGCTTGATCGTGATCTCGCCCTATGACGCCGCCGACGCCAAGGGATTGCTCAAGGCCGCGATCCGCAGCGAGGATCCGGTCGTGTTCCTCGAGAACGAGCTGCTCTATGGCCGTAGCTTCGAGGTTCCCGACCTGCAGGACCATGTCCTGCCGATCGGCAAGGCGCGGATCATGCGCGAAGGGAGCGACGTGACCGTTGTCAGCTATTCGATCGGCGTCGGGCTCGCGCTCGAAGCTGCCGACCAGCTGGCGGGCGAGGGGATCGACGCCGAGGTCATCGACCTGCGCACGCTGCGCCCGCTCGACACCGCGACGGTGCTCGCCAGCCTGAAAAAGACCAATCATCTGGTGGTCGTCGAGGAAGGCTGGCCGGTCTGCTCGATCGCCAGCGAACTCGCTATGGTCGCGATGGAGCAGGGCTTCGACGACCTCGACGCGCCGGTGATGCGCGTGTGCAACGAAGATGTGCCGCTACCCTATGCCGCCAATCTGGAGAAGGCGGCGCTGATCGACGTGCCGCGGGTGGTGAAGGCGGTGAAGGCGGTTCGCAATCGCGGCTGACTTCACTCGTCATTGCGAGGAGCGAAGCGACGAAGCAATCCAGAGTAGCGTAAACCCGCTCTGGATTGCTTCGCTTCGCTCGCAATGACGAGGCTCTGGTGAAAGCGCCCCGACGATGGATGACGCTGCTCGAGAAATTTCAATTTACCCCGACATCCGCGACCCGCGCGTCATGGTCGCTGTCCCGCGCCCGCAGCGCGCCGCGATGGCGGCGCTGTGGGCGCTTGCCGAGCGCCTGACCAAGCTGCTCGACGATGCGCGCGAACCGCTGATCGGCCAGATCAAGCTGGCGTGGTGGCGCGATATGGCGGCGATGATCGCGAGCGACCCCGCGGCGCTGCCCAAGGGCGAACCTTTGTTGGCCGAGCTTGGCGCGACATGGGCCGGGCAGCGCGGGCTCGATACGCTCGTCGATGCCGCCGAAACGGTGCTGCTCGCCGATGACGCGGCGGCACAGCAAAACGCCGCGGCCGCGTTCGGCGATGCGCTGTTCGCGCTGTCGGGCGGGCAGGGCAAGAGCGGCGCGCGGTGGGGGCTGGTGTGGGCCGCCGGGGTTCAGCAGGACGCCGCCAACGCGCGCGACTATTTTGCCGCGGCGCATCGTCTGCCGCCACCCGCGCGCCGATCGTTTAATCGAAACAGGGCCCTGCTCATGCTCGACCGCTGGGCCGCAGCCATCGCGCAAAACGACGGCGAACGGCGCTGGCGCAGCGAGGGATTGCTGCTGCTGCGGATCGGCCTGATCGGCCGCTGACGACAAAAAATGTCGCGGGGGTAGAAAATCGGTGCCCGAACATCTATCTTGTGCGGTACAAAATAGGGTCGCAGGGGACAGTTGATGTTCAACGGGCTGATCGCCTATCTCGATTCGATCAAGGCGCGCGACCCTGCGCCGCGATCGCGTTGGGAAATTCTTCTCTACCCGGGCCTTGTTGCGGTGGGCATGCACCGCATCGCGCATTGGCTGTTCGAGGCGCGATTGTTTTTCCTTGCGCGCTTCGTCAATCATCTGTCGCGCTGGCTGACCGCGATCGACATTCATCCGGGCGCGAAGATCGGCCGCCACCTGTTCATCGACCACGGTTTTACCGTGATCGGCGAAACGGCCGAGATCGGCGACAATGTCACCATCTACCAATGCGTGACGCTGGGCGGTACCGATCCCGCCAATGGCATTGCGGGTAAGCGCCACCCGACGTTGGCCGACGATGTGATCGTCGGATCGGGCGCGCAGATCCTTGGCCCGATCACCGTCAATCCGCGTGCGCGCATCGGCGCCAATGCAGTGGTGACCAAGGACGTCCCGGAGGGCGCGGTGATGGTCGGCATCCCGGCGCGCTCGACCCTGGTCGACGCCGCCGAATATGCCCGCGAATTTGTGCCTTATGGCACGTGCAACGAGACGTTCGATCCCGCGACGCAAAAGGTCGAACTGCTCCAGTGCCAGCTCGAACAGATGCAGAAACAGCTCGCCCAGCTGATCGCCGAGCGCGATGTCGCGGGTGAAGATGAAGCGGGCGAAGACGAAGCGCCGCGGCGCAAGGGGAGCCGGAAAAGCGCCTGATGGGTACGGTAACGCCCTTGCCGTTCGCGAACAGGGCCTTTTCGCAGCAGACCGGTTTTGAACGCCCCGAATTGATGCGCATCCTGGACCTTTACGGCCGTATGGTCGCGGCGGGTCACTGGCGCGACTATGCGATGGATTTCCACCGCGACGCCGCGATCTTCTCGGCCTTTCGCCGCGCAGCCGAGCGCCCCGAATATCGCATCGAAAAACGCCCCGCCTTGCGGAGCCGCCAGGGCATGTGGGCCTTGGTCTCCGAAGCCGGGGCGATCTTGAAGCGCGGGGACGAGCTTTCCAATGTGCTCGCCCCCGTCGAACGTAAGCTTATGAAACTGGTATCGGACTGACCGACCGCGTCGTCGCGGGCAGCTGGTTCGCCAGATTGTCGGGCAGCATCCCCACCACGACCGCCCGGGCATTCTGCCAGAAGGCCGAGAGCAGCAGCAGCGCCGAGCCGATCACGAAGGCCGTGAGCGCGACATTGAGCTCGACCGCACCAAATTCGCGGAACAGCTGGGTCAGCGCGAACAGCACATAGGCGAGGGCGGACACCAGCAGCGCGCGGCGGTCGATCGCCAGTGCGATCAGCCCGAACAGCACATAGATGCCGACGACCATCACCGCGGCCCCGCTACCGATGTCGCTGCCGTCCGTGACGCCGAGCAGGTGGAAGATCGGATGCGCGATCATCGGTGCGGCGAGCAGGTGGAGCCAGAAGGCGACGTCGCTGCGCCGCGTCTGGCGCACCCGGTCGCTGCGATCCCACCACATGGCGAGCGCGAAGACACCGATGCCAGCAGTCAGCACCAGCGACATGACCAGCGCTTCGGGGCGCTGCGGCATGCCGGTGATCGACAGCACCAGCGCGATCGCGGTCGCGGCCAGTGCGGCGGTGCCGGCGGCAACGGTGATCGGGACCATGAAGCGCTTCCAATGCGCCCAGGTCGCGGCGGCCGTCACCAGCGCCATGACGCCGACAATGATCGCACCGACGGTCTCGCCCGGATCGCGCCCAAAGATCGCCTCGCCATGTTCGACCATAAAGCCGACCATCGTCGCGAACACGCCGCCGGAGAATGCGAGCACCAGCACGATGCTGGGCAATGCCATACGGCGTTTGCGAGTGAAATATTCGGCGAGGAACCATGCCGACAGTGCGACAAAGGCCCCGCCGAGTGCCGTGTGAACCGAGGCGCCGATCCACGCCACCGCCATCAAAAGGATCACCGCCGCGATGCTGACGAAAATATCGTTGAAACCGGTGATGAGGCGGAACGATTCTTCATCCGCCGCGGGGGCCGAACGGACCGACGCGATATGCGACCGGAATGCCGTCGCGGCCTCCGGCGTCAAAACCTTCGCGTCGACCGCGGCTTGCAGGTCGCTTTCACTATACATCGGGGTCGTCCTTGTTAGACCGATCCCCTTGCCCCAGCGTTGCTGTCGCACAAGCGTGTTGCTGTGTCAATACAGTGTGGCGCTGCGATAGTCCTCCCTGTCGCGCAGCGATGGGGAGGGGAACCGCTTGCGAAGCAAGTGGTGGAGGGGCAGCGACGGTAGCGCCAAAGCCCCTCCGTCAGCGCTACGCGCTGCCACCTCCCCATGGCTTCGCCACAGGGAGGATCAAAGGCCTCACCCCAGCGCCATCAATGCCTTCATGACATTCATCGACTGTTCGCTGCCCGACTGCGGCACAATCTCGCCGGTCCGGTCGATGATCTTCTCCCACGCTGCGGCGACGCCTTCGGGGGTGCGGTCATCCTCGGCCAGCGCAACGCCGGGGGTCATGGTGACATAAGCGGCATGGAACGCGCCCGCACCCGCGCCGACGATCATGTTGGTCGGCGCATCTTCGCTGACCAGATACAGCGCGGCGGGGACGACATTCTCCGGCGTGAACTTCTCGAACAATTCGGCCGGGAAGATGTCTTCGGTCATCCGCGTCCCCGCGACCGGCGCGATCGTGTTGCAGCGGATGTTGTACTTGGCGCCTTCCAGGTGCAGCGTCTTGGTCAGCCCCGCCAAGCCGAGCTTGGCCGCGCCATAATTGGCCTGGCCGAAATTGCCGTAGAGCCCCGTCGACGACGCGGTCATCAGGATGCGGCCATAGGCCTGCTCGCGCATCAGGTCCCAGCATGCCTTGGTGACGTTGGCGCTGCCCGACACATGCACCTTCAGCACCAGGTCGAAATCGGCGGGTTCCATCTTGGCAAAGCTCTTGTCGCGCAGGATCCCGGCGTTGTTGATCAGGACATGGACGCCGCCCCATTCTTCCTTTGCCTTGGCGACCATTTCGACCATCTGCTCATATTCGGTGACGCTGCCGCCGTTCGACATCGCGGTGCCGCCGGCGGCACGGATTTCCTCGACCACTTGCAACGCGGCGTCCGAATGGCCGGTACCATCGCGCGCACCACCCAGATCGTTGACCACGACCTTCGCCCCGCGCCTTGCGAGCTCGAGCGCATAGGCGCGGCCCAGGCCGCCGCCGGCGCCGGTAACGATAGCAACGCGCCCGTCAAATTTGATCGTCATGTTGGTCTCCCAAAGAGAGGGCGGCCCCGCAAAAGGTTGCCCGAAAAAACTGACACGTCCTTAGCCTTTCGCGTGCCTCTGACAAGGGGCGAGCGAAAAGCTGCGGGCGAAACAAAAATGTCATGATAGTGACGCGTATCTGTCATTTATACGTCATAACAGTGCCACCATATTGTCACCCTGTCCAACGGAGCAATTCCTTCATGCGCCACGCCCTGACCGCTGCTTTGCTGGCGACGTCGATGTTTGGTCTGCCCGCCGCCGCGCATGCGCAGGCGATGACGGCTGAAGAAGCGGCGCAGCTCCGGGCCGAACTGGCGGCGCTGAAGGCGCAGGTCCAGATGCTCGAAACGCGGCTTGACGCGGCGACCACGCCGCCAACACCCGCTCCGGTGTCAACGCCCTCGGTAGCCGCGAAGCCCGCCACCGAAATCGGCTGGAAGGGCGCCCCGGAGATCAAGGCCGCCGATGGCTGGAGCTTCAAACCGCGCGGACGTGTGCAGGTCGATCTGGCCGGGATCGACACGCCCGCCGGGGTGACCGGTGTCCGCGGCGGAACCGCCACCGAATTTCGCCGTGTCTATCTCGGGGTCGACGGCAAGATTCCGGGCGGCTTTGCCTATCGCGTCGAGGCTGATCTGGCCAATGGCGGGGTCGAACTGACCGACGTCTATCTAAGCTATGGCAGGGGTCCGCTCACTGTCACCGCCGGGCAACTCAAACCCTTCTGGGGGCTCGACGACATGACGAGCGACCTGTTCACCAGCTTCATGGAACGCGCCGCGTTCGTCCAGGCGTTCGGGTTCGAGCGTCGTGTCGGCCTGTCGGCGCAGTACAAGGGCAAGGCGCTGTTGCTGCAGGGCGGGGTGTTCGGCGACAATGCCGCCGACCTGACCGACAGCAACCACAGCCTCAGCATCGACGGTCGGGCGGTGTTCATGCCGAAAATCGGCGATACGCAGTTGCATCTGGGGGGATCGGTCCATTGGCGTGATCCCCATGACCCGGCCGCGCTGGGTCGCTACCGGGCGCGGCCATTCATCCACACGACCGACGTCCGGCTGGTCGATACCGGCCTGCTCGATGTCGCGAGCGAGCTGGGAACAGGCGCCGAAGTCGCCGTCCTTGCCGGTCCTTTTCACGCTGCCGGCGAAGCCTATTGGCATCGCGTGCGGCGGATCGGGGGGACGACGCCGACATTCTTCGGCGGCTATGCCGAACTGGGCATGGTGCTGACGTCGGGCGATGCCCGCGGCTACAAGGATGGCGCCTTTGACCGGCTGAAGCCGTCGCGGCCGATTACCGCCGGAGGGCCGGGAGCGTTCGAAATCAACGCACGTTATGACCACCTCGACCTCAACAGCGCCGGTATCCGCGGCGGACGGCAACAGGCTGCGCTGATCGGGCTGGTCTGGGCGCCGATCGAATATATCCGCATCACCGCGAACTACGGCAAGCTGTGGATCGACGACGCCCGTATCGCGACGACGACGGGGGAGCGGGATTATACCGCGGATACATTTGGGCTGCGGACGCAGATCGATTTCTGATCGAAGCGACGGCTTTGGGTGGGGGAGCTGGAGTGGCCGATCCTCCCCATCGACTTGCGATGGGGAGGTGGCAGCCCGCAGGGCTGACGGAGGGGTCGAGCGCGCAGCGCTCGCTCACGCTCGCGGCCCCTCCACCACCGCTTCGCGGCGGTCCCCCTCCCCATCGCAAGTCGATGGGGAGGATATTATGACCGCAACCGGTCGTCATCGGCCAATCGCCGCTTCCGCCTTCGCCGCACCGGAACCGGTACAGAAATATGCTTCCTTCGCAGCAGGATGGGCTTAAGGGCGTAACGGCAATTCTCGCCCGTCGGCCAACGGCATCGACGCGCGTCCGGTCGGCCAGATGGAGTCCTGCATTGATCCGAAGCCTTTTGTGCGGCGCCCTTGCGGGCATGGTGCTGGCAAGCTGTTCCGACACTGCCAACGGGCAAGCCGCAGCTTCGACGACTCCCTCGGTCGCTGTCCAGCGCGGCGAGGGCTTACCCTATGAAGTGTCCGACACCCAGGTGTGGGATGTCCCCGACCCTGTTTCGGGGCGGGATTATCAGGTGTTTGTCGCGTTGCCCCCGTCCTACGGCGAGGCGCCGCAGCGCCATTATCCGGTGCTCTACGTCACCGATGCCGATTATGCCTTTCCACTGATCAAGCAGATCGCCCGACGCCTGAACGTCGAGCGTCCCACGCTCGAAGAATTCATCCTCGTCGGCCTGTCCTACGCGAAGGGGGAGGGCGGCGCGCAAAGCCGGCGACGCGACTATACGCCGACGCCAAACGGGCCCAGCACCGCTCCCAGGGACGCGGTCCATGGACAATCGGTCGCCTACACCGCCTATGTCCGCGATCAGGTGCTGCCATTTGTTGCGGGACGATATCGGACCGATGAAGGACGCCGCCTGTTCCTCGGCCACTCCTATGGCGCGCTTTTGGGCAGTGAGATATTGTTCAGCGAGCCACGTCTGTTTGACGGCTATATCCTGGGCAGCCCGTCTTTCTGGTACGATCACCACCATATGGTGGCACGCGAAAAAGCCTACGCCGCCAAGCACAAGGACTTGTCCGCGCGCGTCTATATGTACATCGGCGAATATGAGGAAATGCGGCCGGGCGACCCACGCTATGCCAAGGACGTCAATATGGTGACCGACACCCGCAACATGGATCAGGCGCTGCGGTCGCGCAAATATCCGTCGCTACGCATGGAGGTCGAGGTGCTGAACGACGAAGATCATTTCACCGTCGCGCCGCGCGGTTTCACCCGCGGTTTGAAATATCTGCTGCCCGCGGAGGCGAAGTGAAGCCCGGCGGGATCAGCTACTTTTCCCCGCGTCCAGCGCATAGCCTGCCGAGCGCACGGTGCGGATGATGTCGCTCGTCCCCGGCAGGTTGATCGCCTTGCGCAGCCGCCGGATATGCACGTCGACGGTCCGCAGTTCGATGTCGCTGTCCTGGCCCCAGACACTGTCGAGCAGTTGCCCGCGCGAGAACACGCGACCGGGATGTTCCATGAAATGGCGCAGCAGACGAAACTCGGTCGGTCCCATGCTCACCGTCTGGCCGTTCCGGATTACCTTGTGGGCGACCGAATCGAGCTCGATGTCGGCATAAGAGAGCAATTCGCCGGCCAGCGCGGGGCGCAGGCGGCGGAGCACCGCCGAAACGCGCGCGACCAGCTCGCGCGGGCTGAACGGCTTGGTGACATAGTCGTCGGCGCCGGTTTCCAAGCCGCGGATGCGGTCCTCTTCCTCGCCGCGCGCGGTCAGCATGATGATCGGGACGTTGGCGGATTTCGGATTGCGGCGCAGACGTCGGCACACTTCGATGCCGGGAAGGCTTTCGATCATCCAGTCGAGCAGCACGATGTCGGGGACGCGCTCCTCGACCAGCACCAGCGCCTGTTCGCCGTCGGGCGTTTGCCGGACTGAAAAACCCTCGCGTGCGAAATGCCAGACGATGAGTTCGGCGATCGCCTCGTCATCCTCGATCAGCAGCAGGTCGGGCTGTGGCATCAGCCTTGCTCCTTCTCCGCCGCGGCGCTTTCTTCGGGGGTCTCCCCGCGCTCGCGCTCCTCCATATGCTCGCCGGTGACGACATAATAGACCATCTCGGCGATGTTGGTCGCATGATCGCCCATGCGTTCCAGGTTCTTGGCGACGAACAGCAGGTGTGCGCTTTCCGAAATATATTTCGGATTTTCCATCATGAAAGTGACGAGCGTGCGAAAGATGCTGTTGTAGAAATCGTCGACATTCTTGTCGCGGACCGTGACCCGCACCGCGAGTTCGGCGTCGCGCGCGGCAAAGCTGTCGAGCGCGTCATGCACCAGTTCGGCGACATTCGACGACATCGACATCAGCAGCGGGATCGCCTCGATCGACCGTGTCTGGTCCATCAGCGCGACGCGCTTGGCGATGTTCTTGGCATAATCGCCGATGCGCTCGACGACCGACACGATCTTTAGCGCCGCAATCATTTCGCGCAGATCGTCGGCCATCGGGGCGCGAAGGGCGATCGTCTGCACCGCCAACTGCTCGACTTCGCTTTCCAGCGCGTCGATCTTCTTGTCGTCACGCACGACCTGCGCCGCGAGGTCGAGATCGCCCTGTTTCAGCGCGGTCATCGCCTGCAGCAACGCCTGTTCGGCGCGGCCACCCATCTCGCTGATCAAGCCGCGCAGGCGGTTGAGGTCCTCGTCGAAGGCTTTGACCGTATGATCGTTCGTTAATGCCATCACTCTTGTCCTGTTGCGCTACGGATCAGCCGTAGCGGCCGGTGATATAGTCCTTGGTGCGTTCCTGCTTCGGGTTGGTGAAGATGTCGGTGGTCTTGCCATATTCGACCAGCGTCCCGAGGTGGAAAAAGGCGGTGCGCTGCGACACGCGGGCCGCCTGCTGCATGTTATGCGTGACGATCACGATCGCATATTTGCCGCGCAGTTCGTGGATCAGCTCCTCGATCTTCGCCGTCGCGATCGGGTCTAGGGCCGAGCAGGGCTCGTCCATCAGGATTACTTCAGGGTCGACCGCGATCGCGCGCGCGATGCACAGGCGCTGCTGTTGTCCGCCCGACAGCGCGGTGCCGCTTTCCTGAAGCCGGTCCTTGACCTCGTCCCAAAGGCCGGCGCGCACCAGCGCACGTTCGACGATGACGTCGAGGTCGGCCTTTGAAGGCGCGAGGCCGTGGATGCGCGGACCGTAGCCGACATTGTCATAGATCGACTTGGGAAAGGGGTTCGGTTTCTGGAACACCATGCCGACGCGTGCGCGCAGCTGCACGACGTCCATCGACGGCGCATAGATGTCTTCGCCGTCCAGCTCGATCCGCCCCGTCACCTTCGCGCTGGCGACCGTATCGTTCATGCGGTTGAGCGAACGCAGAAAGGTCGACTTGCCGCAGCCCGACGGGCCGATGAACGCGGTGACGAGGTCGGTGCCGACGTCGATCGACACGTCGTTGATCGCCTGCTTCTCGCCGTAAAAGACGTTGACGCCCTGTGCCCGCATCTTGGGGTCGGCGATGAAAAGATCGTCTTGGGTCATTCAGGTCACCAGCGTTTTTCGAATTTGTTGCGAAGATAGATCGCAAAGGCGTTCATCGACAGCAGCACGATAAGCAGCACGATGATCGCGGCGGAGGTTTTCTCGACAAAGCCGCGGTCGACTTCATCCGACCAGAGGAAGATCTGCATCGGCAGCACGGTCGAGGGCGAACAGATGCCGCCCGGCACGTCGCCGATAAAGGCGCGCATCCCGATCAGCAGCAGCGGCGCGGTCTCGCCCAGCGCGCGCGCCATGCCGATGATCGTGCCGGTCAGGATGCCGGGGAGGGCGAGCGGCAGGACGTGGTGGAACACGACCTGCACCGGGCTGGCGCCGACGCCCAGCGCCGCGTCGCGGATCGACGGCGGCACCGATTTGATCGCGTTGCGGCTCGCGATCACGATCACCGGCATCGTCATCAGCGCCAGGGTCAAGCCGCCGACGAGCGGGCTCGCCTGACAGATGCCGAACCAGTTGATGAACACAGCCAGCGCGAGCAGGCCAAAGATGATCGACGGCACCGCGGCGAGATTGTTGATCGACACCTCGATCAGATCGGTCCAGCGGTTCTTCGCCGCATATTCTTCCAGATACAGCGCCGCGAGCACCCCGGTGGGGAAGGCGATCAGGAAGGCGATGAAGATCGTCAGCACCGATCCCTTCAGCGCGCCCCAGATCCCCGCCACCGCGGGATCGGTCGCGTCGGCGTTGCGGAAGAAGGGCCAATGGATGCCGGTCGACAGCTTGCCGTCCTTCTCCAGCGCATCGACCCGCGCGCCCAGTTCGCCACGCGACCCTTCCTTCGCCATGATATCCACCGCGCTGGCGGCGGGCAGCTTGAACACCGTTTCACCGTCGAGCAGCGCCGGATCGTCCTTGATCGCGCTGCGCACTTCCTTCCACGCATTCTCGGAAATCAGCGCCGAGCCACCTTCGCCCAGCGCCTCGTCGGCGGCAAAGGCGACGATGTCGGCAAGACCGGCATTGGCAATCACCTGGTCGGCGTCGGCATCGCCCAGCCGCGCCTTGTCGATCGTCAGCGGCATCGCCTTGAAATCGATCGGCACCGCGACATTGGTATAGGTGAAACCGCGCGCGCCGTTGCCGACCATCACGAACAGCAGGAACGCCAGAAACGCGCCCGACAGCAGCACCGCGCCCAGCCCGATCAGCTTGAACCGGCGTTCGGCGGCATAGCGGCCCGCGATGCGTTTCTGCATCGCCGCGGCTTTCCAGTCGGTGGGGGCAGTTTCCCTATTCATAAGCTTCGCGATACTTTTTCACGATCCGCAGCGCGGCGATGTTGAGCAGCAGGGTGACGATGAACAGCACCAGCCCCAGCGCAAAGGCGGCGAGCGTCTTGGCGCTGTCGAATTCCTGGTCTCCGGTCAGCAGCTTGACGATCTGCGCGGTCACCGTGGTGACGCTGGCAAAGGGGTTGGCGGTCAGGTTCGCCGACAGGCCGGCCGCCATCACCACGATCATCGTCTCGCCGATCGCGCGACTGACCGCGAGCAGGATGCCGCCCATCACGCCCGGAAGCGCGGCGGGGATCAGCACCTGGCGGATCGTCTCGTTCGGGGTGGCGCCCAGCGCCAGCGACCCGTCGCGCATCGCCTGCGGCACCGCATTGATACTGTCGTCGGCCATCGAGGAGACGAACGGGATGATCATCACCCCCATCACGATCCCCGCCGCCAGCGCGCTTTCGGTCGAGGCGTTGGGGATGCCCAGCATCACCGCAAATTCGCGCAAGGCCGGGGCGACGGTCAGCGCGGCGAAATAGCCGTACACGACCGTCGGCACCCCCGCGAGGATCTCCAGGCACGGCTTCACCCACTGGCGCACCCGCGGCGCGGCATATTGGGTCAGGTACACCGCGGTCATCATGCCGATCGGAATCGCGACGATCATCGCGATGATCGCGCCGATCAGCACCGTGCCCCAGAACAGCGGAATGCCGCCAAAGGTATCGGGCTGGGGGGTACCGCTGGTCGGCGCCCAATGCGTTCCGAACAGCAATTCGGTCGGCGGTACCAGCCGGAAGAAACGGATCGATTCGAACAGCAGCGACAGCACGATGCCGAACGTCGTCAAAATCGCGACGAGCGACGCCAGCAGCAGCACCGCCATGACGATCCGTTCGACCCGCGTCCGCGCCCGGAAATCGGGTTTGATGCGGGTGAAGGCATAGAGCCCGCCCGCCAGCGCCAGCGCCAGCATCGCCGCGATGCCGATCCACGCATATTTGTGCGCCGCGTCGGCATAGGGCTGCACCAGCGGCGCCGCGGCGGGCAGCCGCACCGCCTCTTGCTTGCCCAGCGCCACGCTGCGCGCGTCGGACAGGATCGCGCCGCGTTCGAACCCGAACGCGGGCAGGTTCTCGGCCGCCTCGCTGGTCAGCACTTCGTTGGTAATCAGCCCCGGCGACACCGACGACCATACCGCCAGAAACAGCGCCGCGGGGGCGAACAGCCACAGCGCGACATACCAGCCATGATATTGCGGCCGCGAATGCAGCTTGGTCCCCGCGCGCCCCGCGAGCAGGTTCGACCGCTGCCGACCGGCAATCCAGCCGATCAGCGCAAGGCCGGCGATCAGGAGTAACAGGGCGGCGGCGTTAAAGGTCACTTGGTCCTCATCCGGCTAAAACCTTCGTCATTGCGAGCGAAGCGAAGCAATCCAGGGCGGTTTACGCAAACTCTGGATTGCCGCGTCGCTACGCTCCTCGCAATGACGACCAAGAAAATACCGGTGACCGGCACAGGCCTTAACCCGCGCCGGTCACCAGCGGGGGGAAACTTACTTCAGTTCCGAACCGTCCATCACCGTCTGCGACGCGATCGTCGCGGCGATTTTGGCTTCCATGTCCTTGTGCGGCGGGATCAAGCCCTTTTCGTTCAGATAACCGCCCGCAGCGGCGCCCTTCGCGAATTCGGCGGCATATTCCATCAGGCCGGGGATCGTCCCGACATGCGCCTTTTTGATGTAGATATACATGGCGCGCGAGCCCGGATAGGTGCCGTTGGTGATCGTTTCCATCGTCGGCTGGACGCCGTCGATCGCGATCCCCTTCACCTTGTCGCGGTTCGAATTGAGGTAGCTGAACCCGAACGCGCCGATGCTGGTCGGGTTGGTGTTCAGCTTCGAGATGATGAGGTTATCATTCTCGCCCTGTTCGACATAATAGGGCGACCCGCGGAACGTGCCGCACACCGCCTTGTGCTTGTCCTCGTCGCTGGCCTTCAGTGCCTTCATTTCGGGGTTCTTGTCGCACCCGGCCATCAGCAACAGCTCCTTGAAGCTGTCATAGGTGCCGCTGGTCGACGGCGGGCCGAACACCGAAATGCCGACCGCGGGCAGCGCCGGGTTGACGTCTTTCCACGTCTTGGCGGTGTTGGGCTTGCCATAGGGGTTGGCGGCCAGCCCCTTGTAAATATCCTCCAGCGTCAGCGCCAGCCCGGGGCCGCGCTGCGCTTCGCCGAACGCCAGCCCGTCGTACCCGATCTGGATTTCGATGATGTCCTTGACGCCATTCGCCTGGCACTTGTCGAATTCCGACTTTTTCATCCGGCGCGACGCGTTCGAAATGTCGGGGGTGCCGGCGCCGATGCCCTGGCAAAAGCGTTCGAACCCGCCGCCGGTGCCGGTGCTGTCGATCTTCGGCGTCTTGTTGCCGGTGGCTTCGGCAAAGCGTTCGCCGACGGTGGTGGCAAAGGGATAGACGGTCGACGACCCCGCCGCGCTGATGAAATCGCGGGCGCTGCCGCCCGACGAAGCCTGATCCTGACACGCGGAAAGCGCCAGCGCGCACACGGCGGCGCCAACGACGCCAAGGGTGCGGGGCGCGAATTTCTGAGCCATGGAAAATCCTGTTGATGGGGGTCGTTACCGAACCAAGCCGCCACCCCCGCGGCGACTCGCTGAGCGCCATTTGGGGGTTTTGTGTGACGTGTTTGTGACAGGGAGTGTCATGGAAGTGTCATGTCAAAGATTTCAAAATACGGCATTCCAGATCCAGTCAACCACATATCTAATTGCAGTTAATGCCAATAGCACGGCGGTTAAAGCGATTCCCACGGTCGATAATGGAGCCCGCTTAACATCAAATCGTTCTGACAGCTTGACCATTTGCTTTGAAACGGGAGTCGCTGTTTGGCAAATCGCGAGCCAAACTAGATATAGCCAAAAGAAAATTGAAACTCCCAAGCTTGAAGCAAGCATCGGAGAGAACGGAACGGTGAGCCGATCTAAATCGGGTTGGGGTTCGGTTGAAAATCCGGACAACAAGTAATTCGCATTAGCATCGCCTTGGCTCAAACCC
>VFQQ010003711.1_pt1 | contig 14471 bp, 13 predicted proteins | sample 3512341 | NCBI WGS metagenome assembly VFQQ01 (sample SAMN10412373, study PRJNA504923) | tailings metagenome | isolation source: Relicate 2 Philex TSF1 revegetated site | place: Philippines: Tuba, Benguet | collected 2017-08-29 | reverse complement strand
GGCCGGCGCGATCCACGGCCAAAGGGCCTGAGTTCAATCGCCGGTCGGCGGCTCCTTCGTTGGAGGCCAAGACCTCAATCGTTTCGGCGGTGGCCGGCAGCGTGACCGGGACTTCGTCGGATTTCTGCCAGGAATTTCCCCCGTCCGTGCTCCGCATATACCCGATTGTGGTGATGATGGGGTCGGAAGTGAACGGATTGCCTTCGTAAATCCGGCAATTGAGGTGGATGGTCCGGTGATCCGGACCCCAACTGAGGGCGGTGGCAAACTGCGCATAGCCCGGGTAGCGCGAGCGTAGCAGGGTGGAGGTCCGCTGCCAGTCGCCGTCCCGCGCCTTGAACCACAGTTCCTGTTCCACCGGGGTGCTCTCAATCGGGTTGCCTTCGGCATCATGAAACCCGCGCCGTGCGGTGAGAAGCAGCGAGTCGTCGGGACCGCAGATCAACGAGGGAAAAGACAGGCCTTCGCCAAAAATGACTTCAGGCGTCCAGGCCGTCAGGTCATTCGGTTGCAGGGAACGCCGGTAGCGGAAACGGCCGTGGTGAGGATAATAGACGATGTGCAGGTAGCCTTGGCTGTCCACCGTCAGGCCGGGGCCGCCATGGTTGTCCTGTGCGTCACCGATGGTGACGGCAGGGGACCAGGTTCCGCGGTTCCGGTCCAGCGTGCGGCCGCGCACTTTGAAGCCACTCCGGTCCGAATCGAGCCAAACCACGTGGGTGCGATCGCCCACGGTGATGATTTTGTTCTGCTCCCAGTAAGCCGTGGCGCGCCCGCAGCCTTCACTGGAAAGCACCATGGGGGCGACGGCAGTTGCCGTATTTACCGAAGCCGGCAAAAGTGCCGGCAGCAGGAAAAAGGCACCAAGCACGAGACGCCGAAGCAAAGCACTGGGGCGGCGGTGCACGACGGGTTCCGCTGGGATGCCCGCTCAGCCCTTGATGGCGCCGGCGGAGAGGCCGCGGACGAAGAGGCGCATCGTGAACAGGAAGATGATGATCAGCGGGATCGAGGCGAGGAAGTAGGAGGCCATGATCTGGCCCCATTGCTTGACGTATTCGCCGTCGAGGTAGATCAGGCCGACGCCGAGGGTGAAGAGTTCCTTGTCGCGCAGGATGATGAGCGGCAGGAGGAAGTCGTTCCACTTGTTCAGGAAGGCGAGGATGGCGAGCGTGCCGATGATCGGGCTGGCCATCGGGATCACGATGTTGATGACCTGCTGGAAGTGCGAGGCGCCGTCCATCTCGGCCGCCTCGAAGAGATCCTTGGGCAGGTCCTCGATGAAGTGGCGTAGCACGAAAATGTTGAAAACCTGCGCGCCGGCGACGCCGACGAGGATGAGGGCGAGCAGCGTGTTGAGCAGGCTCATGTTCTTCAGCAGCATGAACAGCGGCACGATGTTGGCCACGCCGGGCAGCAGCATGAGGACGAGGAAGGCCGACCAGAGGAAACCGCTGAAGGGCAGCTTGTGCCGGGCGAAGAAATACGCGGCGAGGATGGCGAGGAACAGCGAGGCCACCGTGCCGGTGACGGCGACGAAGACGGTGTTGGCCAGGTAGGGGCCGATGAGCTTGAAGGCGAAGACCCAGTTGTCCCACTGCCACTCGGTGGGCCAGAGCGGGAGCCAGGGCTGGCGGATGAACGAGGCGTTGTCCTTGAACGACACCTGGAACATCATGTAGAGCGGGAACAGCTCGATCAGGATGAAGAACCAGATGATCGAGTGCTTCGGCCAGTCGCGCTTGCGGCGCAGCGGGGAGATGACGGCGGCGCTCATTTTTCGACCCGCACGTAGCGGTTGTTGATGACCGTGAGGGCCAGGATCACGACGAAGAGGATCATGCCGATGGCGCAGGCATAGCCGAATTCGCCGGCCACGAAGCCGCGGTTATACATCCAGAGGCCGGGCACCATGCCGCGGCCGCCGGGGCCGCCGTATTCGTTGAGCAGCAGCAGCTGCAGGCCGTAGCCGCCGAGCGTGCCGATGATCAGCAGCACGAGGCTCAGCCGCACCTGGGTGAGAATCAGCGGCAGCTCGATGTAGATGAATTTCTTGAAAGGCCCGATGCCGTCGAGCTCCGCGGCCTCGTAGATCTCGGTGCCGATGGACTGCAGGCCGGCGAGATAAATCAGGACGCCGACGGTGCCGATCCACGGGAAGCCCCAGATGAAGAGCGCGGGCAGGATGAGTTCGGGCTGCGAGAGCCAGCCGATGGGCACGCCCTCGAAGAAGACGCTCCAGCCGAAGAAGTCGTTGATGGCGACCAGCACCGACTTGAGGCCGGTGGCCTCGATCACGCGGTTGAGCGCGCCGAGGTTGGGGTCGAGGATGAACTTCCAGATGAAGAGCGTGACGAGCTGGGGCACGATCATCGGCACGACCAGCAGGGCGCGGTAGGCGTATTGCCAGCGGTCGCTGAACAGCCGGTGGATGAGCACCGCCAGCAGGATCGACGGGATCATCTTGAAGAGGTTGAAGATCATCAACGCCCCGACGGTCACGAACGAATTGAGCAGCGTGGAGTCGCTGAAGGCCCGCTTGAAGTTGTCCCACCCGATGAACTGCTTCGCCTCGCCGCCGGACCAGTCGAAGAAGCTGTGATACACGGCGCTGGCCGCCGGAAAATACGCGAAGGTGAGCACCATCACCAGCGACGGCACCACGAAAAAATACAGCCGCCATTCGCGAAGGAGTTTTTGCCGGGAAAGGGAGAAAACCATGTGGGGGAAAACAGCACGCCGGCGGCGGCGTCCGGCTCATTGAGCCGCGGCGACCGGCCTTGCCAAGCCGTAATTTGTCCCAAGACACGGAAAGCCGCGGCTTGCGCTTTCGCCGCGACGGGATGCTTTGCTGTCCTTGCGCATGACGCCCATCGCCCCCGCCCAACTGACCGCCGCCCTGCACTGGCGCTACGCCGTCAAAAAGTTCGACCCGGCCAAGCGGATTCCCGCGGAGATCTGGTCCGCGCTGGAGGCGGCCCTCGTGCTGACGCCGTCCTCCATCGGGCTGCAACCGTGGCGCTTCATCGTGGTGACCGACCCGGCGGTGAAGGCGCGGCTGGCGCCGGCCGCATGGAACCAGCCGCAGGTGGCGGACTGTTCGCACTTCGTGGTTTTTGCCGTGCACCGCGATCTGGGGGCCGCGCATGTGCAAAGGCACATCGACCGCATGGTGCAGGTCCGTGGCGTCGCGCCCGAGACCTTGGTCAAGTTCCGCGCGATGGTGATGCGCAATCTCGACGAGGCCCGGGCGCAGGGCCGGCTCGATACCTGGCAGAGCCACCAAATCTACATCGCGCTGGGCAACTTCATGACGGCGGCCGCGCTGCTCGGCGTGGACACCTGCCCGATGGAAGGCATCGAGCCGGCGAAATTCGACGAGATCCTCGGGCTGCGCGATACTCCCTATGCGACCGTGGTCGCCTGTGCGGCCGGTTATCGGCTGCCCGACGACAAATACGCCACGGCGAAAAAGGTGCGCTTCCCGGCGGAGGAAGTGATCGTGCGGGTGTAATTTAAGGGCAGGGCGGACACGCCCTACCCGAAGACCCGTTCGCGTTCCGCGGGAGTGAGCTCGCGCCATCGGCCCGCGGGCAGATCGCCGAGGGTCAGGCCGCCGATGCGCACGCGGATGAGCCGCAGGGTGGGGTGGCCGACGGCGGCGGTCATGCGCCGGACCTGCCGGTTCTTCCCCTCGGTGAGTTCCAGCGCGAGCCAGCCGTCGGGCACGGATTTGCGGAAGCGCACCGGCGGCACGCGGGGCGGGAGGTCCGGCGCGGGTTCGAGCCGGCGCACGCGGCAGGGCCGGGTTTGCTGCTCGCCGAGCCGCACGCCGGCGGCGAGGCGGTCCAGCGCGGCGGCGTCCGGGATGCGTTCGACCTGCACCCAGTATTCGCGGACGTGGGCGTTGACGGGGTCGAGCAGACGCGAATTGAGGCCGGGTTCGTCGGTGAGCAGCAGCAGGCCCTCGGAGTCCGCATCCAGCCGCCCCACCGGGTAAACGGCCTTGGGCAGGCCGAATTCCGCCAAGGTTCGCCACTTCGATCCGGGCTCGGGCGTGAACTGCGAGAGCACGCCGTAGGGTTTGTGCAGGGCAAGGAGCATCGGCGTTTGCCAATGAAGCCGGCCTGTTGTATCGCTTAAAGCACGAAACCATGCGTGCCGTTCGCCTCACCGCCGTCAATCAGCTCGAACTTTCCGCCGTCCCCGCGCCTGTGCCGGCGGCCGGGGAGGTGGTCGTCAACCTCCGGGCCGCGGCGCTCAACCACCGCGATGTCTGGATCAAGGCCGGGCAGTATGCCGGGTTGAAATGGCCCTGCGTCCCGGGTTCGGACGGTGCGGGGGTGGTGGCGGCCGGCGACCCCGCCTGGATTGGGCGCGAGGTGATCATCAACCCGAGTTTTCGCTGGGGTGACCGCGAGGTGGCGCAGGGAAAGGATTTCGAGATCCTCGGACTGCCGCGCGACGGCACGCTGGCGGAGCAGATCGCGGTTCCGGCCGCCCAGCTCGCGGTTAAGCCGGCGCATCTTTCATGGGCGGAGGCGGCCGCGCTGCCGCTCGCGGGACTTACCGCCTACCGTGCGCTCTTCAGCCGGGCGCAGCTGCGGGCCGGCGAGCGGGTGCTTATCACGGGCATCGGCGGCGGCGTGGCGTTGTTTGCGCTCCAATTCGCCGTGGCGCACGGCGCGGAAGTTTGGGTGACCTCCAGCTCCGCGGACAAAATCACCCGCGCCGGCGCGCTCGGGGCGCAGGGCGGATTCGATTACACTGCGGCCGACTGGGCCAAAGGCGCGGCCGCGCGCCCCGGGCTCTTCGACGTCATCGTGGACAGCGCGGGCGGCACCGGCTTCGAGTCCCTGATCGATCTGGCCGCGCCGGGCGGCCGCATCGTGTTTTTCGGGGCCACCCGCGGCAATCCGCCCGGCTTCACGATGCGCAAGGATTTTTTCCGCCAGATTTCGCTGCTGGGCACGACGATGGGCAGCCCGGCGGACTGGGCCGCGATGGTGGAGTTTGTCGCCCGGCACCGGCTCAAGCCGGTCGTGAGCGACGTGTTTCCGCTGGAGCGTGCCGCCGAGGCCTTTGCGCTGATGGAGCGCGGCGGGCAGTTTGGGAAAATCGTGCTGCAGTCCGGGGCGTGAAGCCGGTCAGACCCGCCCGCGCAGGCGGGCCCAGAGCAGGCCGAGGCGCTCGTAGATGCCCTTGGTGCTGCGCTCGAGCCCCGTGAGATCGCAGGTCCAGTCACTCCAGCGAAAGTCGGCATTGGCCCGGGCGGTGAAGTCCGCCGGGCAGGGCACGGCGTTCAGTCCGGCCTTGCGGGCATAGGCCATCGTGCGCGGCATGTGCCACGCGGAGGTCACCACCGCGACCGGCGTGTCGCCAAACCGCTCGCGCAGGGCGTTGATTTCTTCCTCGGTGTCGCGCGCGGCGGTCAGCAGCACCATCCGGCCGGCGGGCACGCCGAGGGCTTGGGCGGCCTGGGCGAGGACCATGCCGTGGGTTTCGGAATCAGCCGCACTGAGGCCGGGGCCGGTCAGGATCAGTTCCGCCTCCGGCAGCATCCGGGCGAGGCGCACGCTTTCCATCAGCCTGGATGCGGCGGAGGTGCTGAGCCGGTGGACAGCCGGCAGGCCGGGCGTGCTGGAGTGGCCGCCGCCGAGGACCACGATGGCCCGGCACGCGGCCAGCTCCGCCGGCGGCGGACTGCCGGGCGTGAGCTCGGCAATGGCCGGATACTGAGCTTCCAAGGGTCGCAGGAGGGCGAGGCCGACCTGTTTGTGGCTGAACAAGAGCAGCAAAAGCACCCCGGCCGTCAGCAGCGCCCGGCCCCAGCGCACCCACCGGCCGCCCCACAGCAGCACCAAGCCGGCCGTCATCAGCAGGAGGCTGAATTGCAGCGGCATCAGCAGATAGGTGAGCGCTTTTTTGAGCTCAAACATGGCGCTTCACCATGGGTGTCCGGGGCTTGCGCTGTCGAGCCGAAGGCGCGGCCGGAGCCGGAGGAAAATGGGGCGGCCAACGGGACTCGAACCCGCGACCCCCTGAATCACAATCAGGTGCTCTAACCAACTGAGCTATGGCCGCCGCAAAGAGCCGGAAAACGTCGCGGGCGGGGTCCCGGCTGTCAACTCCTAGTTCAGCCCGGCGCGGGAGCCGCGCCGGCATGACAATTTCCTGACAAAACCCTGACGCCCCGGTGACAACGCGGCGGCGGTTTTCTGGTTCAATGGCGGCGTCATCCCGACATCCCATGAAAAAAATCCACAGTCTCATCCTGATTCTCGCGGCTGCGCTCACCGGCGCAGTGACGCTGTTTGCCAAACCCGCCGCCAGTCCTGTTCGCCTCGAGGTCGATGTTGACCGGCACGTCCTGCCGGCCGGGGCCGTCGAACGCGCCATCGTCAAGGTTTCGCTGCACTGCCTCCCGTCGCCGCGCGCCCAGGCCCGTCCGCCGGTCAACCTGGCGCTCGTCATCGACCGTTCGGGTTCGATGCAGGGCGACCGCATCGAGCAGGCCCGCGAGGCCGCCCTCGAACTGGTGCGCCGCCTGGGTCCCGACGACATCATCTCGCTGGTGGCCTACGACAGCGAGGTCGAGGTGCTGGTGCCCGCACAGCGGGTCCGGCAGGCCCGGGGCCTGGAAGCGGCCATCCGCGGACTCACGCCGCGCGGCATGACCGCCCTGCACGGCGGCGTCGCGCGCGGCGCCGAGGAAGTGCGCAAGCACATCGAGCACTCCGGTTACGTGCACCGGGTGATCCTGCTTTCCGACGGTCAGGCCAATGTCGGCCCGCGTTCGCCCGAGGAGCTCGGCCGGCTCGGGGCCGCCCTGCTGCGCGAAGGCGTGTCGGTGACGACGGTCGGGCTCGGGCTGGGTTTCAACGAGGATCTCATGACCCGGCTCGCCCAGCGCAGCGACGGCAACACCTACTTCGTCGAACACAGCGCCGACCTGCCGCGCATTTTCACGGCCGAGCTGGGCGATGTGCTCAACGTGGTGGCGCGCCGGGTGGTGATCGAGGTGGATTTTCCCGCCGGCGTGCGCCCGCTCCGGCTCGTGGGCCGGGAAGGCGTGATCAACGAACGCCGGGCCGAGCTCACGCTCAACCAGATCTACGGCGGCCAGGAGCGTTTCGCGCTCATCGAGGTGGAGGTGGACCCCGCCAAGGCCGGCGTGACCCGCGAGATCGCCCAGGCCCGCGTGCGCTACGAGGATGTCGCCGGCCAGCGACCGGCCACGCTCACGGCCTCGCGCAGCGTGAAGTTCAGCGCGGACCGCGCCAAGGTCGTGGCGTCGGCCGACCACAAGGTGCAGGCCGACTACGCGGCCAACCTGATCGCGGTGGCGAAGGACGAGGCCATCGCGCTGGTGGACGCCGGCCGCCGCGAGGATGCCGGCCGGCTGATGAGCGCGCGGGTGGCGGAGGTCAACGCCATGGCCGACACCTACCGCAACGCCGGGCTGGCCAAGGTCGCCGCGCCCGCCGCCGCCGAGGCGGAGCGCATCGCCCGCGAGGGTTTGGACAACGCCCAGCGCAAGCTCTACCGCACCGAGAGCTCGCAGGTGCGCAACCAGCAGGCCACCGCCGGGGAGGACCGGCGCTGAAGCCGGCGTTTCGCGGCTTTCCAAACGCGTCCGCCCGCCTAGCGTGAATCCCGTGTCCTCCTCCCGCCGCCTGCTTGCCTATGGCCTGCTCCTGCTCGTGCCGACATTGCTGGCCGGCCTGGGCGCCGTGCAGCTGCTGCGGCGGGAGCAGGCCCGGCTGGCCGAGCGGGAAACCTACGCCGGCGAGGCGCGGCGGGCGGCGGTGACGGCCCGGGCCGGGCTGATCACCGAGGGCGTCGAGCTCCTCGTCACCGATGTGCAGTCGGCCCTGCTCGACACGCTGGGCGGCCTGCCGGCGGCGGGTCTCGCCCGCGAGCTGGCGCTTTGGCAGGAGGAAAATCCGCTCGTGCGTTCCGCCTTCACGCTTTCCCCGGCAGGCGAAGTCCGGCAACTGAGCCCGGCGGGCGAGGCGGGCCAGGCGGTGCGCCGCCGGCTCGCGGCGCTGGTGGCGGCCGGGTTGCCCTGGGAACCGGCCACCGCAACCGCGGCGCAACCGCCGGCCGCCGCGCGCGAAGAAAGCGTGGTGCGCGGCCTGGCCAGCGCCAACGTGGCCAAACTGCAGGCGGCCCGCCAGGATGCCCGCAATCTCGCCCAATCCCGCGAATACCGCCGCGCGGAGCAGGAAGCGTCCGCCCGCGTGGCCGCCCCGGCGGCGGCCGAGGCCGCCGGCCGCGGGGTGGCGGACGAGTTTGCCCTGCCCGGGCCGGCGGATTCCCGCGGCTGGACCGAGGTCAGCCATGAGGGCCGGCGGTCGCTCATCGGCTGGGTGGCCCGGCCTGCGGCCGGCGAGGTCCGGGGGCTCGAGCTCGAGCCGGCGGAGCTGATTGCGCGGCTCGCGGGCGTGCTGCCCGCCGAGACCGGCGCGGGCGAGGGCTATGCGCTGCGCGACGAACGCGGCCGCATCGTGTATCAGGCCGGCTGGGTGCCGCGCGCGGATGCCCCGGCGCTGCAGGTGCCGCTGGCCGGGCCCGTCTTCGCCGGCTGGGAGGTCGTCGCCTTCCTGGAAGCGCCCGCCGCGCGCGGGTCCGGCGCGGGATTTTATGCCGCCGGCCTGCTCCTCGTCGGGCTCTTCACGGCGACGATTCTGGGCGGCGGCGCGCTGCTGCTGCTGCAGGCCCGGCGCAGCGAACGCGAGGCGGCGCAGAAAACCTCCTTCGTCGCCAACGTCTCCCACGAATTCAAGACGCCGCTCACCACCATCCGGCTCTACGCCGAACTGCTCGCGCAGGGCCGCGTGCCGGATCCGCGGCGCCGGGACGATTACCTCGGCACCATCGGCCGCGAGACCGAGCGGCTCGCCCGACTCGTGGGCAATGTCCTCGACTTCAGCCGGCTGGAGCAGGGGCGGAAGAAATACGCCCGCGAGGAATTCGACCTCGGCGGCTTTCTGGCCGGCCTGCTCGACACCCACGAACCGCGGCTGCAGGAGGCGGGGCTGGCGCTCCGGCGCGAACTGCCCGCGGAGCCGGCGCCGGTCGTGGCCGACCGCGACGCGGTCGGGCAGATCGTGCTCAACCTGCTGGACAATGCCGCGAAGTATGCGGCGACGGGCGGCGAAGTCACCGTGACGCTCGCCGGACGGCCCGGGGGCGGCCGGGAGATCCGCGTGGCCGACCGCGGGCCGGGGGTGCCGGCCGCGCACCACACGCGCATTTTCGAGAAATTCCACCGGGTGGACGATTCCCTGACCGCGGAGAAATCGGGCACCGGACTGGGCCTGAGCATCGCGGGGCAGCTGGCGCGCGGCCTGGGCGGTTCGCTGCGCTGCGCCGACAATCCCGGCGGCGGCGCCGTCTTCATCCTGCATCTCCCATGAAAGCCCGCATCCTGATCGCCGAGGACGACCCCAACATCCGCCTGGGCCTCATCGCCACGCTGGAGAGCGAGGGCTACGCCGTCACGCCCGCCGCCGACGGGGCGCAGGCGCTGCGGCTGTTTGCCCGGGAAAAATGCGACCTGGTGATCCTTGACGTGATGATGCCGCAGCGCAGCGGCTACGATGTCTGCCGTGAACTGCGCGCACAGGGCAGCCGCACCCCGGTCATTCTGCTCACGGCCAAGGGCGAGGAGATCGACAAGGTCGTCGGCCTCAAGCTCGGCGCGGACGACTACGTGGTGAAACCCTTCGGCGTGCACGAGCTGCTGGCGCGGGTGGAGGCGGTGCTGCGCCGTTCGCGGGCCGCCGCGGCACCGGCGGACGCCGCGCCGGCGCCGGCCCGTTTCCGGTTGGGGGCGGCCGAGATCGACCGGCGGCAGTTCACGGCCAAGGTCGGAGGCCGCACCGCCACCCTCACGGCCCGGGAACTGAAGCTGGCCGAGATCTTCGCGGCGCATCCCGGCGAGGTGCTTTCGCGCGACCGGCTGCTCAATGCCGCCTGGGGCGTGGACTATTTCGGGACCACGCGGACCCTCGACCAGCACGTGGCCCAATTGCGGAAAAAGGTGGAGCCCGATCCCGCGAATCCGCGGGCGATCGTCACCGTGCACGGCGTGGGCTACCGCCACGACCGCGCGGGCTGACTTGCCGGGAGCAGCTTTGCCGTTGCCTCGGCGGGCGGTGATTTCACGCTCGGCGGGATGCCCAGGCTGAAGATTCTCACCTTCAACATCGCCCACGGCCGCGGCCTGACTCCCATCCAGGGCTTCACGCTCGCGCGGAAACTGCGGGCGAACCTGAGCAAGATCGCGCGCCTCATCCAGCGCACCGACCCGGACATCGTGGCCCTGCAGGAGGTGGACCAGAATTCGCGCTGGGCGGGCAATTTCGACCACCTCGAATACCTGCGGCTGCACACCGGCTACCGGTATTCCGTCTTCGGCATCAACAACCGGCGCGGCGGGCTGCTGAACCTCAGCTACGGCAACGCCATCCTCTCCAAGCATCCGATCCTGGAGACGGAGAACGTCGTCTTCGGCGAGAGCACGGTGGGGGAGAAGGGGTTTCTTTACACGGAGATCGACGTGGCGGGCCGCCGGCTCCCGGTGATGAACCTGCACCTGCACTACCGCTCGCGGCTGCACCGCTTCAACCAGGTTGAAAAAATCCTCGACTACGTCTCCCGCAAGCACGTGCACCGCCGCGACCACTGGCACATGCCGCCCATCGTGTGCGGCGACCTCAACAATTCCCACAAACGGCCCGATGCCACGGCCGAGCTGATGCGCTACTTCCGGCTGCACGGCCACTACACGCTGCACCCGGAGACCGGGCACACTTTTCCCTCGCCGCTGCCGAGCCAGGTGCTGGACTTCATTTTCCTGCCCCCGGCCTGCCACGAGGCGCGCAGCGAGGTGATCCGCAGCTATCTTTCGGACCACCGGCCCGTGCTGGCGGAGTTCAGCCTGCCGGAATGACACGAAACTTCGTTTGCACCCGGGCTCCTTTCTGGTTGCATGTCCGACTCACCGCCGATGTCCCGCCTTGCCCAAGCCTTTGCCCGCGCCCGCGCCGAAAACCGCGCGGCGTTTGTCGCCTATCTCTGCGCGGGCGATCCCGATTTTGACACGTCGCTGGCCGCCTGCCGCACCCTGCTCGACCACGGCGTGGACGTGCTCGAGCTCGGCGTGCCGTTTTCCGATCCGCTGGCCGACGGGCTCACCAACCAGCTCGCGGCCCAGCGCGCGCTCGAGTCCGGCATGACGGCCGCCCGGGTGTTCGAGCTGGTGCGGCGCATCCGCGAGTTCAGCGAGGCGCCGGTCGTGTTCTACACCTACTACAACCTCGTTTTCACCAACGGGGTCGAATCCTACGTCCGCGCGGCCCGGGCCGCCGGGGTGGACGGATTGCTCACGCTCGATCTTCCGCCGGAAGAGGCGGACGAGCTGGTGACGGCCTGCCGCCGGCACGCGCTGGACACGGTTTTCATCGTGGCGCCCACGACGCCGGAGGCCCGCATCGCCCGGATCGCCCGCGCGGCCACGGGCTTCATCTATTACGTTTCCCGCGAGGGCGTGACCGGCGTCCGCGACCAGGTGGCGGCCAACATCCCCGAGGCGGTCGCCCGCATCCGCCGGCATACGGACCTGCCGGTCGCGGTGGGTTTTGGCATCTCGACCCGCGCCCAGGTGGCCCAGGTGGCGGCGCAGGCCGACGGCGTCGTGGTGGGCAGCGCCCTGGTCAACTGCATCAGCGGCCACCTCGGGCATCCCGGGAAAATCACCCAGGCGCTGTCCGCGGTGTGCTCGGACCTTGCCATTGGCGTGAAACGGCTAAGCTCGAACGGACATGGCTGAACAGTCCCAGACCCGCAAAATCCTGCTGATTGACGACGACCGGATGCAATTCCGTGTCACCCAGCAGCTTTTCAAAACCTTTCGCGGCGAACAATACGACCTCGACTGGGCCTCGACCTACGAGGAGGGCATCGAAAAGCTGATGGGCGGCGGCTACGTGGCCTGCCTGCTGGACTACCAGCTCGGCCCGCGCGACGGCCTCGTGCTGATCCGCGAGGACATCGGCCGCGGCTGCCGGGTGCCGATCATCTTCCTCACGGCGGAATCCGGCGAGAAGGTGGACATCGAGGCGATGAACGCCGGGGCGCTCGATTATCTCGTCAAGGGCGAGATCAACGCCCGCATGCTGGAGCGCTCGCTGCGGTATGCGCTCAAGCTCGGCGACACCCTGCAGGAGCTGCGCCGGCTCGCCACGCGCGACCAGCTCACCGGCCTCTTCAACCGCCGCGAATTCGAACGCATCCTCCAGGAGCAGAAGACGCAGGCGGCCGACGCCCGCACCGAGTTTTCCCTCGTGCTGGTGGACATCGACCATTTCAAGCGCGTCAACGACCAGCACGGCCATCCCGCCGGCGACGAGGTCCTGCGCGAGCTCGCGCGGCGGCTGCTCGGCGCGGTGCGGGGCAACGACCAGGTCGCCCGCATCGGCGGCGAGGAGTTTGCGATCACGATGCCCGGCACGCCGAAAACGGCCGCCCTGGCCGTGGCGCGCCGGCTGGCCGAGGCCGTGCGCAGCCGCCCGGTCCGCGTGGCGGAGGGGCTGGAGCTTCCCGTCACCCTGAGCGTCGGCGTGGCCAGCCATCCCGTGGATGTTACCGCCAAGACCGACATCGTGATGGCGGCCGACAAGGCCCTCTACACCGCCAAGACCGGCGGCCGCGACCGCGTCGTGGCCGCGGGCGGGGCCTGAGTCAGGTTTTCGCCGGCACCAGCACCTGCAGGCTGCCCGGGCGCACGGCCACCTCCACCGTGGCATCGGTCGCGCGCGGCTCGCCGTCGGTGTGGATGAGCCCGGCGGCCGGACGCTCGAGCGCAAAGGTGCGCGCCTGCAGCCGCTGCACGGCCGGGCTGCCGTCAATCCGGCCGGCGAACAGCCGCACCGCCAGCGGCACGGCGCGCCACAGGCCCACCGGCCGGATCACGGTCAGGTCGAGCAGGCCGTCGTCCACCCGGGCGCCCGGGGCGATGTAGCAGTCGTTGCCGTATTGGTCGGAGTTGGCGACCGCCGCGATGAAGGCCGTGGTCGCCAGCCGCATGCCGGGGGCGCGCACGGTCAGCGGGACGGGCCGGAAGTGCCGCCACGCGGCGAACGTGGTGCGCACGTAGGCCGGGAGGCCGCGTCGGGTGACGCGGGTGAAGCGGTCGCTGATCTCCGCGTCGAAACCCAGCCCCATGGCGTTGATGAAGACGTGGCCGTTGGCCGTGCCCGTGTCGATGCGGCGGGGTTGGCCGCCGAGCAGGGTGCGGAACGCGCCCCGGCCCGGCCCGGGGATGCCGAGGTGCCGGCCGAGGCCGTTGCCGGAGCCGCAGGGGATGAGCCCGAGCACGGCGGGGGTGCCGACCAGCGCGGTGCCGACCTCGTTCATCGTGCCGTCGCCGCCGATGGCCACGACGACGTCGCAGCCTTCGTCCACCGCGCGCCGCGCCAGCTCCGTCGCGTGCCGCGGGCGCTCGGTGGCGGTCACGGTCGCGTCGAGCCGGTGCTCCCGGATGAAGGCGTGGGCGCGGTGCAGCAGGTGCGGGTTGCGCGCGTTGTGACCCGAGCGGGGGTTGAAGATGAAGCGGAGTTTCACGGGGGAAGGCCGGCGGGGTTACGGAGAGGCAAAATCCGCGGGCTGACAAAGGCGGGATTGTTACGATTCGGCGGCGGGGCGGGATTTTCAGGCTGGCCCGGCCTGCCGGACCGGCAATGGTGGCGCGGAAACATGGCGCGCATCCTCCACGTTCTCACCGGTTGCACGGCGGTCGGCAAGACCGAGACCGCCCTGCGCTGGGCGGAGGCGCACGGGGCGGAGATCGTGTCGTGCGACGCGCTGCTGTTCTACCGCGGCATGGACCTCGGCACGGCCAAGCCCACGGCGGCGGAACGCGCGCGCGTGCCGCACCACCTGATTGATGTCTGCGGCCTGCGCGAGCCGATGGATGTCGCGCGCTACGTGACCCGCGCGCAGGCGGCGGTGGCGGATATCGCCGCCCGCGGCCGCCCCGTGCTGGTGACCGGCGGCAGCGGGTTTTACCTGAAGGCGTTTTTTGCGCCGGTGGCCGACGACGTGGCCGTGCCGGCGGCGGTGCGGGCGCGCGTGCGGGCGCTGGACCCGGCCGTGGCGCTGGCGGAACTGCGCGCGCTCAACCCCGGCGGGCTCGGGGCGCTCGACACCGCGAATCCGCGGCGGGTGACCCGGGCGCTGGAGCGCTGCCTCGCCAGCGGGCGAACCTTGGCGGACCTCGCGGCGGATTTCGCGCGCCAGCCGTCGCCCTTCGCCGGATGGGAGGTGAAGCTCGTGCAGCTCGACCGTCCGCCCGCCGAGCTGGCGCAGCGGATCGAACAGCGCGTGGCGGCGATGCTCGCGGCCGGTCTGGTGGAGGAGGTGAGGGGACTGCTCGCGCAGGGCCTCCAGGAAAATCCCAGCGC
>VFQQ010003710.1_pt1 | contig 14472 bp, 20 predicted proteins | sample 3512341 | NCBI WGS metagenome assembly VFQQ01 (sample SAMN10412373, study PRJNA504923) | tailings metagenome | isolation source: Relicate 2 Philex TSF1 revegetated site | place: Philippines: Tuba, Benguet | collected 2017-08-29 | reverse complement strand
GTGGGGAGAGAATTGTTGGGTGCATTCAGCAGATATTTAAGGTATGAATCGGTGGTTCCCCAGAGCAGCTTCTGCCACGTGTAATCAGTGGCGGCAGCATCATCCCACTCAGCCCATTTGCCCACGTTAAAATGACTCTTCATCCCACCATGATGTTCCCCAGCAGCGCCTTGTTGCCGCGCTTCAGCTGCTGGTCCGCCACCTGCTGCCGCGTGTGCAGCAGGTCGTTGCCGCCCTCGCCTGGGAGGGGAGCAAGCAGGGCGGGCAGGGCAGGGTGGGCCGGTTGCCAGGCGGGTTGGCACCTGGTTGGCGGGTGCAGATTGTAGCATCGACGGCGGGGCAAGCTGGGCAGGCCGCCGTTGCACACATCGTTGCACAGACGGGGATTCCCACGTGACAGCGGCTGTGGGCTCACCGGTGTACCAGATTGTCTCGGCATCGTCCTTGTCGTCCTGGTACCACCCGCTGACCATCACGGAGGTCGCAAACTGCCGGGCAGGGTATGCAATGAGGCACATCGTGTTGAAACTGGGGGTCCATTCGACGGGCCACCCCCTCTGCAAAAGCCCGTGCCGCGACTGCACTCCCTGGTCGAGGAATGCAATATCTGAAAGGTCCATGCATCACGCCTCGTGCAACGCAACATGAATGTTGCCGCACCAGCCCAGCTCACCGAGGGCACGCCCTTGCCGGCCTTGTCCCCAGCCACAAAGTCGATGCCCGCCACGGGCGGGCGGTGGAAGTTGATGCAGGATAGCTCCGAGCGGCAGTAGGCCCTGCGGGGCAAGACATGGATCAATTAAGCTGGTTGAGTTAATGCGTTGTGGCAGCTAAGCTCGGAGCGGCGGTCGGCCCCGCTGAACCCAAGCCTGCAAGCTTGGCCACGGACCGGTGCCTTGCTTTGCACTGCGGCCTGCCACCCCTGCCAGCCATTTGCTGCGTCCCTCACTCTGGGGCCACCCAAAAGGCTTGCAAGCAGTTTCGCACCTGCTGCCCACAGGCCAGCCGGGCATGTATCCCACCACGCGCTTGCCGCCGATGTGGCTGCCCTCAGCCTTGGTGCGAGACTCGGCCACCCTGCAGGGGCAGTGGACGGGCAGGTTTAGGTAGAGGGCAAATGGTGGTGGGACGGCTCTCCCCCTGCCTTCCCATGACTGTAGCCTCAAGGGGATGCACAAGATCTGCGGCTGCACATCCCCTGTTGCCGAGTTGCTGCAACGACAATCACCACCAACCGTGCAGCTGCGGAAAGCCAATACTCAGACTAGGTAGCAGCCTCAAAGTGCAGCCCACCTGTCAGGCCGCTTGGATGGCCGCTTCTCCGCCGCCGCCTTCCTGCCCGCCGCCTTGAGCTCGGCAATGCGCTGAGACACGCGCTCCTCCTCATCCACCTCCGCCTGTTGAGGCAAAAGAAAACGTGTTAATGGTATTGCGCGGCAGGTTGGTGGCTGGCAGGTGCAGGCCAAAACATGCGGCACTGCTGACAAACAGCCTTTTCACAGCAGCTAGAGGAAACCGGCCCACCTGGATGAGGTGCTTGTTGAAGATCTGCGGCATAGAGAGGCACAACGTGCTTGCAGACAGATCAGCGGGAAGCCAAACGTAAGTGTACCAACAGCAACATGTGACACCTGGCTGCACCCCACCGCAGTTGCCTGGGAAGCAAGCCCTAACACAAGCAGGCAGCTGCCCGCCCAATCCGGCTTGCCTTCTGCGCAGCTCGGATGCGGGCCACTGCAGCAGCACTGTCATCCAGCTCATCATGCACAGTGTAGCCGAAGTGCGGCAGGCTGCGCCAAGGCTCCTCGCCTGCATGCAGGGCAGGTGGGGGGTGGACTAGCTGATTGAGAGCAGGGGTAGCAGCAAGCACGGAGAATGACTGCACACAGTAACACATGCCCCAGCACATTCGGCGGCTTTGTGCCACCCCCAGCATCCATCGACTATGCCACCTCAGCTCCTCCGGCAAGCAGCTGCTGCATCCTCAGCACCACTTCCCCTGCCCTCGCACCCTTGGCATAGCTGTACTCCCGCTCCTTCTCGGGCAGCGGCAGCTCCGGCGCAGGCTGCTGCTGCTCCCGAGGGGCACGAGGCTTCTTCTGCTTGCGCTGTGCTGCACACTCTGTTGTGGCCGCCGCACCCTGGCCTGCTCCTGCTGCTGCTGCTTCTGCTGCTGCCGATGGCCATCCCTTGCCAGTGACTGTTTTCCTGGCCTTTGGCTTGACGGCCGACTTGGCTGCTGAGCCATCTGCCGCCGCCGCTGCTGCTGCTGCTTGGCTGCTTGACGCTGCCGCCGCCCCAGATGCTGCCTGGCTGCTCGACGCTACCGCTGGTCCTGCTGCAGCGCCTGCTGCTGTGGGCCACCCCTTACCAGTGACTGTCTTGCGTGCCGTTGGCCTGAAGGCTGGCTTGCTTGCTGCGCCATAGGGCGCTGCTGCCGCCCCTGCTGCCTGGCTGCTGGACGCTCCTGCAGCCCCTGCCTCTGCCGCCGCTACCGGTGGGTTACCTGTTGCTGCTGCTGCTGCCGCAGTCGATGCGCCTGCTCCTGATGTGTCTGCTCTGCCTGCTGTGCCAGCCTTGCTCTCCCTGGCTGACTTTCTTGCAGAGCCTGCTTCTTGCCCATCCGCCTGCTTGCGTTTGACACCCTTGCCGTCCGGGCTGCTCGCAGCAGCTGCTGCGGCAGCATCCGCCGTCGGCGCCGCGGGGCCTTGCTGCTGCTGCTGCCGCTGCTCCGAGTGCTGCTCTGGCTGCTGCGCCTGCTGCTGTTGCGGCGGCGCCGGCTGCTGCTGCTGCTGCTGCGCCTGCTGCGGCTGCTGCTGCTGTGGCTGCTTCGGTGGACGGCCACGTTTCTTGGCTGGCTGGCTGGGCGACTGCTGCTGCTGCTGCTGCTGCTGCTGCTGCTGTGCCTGCTGCTTGGGCGGGCGGCCCCGCTTCTTGGCTGGCAGGCTGGGGCCGGTCACGCCCTCTGCCTTTGCCCGCTGCAGCAGCGGCCACAGATCCGCCCAATCCAAATCCTCCTTGTCACCGTCTTCATATACCACCTTATAGCTGCGGTTCAACAGCAGGAGCAGGATGGCGAAACTGCCTCAGCAGGAAGATGGAGTCTGCACCTGATTGGGAACGCTGCACGCATGCTGGCAGCCGCGAACGAGTGAGGGCAACAGACATGGATGTTCTCCACTCCACGGCGGGCCCTGCTCTTGCCCGGCTGGCAGTCAACACACGTTGCAGCCGCACCTGCCGTCGTCCTTGAAGCGGCTTTTGACTTGGCCCCGGAAGGGCCGCACCTCATTTGTCCCATCCTCCGCCTCAAAATCCTTGAGCACCCACCGCCCCTTGACCTGGGACATGGGCGGGGCAGAGAGGGTGAAGTGAGGCAACGAGGCGAGACCCTTAGCTTGCCAAAGATGAACCTGCGCATAAGCAGTGCTGCGTGGCTGGATCTTTCCACAGGCAGCAGCTGCTCAAGGGCCCCAAACATGCATGCAGGCCCTGACCAAAGCTGAACCCCGCACCTCGCCAATGGGGGGTGGCGGCGGCGGCCCAGCCGGCTTGCCCCCGCTGCGTGGCGATCCCAAATAGTCCTCCATGGAGGCTGCACTTCAGTAGACAGTCAAGGGGCAGCGTTGATTGTAGCGCAAGGAGACGAGGTGCAGTCGGGCTGGCGGCAGCAGGCCGCGGCAGCAGGCGGGCGGTGGCGGCAGCAGGCGGCGGCAGGCGGCGCGGCGGCAGGCACGTGCCTTGCTTGTTATTTGTCGGGCTGAGCGTGCTCATGCTGACGCCATGCCCATTGGGCAGCTGTGCGTCGCCCCCGGAACCCGCTTGGCCGCAGGGAGCCTGTTGTGGTGTCGGCGACCAGCGCGATCTGCTGCCGTGGCTAATTGAAACGCGATGCATCGCTCGCTGGCCGGTTTCCTGCACGCCGAATTCAAGTGTGCCACGTGTCGCGCATGGCCCGCAGAGTGAACGAGCGCTATTGATCGCGCCCGCCGCAACCCATCGGCGCTCCGCCAAGGCGATCGGCGATTGCTGCAAGGGCGCATGGCTGCCCAGCAAGCAACTATGCTGGCCAGTGGTCCGCTGGCGGCTCGCCTGGCGCCCGTGCCGCTGGCACAAGGCGGCCTCGGCGCCTTCGGTCCTCTAGGACCGCTGCCAGCCCGGCAGCCGTCGGGCCTGGCCCGGCTGCGGCGGTCCCTCCCTGGGGTGGGACGCAGGGCCCCCAGGCGCTGCCAGCCCACGGCAGCCGCCCTGCAGCGCGAGGGAGAGAGCCTGGCGCTGCCCCTGAACTACTTCAAGCTGCTCGGCGTGAGCGGCGTCTGCAGCCGCGACACGTTGGCGCGAGCGCTCGAGAAGTGAGGGGGGCTGCGCCATGCGGCCCTCGGGCGTGGCACCAATACAGCATCGCATTCGACAGTCGGAATGTGCGTTGGCCAGCTCTGCTGCTTCAGCATGCATGGTCGGCTCATCTCACCAACCGCTCCCGCAACCGCCCGCCGCAGGGCGCTGAGCCAGCCTCCCAGTGTGGGCTACAGCCAGCAATGCCTGCTGGCACGCGGCTCCGTGCTGAAGCGTGCCGTGGAAACGCTGCTGGACCCGCAGGTGGGTGATGGTCGGTTTGGATGCAGTCGTGCACGGCGATGGCTGCTCCGCGGCCACTGCCCGCAAATTGCCTATTGCAGGCTCCGCCTGCACATTGCGGCTGCGCTGTACTGTTGTTGGATATGTGTTGTCGACCCAGCCTTGCCATGTGCCTATCTGGCTGTTGCGTTGCAGGGCCGCAAGGCATATGACGAGGCGCTGTTGCGGGGGGAGATCACAGAGGAGGTGCCCGACGAGTTTGTGCCCGGTGGGTGCTGCTCTGCTGTGCATCGTGTGTGCCGTTTGCAAACACCAGTAGCAGGTGTGCGGCGCTCCCTTGTCAGTGGATGCAAGCTGGGCAGATGTCGTCTAGTATACCTATCTCAGCTTGCAACTGACGTGCACGTTGCAAGCACAGCAGCGCACACTTGCAATCATCGCTGCTTGGCTAACCATGGCTGCTGGTTTCCAAATTCTCCGCAGGCGTGCTGGCGCTGCTGGTTGAGGCGGGGGAGGCGCAGACTGTGGTGGCGGCAGGCAAGCATTAGCAGGGAGCAGCTGCCGCCCTGCGCAGCACAGCTTGCACGGTGCTGTACCCTTGAGCTTGCAAGGGCTGGGGGCAGGCTGCACCGCCAAGCTGGTTTTGTACTGCGCATCTTGCGAGGGCATTGGAAGCCAGAACCAATGAGGCAGGCTCTCATGCTGCCCCGCTTTTACTGAATCGGCTGCAGGCGAGGAGTGGCTGGCCGTCCATCGGCGCGACCCGCGCGCCCGCGATGTGGCGCTGTCCACCGCCCTGGCCCACATGGCTGTGGCGGAGCAGCTGAGCAAGAAGCAGGGCGATGTGGCCACGGCTGTGTCCATGCTGGAGGTGGCGGCAGAGCTGCTGCGGCGCCACCGCGGCACGCCGCAGCTGCAGGTAGGAGCTCCCTGCATGCGGGCGGGCAGGCCGTGGAAGCGGCTGGCTGGCTGGCTGCGCTACGGGCACACTTGCACTTTTGTTTGTGCCTACGTGCCGATCGCAGTTGGAGATGTGACCTCTGTAGCGCGCACTGGCTTCCCACGAAACAACTGTGTCGTTCAACACACTCAACCTGCTCTTTTTTTGCAGGCCGATGTCGCCTCTGAGCTGGCGGGCCTGCAGCCCGCGCTGGCGGCGCAGCTGGTGGCGCTGCCGCTGGAGCGATTCCAGGAGCGGGAGCGTGGCGTGCAGGTGGGCACCATGTGTATTTGCATGTTGGCAGTGAGGAATTGGTGACGAGATGTGCAAAGCCCGGTTTGGCTTAGTTAGTAGCATGTTGGGAGTGCGGGCGTGCTTGCCTGCCGCCTTGCCGTCCCCTGCTCTGCTTACCCGCATGTCTCTTGCGTGCATGGCTGCGGAGCCGCAGATTGCGGTGCGGGTGCTCACTGACAACAGCGGCGCGCGGCGCGGCATGGGCAAGCAGGAGTTCCTGAACCGCATGGCGGATTCACTGACTGCAGAGGAGCAGGTGAGGCGCAATTAGCTTGCTGATTGATCGCGATATCGGGACTGCTCTCCGGGAGCTGAGCTTCAGATTCCAGGCATGTCACCCTGCGCAGCGCAGCCACCCAAACTGTGTGTCACATGCTGCACGGTCTGCGCTCCCCTGCAGATCGCTGTTTACGGAGCAGCAGGCAGCCGCTACGCCGAGCTGCCCTCTGAGCTGTACGATGTTGCGCTGGCGTTCATCGCTGACGCTGCAGCCAATGCACAGCCGGAGCAGCTGGAGCGTGCGCTGGGCGCGCTGACCGCCGCTGCGCGCGCTACGCCACCTGGCGCGACCGGCCAGGTGGGCAGGGCATGGGGCGGGCTGGAACTGAAGATGAAGTAAGGGAGCGTGCTGTGTGTGGCCTCCAAGCTATGGCTTGATTTTTCAGCAGGCAGGTCTGCAGGCCTGCTCCACATGGCCGCCCTTGCCTGCCCGGCCTGTCCTTGGCAGCTCAGCAGCGCTGTCCTTGGCTTGCGGACTTGCAGGAGGGCGACATTGGGCTGCGCCAGCTGGCGGAGCGCCGCGCCATTGACGAGCGCAACCGCCGCCAGGTGAGGGCACTTGTGCACCTGCACATGTTGCGCATGCTGAGCAGCAGCAGGGGAGCGCTTTGTATACTAACTGAGCATGCCGGCCAGCAAGCGTCTGGCTGTTCTTGGAATGCTGCAGCCCGGCTGGCGCACATGCCTCCATTCCACGCTGCACCCCTTTGTCTGCTTCCACCAGGTGGCCTATGCCGTGTGCCAGCTGCTGCTGGGCGACACAGCAGCGGCCGCTGACACGCTGGGCCTTGGCCCTGGCTCGGACATCAAGTGCGACCGCACCATGCTGGCCTTCATCAAGGTGAGTCAGTGCAGCCTGTGCAGTGGGCGAGGCAAGGGGGATGTTGTTGCTAACCTCATGTCTGCACTGCCAACGCGCTCTAGGAGTGGCATCCGCGTCTGCTCTTGCCAGCGGCAGCTGCGATTTTTCTGCTCAGCACGGCTTGGGCATCTCCTGATCGGCCAACGCTGCGCGCCCTGTTGATGTTACCGTGCCCCCTGTGCCCCCTGCCCATCATTTTCAGGCCAACTCGCCGGACCGCGAGGACCTGCTTCCCGGGCTGTGCGTGCTGGGCCAGCGCTGGGTGGCCGATGTGGCCCTCGGATCCTTCCGCGGCTCCCAGGTGCGGCTTGAGCAATGGGCAGTGGAGGCTGGTGGTGGCGGTGGGGGTCGTGCTGCTTTGCTGCCAGAGACAGCAGGTTGTGTGCCTTGCTTCAAAGCTGAAGTGCCAAAGGCATTTCCATGCCTGCTGCCTGTTGCCAATTCCGTGTGCTACTGCTCCTTAATAAAGTGGGATGCCGTACACCTCCTTGCGCAGGGCACCCCCTTCTCTCTGGAGAGCTGGTTTGCGCAGGACTCTGTCAAGTGCGTGCCTGCTGCCTGGGCGGCTGGCCTTGTTGGACGGGTTTCCCACTAAGCCTGGTCCCTGCTTGAGGCCAGCAACGCCTTATCTTGGCTGAAAGGCTGAGCGCACATGGAATGAGCTCACTAGCTTATCCTGCCCCCATCTGCCCCACCTGGCAGGCGTTACATTGCCCGGCGCGGCGCAGCCGGCCCGCCTCCCACCAGCCCACTGGCTGCAGCAGCCGAGCGCGCCGGTGCGCTGCTGCTGTCGCCGCTGGTGGCTGGCATGGCCGGCGTGCTGTCCCTGGCTGGCCTGCTCTCAGACCCTGAGGCAGAGGAGCGAGAGCGGCAGCGGCGGGCAGAGGAAGAGGAGCGACAGCTTGCTGAACTGGAGGCTTCAGCAGCTGCTGCAGCCTCTGCAGCTGCCGCCCATGCCGGCTTTGCCGCCGCCGCAGCGGCTGCGGTGCCAGAGGCGGCGCAGCAGGCGGCACGTGCAGTGCAGCAGGCGGCGGCGGAGCAGGAGCAGCAGGTGCCTGCGGGCCGGTCGCCAGCAGAGGCCCTGCAGGCGGCTGCCGCTGCTGACATGGCGGAAGTTGACATGCGTGCACAGCGCAGCGCAGCCCTGCGGGCCCGCAAGTCGCCCGCCCCCGTCACTCCAGAGGAGCTCAAGCCGAGGCACACGGCACGGCCAGAGCTGACGGCGGCAGCCAATGCGCTGCACGCGCCGCCGCCGCCGCCCAAGCCCATGCCGCCGCCGGTGCCGGAGGCGGCCGAGGGCGAGGAGTTTGACGCCAACGTGGCGCTGTCCATGCAGGTTGGTTGGAGGGAGCGGTTGCACTTTGAGTAGGAAGTTGGCTGGGGGTGATGGTGGTGGGGTGAGCAGCATGTGCTCTGCCACGAGCCGTGTTGAGCACTGTGTCGAAGGGCTGGAGGTATGCAACACATGCCTGCCGCTCAGTCGCCGGCTGTGCACCTGCTTGCAACTATATCCATCACTGCCACCCCACCGCCCCTTGCCTGGCCTCCCCCCCCGCCCTTCCTAAGCAGCCGGTGGAGCAGCTGACGCCGCTGGACGGCGAAGACCGCATGTGGGATGCCCAGGCGCCCCGCACAATGCGCTGGGGCCGCCTGGCCGCCACCATTGCCCTGCTGGCGGGCGGCGGCTTCCTGGTGGGCCGATCCATGGTGCTGCAAGGCGGCAACGGCGCGGTGCCTCCCCCGGCGGCGGCCCCAGCCAGCAGCGGCGCGGCGGCGGCGGCGGCGGCGGTCACCCGCAGCAGCACCGTTGTCGCGCACACGGCAGCGGCGCCAGTGGCAGCCAGCCTGACGCGCCCTGAGGCGGCGGCGGTGATCGGCAAGTGGCAGGCGGCCAAGGCGGCTGCCCTGGGTCCCAAGCACGACGTGAAGGGGCTGGCCAGCATTTTGCGGGGGGAAGTGCTGGACCAGTGGCGCCAGCGCGCGCAGCAGATCCAGCGCAAGGGCTGGTGAGTGAGCGGGGAGGCCTGCGTGAGTGTGGGAGGGTGGAGGGAAGTGCGGGGATTGGGGCAGCAGCGGGCAGGGCGAGCCAGGGGCGGGAGCGGCAGCAGATGAGAGCTGAGGCAGGCACACCTGTGCATGTGGGCAGGCCATGACCCGGGCCTCTGTTCCTGCATCCCACCCACCCTGCCGCCTCCTGCCATACTCCCCATTCTCCCTGGCAGGCACTACCTGCACACCATGGAGGGCAGCCAGATCAACAGTGTGCGCGTGGAGGGCAGCACCGCTTTTGTGAGCGCCACCTTCCGCGAGGCGGTGGTGGCGCACCGCGGCGCCGCGGAGCCGGTGCAGGCCTTCAGGTGGGCAGGGCAGGCAGCTGATGCTGTACAATTGTTTCGTGGCTGAGCACAGCTGCGGACATTTTGGAGCAGCGCAAGCAGTGCAGGTGGTCAGATGCTGCTGCACAGGGGCGGGCTGCAGGCGGCTGCCCAGTCCCACTGCCCAAGGCCTGCGCCGCTGAGCAACTGCTGATGCTTCAACTGCCTGTTGCCCCGTCTGCATTGCCAACATCAGTGCCGTCTGGTCTTCCTTTGGCCCTCACAGGAGCGAGTACAGCGTGGACTACGAGCTTGCTTTCGAGCCGTCTGCCAGCTCTGGAGGCAGCTGGGTCATCACCGCTGCCACTGTCCGCGGCTGACATCGCGGAGTGCACACATCTGCAGCTGCCGCTGCGGTGGTTAAGGAACCCGCCGCGCACAACCAACAGCATCACACGCCGGACCGACTGTGTGTAGGACAAGATTGTAACCCTATTCCCGCCTTTATGTTTCTGATGCGACGCCTGCTTGTTTTGGGGCTCCTCAGTTGACACGTGCTAGTTAGACGACGGTTCACACCATGCGTTGATTGTGTTGTAATACACATCATCATGCAGATAAGGCCTGGCGAGGGAACAACTTCCGGCAAGTTTCGCTATGCGGGGCCTGCACCACTGTGATGCACCCGCCCGCCGCCACCTGCAGGCGGGCCTCCTTGCGACATCTCAACTGCGCCGCTTCTTGGCACACCTGGGGAGGCAAAAACTGGCGGAGTGGGCATCGCATATGTCTACAGCCGCTTGGTTGTTGTCTGGCGGCAAACACGTGCCGCCACCGCCAGCCACATTCCAGGTTGCAACTGTTTGCCATTGCCTGTGTGCGTGTCCCTGCACCGCATAGCAGGGCTCAACCACTCTGGGCACAACGCACTCACCGCCAGCTGGGGGAGGCAGAAGTAGGAGCACCAGTCGTCCCACGCCTCATCTGCCGGGATACCCTCCAGCTGCCGCACCTGGCGGCGGCGCCGGTGGGCAAACGTCGCCAGGGCAGCCAGCATCGTCGCAATGCGGACGTAGTCAATGTGTGCCAGCTCAGCTGCTGAGACGGCGGACTGGGCTGTGTAGGCACCAATGGCCAGAAGGCAGGCGGCGTTCACTGCTACAGGGACGGCGTAAAACAGGCAGCAGTTCCAGCATGCTGGCCTGCACGTCAAGAAGGGGCGAGGTGGGCACGAGTGTCGGGTGAGCTCAACGTCAGGTTGCACGTAAGGGTGCAATGGCTGCACAGGCAGCTCATCCAACAAAATGGGCCACCCATCCCGGGATGAATGGCAGTTGCTCCCAGTGATCACCCGCCGCCGGCGCCCTCCTCTGCAAGCAGCCTGGAGTTGTCTCCAAACAACCAGCAGGGGCACCTGCAACGGGCCAGAGGTGCGTTATCAATGTCAGACTCGATTTCGACTTGTCATGTGTGGATCTCGCCTATGTTTGGGTGCATGTCGCTGTGCGGCCAGCTGGCCAGCAAACTTGCAGTCGGGCAGTGGCGGCACGCTTGAAACGTTGCGTAGCCGGCACCATGAACTCACCAGAAGCCGGTACAGCAGATGCCGATGTCGCCACCACATGCTGCACACAATGGAGGCGTTCATTGAGAAATGGCCAGGAAGGCAGGGCCGCGACTTGAACAGCTGCTGGCACCAAGTCCGCCGCCATGGCGCTGGGTCCCGCCGGCGGCAGCAGCAGGGAGCTCGCGCTCCTCGCCGTCGCAGGTCGTTCTTACCGCATAAATCCGTGTGCCACCTTTTGCTGCCGCTCTGCACGGACGAGCCGGCACCCGGCGTGGCCTCCAGCGGCTGGTATTCCAGGTCGATGCTCGGCTTCCCCTGTTGGTCCTCCATTTTGCTGAAAGAAGCCGCTTACAACGTTTTAAAGAGATTTGGCTTCGGTTTTGCTCTGCAGACGGGGCATGTATGCCGCCGGGCTGGCCACCGGCACCCATGCACGAAATGCAGCGAGCTGCAACTTTGATGGCTCGAGCCGCCAGCCTGCTGGCCTTCGACCAGGAATCCACTTGAGACCACTGACTGCAATGCGGCAGTCTGACAACAGCATGCAGTGTGCTTAAAACCCATCTAGCAAGGATGTCCATGCGCCCCCTCGAGCAGTTGCTTGCAAGCGGGCTGCCTTGGCCTCATGAATGGCACGTTGAACGCACGTCGGTCAGCAGCATCAAGTGGCATGTTCAGCTTTCAAGGGGCTTAACCACGTGCAACGACAGGGTAACAGTATTTTGAGGGCGTTTACCCCCGCCAAAAACTGCTGGTGCTCTTCCGATGGTGACACGCCACACCTGGCCACACCCCCACGTGCAGCGCCCCGCCGCCCAAGCCGCTCCCTTCCCATGCTGGCTCCCGCTGCCTTCCCCTGTGACGGCGCAGCGCGCATCGGTCTCGATCGCTAGTTGCCATTACATCTAGACGCGCCGCGCCCCCTTGCGACGACACCTCAAGAACCCCGCCATGGCCGCGGCGCAGCTGTGCGTCGCCAGGCCCCGGCTGGCGGTCAAGGTACGTGGCACATGCCGATCAGTGAGATGAAACTGCGCAGGGCATCGACCCGCTCCTCTGGCACTCCGTGCAGGTCGCCGCCGCCGGTGGCGGCACACCGGCCCGCACTCGGCTTTGCTTTAGCGCTCGCCTGCAGCAGCACCTGGCGGCAAGGGCTTGGCATCCCAAGGTGAGTGTTAGTATGGTACCCACATCAATTGAGCAGCTGCAACGTTTCGAAGCCAGTGTCAAACTGCACTGCCGCTCTCATCCCCATGCCGCACTGCTGCCCCCTGCTAACGTGCTCCGCCCTCTCTCCATCCCCGCAGGCTACCCGCTGGGCCTGGGCTGCCCGTGCCTCTGGGGGACCATCGGACAGTGGCAGCAGCCCAGATGGGGCTCCCTCAGACGTGCCGCTCCTCAGCCCAGAAGAGGTGTCTGAGATCTGGGGGGCGCAGGCGGAGAGCGGCAGCCCGCCGCCGCCCGCAGAGCAGAGCGCGCTGCGCCAAGCGCTGCTGGCCACAGTGCCAGCCATGGAAGACATCGACCTGGTGCTCAGCCTGCGGGCCTGGTCCGAGTGCATCCAGAGCAGCTGGCAGCCCGACCGAAATGCCGACGTGCAGCTGGCGCTGGCGTTCAACCTGGCGCTTCAAACCGCGCTTCCAGACATGCAGCCGCACCTGGTGGCCCCTGCCATGAGCAGCTGGGGCCTCAGCAGCCTGCCCATGAACGATGCGCTGGAGGCCAGGATGGCCGAGGCGCTGCAGCGCGTCATGGCAGAGGGAGACGCCTCTGAGGTGGCATGGGGGCTGTATGCCTATGCGGTGCACCTCCAGGGCCCGCTGGATGAACAGCTGTGGGAGGCAGTACAGGCGGGCGTGCTGCGCAGCGTGCACAGCATGGATGCCCAAGAGCTGACCGGCCTGAGCCAGGCGCTGGCTGCTGGCGGCCTGGGCGTCACGCCCCGCATGGCAGAAGAAATTCGGCGGGCGGCCGACAAGCTGGGCATGGAAGTGAGGTCGCGGGAACCCTGAAGTCTTTGCGTCACTGAAATTCTCTGTGCATTGCATGTGTGCATGCCTCGCTTCTGTTGATGCATGTGCTTACAAAAACACCCGCTGCTGGCAGCCCCTCTGTGCATGCTGACCCCCTCGGCCATCCCAGCTGACCGCTGCGCCTGGCATGCTGCCCAACCTGTGCTCGTGCTGCAAGGCTGCATGTGAGCCAAACTTTGCAGGCCACATTTCCACCTCTCGCTCTGCATCTCTCTGGCTGCTGCTCGCTTTCCTCCATGCCTGCCAGAACTGCGAGAATGCACAGCTGAATGGTTAAAGTGTGATAATAACGGAAATGGGTGCATCCTGGGCTGGGTATTTGTGAGGGAGCTGCATAGATGCATAGATGCCTCAGAGGGTGCAGATGGATGACAGCCCCTCTGGACAATTCACGGCGCAGCAGCGCCGCCGCCCGCTGACTGGGCCGCCATACCCAGCGGTGCCCATACCTACGCCACCTGCCACACCTGCCACGCCCTGTGCTGTTCCACCACCAGCACTACTGCCTGGCTTCAGGCTCCTGCAGGCGATGGCTGACGAGAGCGGCTCTGCCGCTTCCGCTGCCGGCTCTTCAGGGCAGCCTGGCGGGGAGGTGAGGGCGTGCATAGGCGACGATCTGCCCGCTAGCGCCGTTGCTGCAACCCGCAGCGCCCTTGCCACCCGCCGCCATCGCCGCTCACCACTCCGCTACCCCACCACAGGCCGCCGGTGCGGAGTTCTTCCGACGCCGCCTGCAGCGGGCCACAGCCATCCCGCCAGAGCAGCGCGATCCAGCTGTGCACGCATTTGTGACCAGCGTGCAACTGATGAACGCAGCCGATGAGCTGCTACCGCTCACGGCAAATGGCCAGCCGGCGCTGCCGGCAGACACGCTAGCAGGGCAGGAGGCAGAGGTGCAGGCACTCCTGCTGGCCGCTACAGCCTACCACATGGCTCCAGATGTGCTCGTGTGGGCGGGGCTGCAGCAAAAGCGATTGGGCCAGTACTGCCGGCGCCGCCTCAGCCTGGTAGGCGGCAGCTGGGAGGCAGCCTATTCACCTGCCCTGCAGCCACTGGGCGGGCTGCTGCTCAAACTGGTGTTCACTCAGTCTCCCGTTTCGCCGGAGCAGTCTTTGCGAGTTGCAAGGGCCGCTGCTCGGCAGGCACAGTCAGCTGCCGACACCATCAGCCGGCAGATGCAGCAGTTGCAGAGCAGCAGTGGGCAGCAGGTGCTTACGGCGGCGCAGCTGGAGGCAGCATTGCACCGCATAACGATCATCAGCGCTGCAGGTGTGCTCAAGGTCTACGCACGCCAGCATGTGGCTCCCCAAGAGGTCAGGTCAGTTGCAGATGCACTTGTTGTCGGCAGCGAGCGGCTGTTGGTGCTGGAGCCCCACAGCCCCCACGCATTGCACATGGCAGCCAGGGGCTTCATTAACCTTGAGTCAAGCAGCGGCAGCAGCAGCGCAGCTCAGTCCGCAGTGCAGCGCGGACTCTGCTGCCTCATGGCAGCCTTTCGGGCCGCTGAGGCCGCGCACAGCCCCTATTGGAAAGTAAGGTCTGGCTCACGGGCCCTGATGCTTGCAGCAGCACCCATGATGGCAGTCAGCAACAGTTATCTGGCT
>VFQQ010003709.1_pt1 | contig 14478 bp, 9 predicted proteins | sample 3512341 | NCBI WGS metagenome assembly VFQQ01 (sample SAMN10412373, study PRJNA504923) | tailings metagenome | isolation source: Relicate 2 Philex TSF1 revegetated site | place: Philippines: Tuba, Benguet | collected 2017-08-29 | reverse complement strand
GGCCGCCGACATTGTGGTGGCTCTTGATGGTGACCGAGGGGCCGCCGGAGAAGGAGACGCTCTCGATCACATCCGGGTAGAGCGTGCCCTGCGCCAGGAAGCCGGGGGCACCTTTGCCGTCCTGCGCGATCTTTTTCGCTTCGGCCTCGAAGATTTCGATGAAGAGGCGGCCGATGGTTTTGCGCTTTTTCTCGGGGTCGGCCTCGCCTTCCAGCGCGGAGATGAAGGTATCGGCCGCGTCTACGTGGACGAGCGGGATGTTATAGTGGTGGCGGAAGAGGTTCACCACCTCGGCGCTCTCGTTCAGGCGCATGAGGCCGTGGTCGACATAGACGCAGGTGAGCTGGTCGCCGATCGCCTCGTGGATCAGCACCGCCGTCACCGCGCTGTCGACGCCGCCGGAGAGGCCGCAGATGACGCGCCCTGAGCCCACCTGGGCGCGGATCTTGGCGATCATCTCGGCCTTGTAGGCGGACATGGTCCAGTCAGGCTTCAGGCCCGCGATGTTCAAGACGAAGTTCGCGAGGAGCTTGCCGCCGTCGGGCGTGTGGACGACCTCGGGGTGGAACATGGTGGTGTAGATGCGGCGCGCCTCGTTCACCGCGATGGCGAAGGGGGCGTTCTCCGACGTGCCGACGATCTCAAACCCTTCGGGGAGGTGGGTGACGCGGTCGCCGTGGGACATCCAGACCGGGTAGCGGCCGCCGACCTGCCAGAAACCTTCAAAGAGGGGCGAAGATTTCAGGATCTCGACATCGGCGCGGCCGAATTCCGCCGCGTGGCCGCCTTCGACCGTGCCGCCGAGTTGGAGCGCCGTCGTCTGCTGGCCGTAGCAGATGGCGAGGACGGGGATGCCGGCCTCATAGATCGCCTGGGGGGCGCGGGGGGAGTTTTCCGTCAGCACGCTGGCCGGGCCGCCGGAGAGGATGACGGCGTTGGGCTGAAGCTTCGCGTAGGCGGCCTCGGCGCTCTGGAAGGGGTGGATCTCGCAATAGACGCCGATCTCGCGGACGCGGCGGGCGATGAGCTGCGTCACCTGGCTGCCGAAATCGACGATCAGAACGGCGGGATGGGCGGGGGATTCGGGCATGGCACGAGATATAGACGCCCCCTGGCGGAGTCGAGCGGAGAGTGGGGAACTTCGCAGGCGCGGTAGGGCGCGGCCGCTCGCCCCGGTTGGTGGTGCAAGGGGGGCATGGAGGCGATCCTTGCGGCCCCTTCCGTGACCGAGGCCCCTCCCCCATGGCGTTGAAGATGTATGGCCAGGGGCGTTCCACCGAGGGGTTCGATTTCCGCAACGGCTTCGCCTACCAGATGGTGCCCCAGTCCGGGATGCCGCGGATCGTCTATTTCGAGACGGACCACTCCGACTGGATCATGGCCCGCAACGAGGACGTGATAGACGGCGTGGCGCTGGGCGGAGCGCAGGCCTTCGATGTGGACCGCATCCAGCGATCCGGGATGCCGGAAGTGCTGGCGGGGCGCTGGGAGGCGTTCCGGCTGCCCAAGAATTCGCAGTTCGCCTTCGGCTTCAAGGGCCGGGGCATGACCGGGCAGTTCGAATACAAGCTGCAGCCGGTCAACAAGCACACCTCGCCAATCCGGTTCCGCATCAGCGTGCTGCCGCCGGTGACCATCAAATATGTCGCGTTCGTCATTCTGAGCGATGCGGTGATGGCGGCGGATGTGAACTTCGAGGAGATGGGGCGCGCCTTCACCCGGGCGGAAGAGGCCTACAAGATCCAGTGCAATATCGACCTCGTGCGCGTGGCGACCGCCTGGACGCCCTCGCCCTACGATCCGCCGCGCCATCTGAACGTGCGGCCGGTGCGGAGCGACTTCCTGCTGGGCAATCCCATCAATCTGGGCGAGCGGTGGGAGGCGCTGAAGGTCGAGTTGAACAAAGGCTTGTCGGCGGACGAGCAGAAACTGCTGAAATGCGTGATCTCGTGGAATGTGCTGACAGGCGACAAGAAGAAGGCGAACAAATGGGTCGATGACGCGGTGGGCGTCTCGATGGACGACACGATCTGCTTCGCCGAAACCGAGCTGACCGACGAAAAGGGATCGCAGTATCCAGAGTGGACGACGATCGCGCACGAGATCGGCCATTCGCTGAAGCTGAAGCACACCGACGGCCAGGCGGCGCGTGTGAACGTGATGTGGAACGGCTCGACCGGCCCGGGATTCTCCAACCGTTTCTTCTGGTTCCAGATCGAGAAGCTGAACGGGACGTTCGCCTACAAGCTCAACCCCGCATGGTTCTACTGATATGGCGCTGAAATCGCGGCTGTTCTCCGGCAACAAGGCGCTCGAAGCGGCGGCGACGTCGAACCCCGCGCATATCGTGCAGGGCGCGCGCGGCGAGCATGTGTCGAAGATCCAAGGCGCGCTGCAGGCGCTGGATAATGCCAAGATCGCGCCAGCCGATCTGTCGGGGCGTATCTATGGCAAGTCCACGGCCGATGCGGTGCTGGCCTATAAGCGCAAGCGGGACATCGTGAACCGCTCGTATCAGCAGACCGCCGACAACATCGCCGGCATCATGACGGTGACGCGGATGGATCAGGAGCTGGCGGCCCTTGAAAGCCGGACGCGCTATACGCCCGTTCCGACGGCTTGCGGGCGCGGGCGCCAGGTCACGGCGCCGGACGCGGGACAATACGATCAGTACGTCATGCCGATGAGCGACGCGCAGATGATCGCCGTGCTGCAGGGCGGTACGTCGCCGGAATCGCGGGCGCTGGTCGCGAAGCTGGAGGGCGGCGGCAACGGGCCGCTGATCGCGGGGCGAAACCCTGGGCCGGCGCCCATTCGCAGGGGTTAGGCGACGCCGCCCGGCGCTTGCAGGCTTTCAGCGTCAGCCGGCCTTTGTGAAGCTGGCGATGAAGAAGCCGTCGGTGCCGGTCGAGTGCGGGCTGAGGCGGCGGGAGGGGCCTGTGGCGGTGAAGTCAGGGTGCGCCGAAAGGAAGGCCTCGGCGACGTCTTCATCTTCGTCGGGCAGGATCGAGCAGGTGACGTAGGTGAGTCGCCCGCCCGGCTTCACCAGCGGGGCGGCGGCGGCGAGCAGATGGACCTGCAGTGTCGTCAGGCCCGCCATGCGGATGGGCGTGAGGCGCGCCCGGGTTTCCGGGTTGCGGCGCCAGGTGCCGGAGCCGCTGCACGGCGCGTCGATGAGAATGCGGTCGAAGGTGTTGCTGAAGGGCGATGGCTGGTCGAGCCAGTCTTCGGCCAGCAATTGGGTTTCGATGATCGAGACGCCCGCACGCTGGGCGCGGCCCGGCAGGCGCTTCAGGCGCACCGCGCCAGTGTCGCAGGCGAGGATGCGTCCAGTGTTCTTCATCGCGGCGGCGAGGGCGAGCGTCTTGCCCCCTGCCCCGGCGCAGAGATCGAGGACCGTGTCGCCCGGCTGCGCGTCCAGAGCAGCGGCGGCAATCTGCGACCCGGCATCCTGGATTTCCACCAGGCCCAGCCTGTGCGCCTCGCTGCTTTCGACATCGACGCCGCCGGCAAGGACGCGGAGCGCCGTGCCGACGAGCGGCAAAGGCTCGGCGATGATGCCGTCTTCGGCGAGTTTCTCGAGCGCTTCGTCACGCGTCGCCTTCAGCGTGTTGACTCGAAGGTCGAGCGGCGCGCGACTTTGCAGTGCAGCAAGTTCGGCCTGCTGCCGATCACCGAAGGCGCGGGCGAGAGACGCAGCGAGAAAGGCCGGCACGGGTTCGGCCGGCAGCGCGAGCGCGGCGCGCTCCGTTTCCGTCAATGGCGGCGGCGCGTGGCGCGCGCCGGAGAAGAGCGACTCAAGCTCCGCCGCGCCATGCGTTTGAGCCAGTCCGGCGATGACCATGGCGCGCGGATCGCGCGATGCATCGCCGCTTCGCAGTGCAGCGAAGACGATATCGCCGATGGCGCGGCGATCGCCGGAGCCGGCAAAACGATTGGATTTGCCCCATGCGACAAGCGCGCGATCGGCCGCTGAGCCCGCAAGAACAAGGCGAACGACCTCGATGGCCGCAGCGACACGCGCGTCAGGTCTCATTCGAATTAGACAGCGTCAAGATTACAAACCTAGCTGTGACGAATTGAACCATTGGCAGATTGAGGTCGAGGTCTAGCGTTGCGTCAATCGTCATAGCTGCATCCGGATTACAAGCACACCAACGGGACAGCCGACCGGGAACACCCGGCGGCAATGACAAAAGCGACCACAATCATGTGGCGCGAGCTAGGGGAGTGAGTCGATGACAGAGGCAACTGCGGCGCGTGAGCGCCGTCGGAGGAGTGTATTCGGCGTATTGCTAGCATCCTCGATCCTGACGCCGATGGCTTTCGGCCAGGATCCGGCTCCCCCTCAACCGACCCCTACGCCGGAAGCAGGCACCGGCAGCGAAGAAGTCCTCGTCACAGCGCAGCGCAAGTCCGAAGCGTTGCAGAAAGTGCCAATCGCCGCATCGGCGTTCAGCCAGGACCAGCTGCAGAAGCAGAAAATCGACGGCGGCCCGAACCTGGTGCTCGCCGTGCCCAACGTGAACTTCTCCAAGGGCAACTTTACAGGATCCAACTTCTCGATCCGCGGCATCGGCTCCAAGCTGGTCGCCGCATCCGGCGACAGTGCGACCGGCGTTCACATCAACGGTTCGCCGCTGACCGCCAACAACCTGTTCGAAGCCGAGTTCTACGACGTCGAACGTGTCGAGGTTCTGCGCGGCCCGCAGGGCACGCTGTACGGCCGCAACGCCACCGGTGGCGTGGTCAACCTGATCACGAACAAGCCGGCCTTCGGCGAGACGCTGGGCAGGTTCCGCGCCGAATATGGCAACTACAACTCGATCAAGCTGAGGGGCATGTTCAATACGCCGCTGGGCGAGATGTTCGCGCTGCGCGTTGCCGGCACCTATCTCAGCCGCGACGGTTTCGGCACGAACCTGACGACCGGCAACGATGTCGACAGCCGCGATATCTGGGCCGGCCGCGCGACTCTGGGCTTCCAGCCCGACGACACGTTCACCGCCTACCTGATGTGGGATCATTTCGAGGAAGACGATTCCCGCTCGCGCATCGGCAAACAGCTCTGCGCCAAAGATACGGGTCCGGCCAACATCGGCGGCACGGCTTACTCGCCCGTTGGTCTCATCGCCACAATCCAGCAGGGCTTCTTCAGCCAAGGCTGCCAGGCGGCGCCCGTCACCGCCTCCAACATCTTCGGCACTGTCGATAGCCGTTCGACGTTGGGCGGCCTGTTCGGGGCGCTCGGCGGCTTCCAGACTGGCGACGCCTATGCCGGTAAGATGCAAACGTCGGATGTCCGCGACATCGAATCGGCGTTCGACCCGATCTACAAGTCGAAGACCGACATCTATCAGCTGTCGATGGACTGGGACGTGACGCCGAATATCCGGCTCTCGTCTCTGACCTCCTACACCGAGTTCAACCTCTACACGCGGCAGGATTATAATCGCTACACGCCGAGCACGGTGTTCAACACGACACCGAACCCGGTGAACGCCTTCGCCGCCGTGCCAGGCTATGCCGCTGTCATCTACCCGCTGCTGTTCCCCGGCGGCGTGGTGGACGATCCGCAAAACGGGCCGCAGAATCGCTTTACGACGAGCGACATCTCATCGGCCTTCACAGAGCAGTTCACGCAGGAATTCCGCGTTTCGACCGACTTTGACGGACCCTGGAATTTCAGCCTCGGCGCGAACTATCTCAATCTCGATGCGACCGGCGACTACTACGTGATGTTCAATACAGGCACCGCGTATTACCAGGTGAACAACTACCTGCAGACCGGCAACGCCAACTGCGCTGCGTCCACGCCAAACTGCGTCTTCATCGATCCGAATGCCGATCCGGACCGCAGCGGCCACAACTACTACGATGCGTATTCACCGTATAACCTGACCTCGACGGCCCTGTTCGGCGAACTCTACTTCCAGCCTAACGAGACGCTGAAGTTCACGGCGGGTCTGCGCTACACCGACGACGACAAGACGGTGGAGAACCACACCGTGACGCTGGGAACGACCGGCGCCGGCGTGTCACCGGCGGTCAACAGCAATGTCCGCTTCAAGGAACTGACCGGCCGTTTCGGCTTCGACTGGCAGCCGGACCTGTCGTGGACCGACTCTACGTTGATCTACGGCTTCTACTCGCGCGGCTACAAGGCCGGCGGTCTGAACTCACCCTGCTCGGTCGGACCCGGCGTGGTGTGCGGCCCGCCGACCTTCGAGCCAGAGTTCATCAATAGCTACGAAATCGGCATGAAGAACACGCTGGCCGACGGCAAGCTGCAGCTGAACCTCGGCGCGTTCATGTACGACTATAACGGTTACCAGGTTTCGAAGATCGTCAACCGGGCTTCGACCAACGAGAATATCGACGCCGAAATCCGCGGCGCCGAGTTCGAGTCGACCTGGCAGCCGGTGAAGGGCCTCAGGTTGAACGCCAATGTCGGCTACCTCGACACCGAGATCACCTCGGGCGAGTCGATCGACACGTTCAACCGTACGCAGAGCAACCCGAACCTCGTTCTGGTGAAATCCGCATCGGCCTCGAACTGTGTCGTCTCGCTCGCGACGGCACAGGCTGCCCTCGCCTTCTCAAACGGATCGAACAATCCGTTCGCGCTGCTGGGCGTCTGTACCGTCACCTCGTCGGCAGGCGCCGGGACGCCGATCATCCCGGGCGGTCCCGTGGCGGTCGGCTCTGGCGCGTTCGGCCTCATCAGCGATGGCGTGCCGGTGAACCTTGGCGGCAACGATCTTCCCAACGCGCCGAAATGGACAGTGTCACTGGGCGTCCAGTACACCTTCAACATCGCGACGAACTGGGAGTTCACCGCCCGCGTCGACTACTATCATCAGTCGGAGACCTACTCGCGCATCTATAACGCGATCTCGGACCGCATTCCGAGCTGGGACAACATCAACGTCACGTTGACGCTGGCGAACCCCGAGAACGGCCTGACGATCGACGCGTTCGTGAAGAACGCAACCGACGAGACGGCGCTGACGGACACCTACCTGACCGACGACTCGTCGGGCCTGTTCCGCAACGGCTTCTACACGGACCCGCGGACCTACGGCATCGCCGTTTCCTACGAGTTCTGATGCCTTTGGCTGTCGGGCGCCGAGCGGCGCCCGGTGGCACCTCAGATAACCACTGAGACCGGCGGATCACGCCGGCATAAAGAAGAAGCCTGAGGCCGGGGCCGCAATGCCCCGGTTTTCTATTTGTGCCTTGTGTGTTGGCGCATCATCTTATCGAAGAACCGGCTTCCACTTCTTTAAGATGATGCGCCTCAGCCGTTGCCGCCGGCGTTGTAGTTCGGGGCCTCGCGCGTGATCATCACGCCGTGCGGATGGCTTTCGCGCATGCCGGCATTGGTGATGCGGACAAATTCGGCGCGCTCGTGCAGATCGCCGATCGTGGCGCAGCCCGTGTAGCCCATCGCGGCGCGGAGGCCCCCGACGAGCTGATGCACGACGGCGTCGACCGGGCCTTTGTAAGGCACCTGGCCCTCGATGCCTTCAGGGACGAGCTTCAGCGTGTCGCGCACTTCGGCCTGGAAGTAGCGGTCGGCGCTGCCCCGCGCCATCGCGCCGAGCGAGCCCATGCCGCGATAGGATTTGTAGGAGCGGCCCTGATAGAGAATGACCTCGCCGGGGCTTTCATCGGTGCCCGCCAGCAGCGAGCCGATCATCGCGACGTCGGCGCCGGCCGCGATGGCCTTGGCGAGATCGCCGGAATAGCGGATGCCGCCATCGGCGATAACCGGGACGCCGGCCTTCTTGGCGGCTTCGACACAGTCCATGACGGCGGTGAGCTGCGGCACGCCGACGCCGGCGACGATGCGCGTGGTGCAGATGGAGCCGGGGCCGATGCCGACCTTGATGGCGTCAGCGCCTGCATCGATCAGCGCCTTGGTGGCGGCGCCGGTGGCGACATTGCCGGCGATGATCTGGGTCGCGTTGGAGGCGCGCTTGATGCGGCTGACGGCTTCGAGCACGCGGGCCGAGTGGCCGTGGGCGGTATCGACCACCACAACGTCGACGCCGGCATCGATGAGCATTTCGGAGCGGGCATAGCCGTCATCGCCGACGCTGGAGGCGGCGGCGACGAGGAGGCGGCCGTGGACGTCCTTCGCAGCCTTGGGATGGGTCTGCGCGCCTTCGATGTCCTTCACCGTGATGAGGCCGATGAGGCGGTCGGCATCGTCGACCACCAGCAGCTTTTCGATGCGGCGGGAGTGGAGGAGCTTCTTGGCTTCGTCGCGCGAGATGGTCTCGCGGGCGGTGACGAGGTTTTCCTTGGTCATCAGCGCGCCGACGAGCTGGTTCGGATCGGTCGCGAAGCGCATGTCGCGGTTGGTGAGGATGCCGACCAGCTTGCCCGGCGCGCCGTTGCCGCCGCCGGTGACGACCGGGAAGCCAGTGACGCGGTGGCGTTCGCGCATCTCCATCGCCTCGCGGAGCGTCGCGTCCGGCGAGATGGTGACGGGGTTCACCACCAGCCAGCTCTCGTAACGCTTCACGTTGCGGACCTGGCGGGCCTGTTCCTCAGGCGAGAGATTGCGGTGGAGGACGCCGATGCCGCCGGCCTGCGCCATCGCGATGGCGAGGCGGCTTTCCGTCACCGTGTCCATGGCGGACGAGGCGAGCGGGATGTTGAGGGCGATGGTCTTGGTCAGCTTCGTGCGCGTATCCGCCTCACCCGGCAGGACGTCGGACGCCCCGGGAACCAGAAGGACGTCGTCAAAGGTGAGAGCTTCGCGGATTGGCAAGGGCGCACTCCGAATTGGGTTGAAAACGGCCCCGGCGCTGAAACGCCGCGCGAGTCGCTCTCAGGTGTCGAAAGTGCGCGCCCCTGTAACTGCACGGAGGCGGAGAGTCAAAGGGGTCTATTCGTCGAGGAATTTCCAGGTGTCCGCGCCGTCGAAGGGACGGATGCGGGCGGCGCGGACGACCTCCGGCGGCATCATGCGTGCGTTGACGGCCATGCGCTGATAGGTGGGATCGTTCGCCGTCCAGTGGGTGGTGCAGCCGCAGGTGTGGCAGCGCCACATGGTGAGGGAGCGATCGCCCTGGCAGTAGCCATCGAGCCCGCCTTCCGAATGGGTGACGCGGACTTCAGCCGGCTTGTAGTACGCCCAGTAGCCGCCGACCCGGCGGCAGACCGAGCAGTTGCAGTCGGTCAGGGTATCCGGCGCGGCGGCCTCGATGCTGACGGCGCCGCAATGGCAGGTTGCGGTGACGGTCATGCCGGGCTCCTTATGTTCAAGCGTCACTGATATTGGCGGATTAAGCCGGCGTGAAGCCAGAGCTTAGCCGCCCTGCCCTTGTTCTGGCGCATTTCAGGAGCATTTGACCGCCCGAGGTTGTCGCCATGAAGTATTTCAAGCTCGTTCTGCCCCTTGGATCGCTCGCCGGTACGCTGGCGCTGGCGGGGCATGTGATCGGCCTGGCGTAGCGCCTAGCGCTTGCCGTCGCGGCCGCGGAAACCGGTCGCCACCACGTACATTTCGGCGCTGTCGGCGCGGCTGGCGGGCGGCTTGACGTGTTTCACGTCGCGGAAGCTGGTCTTCATCATCTTGAGCAGCTCGCCTTCCGTGCCGCCGCGCTGAACCTTGCAGACGAAGGCGCCGCCGGGACGCAGGACGTCCTGCGCGAAGTCGAGCGCCAGTTCGCAGAGCGCCATGATCTTCATGTGGTCGGTGTCGCGGTGGCCGGTGGCGGGCGCGGCCATGTCGGAGATGACGGCATCGGCCTCGCCGCCCAGCACGGCCTTCAGCCGATCGGGCGCGTCTTCGGCGAGAAAGTCGAGCTGCATGGTGACGGCGCCGGGGATCGGCTCCATCGGGGTGATGTCGATGCCGACGACCTGCGCCCCTGCCCCAGCGCGTTCGACGGCGACCTGGGTCCAGCCGCCGGGCGCGGCGCCGAGATCGACGATGCGGCCGCCGCGCCGGATGAGGCGGTGCTTGTCGTCCAGTTCGATCAGCTTGAAGGCGGCGCGTGAGCGGTAGCCCCGCGCCTTGGCCTCTTTGACATACGGATCGTTGAGCTGGCGTTCGAGCCAGGCGACCTGACCGGTGGTGCGCCCGCGCGCCGTTTTCACACGGACATGCAGCTTGCGGCCGGAGGTTTTGGGCAGGCCCGGATTGGTGGGGCCTTTTTTCTTGCCCGTCATGGCGCGGCTCCGTTGCGGCGATGGCGCCGGTAACGGCGGTGGCGTTCCTTTTCAGCCCGCGCCATCAACGTCAACAGGATGCCTTCGCGCAGGCCCCGGTCCGCGATGCGGATGCGGTCCGACGGGTAGCGGTCGAGGATAGCGTCGAGGATGGCGCAGCCCGGCAGGACGAGATCGGCGCGGTCGGCGCCGACGCAACCATGGCGGGCGCGGGCAGCGAAGTCCTGTGCGACCAGACCGTCGGCGACGGCGGCGATGTCAGCGGTCTGCATCCAGAGGCCGTCGACGCGGTTGCGATCGTAACGCGGCAGGCCGAGATGGATGCCGGCGAGCGTGGTGACCGTGCCTGAGGTGCCGAGCAGATGGCGCGCGGCGTAATCCGGCGGGCCGGCGAAGTTGGCGGCGGCGAAGGCTTTGTCGAACGCTTCCGACGCGGCGGTGCGCATGGCGGGATAATCCTCCGCCTTCAGCGGCGCGCCGCCGAAGCGTTCGGCGAGGCTGACGACGCCGAGGGGGACGGAAATCCACGCCGCCATGCGCGGGCGCGTTTCGGCGCGCGGCGGGGTGCGGCGGAGCCAGATGAGTTCGGTAGAGCCGCCGCCGATATCGAAGACCAGCGCGTCTTCGAGGTTCGGATCGGTCAGCGGGGCGCAGCCCTGAGCGCAGAGCCGGGCTTCCTCGCCGGGAGCGATGATCTCCAGCCGGATCCCGGTTTCGGCCTCGATCCGGCGGACGAAGGCGGCACTGTTGTCGGCGCTGCGGCACGCCTCGGTGGCGATGGCCCGGGCGTGGGTGACACCGGCCCGGCGCATCTTGGCGGCGCAGACCTTCAAGGCCTGGACGGTGCGTTCGATGGCCGCCTCGGACAGCCGGCCCGAGGCGGTCAGTCCCTCGCCCAGCCGCACCGAGCGGGAAAAGGCGTCGATCACACGGAAGGCGCCGCCCCGCCCGTCGGCACGGGCGATCAGCAGACGGCAATTATTGGTGCCGAGATCGATGGCCGCGTAGATGTCGCGGCCCGGGCGCGCCTGTGGCGGCCCCCTGTTTTCAGCCGGATTCCCGGCGAAATGTGACTCGAAGCGGTCCGACACGACGGCTTCCTTGCTCCAATCCGCTCCGGTCCCGAATGGCGGGCCGGTCGCGCTTGAAGCCAAGCTAGTGAGCCTTCGGGAACTCGGCAAGCCGGGGTTGCGCGCGAGGCGGCGTTTCTGTAGGTAGCGCGTCCGTTCGCCGCGCCTCGGCGCGGACCGGATGGGGAATCGTCTAACGGTAGGACCCAGGATTCTGATTCCTGTTGTCTAGGTTCGAATCCTAGTTCCCCAACCAGCCGACTATTGTGGACCTGCTCTGTCGCGAAGCTCGGGCAAGTTCAGCCCCCCAGTTCGGGCGCAAAGACCACGCGCGCTGGCGTGTTGGTACCCAAGCCCTAGAAGTCATTTCAGATCATTTCGGTCGATTTCCAGCGGGCGTGCTCCCGGCCAGTTGTTGCGCACGGCAGTTCGCGAAATAGGGATCAAATTCCCACGCAACTATTCGCGATGCAAAACGATGATCACGGGTTCGAATCTCAGTTCGGCAATCAGCCTCTCGTTATGGAATTGCTCTGAAGAGGTCTGTGCCCGGCGACAGGGCCAAGTTCGGAAAGACGAATGGGACTCCTCAAGAGCAAGAAGACGCGAAAGAATGGGACAAGCATGAACGGCGAATTGATGTGGGTCGCAAGAAAGTTGAAGGGAATTTCGGACCGATTGGACCAGATAGAAGAAAGTGCATTCTGATGTTGAATCGCGATCCTTACGAGGTACTGGCCATGCCGGACGATTCGATTCTGGGATCAGACGCGTATGATCAGGCACTTTCGGACGCGTTTGACCAGGCACGTAGGGAGCTTGATGCGACCAAAGCAACGGCCCTATCCAGTCTCCTGTCGAGCCAGGATGCGCGAATTCGGCGTCGAGGACTGTTCATATTCAGCGAGCTCGTGTCGTCAAAAGCGCTTCTAGTGGTGGACGCCGCACTCCTTTCGGCGAGTGATAGACATGCCCTCCGGCTTCATTATTTGATCAGCGGACTACATAGTTGCACGTCTGCTTTGACGGTAAATCAGATCGTGAAGGCGCTAGCCTTTGTCGGTACCGCCGACGATTTAGATGAAGAGGGATTCAGTAAAGAGCTAGTACGAATAGACATCATTATTTTTCTTGCCGGCATAAAGCTGGACCATCTCGTAGATGCGGTGCTCCTGCTTGAGGAACCTAGGCGCACGCAATTTCTCGCCGCTCTGTCGAAGTGGAATGTTGGCGCAGACGGTGCGCAACAGCTTTTTGAAGAGGGTCTGCGATCCGCCGACATTTCTTCAGACGTCGCTTTGGCTACCATAATCAGGTTTGCCAAAAACGGCACGATCAGAGAACCGCTGATATACATGGGTGAAGACGGCGTCGGTCAGGACATGATTCGACATATGCGCAGGTCCATTGGCGGGCGGCACCATCGATTGAACAAGAGTTCTTGGCGAACGAGAAGGTAGATGGAGCGAGAGCAGCTCTCATTCAGACCTGCCCCGCCAACCACTCTTCTCCCGCCGACCTTCAGTTCGTGACGCCCACGCGGGCGAACTGTTCGACAATATCCCACGAAATCCTGATCGCTGCCTTCAGGTCAGCATCGGCCCGCGCATTGTCGCCTTTGCGACGCCACGCGAGCGAGCGCCCGTAGAGGGACGGCGGAAGTTGAGACGCGATGGCGAGCGCCTTGTCATAGGTGGCGATCGCTTCGTCGTTCCGGCCCAGGCGCAGGAGGACGAATCCACGGCTGTCCAATGCTGCAGGATGGTCAGGTTCCGACTTGAGCGCATCGTCGCAGTTCCAGAGCGCCGACTCCAGCGACACGTTCGCGGTCGCCTTGGTCCAGCACATGTCGTTGAGGTCGCGCGCATCGATCGCTTTCGCCCGCGCACGCACGAAATCCCTGGCCGCGAGACCGTTCTGTCCGACTGACGCATAAGCGATGCCGCGCTGGACCAGATAGGCCGGATCGTCCGGCGATGCGGCAATCGCGGCGCCCCACGATTTGACCGCGCAGACGAAGTCTTTCTGCTCGTCGCAGAGCCGGCCCATCGCAGACAGCACACGGACAGATTCGCTATCGACGGCCAGCGCAGCCTCGATGTCTGCACGGCGCGCCGCGAAATCCTCCATCGGGCGCATGTCTTCCCGGAAGAGATAGTTATCGACGCTGGGATTGACGGCGATCGCGCCGTCCATCGCCTTCAACGCGTCCTCGATGCGGCCGAGCCGGTGATACGAGGCTGCCGCAAACAGATTGGCGTCTTCCGATTTCGGGTTCTCTGCAACGAGCTTGGCGAGGTGCCCGGCGGCTTCGTCGCCCCGGCCGAGGAGAGCCAGGACGTTCGTCAACGGCACATGAAGGTGCGCGCCGGGCGGGTTGGCCTTGATCGCCGCAGCATAATCGGCTGCGGCCTCTTCCAGACGATCTGTCTGCTCAAACGCGAGCGCGCGATAGGAAAGCGCGTATTCATTGCCTTCGTCGACTTCGAGAGACGTGGTGAAGAACTTGATTGCGTCTTCCCAGCGGTCCTGACGTATCGCCAGTGCGCCACGGGCGCGGAGCGCAACCTCGTTACGGGGATCGATGGCGTCGGCGGCGTCGAGGTCCGCCACGGCCAGGTCGAATTTCTCCTGCTCCAGATAAATGAACGCCCGGTTGGCGAGCGTGTAGACGTGTTTCGGATCCAGCTCGAGCGCCCGCGCGTAGTCGGCCAGTGCGGCCTCGTTGTTGCCCACCTCGTCGTAGCCGTAACCACGCTGGAAGAATTCCTCGGCGGTTTTGGGCTCGCCGGAGTCCTGCGCCGCGCGCTCGGCGTCCGTCCGGATATAGCCGTAAGGCTTCACAAGACGGATGCGCTTTTCCCGCAGGGCGCGCAAAGTCACCTGATCGGCGGCAGCCTGAGAGGCCGGAAACTCCGGCACCAGGCTCCTTTGCGTCGTTTCGATCGAGAAGATGCGGCCCTCGATCTTCGCATGGCGGCGATAGTGGATGCCGCCAGCCGTCTGGTCGATCGCCGGCTCGCCGGATAGCGAGAATGGGGCATCGCCGGGCGGAAGCAAAATCGTCTGCCAAGTGCGCGTGTAGTAGGGATAAGCGACCGCGAACGGTGCATCGCTATTGGGGCCTGGATCGCGGCTGAAGTCGGCCTGGTAGCCGATCCGGGCATCGTCGGGCGTATAGGCGCCGGAGTCCCAGTCCATCCGCGCCTTGCCTTCCATG
>VFQQ010003708.1_pt1 | contig 14482 bp, 21 predicted proteins | sample 3512341 | NCBI WGS metagenome assembly VFQQ01 (sample SAMN10412373, study PRJNA504923) | tailings metagenome | isolation source: Relicate 2 Philex TSF1 revegetated site | place: Philippines: Tuba, Benguet | collected 2017-08-29 | reverse complement strand
ATCGAAATCGTGGCGCGCGACCGCCCGAACCTGTTGCACGACCTCACCCGCGCGCTGTTCCTGTCGCAGCTCTCCATCCACTCGGCGGTCATCGCCACCTATGGCGAGCAGGCGGTCGACGTCTTCTATGTGAAAGACCTCTTCGGCCACAAAATCAGCCACAAGGGGAAACTCGCCGCCATCGAAGAGAGCGTCCTCGCGGCCATGGGCGGCGGCGGCGTCCGCCCCAAACGCACCGAGAAGCGCTGAACCTCTTACTGTCATCCTCGGACGGTCCGCAGGACCGATCCGTGGACCCATGCCTGAGGCTCGTCAGAATCGAGCTCGAGTCAGCAAATACTCAGGCATGGGTCCCCGGGTTCCGCTGCGCGGCCCCGAGGATGACAAGCGGGGTGCGGCACAGCCTCCTTCGCACCTTGCCCAAATCGGCGTATCTCCGTCCTTCAGAATCACTTTCCCGGTCAGTTGTATGAGCCTGTTGCGCGGGGCGTTCACGGTAGGCGGCTGGACCCTGGTCAGCCGCGTCCTCGGTTTCGCGCGCGACATGGTGATCGCCCGCGCCATCGGCACCGGATGGGTGGCCGACGCCTGGGCCGTCGCCTTCCGCTTCCCCAATCTCTTCCGCCGCCTCTTCGGCGAGGGCGCGCTGAACAGCGCCTTCGTTCCGATGTACGCGAAACGTCTGGAGGGTGAGGGCAAACCGGCCGCCGATCGCCTGGCGGAAGAAATACAAAGCGTCATCCTACCCATCCTCATGGCCTTCTCGGCCGTCGCCATGCTGGCGATGCCGTGGATCATGCAGGTCTATGCGCCCGGCTTCGTCGGCGAACCGGCCAAGATGGCGCTGGCGAGCGACATGACGGTCATCGCCTTCCCCTATCTCCTCTTCATGTCGCTGGTGGCGCTCTATTCGGGCGTCCTCAACACGCATGGCCGCTATGCCGCCGCCGCCGCTGTGCAGAGTGTCCTCAACATCGTGCTGCTCGCCGCCGCGCTCATCGCGCAGGCGATCTATCACCCGGCGCCCGGCGATCCGCTGTGGGGCATGGCGCTGGCCTATGGCTGCGCGGTCGCCGGCGCGATGCAGTTCCTGTTTCTCGTGTGGATGCTGGCCCGAACCGGCATCCATCTGCGCCTGCGCTTCCCACGCCTCTCGCCGGATGCGCGGCGCATCTTCGTGCTGATGGTGCCGGGCATCATCGCCGGCGGGGTCAGCCAGATTTCCATCTTCGTCGCCACCATCGTCGCGACCCTGCAGGACGGCGCGCCCGCCGTCCTCTATTTCGCCGACCGCATCTATCAGTTCCCCCTGTCCATCGTCGGCACTGCGATGGGCGTGGTGCTGCTGCCGACCCTTGCGCGCCATATCCGCGGCGGGCGTGAAGACCTCGCGCTCTACTGGCAGAATCGCGGCGTCGAGCTGGCGATGCTGCTCACCCTTCCGGCCGCCATCGCGCTCCTTATCATCTCCGTCCCAATCTCCATCGCACTGTTCGAGGGCGGCGCGTTCGACCGCGCCTCATCCGAGGCCGTCGGCCATGTCCTCATCGCGTTCGGTGTCGGGCTTCCCGCCTTCATCCTGGTGAAGGTGCTGCAGCCCGCCTTCTTCGCGCGCGAAGACACCGCGACGCCGATGCGCTTCGCCGTGGTGACCCTCATCGTCGACGTCGCCCTCGCGGTCGGCCTCTTCTTTGCGCTGGGGCGTGACGTCATCGGCATCGCCATCGGCACGGCGGCCGCCGCCTGGCTCAATGTCGTCCTGCTGGTCTGGGCCAGCCGCGCGCGCGGCCATTTCGCGATGGACACGCGCACGCTCGACCGCATCTGGCGCATCGCGGTCGCCAGCCTCGTCATGGGCGCGGCGCTCTACGGCCTCATGCAGGTCGTGGGCGGCTGGCTCGATGAAGGCACAGGCAAGAAGTTCGCGGCCCTCGGCGCACTCTGCTTCGGCGGCCTCGCCGTCTACGCCGTCACCGTGGTCGCGCTCAAAGGTACGACGCTCGCCGAACTGAAAGAACAGTTCCGCCGCGAACGCGCCGTGAAGACCGAGCCACCTCCGGCTGCGTGATGGACAGCCTTCCCAATCTAGGTCTCGCCAACGCGCGCGACGCGATCTACATGCTCGCGGCCGTCGAGCAGGCGTTCAAGATCACGCTGGGCGACACGGAGCGCCAGTTCGAGACCGTGGGCGATCTCCACCGCCTCGTCCGCGACAAACTCGCCGCCCGAGGCGACGTGCCGGACGACCTCTGGCCCCGCCTTGCCAAGATCATCGCGCACGAAACCGGCGCGCCCGCAGACGGCATCACCGACGCGACCGAACTGCTCGACGACACCCCGCCGCCCAGCAACCTCGCCATTCTCGGTCAGGCCGTCGCCTATCTCACAGCCCTCGGCTTCATTGCGGCACTGTTCGGCTGGCTGGGAACAGCCTGGGACTAGCCATCATCTCAACTGTCATCCTCGGACGGCCCGCAGGGCCGATCCGGGGACCCATGCCTGAGGCCGGTCAGCATTGAGCTCAGGTCTGCCAGCACTCAGGCATGGGTCCCTGGGTTCGCTGCTGCGCAGCGTCCCGAGGATGACAGCAGAGGCAGTGGCTTGATCGCCGCGCCCCACCGGGCCATAGAGCGCGCCCCGTCCCTTCCACCAGGACACCGCAAGTGACCGACCAGGCCGTCCAAACGCCCTCCAGCAACCCTGCTGGCTATCCGACACGCGTCTTTTCCGGGGTGCAGCCCACGGGCAATCTCCATCTCGGCAACTATCTCGGCGCGATCCGCAACTGGGTGCCGCTGCAGGATCAGCACCCGTCCATCTTCTGCGTCGTCGATCTGCATGCCATCACGGCGGGCTTCGAGCCCGACCTTGCGAACAAGACGCGCGAGATCGCCGCGGCCTATATCGCCTGCGGCATCGACCCCGAGCGCTCGATCATCTTCCCGCAGAGCCGCGTCACCGCGCATGCCGAGCTCGCGTGGATTTTGAATTGCGTCGCCCGCATCGGCTGGCTCGACCGCATGACGCAGTTCAAGGACAAGGCCGGGAAACATAAAGAGCGCGTCAGCGTCGGGCTCTATGCCTATCCGGTGCTGATGGCTGCCGACATTCTCGCCTATCGCGCGACGCACGTGCCCGTCGGCGAAGACCAGAAGCAGCACCTCGAACTCGCCCGCGACATCGCGCAGAAGTTCAATAACGACCTGAATGTCCCCGGCTTCTTCCCGCAGCCCGAGCCGCTGATCCTCGGCCCCACGCCGCGCGTGATGAGCCTGCGCGACGGCAAGGCCAAGATGTCGAAATCAGATCCGTCGGACTTGAGCCGCATCAACCTCAAGGACAGCGACGAGGAGATCGCGGCGAAAATCCGCAAGGCCCGCACCGACCCCGAACCCATCGGCGGCACGATGGACGAGATCGACGCGCGGCCCGAGGCCTCCAACCTCATCGGCATCTACGCGGCGCTGGCGGGCAAGCCCAAGGCCGACATTCTCGACCAGTTCGAGGGCGCGCAGTTCTCGACCTTCAAGGGCGAACTCGCCGATCTCGCCGTCTCGGTCCTCGGCCCCATTCGTACACGGATGGCCGATCTCCTCACCGACACTGCGAATATCGACAAAGTCCTCAGCGACGGCGCCGAAAAAGCCGCCGCCATCGCCATGCCGATTCTGGCGGAGGCCAAAAAGGCGGCGGGCTTCCTGTAAGCCCGCCCCAACATTGTCATCCTCGGGGCCCCGCAGCGGAACGCGGGGATCCATGCCTGAGACAGTCGAAACTTTCGCTCAGGCCGCGAGTTTGGCGGCGGCCAGCGGCTTCTTGCGCGAGCGGGCTTTTGGCTTCTTCCCTTTCGGTCCAAGCGTCATCGTAAGCCCCAACTCACCAATGAGGTTGGCGACCAATGCAAAGCTCGGGTTGCCCTTGGGTCCCAGCGCCTTGATAAGGCCCTGACGCGAGACGCCGACTTTCTGCGCCAGCTTTGAAAGATTCGTAGCGCGGCTGATGATGCTCAGGGCTTCGCGAACTTCCGCAACATCGCCTCCGGCAAGAGCTTCGGAGAGAAAAATCTCTCGCCGCTCAGGCGAGTTCAGATAGCGGGCGGGATCAAACGCTGTCGTCTTGATGGTCATTGTCCGAGGGCCTCCGCTAATTCCTGCGCCTTGTCGATATCCTGCGTCTGCGTGGACTTATCGCCGCCACACAGCAACACCACGACCGTCTTTCCGGCCATGACGTAGTAAACCCGGTAGCCCGGCCCGAGATCGATCTTCATCTCAAACACGCCGCCACCAACCGAACGGGTCGTGCCGAAACTGCCGTCTGAGGCCCGCATGATCCTGCGGGTGATGGCGACGGCTGCTTTGGCGTCCTTCAGCCGCTTCAGCCATTTGTCGAAATCGAGCGTGGTCCGGATTTCGAGCATGTGACAACTATAGTTGTCACATGCGTATTGTCAACCAAAGTTGTCAGCCCCGGGCAACCTTGTCCCTTCCCGCCACCCCTTCCCGCTACCCCGCCGCTCGCATAAGACTCACGCCCATGAGCGCGATCCGCCGCCGCAAATTCCTCGTCGTCGTCGACGAGACGCCTGAGAGCCGGGTGGCGATGCGTTTCGCCGCCCGCCGCGCCGAACATACCGGCGGTGTCGTCAGCCTCGCCCACATCATGCCGACGCCCGATACCCAGCAATGGGCGGGCGTCGAGGAGGCTATGCGCGCCGAAGCCGAGGCCGAGGCCGAGGGTACGCTCTACGAGGCTGCCCGCTTCGTCTTCGACATCACCCAGTCGCCGGCCGAAATCGTGCTGCTGGAGGGCAAGAAGCGCGAGGCGCTGATCGGCCTCATCCGCGACGACAAAGCGATCTCGATCCTCGTCCTTGCCTCCGGCAAGGGCCGCGACGGGCCGGGGCCGCTGGTGACGGCCGTGGCCTCCGGCGGCGCCAATGCCTTCCCGATCCCGGTCACTATTGTTCCTGGCACCCTGACAGACGCGGAAATCGACGCTTTCGCCTGATTTCCCGCCCCTTCAAAGGGTTGTTTAGGGCGTGCCCAGCGCCACATAGTGGGCTAGAGGACGCACCCCATGTTCATCCAGACCGAACCGACCCCGAACCCGAACACGCTGAAATTCCTCCCCGGCCGCGATGTGGCGGGTGAGGCGGCGCTCTACGATTTTCCGGATGCGGCGGCGGCGGCGCGTTCCCCGCTGGCGGCGGAGATTTTCACCGTCGAAGGCGTCGCCCGCGTCTTTTTCGGCGCCGATTTCGTCTCGGTCACCAAGACCGGCACGGAAGAATGGCAGCACATGAAGCCAGCGATCCTCGGGGCGATCATGGAGCACTTCCAGCTGAACCGGCCGCTGATCAGCGAGGCCGCCCCGGCTGAGGAACCCGGCACCGACGCCGTCCTCTCCGAAGAGGACGAGGATATCGTCGAGCAGATCATGGAACTGATCGAAACCCGCGTCCGCCCGGCCGTGGCGCAGGACGGCGGCGACATCATCTTCCGCTCGTTCGACAGCCAGACCGGCACGGTTTACCTGAACATGCGCGGCGCCTGCTCCGGCTGCCCGTCCTCGACCGCCACGCTCAAAGGCGGCATCGAGAAGATGCTGATGCACTACATCCCCGAAGTGACCGCCGTTCAGGCGATCTGATTATTTTCGCGCTCTATTTCCTGGCGATTTGAAGGCTTTCCATGACGCACACGCCGCTCCCCGACGCCACGCTCGACCAGCTTTTCCGCGAGGCGCGGTCCCAGAACGGCTGGACCGACACGCCGGTCAGCGAAACGCTGATCCGCGCCGTCTACGATCTCGCCCGCATGGGGCCGACCAGCGCGAATTGCAGCCCCGCGCGCTTCGTCTTCTGCGCCAGTCCCGAGGCTAAGGAAAAGCTCGGAAGCTTCGCGTCGGAAGCCAACCGCACCAAGATTCTCGCAGCGCCCGTCACCGTCATCATCGGCCACGACCTCAAATTCTACGAGCGCATCCCCGAACTCTTCCCGCACAACCCGGGCGCCAAGGACTGGTTCTCGGGCAGCGCGGCCCTCGCCGAGACGACCGCCTTCCGCAATGGCACGCTGCAGGGCGCCTATTTCATGCTCGCGGCGCGCAGCCTCGGCCTCGATTGCGGCCCGATGTCGGGCTTCAACAACGCCAAGGTGGACGAGGCCTTCTTCGCCGGCACGACGATCAAATCGAACTTCATCTGCTCCATCGGCACGGGCGACCCGTCCAAGGTCTTCGGCCGCTCGCCGCGCCTCGCCTTCGAGGACGCCTGCCGGATCGAGTGATGCTTTGCCTGGCGCTCGATACCGCGCTCGGCGCCTGTTCGGTGGCGCTTCAGGGCGCGGAGAGCGTGCTCGCACGCCGCTATGAGGCGATGACCACCGGCCATGCCGCCGCCCTCGCGCCCATGGCCGACGCCGTGATGCGCGAAGCCGGACATGCCTTCGCCGATCTCAATCGCATCGCCGTCACCACCGGCCCCGGCACCTTCACCGGACAGCGCATCGGCCTCGCTTTCGCGCGCGGCCTGTCGCTGGCCCTGAAAATCCCCTGCATCGGCGTGACGACGCTGGAAGCCATGGCCGCCGCCGCCCGCGCCGAGTCCCCCGGCCACCCCGTCCTCGCCGCCAGCGACGCCCGCAAGGGCGAGTGCTACGCGCAGAGTTTCGCCGCCGACGGCACACCCACCACTGAACCCGCACTGCTGACGCTGGACGAAGCCGCGGCCCTCATCACGCCGGACACCCTCGTCGCCGGCACCGCCGCCGATCTCCTCTCCGGCGGCCTCCGCTCCACCATCCGCCAGCCCGACGCTGCCTTCGTCGCGGCGTTGGCGGCAGGACGACCCGATACCGGCCCGCCGCACCCGCTCTATCTCCGCGCCCCCGACGCGAAGCTCCCCGGCCCGCTGAAAGGCGGCCCCGGCTTGCCGCGCCGCGCATGAGCCGCCTCATCCGCCGCGCCGGACAGGATGCCGCCGAAACCCTCGCCGCGCTCCATGGCTTAAGCTTCCCCGATGCCTGGAGCGCCGCCTCCATCGCCCGCCTCATCGGCGGCCCCGGCGGCTTTGCGCTGATCGCCTCGCAGGACGGCCGCGACACCGGCTTCGCGATCCTCCAGCACGTCCCGCCGGAGGCCGAGCTTCTCTCCATCGGCGTCGACCCGAATGCCCGCCGCAGCGGCCTTGGCCGCGCGATTCTGCAGCACGCGGCTGAGACCCTCATGCAATCGGGAGGCACTCTCATGTTCCTCGATGTCGCCGCCGACAACACACCCGCTCTTGCGCTTTACCGTTCGCTCGGGTTTCAAGACATCTCACGCCGCGCGCGCTACTATGGCGGCACGACAGATGCGATCGTGATGCAGGCTCAGCTCGCCTCCATCGCGGGTGCGACCTGAAGGAGAGTTCATGCCCCACCGGATCGAGAAGCTCTGCGTCGACAAGGGTCTTCGCATGACCGAGCAGCGCCGCGTCATCGCGCGCGTGCTGTCCGAAAGCCACGACCACCCCGACGCGGAAGAACTTCACCGCCGCGCCGCCGCCATCGACAGCCGCATCTCGATCGCCACCGTCTATCGCACGGTGCGCCTGTTCGAAGAGGCCGGCATTCTCGAGCGTCACGATTTCCGCGATGGCCGTTCGCGCTACGAGCAGCTTCCCGAAGAGCACCACGATCACCTGATCGATCTCTCCTCCGGCAAGGTCATCGAATTCCACGACGAGGAAATCGAACGCCTGCAGCAGCTCGTCGCTGAACGCCTCGGCTTCCGCCTCGTCGATCACCGTCTTGAACTCTATGGCCGTCCGCTCGACGCCAAGGACGCCAAGAAGTGAGCCAGGCCGCTCTCCCCGCCTTCGCGCATGATGCGCAAGGCCCGGCGGAGGGCCTTGGCCGGCGCGCGCATCTCGACGCGGACCGCGAACTGCCGCGCCTCACCGAGATGACGCGCATGCAGACGGCGCGCGGCTATCTGCGCCTCACGCTCTTCGTGCTCACCGTCCTCATCGTGCTCCCCTTCCAGTGGGTGCTGATGAAGACGGGCCTCGCGCCGAAGCTTCTGCCCTTCCGCGTCCACCGCGTCTTCCTGCGCATCTTCGGCATCAAGGTGCGCGTCAACGGCGCCATCGCGCCGGGCGGCGGCGTGCTCATCGCCTCGAACCACAACTCGTGGATCGACATCCTCACCATCTCGTCGGTCGGGCCCTTAAGCTTCATCGCCAAGTCGGAAGTGAACACCTGGCCGGGCTTCGGCCTCCTCGCGCGGCTGCAGCAGACGATCTATGTCGTCCGCGACCGCCGCTCGAAAACCGCCGAACAGCGCGACGAGATCAAGGAGCGCCTTGGCAAGGGCGACACCATCGTCCTTTTCCCCGAAGGCACGTCCAGCGACGGCAACCGCGTCCTCACGTTCAAAAGCGCGCTGATGAGCGCCGCCGAAGGCACCATCGCCGACGGCAAAGGCGGCCAGAAACCCATCCGCGTTCAGCCGATGAGCGTCGCCTATACCAAGCTCTACGGCATGCCGATGAACCGCGCCTACCGGCCTTTCTATGCCTGGTATGGCGACATGGACCTGGTGCCGCATCTTTGGGACATGGCCCGCCTCGGCCCGTTCGAGTGCGAGATCACCATCCACCCGCCCATCACCGTCGCCGAGATCGGCTCGCGCAAGGCGCTGGCCGCCAAATGCGAAGCGCTGGTGTCGGAGTCGCTGACGAAAGCGCTGGTGGGGCGGGGGTAGGTGATCGGCCCGATGGTGGTCCGCATTCTTCTCTCTGCCGTGCTTCTGTCTTTGCTGGCCGTCAGTCTTGGCCGTATCGCCTTCGCCTCAGTGCGCGGTGAACTCCGTCTTTGGGGCGATGACGGCTCGCTCAAGAGAGCAGCTTCGCCAGCGTATTTCAGCTTCCGATTAGTCCTGGAAGCATTTTCCGTTGCACCATTCGTAATCGTTGGCCTCGCGCATATCTGGCAAATTCAGGAACTGATCCGTCTTGAGCCATCGCTCGGCGCGCTAGCACTCGCTGGTGTCGGCGCGATCCTTACCAGCACGGGGATAGCGCTGTACCGCGGGCTGTCCCGCGGAAGCTTCAGCAACTCTGGCAGCACGTATACTCGTGACGAGAGCCCAAGGCCGTACTGGGGACTCGTCGTCGTACTGACTTTCACGATTCTCATTATTGCCGCCGCGACGATTGCCATCACGCTGAAGAATGTGAACGCGCCGGCCACATGAACATCGTTCGCATCGTCTTCGGCGTTCTGGGCATCATCGCGTTCATCGCGACCATGCTGGCGGCGTCGGACTCGTCGGTTCGCTCCACCTTCCTGCTGATCATCCTGTCGCTCGGCACCGCGATGATCTGGTCGGTCCCCGACATGATCGCGGCCTTCCTGCCGGAAAAATATATCGACGAGCGCGAAGCCCAGCGGCGCGTGGACGGCGACATGCGCCGCATCTACCGCCTGCTGGGCGAGATCGCCTGTCTGGTGCTGCTGGCGGTCGGAATTGTGCTGTATCGGCAGGGCGTGAGGTTCTGAGGACATGGACGAGATTCCGGTCTTCGTTTCCTTCTTATTCTCAGCCGCGATGGGATTGGTTGCCGCGCTGTCATGGACGGCCCACCGTCATCCCGAGGACGACGCCTCCCCCCGCGATGCTCCAAAGCCGAAACCGCCCAAGCGGTTTGCGTTCTTGATCGCCATCATCGCGATGATCGTCTGGTACGCCATCGTACCGTGGGCGCACCTCTTCACCACCTTGGGCTATCTCGGCGCGTTCTTTGGGTATCTGTTGGCCTGGTCATTTCCGAGCGGAATGATCATTGATCGTTACGGCTACGTCTTCGAAAGGAGGCGGAATCCCGCCGCCTACCGATGGCATCAGATTGAGCTTGTGCTGAGTCTGCTTGCAATCGGCATCGTCATGTTCGTTTCAGCTGGCGGGCTCGGCTGACACTCCACCTACCTGTCATCCTCGGGGCCGCGCAGCGGAACCCGGGGACCCATGCCTGAGGCCGTCGGCGTTTCGCGCAACCCCACAACCTCCGGCCACAAATCCCGCCATTCGGGATTGGTCTTCTCGATCAGCGCGACCTTCCACGCGCGCAGCCACTTCTTCAGCCGCTTCTCACGCCGGATCGCCGATTCAATGTCGTCGAACGTCTCGAAATAGACGAGCCGCTTCACGCCATAGGTTTTCGTGAAGCCGGGCATCGCCCCATCGCGATGCTCGGTCGCCCGGTTCGCAAGGTCGCCGGTCACGCCGATATAGAGCGTGCCGCGCGTCTGGCTGGCGAGAATGTAGACGAAATAGCTCTTCACTGAGCCGTCTCAGGCATGGGTCCCCGGGTTCCGCTGCGCGGCCCCGAGGATGACAGCTTGTTGAGCGATGTCATCCTCGGACGGCCGAAGGCCGATCCGGGGACCCATGCCTGAGGCCCTTCAAGCAACCATCCAATTTTCGCGTGTTCACCCATTTGTGCGCTAGATTGTGCGTGCTCTTCGCGGCGCACGAGAGGCTCTCGCCGTCATGACTTCGTGGTTCCTGATAGTCGGCTTTATCGCCGTTACGGCCGGCTATCTCCTCGCTTCAACTCTGGCCGGCGGCGAGTTCCGATTGTTTCGGCGCAGGATTACGCGCCGGGAGCAGCCCGGTGTGTTCTGGCTTGTTTTTGGCCAATACGCGATGATTTTGGCGCTGTCGCTTTTCATGGTCGGCATGGCCGCCCCGTACTTTGGGATGTGACGGTCCGAGGCGGATATCGTTCCAAACCATTCTCACCCCCATTTGCCCCCAACCCCCGCTTTGCGGCATAACCCGCCCCCTTAAACCGCAAGGATGCCGCGCCCGTGACCCGCAAGGTCCACATCAAGACCTATGGCTGCCAGATGAACGTGTACGACAGCCAGCGCATGGCTGACGTCCTCGCGCCCCTTGGCTATGCCGTGTCGGATGAGGCCGAGGGCAGCGATCTTGTCATCCTCAACACCTGCCATATCCGCGAGAAAGCCGCGGAAAAGGTGTATTCCGAGCTTGGCCGCCTGAAGCGCATGAAGGCGGAAAAGGACGGCATGATGATCGCCGTCGCCGGCTGCGTGGCGCAGGCCGAAGGGGCCGAGATCACCCGCCGCGCGCCGGAGGTCGACATCGTCGTCGGCCCCCAGGCCTATCACCGCCTGCCGCAGATGATCGCCGAAATCCATCGCGGCGCGGGCAAGGCGCTCGACACCGAATTTCCGGTCGAGGACAAGTTCGACAAGCTCCCCGCCGCCTCCGGCCAGCAGGGCCCGGCGCGCTTCCTCACCGTGCAGGAAGGCTGCGACAAGTTCTGCACGTTCTGCGTGGTGCCCTATACGCGCGGCGCGGAATATTCCCGCCGGCCCGAGGCGATCCTCGCCGAGGCCCGCCGCATGGTGGCCGAAGGCGCGCGCGAAATCTCGCTGCTGGGCCAGAACGTCAACGCCTATCACGGCGAACACGGCTCGGGTCACGACTGGACGCTGGGCCGCCTTATCCGCGCGCTCGCGGAAATCGATGGCCTCGCGCGCATCCGCTACACCACCAGCCACCCGCGCGACATGGATGACGACCTCATCGCCGCGCATGGCGAGGTGCCGCAGCTGATGCCGTTCCTGCACCTTCCCGTGCAGTCAGGCTCGAACAAGATTCTCGACGCGATGAACCGCAAGCACGATGCGGCGTTCTATACCCGTGTCGTTGAAAAGCTCCGCGCCGCGCGTCCCGATCTTGCCCTGTCGTCCGACTTCATCGTCGGCTTCCCCGGCGAGCGCGACGAAGATTTCGAAGCGACCATGAAGCTCATCCGCGACATCGGCTTCATCCAGGCGTTCAGCTTCAAATATTCGCGCCGCCCCGGTACGCCCGGCGCCGCCATGCCGCAGCAGATCGCGGAAAGCGTGAAGGACGCACGCCTCGCCGAATTGCAGGCCGAGCTGATCCGCCAGCAGACCGCGTTCAACGAAAGCCTCGCGGGCACGATCCAGCCGGTGCTGTTCGACAAGCCCGGGCGTCACCCCGGCCAGATCGGCGGCCGCTCGCCATTCCTCCAGGCCGTGCATTGCGACGGGCCGGAACACCTCATCGGCCGCATCGCCGATGTGCGCATCGTCAAAGGCAGCCAGAACTCACTCACCGGCGAACTGGTCGGCGCGAAGGCCGAGGCCGCATGACGCGCAAGCAGAAGCCGAAACCCAAAGCCGCCGCGCCCGACGCCGTCACCGCGAAGATGGCGCAGCGCAGCGTCGTGCTTGATGACAACCGCAAGATCGGCGCGCTGCTTGGGCCCCTCGACAAGTTCGCCGTGCGCCTCGAACAGAAGCTCGACGTCACCGTCGCGCGGCGCGGCAACCAGCTCACCATCTCCGGCCTCACCGAAGATGCCGATGCCGCCGTCGCGGCGCTGCGCGCGCTCGAAGCGCGGCTCGATCTCACGGGCGAGATCGCGCTCGCCGATGTCGACGCCGCCATCAAGGGCGCGCTTGCCGGCGATGCCGGCGCACCGCCCGGCGTCATCCGCACGCCCCGCCGCACCATCGCGGCGCGCACGCGGGCGCAATCGGATTACGTCGACAGCCTGCTGCGCGATGAAATGATCTTCGGCGTGGGACCTGCCGGCACGGGCAAGACCTATCTCGCCGTCGCCGCCGCCGCCTCGATGCTGGCGACCGGCCAGGTGGAACGCATCATCCTCTCACGTCCCGCCGTGGAAGCCGGCGAACGCCTCGGCTTCCTGCCCGGCGACATGAAGGAGAAGGTCGATCCGTACTTACGCCCCCTCTACGACGCGCTGAACGATTGCCTGACGCCGAAGGAAGTGGCGCGGCGCATGGAGAACGGCGAGATCGAAATCGCGCCGCTCGCCTTCATGCGCGGCCGCACGCTGGCGCACTCCTTCATCATCCTCGATGAAGCGCAGAACGCGACACCCATGCAGATGCGCATGTTCCTCACCCGCTTCGGTGAAGGCTCGCGCATGGCGATCACCGGCGACGCCTCGCAGTCCGATTTGCCGCGCGGCACGATTTCAGGTCTCGTCGAAGCGCTCTCGATCCTCGACGGCGTCGAAGGCGTCACCATCCAACGCTTCCTGGCGTCGGACGTGGTACGCCACCCCCTCGTCGGCCGCATCGTCGGCGCCTACGAACGCCACGACGCGAAGGCGCCACGCGACTAATCGCGCCTAGCCAACCCTCTCCGCGCGTGAGCGGGGAGAGGGCAGACTTGCGCAGCAAGTCGGGAGAGGTGGCGGGGCACCGGCGCGTCCAATGATCCACCACCTTAATGCCCCTCCCGGTTCGCGCCGCCGCGCGAACCTGCCCTCCCCATCGCAAGCGCGATGGAGAGGGCTGGACACCTCGCCCTGCGGAAGGGGGCCTTGCAGAAGGCACCTCCCCATGACACCTCCCAACTCGATGCCCAAGCCCCGCGCGATGAAGCCCGCGATCCAGATTCTGGTGCCTCAATGGCGCAAAGCCGTGCCCGGCCTCGCCGCGCGCGCGCGTCTCGTCGCCACCGCCACGCATGAGGCGGCCCTCGCCGACGGGGCCACGCCCCTCACCGGCGAAACCACCATCGCCTTTGCCGACGATGCTGCCATCCGGCCGCTCAACGCCCAGTTCCGGGGCAAGGACACGCCGACCAATGTCCTCTCCTTTCCGGGGCTGGATGGCGGCGGCGATGTCATCCTCGCCTTCGAAACCATGGCAAAAGAGGCGGAAAATCAGGGAAAAACCCTTCCCGATCACACCGCCCATCTCATCGCCCATGGGATTTTGCATCTGATGGGCTATGATCATGAATTGGGGCGGGGTGAGGCGCGGCGCATGGAGCGCCTCGAGCAGTCCGTCCTTTCCGGGCTCGGCATCGCCGATCCCTATGACTGAGACGAGGATAGATATTCAGCCCATGAGCGACGCCGCCCGCGAGACGACGCCGCCCGTCAAACTTGCCGACGAGGAACCTCCGAGTCGATCTACCCCCGCGCGTGCCCAACGCGCGCAGGGGCTGTTCTCACGCCTCGGCTGGCTGCTGGGCGGGAGCAAGAAAGAGAATGACGTCAAGGAATCCATCGAGGACATCCTCGAGGAAGGCGAAGAGGAAGGCTCAGACGAGCTCAGCCCGAAAGAACGGGCGATGCTGCGCAACCTCCTCAAATTCGGCAGCCTGAAAGTTTCCGATCTGATGATCCCGCGCGCCGACATCGTCGCGGTGGAAGCCTCCGCCTCGTTCGACGAGGCGATGGCGATCTTCGCCGACGCACAGCATTCGCGCCTGCCGGTCTATCGCGAGACGCTGGATGAACCGCTCGGAATGATCCACCTGAAGGACATGATCGGCGCGATGCGCGATGCGTCCACGCGCGCCGCCTTCGATCTTCGCGCCGTGATGCGCGAGGTTCAGTTCGTCACGCCCTCCATGCCGGCGCTGGATTTGCTGCTGCGCATGCAGATGACGC
>VFQQ010003707.1_pt1 | contig 14483 bp, 10 predicted proteins | sample 3512341 | NCBI WGS metagenome assembly VFQQ01 (sample SAMN10412373, study PRJNA504923) | tailings metagenome | isolation source: Relicate 2 Philex TSF1 revegetated site | place: Philippines: Tuba, Benguet | collected 2017-08-29 | reverse complement strand
TTGCGGAAGATCTCGACCTGGTTGAGCGCGTTCTGGCCGGTGGTGGCGTCGACCGTCTGGAGCACGGTGTGCGGCGCTTCGGGGTCGAGCTTGCCGAGCACGCGCACGATCTTTTCCAGCTCGGCCATCAGCTCGGCCTTGTTCTGAAGCCTGCCGGCGGTGTCGATGATCAGCACGTCGGAGCCCGCCTCCTTGGCCTGCGCGAAAGCGTCATAGGCGAGGCCGGCGGCGTCGGCGCCGAGCTTCGAGGCGATGACCGGCGATTTCGTGCGCTCGCCCCAGATTTTAAGCTGTTCGATCGCGGCGGCGCGGAAGGTGTCGCCGGCCGCCAGCATCACCGACAGGCCGCCCTCGGTCAGCTTTGCGGCGAGCTTGCCAATGGTGGTGGTTTTTCCCGTGCCGTTGACGCCGACGACCAGAATGACATGCGGCTTGTGCGACAGATCGAGCTCCAGCGGCATTGCGACAGGCGTCAGCACCTTCTCGACCTCGACGGCCATGATAGCGCGCACTTCGGTGTCCGAAACATCCTTGCCGTAGCGGCTGGAAGCCAAAGCGTCGGTGACGCGCAGCGCCGTTTCCATGCCGAGATCGGCGCGGATCAGCACGTCCTCCAGTTCCTCAAGCGTCTCCTCGTCCAGCTTGCGCTTGGTGAAGACGCCGGCAATGCTGCCGGAAAGCTCCTTCGACGAGCGCGACAGGCCCTGCCGGAGGCGCTGGAACCATGACAGCTTCCGTTCGGGTGCGGATGGCGCGACGGGCTCGGGCTTCTGCTCGACCTTTGTGGTGACGGTGACCTTGCCGGGGGCGGGTGGTGGCGTCGGCAGCGGGGTTGGCTCGGGCGCTATTTCATCGAGCAGAGGATCGGTCTCGATCGGCTCCGGCTGGCGCAGCGGTGGCAAGATTTCGGCTGCGGGTGCGGCGAGTTCTTCCGCGTCGAGCGCAATTGGCGCGACCTCCTCTCCCCCCTCGAGGGGGAGATGGTCCGAAGGACCAGAGGGGGTCGGTTCGACCGGGCGGGGCGGTTCTGAAACGGCTGGTGTTTCCGATTTCAACTCGACGGGTTCTTCCGTCGCGTCCGACGATCGAACGACCCCACCCCAATCGGCTTCGCCGATCGACTCGCCGGGGCGAGCCACGGGTCTCGCCCGTCCTTCGGACCCCCTCAAGGGGGAGGGGGACGCCGGCGCGTTTTCGACTGACGCAGGAATCTCTATGGGCGCAGGCTCGGGAGCCGGCTCTGCCGGCTGCAGCGGTACTTCCTGAGGAGTAGGCTCTGGCGCTGGCTCGTCGGGTTGTGCGGGAACTTCTTCTGGAATCGCTGGCTGCGGTTCGGGCTCCGCGGGAGCCGGTTCCGGCGCGACCTCTTCTCCCCCCTTGAGGGGGAGATGGTCCGAAGGACCAGAGGGGGTCGGTTCGACCGGGCTCGACGGTTCGGAGACGAGAGATTCCTCTGTCGCGTCCGACGATCCGGGGACCCCACCCCGATCGGCTTCGCCGACCGACCCTCCCCTCAAGGGGGAGGGGGACGGCAGCGTTTCGTCAGCCTCTTCCCGCCGCAGAAAATCGGGAAGCGCGGGGCGCTCGGCCAGGATTTCTTCGTCGATCGGTGCTTCTGGCGCGGCAGCCGAAATTTGCTCGACAGGCGTAGGTGGGGCTTCCGCCTCAGGCGCGGGAAGCGCTGGCTGCTCTACCGGCTCGGGCTTGGCCTCTTCGGCCTGCTTGCGGCCGAAGGAAAAGACTTTCTTGATGAAGTCGAATGCCATGCTTTGCTTCTCAGGCCGCGCGGCGGGCGGCGGCAGCGGCGGTCAGCCGTGCGCCGTCATGGCCGGTGATGGTGGCGGCGAGGATTTCGCCGGGCTGGCCGCCGTCGATGGCCGTCAGCGTGAAACCTTCGGTGCGGCCAAGGCCGTTGCGCTCGACAAGTAGCGACTGGTTCGTGCCGACGAGCCTGTCCAGATGCCGCCTGTATGCAGCCTCGCCGGCGGCGCGCAGGCGCGCGGCGCGCTCCTTGACGGCGCGGCCGGAAACCTGCGGCATGCGGGCTGCGGGCGTGCCTTCGCGCGGCGAATAGGGAAAGACGTGGAGATGGGTCAGGCCGCATTCCTCGACGATCTTTTCCGAGTTCGCGAACATCGCCTCGGTTTCCGTCGGGAAACCGGCGATGATGTCGGCGCCAAACACGATGTCGGGGCGAAGCGCGCGCACATCCGCGCAGAAGCGGATCGAATCGTCGCGCAGATGGCGACGCTTCATGCGCTTCAGGATCATGTCGTCGCCCGATTGTAGCGACAGATGCAGATGCGGCATCAGCCGTTTTTCGGTGGCGATGGCGTCGAGAAGGTCGTCGTCGGCCTCGATGGAATCGATGGACGACAGGCGCAGCCGCTGCACGTCGGGAACCTGCGCGAGGATCGTCTTGACCAGTTTTCCGAGCTTCGGGCTGCCGGGCAGGTCGGCACCAAAACTGGTCATGTCGACGCCGGTCAATACGATCTCGGCATAGCCGTTGCCGGTCAGGCGCTTGATCTGCTCGACCACAGCGCCCATCGGTACGGAGCGGGAATTGCCGCGGCCGTAGGGGATGATGCAGAAGGTGCAGCGGTGGTCGCAGCCATTCTGCACCTGCACGAAGGCGCGCGCCCGGCCCTCGATGGCGTCGACCATGTGGGACGCCGTTTCGCGCACGCTCATAATGTCGTTGACGCGGGCCTTTTCGGTGTCGTTGACGCCGAAGTCGGGCAAAGCGCGATAGTTATGCGCCTTCAGCTTCTCTTCATTGCCGAGAACGAGATCCACCTCGCCCATGGCTGTGAAGGCGGCAGGGTCGGTCTGGGCGGCGCAGCCGGTGACGATGATGCGGGCGTCGGGGTTTTCGCGCCGCGCCTTGCGGATCGACTGCTTAGCCTGGCGCACGGCCTCGGCGGTGACGGCGCAGGTGTTGAAGATGACCGCGCCGTTCTTGAGCTCGCCCAAACCGGCGGCCTCGGCCTCGCGGCGCATCACCTCGGATTCATAGGTGTTCAGCCGGCAGCCGAAAGTGACGATGTCGAGCTTGCTCATCCCGACACCTCGGCGGAATCACCCCCACCCCTAGCCCCTCCCCACAAGGGGGAGGGGGATTCGATCGCATGAGCCCGGCTCCCATCGCAGCAGCGGGAGCGCGAGATGTTGCAACAAGATTCCCCTCCCCCTTGTGGGGAGGGGTTAGGGGTGGAGGTCAACCTGCCGAAAGCCGCCGCCATCAGGCCGCGCCCTCGATTTCGCGCTGCCATGCGCCGGTGGCGGGGTTGAAGCTGCCGGAAAATTCCCATTCGGCCGGGCCGGTCATGACGACGTGGTCGTCGCTGCGCCACTCGACGGTCAACTGGCCGCCGCTCGGTACGGTGACCTCGACCTTGCGGCCGGTGCGGTTGGTGCGGGCGGCGCAAACGACTGCCGCGCAGGTCGCCGAACCGCAGGCCAGCGTCAGGCCGGCGCCGCGCTCCCAGGTGCGCAGATTCATGGTTTCGCGCGAGGTAACCTGCGCAATGGAGATGTTGGCGCGCTCGGGAAAGATCGGGTGATTTTCGAGCAGCGGGCCGAAGCGCTCCAGCTCATAGGACCAGACTTCCCTGTCGACCCAGAAGATCGCATGCGGATTGCCCATCGAGGCGACCGAGGGCGAATGCAGCACCGGAGCGTCGATCGGGCCGATCTGCAATTCGATCATGCGGGTGTCGCGGAATTCCTCAGCGAGCGGGATATCCTGCCAGCCGAAACGCGGCACGCCCATATCGACGGAGATCAGGCCGTCGGCATGTTCCTCGGCATTGAGAATGCCGGCGACGGTCTCGAAGGTGAAGACCTTCTGCCCGGTTTCGGCGGCGAGCGCCTGGACGACGCAGCGCATGCCGTTGCCGCAGGCCTGCGCCATGGTGCCGTCTGAATTGATGATCTCGACATAGTTGATGGTGCCCGGTGTGCGCGGATCATGAATGGCCATGATCTGGTCGAACTTCGTTGCCGGATCGGCATTCAGCGCGACGGCGGCTGCCGGGGTCACGCGATCGGCACGGCTGCGCATATCGGCAACGATGATCTCGTTGCCGAGCCCGTTCATCTTGGCGAAAGGCGCGGTCATGCTCATTTCGGCCTATATGGCGGAAACGACGGCGAATTACCAGTGGCGAAGGGCGCGCCGCAACGGCATCGCCCCTCGTCGTGATCGGCCTTGGCCGATGCTAGCTGTTGCGGGTCATCTCGAACAGGAACCAGACGCGGCGCTCGGCTTCGTCGATGAAGTTTTCGAGCAGGCTGGCGGTGGCGACGTCGTTTTCCTCGTCGCAGACGTCATGCGCGCTGCGCATGGAGGCGATAAGCGCCTCATTGTCCTGGCGCAACTCGGCCAGCATGTCCTCGGGTGTCACGAAGTCGGCGTCGTTGTCGGGAATGCGCTGGAGCCGGGCGATATGGCCGATCGAGCGCAGCGTGGTGCCGCCGATCTTGCGGGCGCGCTCGGCGATCACGTCGGTCATGGCGAAGATCTGGTCGCTGTGCTCGTCCAGCAGCAGATGGTAGTCGCGGAAATGCGGGCCACTCATATGCCAGTGGAAATTCTTGGTCTTCAGATAAAGTGCGAAAACGTCGGCCAGAAGGGCGTTCAACGCCCCGGTAATGTCGCGTCGCGCATTGTCGCCGAGGCCGGTCGGCGTGGTGAGCGGGGCCTTGCGGTTCTTCCTGGCCTTGTCCGTATCCGGCATGATGAGCTCCTGTGGGGTTGTGCGGTGCCTTCCAGAAATGCGGGGCGGCTCAGTCTGTTCCCTCGCGGGAAGTCTTTCAAGCTGTGGCCGGTACTTGCGCGATCTGTGGCACATCCCACACTTCGCCGGCGAGCATTGCGCGGAATTTTTCGCGGGCAATGCCGTGGGCATTCAATGCTTCGTGCAGCTTGGCGCGGGGCTCGTCGATGGGTTCGTTGGTGAGCTGAAAAGTGCCCCAATGGCAGCCGGCGGCGAAGGCGGCGTTGCAAAGCTGCATGCCTTGCACCGCCTCCTCGGGGTTCTGGTGCTGAGGCTTCATGAACCAGCGCGGCTCATAGGCGCCGATGGGCAGGATGGCGAGGCGGAAGCTGCCATGTTTCTCGGCCATCAGCCGGTAGTTGATGCCGTCGTGAAAGCCGGTGTCGCCGGCGAAGTAGATCTTTCCAGCAGGCGTAGCGACGACGAAGCCTGCCCACAGCGCCATGCGGCGGTCCTTGGCACCGCGCGCCGACCAGTGATGGGCCGGTTCGATATGGATGGAGACGCCTTCGTAGTCGAAACTGTCGCCCCAATCGCCGGTGACGACGCGCATTTCGGGTGCGCCGTTGCGGATGATGGTGTCGTTGCCGAGCGGCGTGATGACCAGCGGGTCGTGTGCTGCCTGCAGGAGCTTCAGCGTGGCGAGGTCGAGATGGTCGTAATGGTTGTGGCTGACAAGAACGATATGGATCGGCGGCAAATCCTCGAAGGCTATGCCCGGCGGGCTCACCCGCTTCGGCCCGGCGAAGGTGAGCGGCGAGACGCGATCGGACCAGACCGGATCGGTCAGTATGTTGAGCCCGGCGGCCTGTATGAGCAGCGAGGCATGACCGACCATGGTGACGCGCAGATCGTTGCCGGAAACTTTTCGCGCCGGCTTTGCCTTGCCAAAAGGCGTCGGCCAGGCCGCAGGCCATTTGGCGCGGCCACCGCCGAGCTGCCACTTCAGCAGCGCCGAAAAGCTGCCGGGCGGCGTGCCTTCGGGATTGAAGAAGATGCGGCCGTCGAAATGGTCGCTTTCGGGGCCTTGGTAATATGGATTTGGTGTTTTCGGTTTCCTGGGCATCTGATGCTCAAGATAGAGGTGTGTGAGGCTGGTGCAAGCATTTGATGCCTGCAAGATCAAGTCGAGGCATCCCGGTTTGCTAGTATCGAGCCGACAATCAAGGGAGAGCGCCGTGAAGAAGCGAACCACGCAACCCTGGATGGCGGCGGACGATTTCGGCCGCTCGCTGCCGCGCGGCATCGGCGTCAATCTTCTCGTCCGCGAGATCGCGCCGATGGAGGATTTCTGCCGGGACGTGCTCGGCGCGCAGATCATCTATGCCGACGAGGATTTCGCCGCGGTCGAGCTTCTTGGTTCGGTGTTCATGCTGCATGCCGACCATTCCTATCTCGGCAATCCGATGAGCGGGGTCATCGCCGGCGTGGAAACGCGGGGCGCGGGGCTGGAGATCAGGCTCTACGGAGCCGATCCCGACCACATCGAAGCGCTGGCGCGCCAGCACGATCACGTCGTTCTGGCCGGTTCGGTCGACAAGCCGCACGGCATTCGCGAATGCCACATCGTCGGGCCGGATGGCTATGTGTTCGTGCCCAGTCTGGCGATTGGCGGTTAGGGTATGTCGATATTCACGCCATGACGGCCTGCAAATGGCGATTTTCTGCGCTTCCGGTGCTCATGGACCTGAATGTCCACTCCGCTCCGGTTCTCGAAACTCGCCATTTTCGGCTGGTCCTGACCTGAATCTCAGCACACCCTAGTCTGCCCTGACTTCTGCGATATTTTTGCAACATCGCGCCGTGCAAACCGTATTTTAACCATATGCGGTTGAAATCTGCCCATTATCGCCCTGTTTGTAGGGATGGTGAATTTGAGCGGGTGGCGGACCCGGGCTCCGACGGAGGTTTTAGATGATTTTTTCGAAAACGGGCCTGTTGGCCGTGTCGCTGATGGCATTGGCCGTGAGCGGGTGCCAGAGCGATCGCATGTCTTCGATGGACACGCAGCCCGCGCCGCTTCCGGCCGCACCCGCTGGCCGCGTCACGACCGGCACGCTGCCGCCTCCGGCGGCCCCCGGCACGACCGATCCGTCGCAGTTTCCAAGTGCACCGGGCGCGGGCACGCAGGTGGCCGGCCTGCCGCCGGCACCACAGCCCGACGCCAATGCGCCCGACCTTTCGGCCGGCAGCGTTGCCGGCGTCTGGAATGCCTCCGTTTCGGGCCAGAGCTGCCGCGTCGCGACCCCGCAGACCAAGTTCGGCCAGGGTTTCCGTGCCGGCCCGCTGCGTTGCCCTGCTCCGATCGACGGCGTAAAGTCGTGGAATGTCGCCGGCAAGCAACTCACTCTCTATGACGAGAATGGCGGCACGCTGGCACGGCTCTATTCCTCTGGCCCGTCGAAATTCGATGGCCAGACCGAGAGCGGCGTGCCGATTTCGCTCAGCAGATAAGACGCAAACGGCGTCTTTATTTCGGCGCGCGATCCTGTAAGAAGCTTGCTGCTTTCGGGGATCGTGCCCGAAGTCGGACCACGGATCTCCAGAGACATGATCGATGCATCTGCGTGACGGTATCCAGACGCGAGCTACCGTCCGGCAGCGTTACGACCATCTCGCCGAGACGGGCGCGCTGGAACGTGACCCGGCGCAGGAAGTCATTGTTGCAGCACTCGACCGGTTGATCGACGAGCTTTGCTCAAAGAGGCTGGCGCAGAAATCCAGCGCGCTCGGCTGGCTGTTCGGCAAGAAGCGCGAGAACCAGACGCCCGTCAAAGGCCTCTACATCCATGGCGATGTCGGCCGCGGCAAGACCATGCTGATGGACATGTTCTTCGAGCTGGTGCCGGTGCGGCGCAAGCGGCGCATCCATTTCAACGACTTCATGGCCGATGTGCAGGATCGCATCCAGAAGCATCGGCTTGCCCGCAAGAACGGCGAGACGAAGGAGGACGATCCGATCCCGCCGGTGGCGGCGGCCCTTGCCGACGAGGCCTGGGTGCTGTGCTTCGACGAGTTTTCCGTCACCGACATCGCTGACGCCATGATCCTGTCGCGGCTGTTTTCCGCACTTTTTGCGCAAGGCGTGGTGCTCGTGGCGACCTCGAACGTGGCGCCTGACAATCTCTACCGCGACGGGCTGAACCGGGCGCTTTTCCTCCCCTTCGTCGGCATATTGAAGCGTCACGCCGACGTGCTCGATCTCGACGCCGACAAGGACTACCGCCTCGAAAAGCTGAACCGCATGCCGGTTTATATGACGCCGCCGGGCGCGGAAACCGACCGGCAGATGGACGAGGCATGGAAGGCGATGACCCATGGCGCTCATGCCGAAGCCGTTTCGCTGACCGTGAAAGGCCGGCAGGTTGCCGTGCCGGTTGCTGCCGGCAATGCGGCGCGCTTCACCTTCGCCGAGCTGTGCGAGAAGCCGCTTGGCGCGCGGGACTATCTGGCAATCACCGGGCGCTTTTCGACGATCTTCGTCGACCATGTGCCGGTGCTGGCCGAGAACCGGCGCAACGAGGCCAAGCGTTTTATTCTCTTCATAGATACGGTCTACGACCATCACGTCCGGCTTGTGGTCAGCGCCGAAGCGCCGCCGCAGGACCTCTATGCCGGCAAGCGCGGCACGGAGGCTTTCGAATTCGACCGCACCGTGTCGCGCCTGATGGAAATGCAGAGCCGCGACTGGCTCGACGATTGGGCGGTGCGCCATGCGCCTGCGCGTCCGCAGGAAGCCGGCAAAACTTTGACGGCGTGACGATCATTTCGCGAAAACTTTGACGTTTACGTAACTCCATTTGTTTCTAACCGATTGAAATCCTTGAGGTCAAAATAATCGGTTGAATTTTCTACCCTATGGGTCTAATTCCAACGGCGAAATTCTGGCTGCATAACCCTGATCCATCTGGCCTAAACGCTCTATCCTCCGGCGCTGTCGCGCCCGGTTACAGACAAAGGGAAGACATCCTCACATGGCACGCAACAAGATAGCCCTCATCGGTTCCGGCATGATTGGCGGCACGCTCGCCCACATGATCGGTCTCAAGGAACTCGGCGACGTCGTCCTCTTCGACATCGCGGAGGGCATTCCGCAGGGCAAGGGCCTCGACATTGCCGAATCCTCGCCGGTCGACGGTTTCGACGCGCGCTATGTCGGCGTCAACGACTATGCCGGCATCGAGGGTGCGGATGTCTGCATCGTGACGGCCGGCGTGCCGCGCAAGCCCGGCATGAGCCGCGACGATCTTCTCGGCATCAACCTCAAGGTGATGGAGCAGGTCGGCGCGGGCATCAAGAAATATGCTCCCAACGCGTTTGTCATTTGCATCACCAACCCGCTCGACGCGATGGTGTGGGCGCTGCAGAAGTTCTCGGGCCTGCCCAAGAGCCATGTCGTCGGCATGGCCGGCGTGCTCGACTCGGCTCGCTTCCGCTACTTCCTCTCCGAGGAATTCAAGGTTTCGGTCGAGGATGTCAGCGCCATGACGCTGGGCGGCCATGGCGACGACATGGTGCCGATGGTGCGCTATTCCACCGTTGCCGGCATTCCGCTGCCGGATCTCGTCAAGATGGGCTGGACCAGCCAGGAAAAGCTCGACGCCATCGTCGAGCGCACCCGCAAGGGTGGCGGCGAGATCGTCGGCCTGCTCAAGACCGGCTCGGCCTATTATGCGCCGGCCGCCTCGGCGGTCGCCATGGCCGAGAGCTACCTCCGCGACAAGAAGCGCGTGCTGCCCTGTGCGGCCTATCTCAGCGGCCAGTACGGCGTGAAGGACATGTATGTCGGCGTGCCGGTGGTGATCGGCGCCGGCGGCGTCGAACGCATCATCGAGATCGACTTCAACAAGACAGAAGAGAAGATGTTCGAGACGTCGGTCGCGGCCGTGAAGGGCCTTTGCGAAGCCTGCGTCGGCATTTCGCCCAATCTCGGCGGCAAGTGAGGATCGGCTCATGAACATTCATGAATATCAGGGCAAGGCGCTGTTGAAGGGTTTTGGCGCGCCGGTGGCCGAAGGTGTGGCAATCTTCAACGCCGGCGAGGCGGAAGCGGCGGCCAAGAAGCTGCCCGGACCGCTCTATGTCGTGAAGAGCCAGATCCATGCCGGCGGCCGCGGCAAGGGCAAGTTCAAGGAGCTTTCGGCGGACGCCAAGGGCGGCGTTCGGCTGGCCAAGTCGATCGACGAGGCTGTTGCCTTCGCCAAGGAAATGCTCGGCAATACGCTGGTGACCAAGCAGACCGGCCCTGCCGGCAAGCAGGTCAACCGCCTCTATATCGAGGACGGCGCCGACATCGACCGCGAGCTTTATCTGTCGATCCTGGTCGACCGCACCGTCGGCCGCGTCGCTTTCGTGGTTTCGACCGAGGGCGGCATGGACATCGAGGCTGTCGCCCATGACACGCCGGAAAAGATCATCACCGTGGCGATCGACCCTGAAAAGGGCGTGACGGCAGACGACCTCAAGGCGCTGAACGGCGCGCTGAAGCTTTCGGGCGAGGCGGCTTCGGACGGCGAAAAGCTGTTCCCGATCCTCTACAAGGCGTTTGTCGAGAAGGACATGAGCCTGCTCGAGGTCAACCCGCTGATCGTCATGACCAACGGCCGCCTGCGCGTTCTCGACGCCAAGGTATCGTTCGACAACAACGCGCTGTTCCGCCATCCCGACGTGCTCGAACTGCGCGATACGACCGAAGAGGACGCCAAGGAAATCGAGGCGTCGAAATACGACCTCGCCTATGTCGCGCTCGACGGCAATATCGGCTGCATGGTCAACGGCGCCGGCCTTGCCATGGCGACCATGGACATCATCAAGCTCTACGGCGCCGAGCCGGCGAACTTCCTCGATGTCGGCGGCGGCGCTTCCAAGGAGAAGGTCACGGCGGCGTTCAAGATCATCACCGCCGACCCGGCGGTCGAAGGCATCCTGATCAACATCTTCGGCGGCATCATGAAATGCGATGTCATTGCCGAAGGCGTGATCGCGGCAGTCAAGGAAGTGGGCCTCAAGGTTCCGCTGGTGGTGCGCCTCGAAGGCACCAACGCCGAACTTGGCAAGAAGATCATCAATGAGAGCGGACTGAACGTCACCTCTGCCGACGATCTCGACGATGCGGCCAAGAAGATCGTCGCGGCGGTGAAGGGAAACTGAGCGCATGTCCATTCTCATCGACAAGAACACCAAAATCCTCGTGCAGGGCCTGACCGGCAAGACCGGCACGTTCCACACCGAGCAGGCGCTGGCCTATCATGGCACCAAGATGGTCGGCGGCATCCATCCCAAGAAGGGTGGCGAGAGCTGGACCGGCGCCAAGGGCGAGACCCTGCCGATCTTCGCATCCGTTGCCGAAGGAAAGGAAAAGACCGGCGCCAATGCGTCCGTCGTCTATGTTCCGCCGGCAGGGGCTGCCGAGGCGATCATCGAGGCGATCGAAGCGGAAATCCCGCTGATCGTCTGCATCACCGAGGGTATTCCGGTTGCCGACATGATCAAGGTCAAGGCGCGCCTCGATCGCTCGACCTCACGGCTGATCGGGCCGAACTGCCCCGGCATCGTCACGCCCGACCAGTGCAAGATCGGCATCATGCCCGGCAACATCTTCCGCAAGGGTTCGGTCGGCGTTGTTTCGCGCTCCGGCACGCTTACATATGAGGCGGTGTTCCAGACGACGAATGCCGGGCTCGGCCAGTCGACCGCCGTCGGCATCGGCGGTGATCCGGTCAAGGGCACGGAATTCATCGACATGCTGGAAATGTTCCTGGCCGACGACGAGACCAAGTCGATCATCATGATCGGCGAGATCGGCGGTTCGGCCGAGGAAGATGCCGCGCAGTTCCTGATCGACGAAGCCAAGCGCGGTCGCAAAAAGCCGATGGCCGGCTTCATCGCCGGGCGCACGGCTCCGGCCGGCCGCACCATGGGCCATGCCGGCGCTGTGATCTCCGGCGGCAAGGGCGGCGCGGAAGACAAGATCGCGGCGATGGAAGCGGCAGGCATTCGCGTGTCGCCGTCGCCGGCACGTCTCGGCACGACGCTGGTTGAGGCGATAAAGGGTTAAGGGAATAAGGGAGTAGGGAATAGTGAGTAGTGAAGAGTAGCGAACGGCAGAGACGTCCTTCTTCACTACTCTCTACTGACTACTCATTACTCCCCTCAGCAAGGAGACGGAGCCAAAACTCCGGATTGAAAAAATGGCACGACAAGATCAGGCCAACGACCAGTTTTCCCTCACCTCGTTCCTGTATGGCGGCAACGCCGACTATATCGACGCGCTTTATGCCGCCTATGAGGACGATCCGTCCTCGGTCGATCCGGAGTGGCAGGATTTCTTCGCCTCGCTGAAGGACGACGCCGGCGACATCAAGAAGAACGCCAAGGGCGCTTCCTGGTCGACGCCGAGCTGGCCGCTTCAGTCGAACGGGGAACTCGTCTCGGCGCTGGACGGCAATTGGGGCCTTGTCGAAAAGCAGATCGAGAAGAAGGTGAAGGACAAGGCCGTCGCCAATGGCGTGGCGCTTTCCGACATCGACGTTCTCCAGGCGACGCGCGATTCCGTGCGCGCGATCATGATGATCCGCGCCTATCGCATGCGCGGCCATCTCCATGCCAATCTCGATCCGCTCGGCATCGCCAATCCGATAGAGGACTACAACGAGCTTTCGCCGACCTCCTACGGCTTCACCGAAGCCGATTACGACCGCAGGATCTTCATCGACCATGTGCTCGGGCTCGAATACGCGACCATCCGCGAGATGCTCGACATCCTGACGCGCACCTATTGCTCGACGCTCGGCGTCGAGTTCATGCACATCTCCAACCCTGAGGAGAAGGCGTGGATTCAGGCCCGCATCGAGGGGCCGGACAAGGGCATTGCGTTTACCGCCGAAGGCAAGAAGGCGATCATGCAGAAGCTGATCGAGGCTGAAGGCTTCGAGCAGTTCATCGACGTCAAGTATAAGGGCACCAAGCGCTTCGGCCTCGACGGCGGCGAATCGCTGATCCCGGCCCTTGAGCAGATCATGAAGCGCGGCGGCTCGCTCGGCATGAAGGACATCGTGCTCGGCATGGCCCATCGCGGCCGCCTCAACGTGCTTTCACAGGTGATGGCGAAGCCGCACCGCGCCATCTTCCACGAGTTCAAGGGCGGCTCCTACGCGCCCGACGACGTCGAAGGCTCGGGCGACGTGAAGTACCATCTCGGCGCTTCGTCGGATCGCGAGTTCGACGGCAACAAGGTGCATCTGTCGCTGACGGCGAACCCGTCGCATCTGGAAATCGTCGACCCTGTCGTGATGGGCAAGGCCCGCGCCAAGCAGGACCTGCTCTACGGTCGCACGACGCGCGACGAGATCGTGCCGCTGGAAGAGCGTGCCAAGGTGCTGCCGCTGCTGCTCCACGGCGATGCGGCGTTTGCCGGCCAGGGCGTGATCGCCGAAATCCTCGGCCTGTCGGGCCTGCGCGGCCACCGCGTCGCCGGCACGCTGCATTTCATCATCAACAACCAGATCGGCTTTACGACCAACCCGCGCTTCTCGCGTTCGTCGCCCTATCCGTCGGATGTGGCCAAGATGATCGAGGCGCCGATCTTCCACGTCAACGGCGACGACCCGGAAGCTGTGGTCTATGCCGCCAAGGTGGCGATCGAATTCCGCATGAAGTTCCACAAGCCGGTGGTGGTGGACATGTTCTGCTATCGCCGCTTCGGCCACAATGAAGGCGACGAGCCGGCATTCACCCAGCCGATCATGTATCGCAAGATACGCACGCAAAAGACGACGACGCAGATCTATGGCGACAAGCTGATTGCCGAGGGCCATCTCAGCCAGGAAGAGTTCGACAAGATGAAGGCCGACTGGCGCGCCCATCTCGAGTCCGAGTGGGAAGTCGGCCAGCACTACAAGCCCAACAAGGCCGACTGGCTGGACGGCGCATGGTCGGGCCTGCGCACCGCCGACAATGAGGACGAGCAGCGGCGCGGCAAGACGGCGATGCCGGTCAAGACGCTGAAGGAAATCGGCAAGAAGCTGACCGAGGTGCCGCAGGGCTTCGAGGCGCACAAGACCATCCAGCGCTTCCTCGAGACGCGGCGCAAGATGATCGATTCAGGCGAAGGCATCGACTGGTCGACGGCAGAAGCGCTGGCCTTCGGCTCGATCCTGCTCGACGGCAATCCGATCCGGCTCTCCGGCCAGGATTCGGAGCGCGGCACGTTTTCGCAGCGCCATTCGGTCCTCTACGACCAGAAGGACGAAAACCGCTACATCCCGCTCAACAACCTCTCGGCCGCCCAGGCGAATTTCGAAGTCATCAACTCGATGCTTTCGGAAGAAGCCGTGCTTGGCTTCGAATATGGCTATTCGCTGGCCGATCCCAAGGCGCTGACGCTCTGGGAAGCGCAGTTCGGCGATTTCGCCAATGGTGCGCAGGTGGTGTTCGACCAGTTCATCTCTTCGGGCGAACGCAAGTGGCTCAGAATGTCAGGCCTCGTCTGCCTGCTGCCGCATGGCTATGAAGGACAGGGACCGGAGCACTCGTCGGCAAGGCTGGAGCGCTTCCTGCAACTCTGCGCCGAAGACAACATGCAGGTCGCCTACTGCACGACGCCGGCCAACTATTTCCACATCCTGCGCCGCCAGCTCAAGCGTGATTTCCGCAAGCCGCTGATCCTGATGACGCCGAAGTCGCTGCTGCGCCACAAGCGGG
>VFQQ010003706.1_pt1 | contig 14484 bp, 7 predicted proteins | sample 3512341 | NCBI WGS metagenome assembly VFQQ01 (sample SAMN10412373, study PRJNA504923) | tailings metagenome | isolation source: Relicate 2 Philex TSF1 revegetated site | place: Philippines: Tuba, Benguet | collected 2017-08-29 | reverse complement strand
CGAACAGGTGGCCATCCTGATCACCGACGACGGCCTCGCCGACGCCGACGCCCACGACGTCGAGCGCGCCGGCGCCCGACTGATCGTCGCGCCGGGCGAAAGCCGTCCGGCGCGACGATAAGCGGCTCTACGCCGCCGTCGAGGCAAGGCGGAACACGCCCGAGCCGACCGCGACCACGACACGGTCGCCCTCGCGGCGCAGGATCCTGACGTCTCCTGCCTCACCGACGATCTTGCCGCCCTCGCGGACGACGGCGCCGGGCAGATGCACCTCGGCCTCGGCGTTGGGCGGGATGGTCAGATCGAGCGTGAAGCCGGCGTCCGTCCGCTTCCAGTCGGTGACGATCCGGCCCATGACGCTGTCATAGGCCCCGCCGCCATGCGGCAGGCGGGCGTCGACGACCGGCCGCACGCGGATGCGGCGGAAGCCGGCCTCCAGCGGCTCGATCGCGGCCAGGCGGCGGTACATGAACCCGGCCACGGCCCCGAAGGCGTAGTGGTTGTAGCTGTTCATGGACACGTCGCCGGTATCGCCGTTCCAGCGCTCCCACATGCTGGTCGCGCCCTTGTCGACCATGTAGCCCCAGGACGGGAACGCCCGCTGCTGCAGCAGGGCGACGGCGACGTCCTCGTGGCTGTGCTCGCACAGGGCGTCGAGGATGTAGGGCGTGCCGAGGAAGCCGGTGTTCAGGCGATTGCCGCGCTTGACCACGTCGTCGGCCAGCTTCTTCGCCGAGGCCGCCTTCAGCTCTTCCGGCACGAGGCCGAACCGCAGGGCCAGGATGTGGCTGGTCTGGCTGTCGCTGCCGACCGTCCCGTCCGGCTTCACATAGGCCTTCACGAAAGCCGCCCCGATATCCGCGCGGAGCTTGCGGTAGCGTTCGGCGGCCTCCCGGCGGCCCGAGGCCTGCGCCATCTCCGCCATGTAGGCGGCGTCCAGCGCCCAGAAGGCGGTGCCGATCAGCTCCTTGGGCGTCAGCTCGTTGCTGCGGTCGACCGCCTCGGGATTGAGCCAGTCGCCATAGTCGATGCCCCGCTTGTTGCGCCACAGGAAGTCGGGATTGGCGTCGGCGATATGCTTCAGCCACCGCTCCATGGCGTCCCAGTTCTCGTCGATCACGCCGGTGTCGCCGTACTGGCGGTACAGGGTCCACGGCAGGATCACGCCGCCGTCGGCCCAGCCCGGAGAGCCGTCCCAGCTGGCCGGGAACGGCGTCACGTCCGGGAACGAGCCGTCCTTGGTCTGGGCCGTGCGGGCGTCGCCCATGAACCGCCGGGTGAAGGCGCCGACGTCCATGTTGTAGCTGGCGGCGTTCCAGAACACCTGGGCGTCGCCCAGCCAGCCCAGCCGCTCGTCGCGCTGCGGGCAGTCCGTCGGCAGGCCGACGAGGTTGGACCGCTGGCTCCACACCGCGTTGCGCCAGACCTGCTCGATCAGCGGATCGGAGGTGCGCAGGGTCCCGGTCAGGGCCGCGTCGCTGTGGATCACCACCGCTTCGACGGCGTCGGCCGGCGGCTGGCCCGGATAGCCGGTCAGCTCGAGATAGCGGAAGCCGTGATAGGTGAAGCGCGGCTCCCAGACCTCGGTCCCCTGCCCCTTCAGGACATAGACGTCGGTCGCCCTGGCCCCGCGCAGGTTGGCGACGTCGACGCCGCCGTCCGCCTTGATCACCTCGGCGAAGCGCAGCTGGACGCGGGTCCCCGCGGCGCCCTTCACCTTCAGGCGCACCCAGCCGGAGAAGTTCTGGCCGAAGTCGTAGACATGGACGCCGGGCGCGACGGTCTTCACCGCCTTGGCCTTGAGACGCTGGGTCTCGCGGATCGGCGGGGCGACCTGGCCGGCCAGGGCGATCTCGGGCGTCTCGACCGCGACGGCCTTGGCCCAGCCCTCGGCCGCGAAGCCAGGGCCGGACCAGCCGCCCGACTCGCGGCGGGCGTCGTAGACTTCGCCGTTGTAGATCTCGCTGCTCAGGATCGGCGACGGACCGCTCAGCCAGCCGCCGTCGCTGACGAGGGTCTCGACCGTCCCGTCGGCGTAGGTCAGCTCCAGTTGAGCCTTCAGGCGGTTCGGCGGGGGGCCGAAGCTCCAGCGGCCGTTGTTCCAGCTGAAGGCGCTGCCGTACCAGCCGTCCGCGAGGAAGGCGCCCAGGGCGTTCTCCCCCTTCTTCAGCAGGCCGGCCACGTCATGGACCTGGTAGAGCGCGCGCTTGCGGAAGTCGGTCGACTCGGGCGCCAGCAAGCCGGTCCCGACCTTCTTGCCGTTGATCTGCGCCTCGTAACCGCCCAGGGCGGTGGCGTAGAGCCGCGCCCGCACGACCGGCCGCGAAACCGTGAAGCTCTTGCGCAGCAGCGCCGCCGGGCGCGCCGGCCAGGGCGGGCTCAGCCCCCAGGGCTGGGCCGAACCGACGGGCAGCCAGCCGGCGTCGGTCGTCCAGTCCGCGCCCTCGGCGGGCCGGGTCTGCCATTTGGTGCTGGACGTCACCCGCACGACGCTGCCGTCGGCCATGGTCGCGCGCAGCAGGGCCGAGAACACCGCCGGGGTCTTCGGCAGCGCGGTAGGATCGGTGGCGACCTCCAGCCCGATGACGTTGGCGCCCGCCTGGAGCCGGTCGCCCGGATCCAGCTCGCGCATCGTGCCCCACATCGGCTGCCAGCCGGGTTGCGGAACCTCGTCGCCGTTGAGCCAGACCGTGGTCAGGCGATCCTTGCCGGTGACCAGCAGCTCGGCCTTCACCGGCTTGCCCGGCAGGTCGAACTTCAGCCGGAACCGGCGCGGCTTGGGGTCGGCCATGGTGTTGCCGAACACCCAGATCATCCCCGCCTTGCGGTCGGCCTCGGCCTCCGGATCCGGCGCGGCGATCCAGTCGCCCTTCCAGTCGGCCTTCTCGAGCAGCCCCATCTCGAACGACGAGGCCGGGCCGACGATCGGACCGGCGCGGCCCTCGATCCAGACGCTCACGCGCCAGGCGACGCGCTGCCGCGAGGCCAGCGCCGGGCCGCCCCAGGCGATGTCGAAGCTCTTGTGCCCCTCGACCTTCCCGCTGTCCCACAGCCAGGGGCCGGCCCCGAGCTGCGCCTCGGACGCGGCCGCCTGGACCTGGTAGGCGACTTGGCGCAGCCCCCTCGCCTTGCCGTCCAGACGCCAGGAGAACCGCGGCTTGGGATTCTCCAGTCCCAAAGGCCGGTCGATGTAGTCCGTTCGCAGATCGACGACCTTGGCCGAAGCGCCCGCGGCCAGGGCGGTGCCGCCCGTCACGACCGGAACCGTCGCGCCGACGCCGGCGGCCATGAGAAGCGAACGCCTGGAAACACGCGCCTTACCCATCACTTCGCCGCCGGAACCTTGCACGAGAAGCTCGCCGCCTCGTCGGTCGACCCCTTGCCGTCCCAGGTCGCGACCTTCGGCCAGGCGCAGAGCGGACGGGTGCGAACCACGTTGGCGCCCGGCATGTCGAGCAGCGCGGCGTAGTCGTTGTCGTATTTGGTGGCGACGACCTGCTCGGGCGCCTGCCCCTTCTCGACCCAGTCGACCACGGACTGCAGCATGTCGAAGCTGTTCGGGCCCGGTCCGCCGAGGCAGTGCGACACGCCCGGCGCCATGAACAGGCGGCTGAAGCCGTCGGCCTTGGCCGGCGTCATCTTCGAGCGGACGGCGTCGTAGTACTCGATCGTGGCGTAGGGGCTGATCGCCGCGTCGGCCCAGCCGTGGAACAGGATCAGCTTGCCGCCGCTCTTGGCGAAGGCCGACATGTCCGGATTGTCGGACGCCAGCGTCGGGCCGACCGTCTTGGTCGTGTCGGCCAGCGCCTTGCCCAGGTCGAAGTTGGCCGGGAAGTCCCAGGCCGCGTCGGAATAGACCATGTTGCGGTAGAACGACCGCGCGAAGGACGGATGCTGGGCCTTCTCGCCGCTGACCCACAGGGTCCAGGCGTTCGGCACGGCCTCGCCGCCCGCCGGATAGCCCGGGAACAGCGGCTTGCCGGAGGCGTCGCGCGGTCCCTGGTAGAGCGCCTTCAGCGCGGCGACCTGCGGGGCGGTCAGGCAGTCGTCCTTGTCGCCGTCCTTGCACTGGATGGTCGCCGGGTCGAAGCGGCAGCGGCGCGGATCCTCGATCACCCCGTCGGCGACGCCGTCGAGCTTGTCGCAGGCGGCCAGGGCTGCGGCCTGGATCGCCGGCAGCTTGGCGTCCGGGATGCGGCTGGCGGCGTCCGCGTGCGCGGACTTCCAGCTCCAGGCCATGGAGGTCATCAGGCGCGGCCAGGCGTTGGCCGGCGCGCCGGCGACGATGCCGTCGAAGTCGTCCGGATAGCGCTGGGCCTCCATCAGCGCCTCGCGGCCGCCGTCCGAACAGCCGTGGAAGTAGGAGTAGTTGGGCCCCTTGCCGTAGTAGGCGGCGGTCACAGCCTTAGCGAACACGGCGGTGACGTGGTTGGCGCGATGGCCGAAGTCGGCGATCAGCTCAGGCTGGTTCAGGGCCCAGGAGGCGTCCTCGCCGGTGCTGCCGTCACCGCTGTGGCCCAGGTCGGTGCCCGCGGTGACATACCCCTTGTGCAGAGACGGCCGCATGGCCAGACGCGGCTGGCCGAGGCTGCCGCCATAGCCGCCGTTGCCGGTGGCCATGAACCGGCCGTTCCACTCGCCGGCGTCGGGCAGCCAGACCTCGACCTTCACGTTCGACTTCGGCGTCGGCTTCAGCGTCGCCTCGACGCGGCAGAAAGCCTTCATCGTCGGCAGCGGCGGGATGCCGAAGACGCCGATCTCGACGCCGTCGCCCACGGCGTAGGGCTTGGCCGAGGTGATGGTCGCGTCCTTGAAGGTCGCCTTGGCCAGATCTTCGCAGGAAGCGGCCTGGGCCGCGCCGGCGGCCAGCAGGGCGCCGGCTCCGGCGGTCATGGCGAGGGCCAAACGGGTGCGGGTCATGAGCGGTACTCCGTCGGTCGTCAGCTGTTCGAAACGGGGGTCGAGCCCGCGCGCGCGGCGATCTCCTCGACCATGCGGCCGTGAGTCTTGCGGTCGAGCGGATAGAAGAAGATCAGCGCCAGCGAAATCAATCCGCCGACGAAGGGCCACCAGAACATCATCGCCTTGATGCCGGCGAGCGTCTCGGGGGTCTGGGCCTGGTTGGCGACGTAGCCGACATGGGTCAGCAGCAGGCCCAGGAAGCCCGCGCCCAGGCCCAGGGCCGCCTTCTGGCCCAGGACGGTCAGGCCGAAGACCAGGGACTCGGTCCGCACGCCGCTCTTCCACTCGCCGTACTCGACGGTGTCGGGCAGCATGGCCCAGAAGCAGACGACATAGGACGCGCCGCCGAAGGCCTGCAGCGCCAGGGAGCCGAACAGCATCGGCAGACCATGGCCGTCGGCCAGATGCCACAGGACCAGGCCCGCCAGGCCCGGGATCGAGCCGACCAGCCAGGTGTTGCGCTTGCCGATGAAGCGGATGACCACGGTCCAGACCGGCACGAACAGAACGGCGACCAGAGCGCTGAGAGCCAGGGCGGCGCTGCCGAGCTCGGGCTTACCGACCACGTACTTGAAATAGTAGAGCAGGTTCTTGCCGAACATCGTGCTGGCGAACGAGCTGACCAGCACCGCGCCGAGCACCAGCAGCAGGGCCCGGTTGGCCAGCAGGCTGCGCAGCACCTGGCCGACCGGACGCGGCGCGGGCGGGGTTTCGTCGGCGACGTCCAGTCCCTTCGCGGCCCAGGCCACGCCCAGGATGATCAGCGTCGCCAGGATTCCGTAGACCGCGCCGATGATGGCCCAGCCGCGACGCGGGTCCTCGGGCGTGCCCAGAGCCTGCACCACCGGCAGGGTCAGGGCGGCCACGCCCACGGCGCCGAGGGCTGCGAACACCATACGGATGCCGGCCAGGTCGCCCCGCTGGGCGCTGTCGCGGGTGATGCGGGCGAACAGGGAGGCGTAGGGAATCGAGACGACGGCGTAGAGGGTGCGGAACAGGATGTGGGTCCCGGCCGCGAAGGCCACCGCCCCGACGGTCGGATAGGCCGGCCCGACGAAGGTGGCCACGAAGGTCACGGCCAGCAGCGGCGCGCCGAACAGGAAGTACGGCCGATACCGACCCCAGCGGGTGCGGGTCCGGTCGGCGATCACCCCGATCACCGGATCGAGGGCCGCGTCCCAGATCAGGGCCGCCATGTAGATCAGCCCCGCCGTCGCCGCGGGCACGCCCAGGCCGTCCGTATAGAAGAACAGCAGGTAGAGGCCGGCTGTCTGCCAATACAGGTTGAAGCCGAAGTCCCCGGCCCCGATCGCGATCTTGCGGGCGGCCGTCAGCCGCGCCCCCTGTGACATCCCGTTTTCCCCGTCTCGGCCGGTGCGGTCTGGACCAAACCTGTCCGCCGTCTTATTCACCAGTTGCATAACGAGTCGCACAATGACGCCGAGGGACGAAATGTCAAAGCTTCTGATCGATGTCCGTGGAGAGAATTTCGTCGACCCGCTCGGCAGGCAAGTGATCCTTCGCGGAGTCAACCTGGGCGGGGACTGCAAGGTCCCCTATCCCGACGGCGGCACCGAGAATCCGACCGATTTTTCCGATCACCGCACCGTCAGCTTCGTCGGCCGCCCCTTCCCGCTCGAGGACGCCGACCTGCACCTGTCGCGACTCACCGGCTGGGGCTTCAACGTGCTGCGCCTGCTGGTCACCTGGGAGGCCGTCGAGCACGCCGGCCCCGGCCAGTACGACGAGGCCTATCTCGACTATGTCACGGAGGTCGCGCGCAAGGCCGGCGAGCACGGCCTGGTGCTGTTCATCGATTTCCACCAGGACGTCTGGAGCCGGATGAGCGGCGGCGACGGCGCGCCGGGCTGGATCTTCGAGGCGGTCGGCCTGGACATGACCAGGTTCCACGCCGCCGACGCCGTCCATGTCATGCAGCACAAGTACGACTACGGACGCGAGGAGAGGCGTCAGGAAGACCGCTATCCGATGATGAGCTGGGCGTCGAACTACCGCCTTCCGGTCAACGGCATCATGTGGACGGCCTTCTTCGCCGGATCGCTGCTGACGCCCGACTGGAAGGTCGGCGGCAAGAACGTCCAGGACTTCCTCCAGGACCATTATATCGGCGCCGTGACCGCCCTGGCCGAGCGGGTGAAGCATCTGCCGAACGTCGTCGGCTTCGACAGCCTGAACGAGCCGGGCCTGGGCTGGGTCGGCGAGAAGCTGTCGCAGCACCATACCGCCCCCACCGTCGACAACCCCACCCCGCTGCGGCCCGGCCCGAGCTGGACGCCGCTGGAGGCGCTGAAGGCGGCCCGCGGCCTGCCGACCACCGTGCCGGTGCTGGGCTGGGGCGAGGACCGCAACTCGCTGATCGTGAAGAGCGAGACCCTGGCCAACGCCGACGGGGTCGGCATCTGGCTGGACGACGGCCCCGACCCGTTCGAGCGCGCGGGCGCCTGGCGGCTGGAGAACGGCGAGGCGCTCGTGATCGACGAGGACTTCTTCAAGGTCCACGCCGGCAAGCGCCTCGACCACGAGGACGACCTGATGCAGCCCTTCTACGCTAAGGTCGCGGCGGCGATCCGGGCGGTGCGGAGCGACTGGATCCTGTTCGCCGAGCTCAGCCCCTACGTCTTTGGCACCGGCCGCGGCTTCCCCGAGCCGATGCCCGAGCGGACCGTCAACGCCAGCCACTGGTACGACATCAACATCCTGCGCTTCAAACGCTTCGACGCGGGCGCCGACCTCACCGCCCTGAAGTCGAAGTACATGCAGCAGCTCGGCTACCTGCGCATGCTGGGCGGGCGGATCAACGGCGGCTCGCCGACCCTGATCGGCGAGTTCGGCATCCCCTACGATCTCAACGAAGGTCAGGCCTACGAGCAGTGGGCGGTCGGCGAGCGCCACGAAGGCGTCTGGAACGCCCACGCCACGGCGCTGGGCCTGATGTACGACGTCCTGGACGCCCTGCAGCTGAACTCCACCCAGTGGAACTACACCGCCAGCAACCGCAACGACCTGCGCGTCGGCGACAGCTGGAACCAGGAGGATCTGTCGATCTATTCGATCGACCAGCGGACCAGCAACGATCCGATGTCGGGCGGCCGCGCGGTGGCGGGCTTCAGCCGTCCCTACGCCCAGCGCACCCAGGGCCGGATCGAGCAGATGCGGTTCGACGCCGGCAAGCGGCGGTTCACGCTGCAGTACGACGCCGACCCGAGCATCGACGGCCCGACCGAGATTTTCGTGCCGGTAACGCAGATGACGACGACGCTGAGCGTCACGTTGTCCGACCCGGCGGCTCGCTGGGAGCACGCCCCGAACGAACAGCTGGTCCGCGTCTGGGCCGGCGCGGCGGGCTCCACGACGGTGACGCTGAGCGCGGGGTAGGCGCTCCGCCCCCAACGTCCGTCATCCTCGCGTTCGTCGCGAGGATGACGGGAGCAGATGTCAGGCCGTCTTCTGCTCCTCAAGCCCCAGTTCGGCGATCATCGCCGAACGGATCTCGAACTTCTGGATCTTGCCGGTCACCGTCATGGGAAAGCCGTCCACGAACCGCACGTAGCGCGGCACCTTGTAGTGGGCGATCTGACCCCGGCAGAAGTCGACGATCTCGGCCTGGGTCGCCGTCTCGCCGGCGCGCAGCTTGACCCAGGCGCAGAGCTCCTCGCCGAACCTCGGATCGGGCACGCCCACGACCTGGACGTCCTCGACCTTGGGATGCCGGAACAGGAACTCCTCGATCTCGCGCGGATAGACGTTCTCGCCGCCGCGGATGACCATGTCCTTGATGCGTCCGACGATGTTGCCGTAGCCCTCGTCGTCGATCACGGCGAGGTCGCCCGTGTGCATCCAGCCCTCGGCGTCGACGGCCTCGGCGGTCTTCTCGGGGTCGCCCCAGTAGCCCAGCATCACCGAATAGCCGCGCGTGCACAGTTCGCCCGGCTCGCCGCGCGGGACGGGATTTCCGAAGGCGTCGACGACCTTCACCTCCAGGTGCGGCTGGACGCGGCCGACGGTCGAGACGCGCCGCTCCAAGGGGTCGTCGACCGAGGTCTGGAAGCTGACCGGACTGGTCTCGGTCATGCCGTAGGCGATGCCGACCTCGCGCATGTTCATGCGGTCGATCACCTTGCGCATCACCTCGATCGGACAGGGCGAGCCGGCCATGATCCCCGTCCGCAAGGACGACAGGTCGAAGCGCTCGAACTCCGGATGCTCCAGTTCGGCGATGAACATCGTCGGCACCCCGTGCAGGCCCGTGCAGCGCTCCGCCTCGACCGTCGTCAGCACGGCCAGCGGGTCGAAGCCCTCCGACGGATAGACCATGGTCGCGCCGTGCACCGTGCAGGCCAGGTTGCCCATGACCATGCCGAAGCAGTGGTACAGCGGCACGGGTATGCACAGCCGGTCGCCGGCCCTCAGCCCCATCGCCGCTCCCACGAACTGGGCGTTGTTGAGGATGTTGCGGTGGGACAGGGTCGCGCCCTTGGGCAGGCCGGTCGTGCCGCTGGTGAACTGGATGTTGATCGGATCGTTGCGGTCCAGCCGCGCGCCGATCGCCGCCAGGCGGGCCAGGTCCTCGCCGGAGGCCAGCGCCGGTACGTCCGCGAACGTCAGCCAGCCCGGGCGCGAGGCCGCGCCCATCTTGACGACCGCCGCCAGCGTGGGAATGCGTTCCGCCGTGAGCCCCCCCGGCTGGGCGCCGGCGATCTCCGGCGCCAGGGCCTCGACCATGCCGACGTAGTCGCTGGTCTTGAAGGCTTCGGCGCAGATCAGCGCCCTGACCCCGACCTTGTTCAACGTGTATTCCAGCTCGGACAGCCGGTAGGCGGGATTGATGTTGACCTGGATCAGCCCCGCCCGCGCGGTGGCGAACTGTGCCAGCGCCCATTCGGCGCTGTTGGGGCCCCAGACCCCTACGCGGTCGCCGGGCTCCAGCCCCAGCGCCAGCAGACCCGCCGCGAAAGCATCGGCCCGGGTCAGCAGGTCCGACCATGTCCAGCGCACGCCCTGATGCGCCGAGACCAGCGCCTCGGCGTCCGGCCAGCGCCGGGCCGCCAGGGCCAGGGCTTCGCCGATGGTGTGCTCGAGCAGAGGCGGCGCCTCGGCGCCCCGCACGAGGCTGACGGCCTGGGTCACGACGGTCTCCTTCCCGGTCTTCGCCCAAAAGAATGGGCGCGACGGCGGTCGCCGTCACGCCCAAGTCATGCGCAGGACGCTAGGATCAGTAACGGACGTTCAGAGCCACGCCGTAGCGACGGAAGGCGTCGCCGGTCAGGATCTGGCTGTACTCGCCGGGCGCGCCGAACACGGTCCCGAACAGCGCGCTGGGGAACCGCTCGTCGGTCAGGTTCTTGCCCCACACCGAGAAGCGCCAGCGACCGTCGGCGGTCTCCACGCCGACCGCGCCGCTGAGGATGCCGTAGGCGTCGATCTTGGTGCCGGGGTCACCCGCCGCCGAGGCGTTGACGTCGCTGCGCCAGCTGTAGTCGGCCTGGACGAAGCCTTCGAAGTTCTCGGTGATCGGGCGCTGATACCTGCCCGACAGCGCGATCTTCCATTCCGCCGTGCCGGCCAGCGGCTTACCCGAGGGGTTGTAGCCGGTGACGGCCGGGACCAGCGGCGGCAGCGCCGGATTGATCGGGTTCGGCACGGCCTTGACCAGCTCTTCGCAGCCCGTCGCCGGCGTCTGGCCGGGATAGCAGCTGATATAGCCGAAGGTCCCGTACTTGGCGTCCAGCCAGGTCGCAGCGGCGGTCACGACCAGGCCTTCGATCGGGGCCGCGGTCAGGTCGACCTCGAAGCCGCGGGTCTTCAGATCGCCGCCGTTGATGGTGCGGAAGGCCGGCGGCGCCGGGGCGAGCGAGTAGTCGAGCGTCTGGGCCTGGTAGTCCTCGAACTTGGTGTCGAAGAGAGCCAGGTTCAGGATCGCCTTGCCGCCCGGCAGAACCGTCTTCAAGCCGATCTCGTAGCTGGTCGGATACTCCGGACCGACGCGCTGGCTCTGGGCCGCGCTGGTCACGCCGGTCTGGTTGAAGCCGGGCCCCTTATAGCCGCGCGAGATCGTCGCATAGGCCATGGTGACGGGCGTGAGGTCGTACTGGACGCCCAGACGCCACGAGAAGTTGCTCTCTTCGACGGCGTCGGACAGTTTGACGTTCGGACCGATCAGGAACGGGGGATTGGCGCCGAACTGGTCGAAGTCCAGCGAGATGTTGTCCCGCGTGAACCGCCCGCCGACGATGAAGCGCAGCTGCTCGGTCGCGTTGAACGTGCCCTGGCCGAACAGGGCGCGGCTCTCGGTGACGACGTGGTTCCGGATGGTCTGGTTCACGACCGGCGGCAGCGGCAGGCCGAAGGTGCCGGTCTGGACCGTGGTCTGATCGGTCGTCATCTTGAAGTAGTAGACGCCCGCGACGTACTCGAACCGTTCGCCGGTCGGCGAGGCGATCCGCAGCTCCTGGCTGACCTGGCGGATGTCCTGGTTGCTCAGGTTGGTGTTCAGGATGTTGACCGGCAGGCTGTCGGAGTCGCCGCTGGAGAAGTCGAAGTCGCGACGGCCGGCGGTGATCGAGGTCAGGGTGTAGCCGCCGCCGATGTCCCAGTTGATCTGGGCGGAGAAGCCGTAGTTCTCGCGATCCTTGAACTGCGGGCCGTCGATGCAGGTGTTGGTGTTGTCCGGCGAGGCCTTCACCCCGCACAGGGCGAGCGCGTTCCCGCCCGGGCTGCCCGGCAGAGTCTTGTACGGCGACCAGGTCATCGACTGATCCTGCTTGGCGTAGTCGGCCGTGATCAGCACGTCGATGGCGTCGGTCGGCCGCCACAGCAGCTTGGCGCGGGCGCCCCACTCGTCGTTGCCGTTGAAGCTACGGCCGTCGAACTTGTTGCTCAGCACGCCGTCGAGCTTGTTGACGAAGCCGCCCACGCGCAGCGCGACGTCCTCGCCGAGCGGCACGTTCACGGTGGCGTCGGACTTGTTGTAGCCGCCCTCGCCGAGGTTGAAGTTGCCGGCGAAGCCGAAGTCGCCGAGCACCGGGTTCTTGGTCACGATGCTGACCACGCCCGAGGAGGCGTTCTTGCCGAACAGCATGCCCTGCGGGCCGCGCAGGATTTCCACCCGCTCGAGATCATAGAAGCTGCCCAGCGCCATCTCCGGACGGCCCAGGACCACGCCGTCGATCACCGTCGACACGGTCGGCTCGATCGAGGTCGAGAAGGTCGCCGTGCCGACGCCGCGGATCGAGACCCCGAACGAGGTCGCCTCGAAGCTCGGGACGATCAGCTTCAGCTGGTCGACGTTGGCGATGTTCTGGCGCTCGAGCTGCTCGCCGGAGGCGACGCTGACGGCGATCGGCACGTCCTGCAGGCGCTCTTCGCGCTTCTGGGCGGTGACGACGACCTCGGTGACCGAGGTCTCGTCGCCGGCGTCCTGCGCCAGGACCGGTTGGGCCGCGAATGCGAGCGCCAGGCCCGCGCCCGCGAACAGGGCGTTCTTGAAGCTTTGCATAGTCCCCTCCCCTTCTTGTGGGACGGCCTTACGGCCTTGTCTGAAGCTTGCCGATCGCGTCGAGCGGACCGGCGTCGGGCTTGGCCGCAGCCGGCCCGTCGTTGGTGAAAGACAGAAGCGTATCGGCGGCGCGGCCATAGGCCGGCCAGGCCACGCGGCCCGAGCCGTTCGGATCTCCGCCCTTGGCGAAGGTCGTCCAGTAGTCGCCGACCAGGGCGGCGGCGGCCTCGTCGGCGGGCGTCGTCTTGACGTCGAGCGCCGACAGGTTGCCGAACACGAAGGCCAGCTCCGAAGCGTGCGGCGCGCCCTTCAGCGACTTGCGCTTGGCCTCCGGCACGTAGCCGAAGCTGTAGAGCCAGGTCGGGGCGCCGGCCTGGGCCTGGAAGCCCGCCAGGCGCCGCGCCGGCTCGACGAAGTTGAAGTCGCTGAGGAAGCGGTCGTTCATGGCCGACTTGGAGCCGTAGGCGGCCTCCACCCCGGCCGTATCGCCGTCGATCTGCTTCAGCGCCTTGGACACCAGCCCGCCGCGGAACAGGGCCGGGATGACGCCCATCTCGTCGCTGTTGGCGCCGACCAGGTACGGGACCTTCGCCTGCTTGCCGGCCGCGAAGCCGTCGACGGCGTTGCTGGTCACCAGCCGGCCGTCGATGAAGGGCCCGGAGTAGGTCGCGTCCTCCATGCTAAGCAGGTCGAGATTGCCGAGCAGCGTCTTGGCCGGCAGCGCCCGGAGCGCGGCTGCGTCATTGCCCGCCACCCCGGCCTTGACAGCGAAGGCCTTGCCGACGGTTTCGGCGGACGGTTTCGTCGGGCGATCCTGATTCAACTGGGCCAGGGCGTCGCGGCCACCGCCGGATTGGGCGATCGCCCGGGCGAACAGGCCCCGCGACGGGGCCATCAGCATATGCTGGTTGACCGAGCCGCCGCCCGCGCTCTCACCGAAGATGGTGACCTGGGCCGGATCGCCGCCGAAGGCTGCGATGTTGCGCTTGACCCATTCCAGGGCCGCGATCTGGTCCATGTAGCCGTAGTTGCCGAGCGGCGCGTCGCCGGCCTCGGCGGTCAGGGCCGGATGGGCGAAGAAGCCGAACCGGCCCAGACGGTAGTTGAAGGTCACGACGATCACGCCGCGCTTGGCCAGTTTGGCGCCGTCGAAGAGCGACTGGCTGCCCGAGCCCATCACGTAGCCGCCGCCGTGGATCCAGACCATGACCGGCGCCTTGGCCGCCCGCTCCGGCGCCCAGACGTTGACGGTCAGGCAGTCCTCGTTCTGCGGCTCCTTCGACTGGGTGGGATCCCAGCCCGGCTTGTTCTGGATGCAGTCGAAACCGAAACGGTCGGCCTCGCGCACGCCCTGCCAGGCGGCGGCCTTGGCCGGCGCGCGCCAGCGCAGGTCGCCGACCGGCGGGGCCGCGTAGGGAATGCCCTTGAAGACCTTGACGCCGTCGGCCTGCCGGCCGCGCAGCGCGCCGGTCTCGATACGCGCCTCGACCGCCTGCCCGGCCGCGGGCTCCTGGCTGACGGCAGGCTGGGCGCAGGCGGCGGCCAGGACGGCGACGCCAGCCAGCAGCGACAGGATGCGCCGCGACGACTGCGATCGACTAGAAACGCTCACCCGATACCTCCCGACGACCCGTGGCCGCATCTTCGCCGTTGTGCCCCGGCGCGTTGGCGACATATTATACAACTGCATAACGAAGTCGAGCGGGTTCTGACGAGCTTTGATCGATTTTGATTGAAGCCCGACGCACGGTACTTAGGTCCGGCGCCGGAGGACCCCATGAAGGAAAGCGCCGCCTTGAACGCTCGCGTACGCCAGAAAGAGGCCACCCGCGCCGCCATCCTCCAGGCCGCGCTGGAGGAGTTCTCGGAACGGGGCTTCGATGGCGCATCGACGCGGGACATAGCCGCCAAGGCGGGCGTCCACCACGCCCTGATCAAGTATCACTTCAACAGCAAGGACGAGCTCTGGCGGGCGGCCGTCACCTTCCTGTTCGAGCGTCAGGCCA
>VFQQ010003705.1_pt1 | contig 14486 bp, 9 predicted proteins | sample 3512341 | NCBI WGS metagenome assembly VFQQ01 (sample SAMN10412373, study PRJNA504923) | tailings metagenome | isolation source: Relicate 2 Philex TSF1 revegetated site | place: Philippines: Tuba, Benguet | collected 2017-08-29 | reverse complement strand
CACCTGAGTCCCTGCTATTATAAGGCTGCCGAGGCTAAGTCCGACAGGCTGCTAGGGAGTGTCTCACCCGCCAAAACCCTGCGTCTCGACGGGATCGCGTAGGAGCGGCTTTACGCCGCGATGGCTGGCGGACGGTGTTCATCGCGGCGTGAAGCCGCTCCTGCTCTCAAGCCTGCGCTCTCGTGAAATATGGGCTAGAGCTCCGGCTTTCCCGCCCCCGCGCCCCGGGCACACCACGGCAACGGGGCGACGCCCGCCGTCATGAGGACGGCGGCGCCGAAGAGCAGTGGCATTAACGGCAGCGACAGCATCCATCCGAGTGCCGGCCCCACCAGCAGGGCCTCCGTGGCCGCGGCGCCGAGCACGAGCAGGACGGCGCCCGTGCGCAGCATGCGTCCGTCGCGCAGCCAGCCCACGCGGAGGGCGCAGCCGAGCAAGGCCGGCGTGACCACGCCGAGAAACACGAGGTGCAGGAACGCGATGACGACGAAGCGGTGGTTGGCCATCCCCACCATCGCCGGCAGGGCGGAGACCGCCTGCAGCAGGTGTTTCGTCAACAAGGCCGCCAGCGCCAGCGCCATGAGCGGACGCGCCGCCCCGGCGAAAAGCGTGGCGGCGCCGCGCAGTGCCCTCAGCAACCAGTAGCAGCCGATCAGCTGGGCGATTCCTCCGACCGCCGCCACGCCGTGCACCCAGCCCGGGGGCTGCAGCCACAGTGTCGATTGGGCGAGCGTCAGCACGGCCCCCGCTCCGAGCCACGCAAGCGCGCGCCGCGCCGCGCGCTCGTCGCCCCGGCCGGCGCGCGCGAGCTCCTGCAGCACCACCGCCTGGAGGAAGAAGACGAACCAGCCGTTGTACTGCCCGTGCAGGTAGAAGTAGATCGACAGCGAATAGGCGGGCGAATCCCGCAGGCCGAGCGCCGCCAGCGGCCCGAGTGCGAGCGGACCGAGTCCCGAGACCACGAGAAAGAGCAGGGCCGTGCGCAGGTGGCCGCGCGCCGCCGGCGCGGCCTCGGCGCGGAACCACAGCCGCCATGCAAAGGCCGCCGACGCACCCATGTGCAGCGTGGAGAAGGCGATGCTGATCGCGCCGTAACCCTGGAATGGATACGAGAACAGCATGCCGAGCACCGCAGCCTGCAGCACGAAAAAGAGCCGCCCGAAGGCCCGCGCCTCGCCGTCGGGAACGAAGCGGACGACGGCGAGCGCCAGGAAGGCGTTGAACACCCAGCCGAGGAAGGCGGTGTGCGAATGCGTGTGCAGCAGGTGTCCGTATTCCCAGCCTGCGACAGGGCGCACGGCCAGGAACCGCAGGACGGCGCCGAGCAGCGTCGCCACCACGAGAAACCCGAGCGCGTACCGGAAGGCCCGCGTACCGATGGTCTGCCGGTCAGGGCAGCTCAACCACGATTGGAAGCGAAGGGACACGACGGGAAAACGAAGCGCGGGCCGGCGGCGGACATGGTTTCATCCAAGCCCGTGTCCGGCGGCGGACAACGCGTTTCTCCGGGGAGAATTGACCGATATCAAGGGTTTCGGCGTTGGCGCTTTCCCTGCGGTGGCCGGTGTGGTTCAAACGTCGGGTCAGCCATGACCGCCACCGCTCCCACTTCCGCCGCCGCGCTGAAACCGGCGCCCGCTGCGTCCGCCAGCTGGACGTATGCGGACAAGCCGCTGATCTACTCCTGCTCAGGTTGTTCGAGCGCGGCCCAGCTGGCCAACCATCTTGCCGTGCGCATGGACCGCACCGTGCAGGCGGAGATGTCGTGCATCGTCGGGCTGGGCGGCGACGTCGCCCCGCTCGTGCGCACGGCGAAGTCCGGCCGGCCGATCGTCATGGTGGACGGTTGTCCGTTGCACTGCGGCCTGCACACCCTCGCGCGCCACGGAGTGACGCCGGACGTGCACTGGGACCTCTGGCGCTTCGGCGTGCGCAAGGAGAAGCATGTGGATTTCGAACCCGCGGACGCGGAGCGCCTCGAACCCCTGCTCGCCGCCGAACTAGCCATCCTCGGCTCGCCTTCCCCGGCGCGAACGCCATCCTGTCCGTCATGAGCACACCCGCGATTACCGTGACCCACGACGCCGCCCGGCGCACCTTTGTCACGCCGGATGGCGCCCACCTCGACTACGAGCTGCGCGACGGTCGCGCCGCCTTCGTGCACACCTTCGTGCCGCCGGAACTGCGCGGCCAGGGGCACGCCGGCGCGCTCACGCGCACCGCGCTCGCGCATGCGCGACAGGCCGGCTGGCAGGTCGTTCCGGTTTGTTCGTACGTCCAGGTCTTTCTGCGTCGCAACCCGGAGTTTGCCTCGGCCCGACTGGCCGACGGGCGTCCCGCCGTGCAGGCGGACGCTGGCTGAGCGCCTGACATGGCCGCGTCCCCTGCCAGCTTCCGCCTGACCCCGCCCGCCCGCCGGCGCCGCTGGCTCGTGCTGTTGTTTGCGTGGGCGTTCGCCACGGGGGCGCCCTGGGATCTCGTACAGGTTTTTGCCTGGGGCCGCATGTGGATGGGGCACGCCCAGACCCAGTCGGTCTCGGCGGCGATCGCCGCCACCTTTTCGCCGGAAGGCCTCTGCGGCATGTGCGAAGCCGTGCAGTCGGCCCGCACGGCCGGCGACGACAACGCCGCGCCCTTGCCGCTGTTGTCGGGCGCCATCCCGCTCGTGCTCTCCCCGCCGACCGTCCTGCGCGTGCAGCCGCCCGCGGCCGAAGTCCGGGCGTTGCGGCCGGCGGAGGAGCTTGAGGCCGGCTGCGGCCGCGCCGCCCCGCCGGTGCCGCCGCCGCGCGGCGCCGCGGTCTGACGAACTTCCGGGACGCCTGCGCGCGTCCCCGGCCGGGCCTGTGCGCCCGGCTCCGTCCGGCACCTCCGGCACCTCCGGCCCTTCGCCGGTGCCGTCCCGTCTGCCCGCCCGTTCTCGGGAACCGTCGCCGCGCCGCGCGCCGATCTCATATATCCTAAAAATGAATACAAAGTCTCTCTCCCTGCTCCTTTCCTCATTCTCCCTTCTCCCGTCCGGCGCGGCGATCCGCGCCGAGCCCGTGCGGCTCGAGCCGCTGCTCGTCATTGCCGCGCCCGCCGAACACGCCCTCGAGGTCGCGATCGATCCGCGGGCGCCGGCCCAGCCGATCCCGGCCCAGGACGGTGCCGACGTGCTGCGCGCGATTCCCGGTGTGAACATCATCCGCAAGGGCGGCGTCGACGGCGACCCGGTCCTGCGCGGCATGGCCGGATCCCGGCTCGGCGTGCTGCTCGACGACCAAATGCTGCTCGGCGGCTGCGGTCACCGCATGGATCCGCCCACGGCCTACGTCTTTCCGGCGTCCTTCGATCGCGTCACGCTGCTCAAGGGGCCGCAGACCGTGCGTCATGGCCCGGGCCTCTCGGCCGGCGTCGTGCGTTTCGAACGCGAGCCGCGTTTCTTCGAGGCGCCGGGTTTCGGTTTCGACGGCGGGCTGACCTTCGGCTCGGCCGGACGTCACGATCAGCATGCGGTGCTCGTGGCCGGCGCACCCCGCGGATACGCCGAACTTTTGGCGAACCGGGCCGAGGCGGGAGATTTTCGCGACGGGGACGGGCGGCGCGTGCCGTCCGCCTACCGCCGTTGGAGCGCACAGGTTGCGCTCGGCTGGACGCCCGACCGCGCGACGCGCATCGAGGCAACGGCGGCGGCCAGCGATGGAGAGGCGGCTTACGCGGACCGGTCCATGGACGGGGCGCGCTTCGCGCGTCGCACGCTCGGCCTGCGTTTCTCGCGCGAGCTCGCGGGTGGCGTGATCACGCGGATCGAGGGCAACGTTTACCGGAACGAGGTGGATCACGTGATGGACAACTATTCGCTGCGGACCTTTGTCCCGACTCCGGCGATGCCGGCGCCGTCGGTGTCGAATCCGGACCGGGAGACGCTGGGTGGGCGGGTTCAGGCGACGCTGATGCCAGCCGAGTCGTGGCAGGTGCTCGTCGGCACCGATGTTCAGGCGAACCGGCACACCCAGCGTTCGACGATGAACGAGACCGTGCGACCGTACCGCACGCTGCCACGCAGCGAGGACGCCCGGTTCGCGCAGGCCGGAGTCTTTGTGGAAGCGACGCGGCACCTCGGCGAGCGGGTGCGCGTGCTCGCCGGCGGGCGGCTGGATGCCTGGCGTGCGGAGGATGGTCGGGCGACCGTGGCCACCGGCATGATGGGCTCGACGGCCAATCCGACCGCGGGGCTCCAGCGCCGCGAATTGCTTCCGGGAGGCTTCGTGCGCTTCGAGACCGAACGCGGCGCCACGACCTTCCATGCGGGCGCCGGCTACGTTTCGCGCTTTCCCGACTATTGGGAGCTGTTCTCGAAGGAAAGCGCCGCCACGGTGAGCGCCTTCCGGACGCCGGTCGAGAAGACCGCCCAGTTCGACGCCGGCCTGCTCCACCGCCGCGGACGGTGGTCGGCGTCGGCGGCGCTCTTCGCCAACCGCATCGACGATTTCGTGCTCATCGAGAGCCAGGTGCGCAAAGGCATGCGTACGGCCACGATCGCGCGTCCGGTCGACGCGGCCACCTTCGGCGGAGAGGCCACGCTGGCCGTGGCGCTTGCCGACGGCTGGAGCCTCGACGCCTCCGTCGCCGCCGTGCGTGGCGAGAACCGGACCGACGACCGGCCGCTCGCTCAACAGCCGCCGCTCGAGGGCCGCGTGCACCTCGCCTACGCCGCACGCGCCTGGAATGCGGGCGTGCTCGTGCGCGCCGTCGCCCGCCAGGACCGTTACGCGGTCAACCAGGGCAACATCGTCGGGCAGGACCTCGGGCCGTCCGCAGGCTTCGCGGTGGTGTCGCTGCACGTCGCGCGTTCGCTGGGGCGCGGGCTGCGGGCAAGCGCGGGCGTGGACAACCTCTTCGACACAACCTACGCCGAGCACCTCAGCCGCGGCGGCGCCACCGTGGCCGGCTTCCCTCCGCCCGCGCTGCGCGTCAACGAACCCGGACGGACGGTCTGGTTGAAGCTCGAGTACGCGCGCTGAACGAAGCCGCGAGCCGTTAACCGAGATTGCGCGTGAATCGACGCGCATAGGATCGTCCCGGGATCGCCGGCGTCCCCGCCGGCTTCGGTCCGGATGCCCGCGAGGACGCCGGCGCTCCCAGGCTGCCGGGCCGGACCCTGAACCTGCGGGGCGCTGCGCGTTTTTGCGCAGCTCCGCGTGTAGTCGCGATTACACTACGCAAAGAATTCATGGATCCCCGCCGCCGGCGTCTCTCCGTCAACGACTTGGCGACGCAGCGGTCGGATTTTACCTGATTGGCACGGGACAGCCGGCACGGCTGCTGCTAAGATGAGGAGGTCGCGAGACATTGCTTTCCTGGAGCCCTCCCCAAAAAGGCCGGTGTCGTTCTTTGCAATGCTCGCGCGGGACAAGTTCATGGCCGTGCGGTTTCGGTTGTTTCGGCCGACCTTCGCGTCGGCCCCGTCATCCCAAAACTGATCCTTTCGCGGCGCTCCGGGCCTTCGGTCCGGTTCGTCGCGGAACGCGTCGTTCTCCTGCGGTCCGCGTGGCCGGTGGAGTCGTCGTGTCCTTAACAAACGAAAACCAAACTCTCCGTCTTTGCGCGGAGTTTATGCCATGAAGAAGAAGTCAGTCCTGAATGCAGCCGTCCTCCTCGGCGTGCTCGCCGCCCCCTTCGCCGTTTCGGCGAAGAGTGTCGAGCAGGCCTATGTCGAGTCCTTCCGGGGACGCACGGACATCCCGGTGCCGGTCGCGGTCGTCAAGCCGTCGGTCAGTTCCCGGTACGCCGGTGCGGTCGTGGAGGTGGAGTTCGTCGTCGACGTCACCGGCAAGCCGGTCGATGTCAGCGTGCGCAATCCCGCCCCCGCTCCCCTGGCGGAACCGGTCCTGGCCGCGCTCGCCCAGTGGAAGTTCGCGCCCGCCCGCACCGAAGCGGGCGAGCCCGTCGCCATGAAGGTGCGTGTGCCTGTGAAGATCGTCGACGACCTCGTCGGCGGTGCCGCGCTCGCGATGAAGTGAGGAAGTCCCGTCCAACCTGAGAAAACCACCAAGGCCGCCCTTCGCGAGAGGGGCGGCCTTGTCACGTTTTTGAGTGTGGAAGCTCGATTCCGCTTTCGACGTCGCGCCTGGGCGCGGCGTCCTCCGATGTTCGTATTACGAACCTTTGGCGGAGACGCGGCTCCGTACACCCAGGAGCGGGCAACCTTCGCACCCATCCCATTTGACGGCGCGACCGCACCGTCACACGGTGCGGCGTGCTTTCGGATGCGTTCAGCGGCCTGCAAAAACTTGTCCTGCCGGACCGCTGGCAGGCCGGGGCGATCGTGGCGTTGAAGGCCGGGCGCGATGTCGTCATCGACGCGCCCACCGGGGCGGGCAAGACCTACGTCTTCGAGCGCTGGCTCGAGCAGACCGGCTTTGCGCGCCGGGCGATTTTCACCGTGCCCACGCGGGCGCTGGCCAACGACAAGTACGCGGAGTGGCGGGAGCGGGGCTGGCGGGTGGGCATCGTCACGGGCGACGTGACCCTCGACCCCGCCGCACCGCTCGTCGTGGCCACGCTCGAGGCCGTGCAGGCCCGGCTCTCCGGCGCGTCCGCCGCCGCCGCGCCCGGCGGACGCTTCCAACTGCTCGTCGTCGACGAGTACCAGTGGCTGGCCGACCCGTATCGGGGAAGTCACTACGAAGGCGCCCTGCTCGCGCTCGACCCGGGCATGCAGGTCCTGCTGCTGTCCGGCGCGGTGGGCAACCCGGGCGACGCCGCCGCCTGGCTGCGCCGGCTGGGCCGGACGGTCGAGGTCGTCCAAACCAAGGAGCGACCGGTGCCCCTGGAGGAGATCGAGGCAGACGACCTCATCCACGGCCTGCCGCGGTCCATCGAGGGTTTCTGGTCGCGCCGGCTGGCCGGGGCCCTGCGCGAGGGGCTGGGTCCGGTGCTGGTCTTCGCGCCGCACCGCCAGGACGCCGAGCGGCTGGCGCGCCAGTTCGCGCGCGAAGTGCCGTTGGCGGAGCCGCTCGCGCTCACGCCGGAGCAGGAGGCGCTCTGCGGCCCGACTCTGGCGAGGCTCGTGCGTCAACGCGTCGCCTATCACCACAGCGGGCTCACCTACGCCCAGCGCGCGGGGGTGATCGAGCCGCTCGCGAAGGCGGGGCAGTTGCGCGCCGTCGTGGCGACCCTTGGGCTCAGCGCGGGCATCAACTTTTCCCTTCGCTCGGTGATGATCACGGCGTCGAGCTACCGGCACGACCGGATCGACCGCGAAATCGCCCCGCACGAGCTGCTGCAAATGATCGGACGGGCCGGCCGGCGCGGGCTCGACGAGGTCGGTTACGTGCTGGTGAGCGGGTCCGCCCCGCGGGCACGCCGCGCCGCCCAGCAGCGCCTCAAGCGGGCGGCCCCGCTGCCGTGGACCTTTCTCCTGCGCTCGCTCGAGCCGGGCGACGAGGTGAGGCCGATCCTGCTCGCGAGCGCGAACCGCTTCTTCACGGAGACGCCCGTGGTCATGGGGGCCGAGGTGACGGCCGGCCTGCCGCCGGACGCGCTGCCCTGCGGGCAGCGCACGGACACGGGCCGGGCGCGGCTCGTCCGGCGCGAGAAGAATCCGTTCCGCGCCTGCCTCGACTGCGCGTGGCGCGAGCGCTGCCTGGCCTTGTCCCCGCAGCCCACCTTGCTCTGGCAGTTGCAGCGTGCCGGCGTGCTCGACCGCGAGCTGCGCCTCACGGCGCGCGGCGCACTCGTCAGCCTCTTTCTCGGACCCGAGGGCCTCGCGCTCGCCGCGGCGCTGGAGGACCGGCGGTATCCGCTGGACCAGCTCGTCTTCGACTGCGCCAACCTTTACGCGACCGATCGTTTCTCCGGGACGAATCCGCGCAAGCTCGGCCGTCTCGCCCTCGTGTGCGAGCGCACCTACCGCCGCTTCACGCTGGACGGCTATCTGGTGGAAGGCCTGCCGCCCCAGTACGGATTCGGCGGGGGCGACGTCGTGCGCGCCCTGGTGGAGAAGACCGCGCGGGCCGGCGCCCTCGTGGCCGAGATCGAGCAGGCGGGACGGGGCGACATCGACCGGCTGATGACGGAATGGCGCAGCCTCCTGCGGCAGATCGCCCACGCGCCGGCGCTTGCGTTCGAGAAAAGCCCCCATCGCACCGCGGACGGGTCGCGCCAGGGCGTCGACGCCGCCTACCTCGCGGAGCGCTGGGACAATTTCCGCGCCCTCTGCCGCGTGCACCTTGGCGAGGACCGTCCGCAGGCCTTGCCCGACCTCCCGCCGCTCACCGCGGACCAGCGCCGGCCGGTGCAGCACCGCTTCATTCGCGTCGCGCCGGCCGCTGCGGATCGCCGGCGCTGAAGGATGTATTGAGGGAGCGGCGACACTCTTGTCGCCGGGTTCGAGATCGATGTCGCTGGGTCACAGAGCGCACGGAGCTCCGACACGGCGGCCACAGAGGAGAAATCTTCCGAACCGAACGTTCGACGTAGTGTTGGGCCAGTCGTAATCTGCCGTAAACTCCACGCACCCCATGTGGCCTCCCGCTGCCTTTGTGTCTGGGCTTAGTACTCTGTACTACATGCTTGGTGAAGCTTGTTCCTCCCCCAGGAAATGTGATTGGCCACAAAAAGGCGCAAAAAGCTCAAAAACAAGCGGTCGGGATCTCCGAAGCTCTTGCGCCTTTTGCGCCTCTTTGTGGCCCAATCCCGTTGATCGAGTTTTGGTTGCGGCGGCGCCGCGCTGTGAAACCGGTCCTGGCCTTTTTTATGGTGAAATTTTCGGGCTAGCGTCCAAGCAGGAACTTCAGCGGGACGTCGACGCGGTCGCGCCAGGCGACTTCGCTGTGGTCGGTGCCGGCGAAGACGCGTGTCTGCCAGAGCGGGCCGGGGGCGTGGTCGCTTCGACGACGCGGACCTCCGTCTCCGGACTGAGGGTGGTGCCGGCGCGGTTACGCACGAGGAGGCGGTAGCGCCCGGCGTCGGCGCCGGTGGCGGCGGTCACGAGGTGGGCCGACCCGGTGGCGCCCGGGAGCGGGCGGTCGTTGTGCAGCCATTGGAACTCGAAGGGCGCGGTGCCGTCGACCGTCGCGGCAAGGGTGAACGACGCCCCGGCGGCGACGGTGCGTTCCGCTCCCGCCGTGGAGGTCAGGATGGGTGTCGTCGCTCCCTGGATACCGAAGGCGGGTGCTCCGGGGGCGATCGTGACCCCGCCGACGGAGGTGGAGGCCGTGTGTCCGCGCAGGTCGTTGACGGTGGCCGTGAAGGCGAAGGTTTCGCCCGGTGCGAGGTCGGCGGGCGGCAGCCAGTGCACGCGGTAGGGGGCGTTGTCGTCGACGCCGACGACCTCGATCTGACCCGGCCGCGAGGCCCGCTCGAACACAAAGGTGACCTCGGCGATGCCATCGCCGCCGGTCACGTCGACGGCGAGTTCCTGCCGCGAGGCGAAAAGGAGTCCGTCGACCTCGCGGGAATCGAAGCGGAGGGTCGTGCCGTCCCTGAGGTCCGTCCAGGAGATCGCGGGCGGGGTGGCGTTGGCGGAGAGCGGGGACTCGGCGCGCCAGAGGGCGAAGGAAAGCGGCGGCAGGGTCGCCGTGACCTGGCCGCGGGCGTCGGCGGCGAGGGACGCGGCGCGCCCGTGGGAGGAGAACACGGGCGCGAGGCGCGCACCGGCACGCTGCCCGGTGGGCACGGCAACGGAAATCTCCGACCGACGGTCGCGGTTGAAGACGGCGAGGTATTCGACCTGGTCGTCGCGATCGAGGCGTGAGAAGGCGAAGACGGCCTCGTGTTCCGTGGGCCGGGCGATCATCGCGCCGGTGCGCAGGGCGCGGTGCTCGCGACGCAGGGCGCCGAGGCGGCTGAAGAGGCGGTAGAACGGATGATCCTCGTCGTATTTGTCGTCGGCGCCGGTGCGGTTGGTCGCGAGCAGCGGGGCGTCGCGAAAGGCGGGGGCCTGCGAGGCGAAGAGGCTTTCGCGCGCCTGCATGTCGTTGCCGCCGCGGCCGATCATGCCCTGTTCGTCGCCGTAGTAGAGCACGGGCTGGCCGCGGGAAAAGTAGAGCAGGCCGTGGGCGAACTGGGTGAGCGCGGCGAGCAGGTCGGCGGGGGCGTCGGGATTGTCCTGAAGCAGGAAATACGGGAAGCGTCCGGCGTCGTGGTTGCCGAGGAACGTGAGCGTCGCGTGGATGTTGCTGTCGTGGTCGGTGTAAAGGTCGTCGGTGCGGAAGAAGGCGGCGAGCCCGGCGGCGGGGCGCTGTTGCGAGACGAAGTGGCGGGCGGCGTTGAAGAAGCCGAAGTCGAGGGTCGTGTCCATCGGCATGCCCGTGGAGAACTCGCTGAGCACGGCGGGCGCCTCGGGGGTGTCGTTGTAGACCTCGCCGAACTGGAGGAAGTCGGGCCGGCCGAGGGCGCGCGCGCGGTCGCGGATGGCGGTGTTGAAGGCGTGCCAGAAGGCGGTGTTGACGTGGCGGGCGGTGTCGATGCGAAAGCCGTCGATGCCGGTGTCGAGCCACGAGGAGAAAATCTCGATGAAGCCGTCGACGACGTCGGGGTGTTCGGTGAAGAGGTCGTCGAGGCCGACGAAGTCGCCGTAGACGGAGTTCTCCCCGGAGAAGGAGGTGTTGCCGCGGTTGTGGTAGTAGCGGAGATCGTTGAGCCAGGCGGGATGCTTGATGGACTCCTCGCCGGCCGGTACGAATGGCGTGTAGGCAAAGCTGGTCTCGACCGAGAGGTCGGGAAACGCGTCGCGGTTGACGAGGCCGTTGTAGGCAAGGTCGCGCGGATTGAAGGGCACGCCGTTGGCGTCGCGAAAAGGGAAACTCCGTTTGTCCCGGTAGTCGTAGGTCTCGCTTCGGTACTGGATGACGTCGGCGGTGTGGTTGACGATGATGTCCATGTACACGCGCATCCCGCGCGCGTGCGCCTGCCGGATGAGTTCGCGGAACTCCTCGTTGGTGCCGAGGTGCGGGTCGATGTTGAGGAAGTCGGTGATCCAGTAGCCGTGGTAGCCGGCGGTGCCCTGCTGGACGGGCTTGTTCTTGAGCGGGGGCGTGAACCAGATCGCGGTGACGCCGAGTTTTTCGAGGTAATCGAGGCGGCCGGTGAGGCCGGCGAGGTCGCCGCCGTGGTAGTGGGAGATGCGGGTCGGATCGAACCCGTGGTCGTCGGGGCCGCCGGGATAGCCGCCGCGGTCGTTGGCTGGGTTGCCGTTGGCGAAGCGGTCGGTGAGGACGAAGTAGACCGTCTGTCCGGCGCCCGGATGCGCAGGCCGGGGGACGACGACGGGAGCCGGGACGGCGGAGAGGCAGGAAAAAACCGCGAGCAAGGTCGCGACCAAGGGCAGGGTAGGGAGCTTCATGGCGGAGCGGACAACAACTGTCCGTCTGCACGGACGACGGTCAAACCGGGTGCCCCGGAGAAGTCCTTGGTGAACAGGAAAAAACCTGGAAACCAAGGCGCGCCATGCGCGCCTTTTACAATCCCCCGCGGTCCTCATGGGGTTTTTACCGGGAGGCCCCCCGGTTTTTACCCGATCCCTCCCGGGGGCACTGAAGACGCCGCTGGTTTGCCGCAGGGGCGGCGGGGCCGGTCCCGGCGTGTGTAAAGGGATCGGTAAATCCGGGGTTCACCCCGTAAAAACGTAGTGCGTCGCTCACTACACCCGCCCGCCGGGGTGGCCGGCGGGCGGGCGCACGGCGCGGTTTCTGGGGGGTCTTCCGGGGCGAAGCGGGAAGTGCAGCCGGGAGCTTTACGAACCGTTCACGAACTCTGTAACCGCTTGGTCAATACAGGGCTCGGCGGCCCGCGCCTTCGACGGTGTAGCTGATTGTCGCATACAGTCGGCCTGTTGGAGAAAAGACCATGAAGCCGCTGTACAAAACCTTCCCCCGCGCCGCGAGCGTCCTCGCCGCCGTCCTCTGCGCCCTTTTCGGGCTCTTCGCGCCAATTTTGCACGCCAGCCAGTCCGTGGCGCTCGCACCCGGCGCGTCCGCCACGCTTTCGGTGACGGCCGACGGCACCGCTCCCTTCACCTATCAGTGGCGCAAGGACGGCGTCGACCTGCCGGGCGCGACCGGCGACCGGTACGAGATCGCCGGAGCCTCCTCCCTTCATGCCGGCGTCTACACCGTGCGGGTGGCCAATGCCGCCGGCTCGACGATCTCTGACTCCGCGACCCTCTCGCTCGTGGCCGCCGTGGCGCCGATTGTCACGGCCCAGCCCCTGTCCCGGACGGTGAACGCGGGCGACCCCGTGACCTTCGAGGCCGCGGTCTCGGGCACGGCGCCGATTGCCTATCGTTGGCACCGCAACGGCGTGGCCCTGTCCGACGGCGGCGCGCTTTCCGGCGTGACGACGGCGACGCTCGCGATCGCGGGCGCGTCGTCCGCCGAGGCGGGCACCTACGCCTTGGTGGCGACGAACGCCGCGGGCACCGCGACCAGTGCGGGCGCGAGCCTGACGGTGCTGGCGGTGACGAGCGCTCCGAAAGTGGAGCAGCATCCGGTTTCGCAGACGGTGGAGACGGGATCGACCGTCGTCATCGGTGCGGTCATCAGCGGCAACCCTGCGCCGGCTTACCGGTGGAAATTCAACGGAGCGTCGGTCTTCGACGGTGGCGACGTGTCCGGTGCGACCACCCCGACGTTGACGATCCGCAACGTTTCGATGGCGCGTGCTGGCCGCTATCGGCTCTACGCGGTCAACTCCGTCGGCTCGGTCACGACGGCCGAGGCCACGCTGAGCGTGGTCGACCCGCAGGTGGCGCCGGCCTTCGTGACGCAGCCGATTTCTCAGTCCGTGCTGGAAGGCGCCGTGGTGACTCTGAGCGTACTCGCCTCCGGCGACCCCGTGCCGACCTACCGCTGGTACCGCGACGGCAGCGCCCTCGCCGACGGCGGTGCGCTCGCCGGCACGGCGACCCCGACCCTGACGATCTCCGGCGCCTTGGTTTCCGATGCCGGACTTTACACCGCCGTCGCGACCAACACCGCCGGCTCCGCCACCAGCAGCGCGGCCACGTTGTCCGTAACGGTGCCGGTTGTGGCGCCGCTGGTGACGGCGCAGCCGCTGTCGCACACGGTGTACGAAGGCGACGCGGTGAGTTTTGAGGCGGCGGTGTCGGGCACGGCGCCGATCGCCTACCGGTGGCACCGGGATGGCGTGGCGCTGGCCGACGGCGGGGCGCTCTCCGGGGCGACGACGCCCAAGCTCTCGATTGCCGGCGCGGCGATGTCCGATGCGGGCACCTACACCTTGGTGGCGACGAACGCCGCGGGCACCGCGACCAGCGCGGGCGCGAGCCTGACGGTGCTGGCGGTGACAAGCGCTCCGAAAGTGGAGCAGCATCCGGTTTCGCAGACGGTGGAGACGGGATCGACCGTCGTCATCGGTGCGGTCATCAGCGGCAACCCTGCGCCGGCTTACCGGTGGAAATTCAACGGAGCGTCGGTCTTCGACGGTGGCGACGTGTCCGGTGCGACCACCCCGACGTTGACGATCCGCAACGTTTCGATGGCGCGTGCTGGCCGCTATCGGCTCTACGCGGTCAACTCCGTCGGCTCGGTCACGACGGCCGAGGCCACGCTGAGCGTGGTGGACCCGCAGGTGGCGCCGGCCTTCGTGACGCAGCCGGTTTCGCAGTCGGTGCTGGAAGGTGCTGGGGTGACCCTGAGCGTGCTCGCCTCCGGCGAACCCGCGCCGACGTACCGCTGGTACCGCGACGGCATCGCCCTCGCCGATGGCGGCGTGCTCGCCGGCACGGCGACCCCGACCCTGACGCTCTCGGGCGCGCGGGTTTCCGACGCCGGTCTTTATACGGCCGTCGCGACCAACGCCGCCGGCTCTGCGACGAGCAGTGCCGCCGCCGTGGTCGTGAGTGCGCCCGCACCGGAGCCCAAGCCGGAGCCGGAGCCGGAACCGGAACCGGAACCTGAGCCCGAGCCCGTGTCGACGGTGCCCTCGCTCCAGGAACTCGATCTCTTCGATACGACCGTTCCTCCCGCCTTCGACGTGGCCGGCTATTTCGCCCGGTACAAGAACTACAGCAACCGCTTCAAAAACAATCCGCTCGGTGCCTGGCGTCATTACCGCGACCGTGGGGTCAGGGACGGCGAGGTGTTCGACAACCACTTCCGGCCCGACGAGTACCTGGTGCTCCACCCGGAACTGCTCGAGGCCTACGGCCCCGACCTTCGCGCCGCCCTCCTGCACTGGGTCAACATCGGCTGGGCCGAAGGCCGGCAGGGCCGGTTTTAGGCGCGCGTTCGGCGCGCCATGCGCGCCAGTTGAAGTCTGAAGTTTAAGTTGAAGGGTCCGGATCAGCCTCAATCAGCGAAGATCAGCGTTCCCCGTCCCGGTTTGCGGGCTCGGGTCCCTATCCGTGTCATCTGTGCAATCCGTGGTTCAATTCCGCGGATTGGATCCTCTGTGCCTCCGTGCCTTTGTGGTGAAAACCGGATCGGAAGGATTGAACCACGGAGACACAGAGACACGAAGGACGAACCGACGGCAGAGTT
>VFQQ010003704.1_pt1 | contig 14490 bp, 14 predicted proteins | sample 3512341 | NCBI WGS metagenome assembly VFQQ01 (sample SAMN10412373, study PRJNA504923) | tailings metagenome | isolation source: Relicate 2 Philex TSF1 revegetated site | place: Philippines: Tuba, Benguet | collected 2017-08-29 | reverse complement strand
GCCAACCGCCAGAACGACATGCGAAGGGCCGCCCGTCGGGCGGCCCTTTTGCTTTGGCTGGTCGGCTTTGGTTGGTCGCCTTGGCCGGCGCTGGGCGCCTAGCGCGATGCCAAGGTCGTCGGCTTGGGCTTGGGTGTAGGCACGCCCGAAGTATCGGCTTTAGGGGCAGCCTGGGGCGGCGGCGCAGCGGCCGGGACGGCCGGCGGGGCCGCAGCCGGTGCAGCGGCAGCCGGCGGCGCAGCGGCTGCGACGTCGACGGGCAAGGGACCAGTCGGCCCGATCGCCATCAACTGCGCCTTGGGTTCGCAAGGCTGGAAGCCGTGCCGCTGAGCTGACAGGAGCGGGCTGATAAAGGTGACGAAGTCGCCGCGTGTCGGGCTGAGGAGGGCATCGTAAAGCCAGCCGGTTTCCTGACAGAAGAGCGCGATATTCGCGATCGAGCGGCGCGAGGAGTCGTTGGCGAGTTTGGTGATGAATGCGTTCAGCGCCCGCTGACCGCCGCGTTTCGCCGTAAAGAACTTGCTGAGCTGCGTGTGGGCGGCCATCAGCACGGGCTGGTTGGACTTCACGAACTCGTTGTAACGGGCAGATGCGCCGCAGGAGAGGGCGGCGACCATCAAATCGGTCTGGACCACACGAACCTGCAGCGCCACCTCGTCGGGGCCTTTGACGCAAGCGGCGTCAGCGGCGGCTGCCGGTGCGATGGCGAAACTTGCGGCCGTGAGGGCCGCCGCGATGCGGTTTCTAAGGGTCATTCTTCCTCGCGCGGGGTCCGTCCCGGAGCCGCCGACCTGTTAACAGGTTCGACGCTTCCGCGCGAGCGGCCCGGACGAGCGATGTGGCGCGTCCGGCCTTAAGAATCCGTGAACCAAACTCTTTCGGCGTTTACGTAGCCGAGCGCGTCACTTTCACGGTGCGGCGAGGCCGCAGGTAGAACTTGTCTTTGACCGTCACGCCGCTTGTCAAAAACTCCCCGATTGCCGAGGTGTAGAGATATTCGACCTCCGCAAAGATGACGCTGCCACCTTTGGGAACCATGCCCGACGGAACCGTGATGGGCGTACCCGCGCCGCGCACTGGCATGTTTGTGGAACTGCTCCAGTCCACGGTCGTAACGCCGGTGCTGGAGTCGGCGACGATACTCGAAATGCGCATCCGCAGAGGCGCAGCGCCCATCGGGTACATGACCGCCGCGCCCGCTGCGAAGATGTCGTTCATCTCGGCATTGGTGATGTTTTTGTCCTGTGCCGCGAGGTCGGCGATGGTCGACGTGACCAGCGTGACTTTCCGGTCCGCCAGCATACCGTTGGACACCTCGACCGCGCCAAGCAGCGAGGTCAGCATGACGGGCGCGATAATCGCGAATTCCAGGGCCGAGAGGCCGCTGTCGTCCTTGCGGAACCGGCGAAGTAGAGCGTTGAGACAGCTCAGCATGACGGGCCTCCCACGAGGTAAGGCTCATTCCGCACGGCCGCCGTACCCATGAGAAGACGCCCGCCGCCGCCCATATTCGACATGTAGTCCCCGAGGCCCGGTGTCACAGGATCCCACTCGTAGAAGGCGCGCACGAGGATCACGTCGCACGGGTTGCCGGGCTCGAAGCGGTAATCGTTCCGGAAATTGCCGTTGCCATCCAGTGGGTTACTAAAGCCGGCGCCGCCGAAAGCCGTAAACCGGCGTACGTCGATCTGAAGGCGTGCGTCGCAGCTCAGCAGCACGCTGATGTTCTCACAGACCAAAGTACGAAACTGCTCGCGCGTCAGCGACTGGCTCTGCACCTGACCGGTGCGGATCATGCGGGCGGTGTCGTTGACGGCGCTCTGAAGCACCGCGTCTGCCGTGTAGGTCAGACCCACTTCGAACATCGAGAACAGCAGGAAGAAGAAGGGCGGGGCGATAAAGCCGAACTCGAGCGCGGCAACGCCGCGTACATCGCGCACGAAACGGCCCAGGCGACCGGGCTTGCGTGTTCCGGCGCTTTCGCGCTTCTTCTTGAATAGTGTCGACAGCATCCGGACCACAGTCCCCTCCGCCCGTAAGTCGACCCAATAGCTAGCAAGAAAATAAGACTAAGTCATTGATTATCATATCTTAACTATAACAAGCTGGAAACTAAGCGAATCTGTATTCAATATATATTTTCATAAAATGAGATATAATTGGATTTGAGTAAAATTGTATATTTTGTAATTCATTAACTCAGCGAGCGTAGGGTGCGGGGTGGACGTCGTGCGCCCGGCTGTCGCCGTGCGCCGATACGTTGGCTATCGGGGACGTGACGATCATGGCTGGCATTAAAACGAATGAAGCCGCTGGCAAGGCGGGGCTGCTGAGCCGTATCGCCGCCTTCTGGAACGATCGCCGCGGCAATGTTGCGATGATGTTCGGCCTCGCCGCGATCCCCTTCTTCGCCTTCGGCGGCCTTGCCGTCGATTACTCCCGCGCGATGATGGTCAAGAACCGCCTTAGCAGCGCGCTCGACGCGACGGCGCTCGCGGTCGCGGGCCAGACTGGGCAGACCGAAACCCAGCTTCGTGCTTCGGCCAACGCTTATTTCCTGGCCAACTATCCCGATTCCGAACTCGGCACGCCGTCCGCGCTCCAGATCACCTTCGCCGACCGCCAGATCACCATCAGCGCGTCTGCGACCGTCGATACGCTGATCATGGGCCTCATCGGGTACAACACGATGACGGTCCAGGCCGAAGCCGAGGTGAAGAAGAGCTCGAACAGCCTCGAGATCGCCATGGTGCTGGACGTCACCGGCTCGATGGGCGGCACGCGCATCACTGACCTGCGCGCCGCCGCGCAAGATCTGGTGAACATCGTGATCTGGGACGACCAGTCACAGTACACCTCGAAGGTGGCGATCGTTCCCTATTCGATGGGCGTGAATGTCGGCACCTACGCCGCCGCCGTCCGCGGTACGCCGACGGCCAGCAAGTCGATCACCGCCGCGGCCTGGTCCACGGGGACGGCGAAGACCATCGCTTCAGCGACCAAAGCCAATCCGATGGTCATCACCTCCAACGCCCATGGTTTTGCCACTGGCGACACCGTGTATGTTTCGGGCGTCGTCGGTTGGACCACGCTGAACAACAAAGTCTACACAATCGACTCCGCGACCACGAACACGTACCGCCTGAAGCTGAACGGAACGCTGGTGAGCAGCTCGAGCTATAGCGGCAGCTACACCGCAAACTCCGGCACAGTTCGCAAATGCCTCGTGTCCGACTGCGGCGTCGTCGTGACGTCCAACAATCACGGGTTCAATAATGGCGACCGGGTGTTCATCACCAGCGTCGCCGGCATGACGCAGATCAACAACGCCGCAAATACCACTTGGACCGTCGCGAACCGCACGGCTAATACGTTCTCGCTGGCGGGCGCGGTCGGCGGCACATTCGGCGCCTATACCTCGGGCGGCAACATCTTCTGCACGACGGCCGGTTGCCAGTATTATGCTTTCACGGCCATGGACGGCGGCTCGCGCGTCCATCAGATCAGCAACTGCGTGACGGAACGTACCGGCGGTAATGCCTATACCGACGCCGCGCCGTCGACCGCCTTCGTCGGCCTCAACTATCCCGGCTCATCGAACCCCTGCTTGACCAACACGATCGTGCCTATGAGCAGCGACAAGGCGATGCTGAACAGCCGCATCGGCGCGCTGGTCGCCGCCGGCTCGACGGCCGGCCAGATCGGTACGGCCTGGGGCTGGTACATGATCTCACCGAACTTCGCCTATCTCTGGCCATCGAGCAGTCAGGCAAAGCCCTACGGGACCGACGAGCTGATCAAGATCGTCATCCTCATGACGGACGGCGCGTACAACACACCCTACTGCAACGGCGTGATCGCGCAGAACGCCGGATCCGGCTCGGGCAGCAACTCGGAAAAAATCAACTGCAACGCCACGAACGGAAATCCCTTCGCCCAGGCCGAGACGATGTGTCAGAAAATGAAGGATCAGGGCATCATCATCTACACCGTCGGCTTCGATCTTGCGGGCGAACAGGACGCCCTCGACATGCTGAGCAGCTGCGCAACAAACTCCTCGCACGCTTTCTTTGCCAGCAATGGCGCGGCATTGAAGGATGCATTCCGCGCGATCGCCGTCGACATCTCGAACCTTCGCCTGTCGAGGTAATACGGCTGCCCGGTCGCGGAGGCCGGGCAGTCCACGCCTGCGTAAGCGGGCACGGGAATCAGAAAGGCCGGGATTGCTCCCGGCCTTCCTTGATTTCGGCGATGCTGTCTGGCGCTTAAGGCGCGGCGTTGGAGCCGCTCTGCGCCGTCTGTTCACAACGCGGCGCGCAGGAGAGGGTGATCTGCTCGCGGCCCTTGATGAGCGTCACCGAGCGGTCGGAGGTCGAGGTCACGACGACACGGAAACTGGCGATCTGGCGGCCGTCGGCATCCATGGCGATCACGTTGGTGGTGCCGAAGCCCTTGCCCGTGATGAACGCGGTGGTCGCGTCCTGCATCGTGACGTCCGCGATCGCGGGGTTGCCGACGACGACCGTACTGGCGGCGCCCGTCAGCTTGATGACCTTCGATTGGTCCTTGGAGACCGCGAGATCCTCCGCGAGGGCAGCCGTGACGGCGAGCGTCGCGAAAGTAGCGGTGAGCAGGAGACGCTTCATGGGTCGAATACTCCAAACAGGCGCGCACGGCCCTTCAAGGCCGACGCTTCGGTCCTGAGACTTTGCCGCCGAGGATTGAAGGAAGTCTGAACGCCGCGCCGGGTTTCTTAACCGCCGCGTAAGGCGGCGCGTCGCCGCCATTCGGCATTTGGCAATCCAGATTTAGCGATCCTTAAAGCGTCGGCAGTCCAATGCGCCTTCAACGCGGGGCTTTGCTTTATGGACATCGCTGCTTTCTTTGCTGCCCATCAGCTTCTTGCGCCGTTGCCGGCCCGCGCGCGTGACCGGCTGGCGGGCGTTGCACAGCTTCTGCCGCTCTCTGCCGGTGAAACCTCAAATGCGGCAGAGGCGGACGGCCAGGTGGTGTTCGTCGCTGCGGGCGCGCTGCGCGTCTCCTGGTTGATCGACGGCCGCATCGTCTTTCATGACGTCGAGGCTGGCGGCGCCCATGGTCTGCTCGACGCCGTTCTCGGCCGTACGCCGGCTGCCGCAGCTTTGCTGGCACTGTCGGATTGCCAGGCCCTGGTTCTCCCAGCTGCGGCCGGACTTTCCGCAATCCGTGCGAGCGCGCCGGCTTCGCTGGCTCTCGCTCATATCTTCGCGATGGCTCTCGACCGCCGCGCGGCCTCGTCAGATCCGCTGCAGCTCGTCTACCGCGATATTCTGAGGGCCGCCAAGCCCATGGGCGATACGCGCTGGACGATTGATCCCATGCCGCGCCACCGCGAACTCGCGCAGCGCGCCGGTGTCGGCGAAGAAGAGGCCGCCTCCGCGATCGCCAATCTCGTGCGCCTCGGCGTTGCACGCCGCCGTTATCCGGCGCTCGATATTGAAGACCGCGACGCGCTGCGTGCATTGGCGCTCTGACCGCGCGCAAAAAAACTTTGCGGTAAAGACGCGTTTACCGAGTCTTTTAAGCCGGCGGAAAGGCATCCCCGTTATCTTCGCAATTGTTCACGGCGAAGATCAAAATTCGAGAACGCCGTTGGACTGGTGCTGTGGTGACATTCAACGGAGGCTCAACATGAGCAAGTTTCTGAACCGCTTTCTGAAGAACGAGTCGGGCGCGACGGCCATCGAATACGGCCTGATCGCCACCTTCATCGCCGTCGCGATCATCGTCGGTGCGCAGGCTGTCGGCGTGAACCTGAACACGATGTTCGGCGACGTCGCGACCCAGATCGGTTCGTAAGGACCTCGCGCCGCTCAACGCGGCGCAGTCTGACGATAAGGGCTGCAGGGGAAACCCTGCGGCCCCTTCGCTTTTTCGGCTCCACTCGGGCTGGCGCGCGAGAAGTTAATCCGTCTTAACCTCGCAAAGCCTTGATCGAGCGGCATTCGCAGTATCGGGGAAAGGATTTGGAAGGGTTTGTTTAAGCCTCGCTTAAGAGGGCCTCGCTAGGCTGCCCCATACGCAGGTCTGTCACTGACCGGCGAAGCTGCGTGCCCCGGGGTGGGGTGCGATCTCGGGGACCTCATGCTGCTGCAGGCTATAGTTCTCATTGCTTGTCCGGTCTTTCTCGTGCTTGGCGCGGTGACCGACGTGCTGAGCTATCGCATCCCCAACTGGATTCCGGGGGCGCTGATCGCGCTCTTCGCCGTGGCCGCGCCACTGGCCGGTATGCCGCTGGAGACCGTCGGCTGGCACGTCCTGGTTTTCGCGGTCGCGCTCGTCTCGGGCATGGTGCTGTTCGCGTTCAACGTGGTCGGCGGCGGCGACGCCAAGTTTTTCGCAGGCGCAGCCCTGTGGATGGGTCCGCTCGTCATCGGCAAGTATCTGCTCGCCTTCGCTTTTGTCGGGGGCGTCTTCGCGATGCTGATCCTCATCCTTCGCCGTGTTCCGCTGGCGCATGCCTCGGCTGCGCGCGTGCCTGTCCTCAATCAGCTCCTCCTGCCCACTGCCGGCATGCCCTACGGGGTCGCGCTCGGCATTGGCGGCCTCATCGTTCTGCCCGGCACCCTCCTGTTCATGAAAGCGTTGGCGCCGTGACCCGACATATCCAGGGAGACCTCTCCTCATGAGCCCCGTCCGTATCCTCGTCCTCCTCGTTGCTCTGGGAGCTGCCGGCATGGCTGCGCTTCTTCTTGGTGGCGTCTTCGGCAAGAAAAACCAGGCCGTCGCTGCCGCCGGACCGCAGGTCCAGATGACCGAAGTGCTGGTCGCCGCGCGCGATCTCGACATCGGCACGCCGGTCACGGCGGACGACATCAAGTGGCAGAAATGGCCGGCCGACGCCGTCGCCGGCGGCTATATGACGAAGGACGCCAATCCGCAGGCGCTCGAGGGCATGGTCGGCGCCGTTGCGCGCACCACCGTGTTCAGCGGCGAGCCGATCACGGACACCAAATTGGTTCGCGCTGAAAGCTCCAACTTCATGGCCGCTGCGCTTCAGCCCGGCATGCGCGCGGTGTCGGTGGAAATCCGCGAGGAGACCGGCGCCGGCGGCTTCATCAAGCCGAACGACCGCGTCGACGTGATCCTCACCGCCGAAGCCGGCAACGCTGACGACGGCATGAAGCGTGCGCGCACCCGGACCTTGCTCCAGAACATTCGCGTGATGGCCGTCGGCCAGACCTTCCGCGACTCCGCCGGTACCACCGAATCCAGCGGCGAAACGCAGCAGACCGCCAAGACGGCGACCCTGGAAGTCAGCCCCGCCGAGGCCGAGCTGATCCAGCAGGGCGCCGAGATCGGCAAGCTCTCGCTCGCGCTGCGCGGCCTTACGGGCGCCGACAAGGCGGTCGTCGAGCTCCGCGTGCCTGCCGGTTCCGGTGGCCGCGAACGCGGCGCGAGCACCATCACTGTCATTCGCTACGGCGAAGTCACCCAGGTCCAGGCGGCCGGTACGAAATAAGAGGCACGTCATGCGGGTCACAATGAAACTTCTCGTTTGCGCTGCGGCCGCGCTGATCGCGGCAAGCGCGCCGGCGATCGCCGGTCCGGTCTCCAAGACCGTGCAGGTCCGTGCCGGCGGCGACAGTCCGTCGAGCGAGCGCGTCACGCTGGGCCTTAACAAGGCGGCGATCATCGAGCTTCCGGCTGATGCCGCTGACGTGCTGGTCTCGAACCCGGCCATCGTCGATGCGATCGTCCGCACGCCGCGCCGCATCTACATTCTCGGCCTCACGGTCGGTCAGACCAACGCGTTCTTCTTCAACGACCAGGGCAAGCAGCTTCTCAACCTCGAAATCCGCGTCGAGCGTGACATGGACGCGCTGACCGATCTGATGCGCGCGCATTTCGCCAAGGCCGACATCAAGGTCGAAAGCGTCAACGACAACATCGTGCTCTCGGGCGTCGTGGAATCGGCGGCGACCGCCGAACAGGCGCGTGAAATGGCCGTCCGCTATGTCGGGGACCCCGCCAAGGTGCTCAACATGATCTCGGTGTCGGGTCGCCAGCAGGTAATGATCCGTGTCCGCGTTGCCGAAATGCAGCGTGGTGTCGCCAAGCAGCTCGGCATCGACCTGAAGGCGATGGCTCTTGCCGGCGGCGTGCCGATCAACCTCTCGTCGAACAACGAGTTTAGCCTTCTCGGTCGCGCGTTGGGGACCGGCAATGCCACGCTTGGGATGACGCCTGGCCAGCTTTACAATCCGTACGATCTCACCTGCGACGGAGAAGCGCCGTTTACACCGGCCGATGGCAACTCGCCGCCGACGCTGCCATGCGCTGCGATCAACAACTCGAACGCATACAACAATGTCGAAGGCACGGTTCGGGCCATGGAGCGGGCAGGGATCCTGCGTCTGCTGTCCGAGCCGAACCTGACCGCCCTGTCCGGCGAGACGGCGAACTTCCTTGCTGGCGGCCAGTTCCCTGTTCCCTCGGGCACGGATGATTCGGGCAATGTCCGCATTGACTTCAAGCAGTTTGGTGTCGGTCTCGCCTTTACCCCCGTGGTTCTGAGCCAGGGCCGGATCAGCCTTAAGGTCTCATCTGAAGTCAGCGAGTTGACCTCGGAAGGCGCGCTTACGATCCCCAGCAGTTCGGTGCGGACGGCCAATGGCGACGTCGTCACGACGCCGGGTCTGACAATTCCGGGCATCCGCGTCCGCCGCGCCGAGACGACGCTCGAACTGCCCAGCGGCGGGGCCATGATGATGGCTGGTCTTCTGCGCGATGACTTCAAGCAGAACATCGACGGCTATCCAGGTCTCAAGGACTTGCCGGTTCTCGGGACGCTGTTCCGCAGCCGCGATTATCAGATGAACCAGACAGAGCTCGTCATCATCGTGTCGGCGCTGCTCGTTGATCCGGTCTCGTCTAAGGAGCTGTCGATGCCGACGACCGGTTTTGTGCCCCCGACCGACGCGCAGGCCTATCTGAACGGCCAGTCCAACGCGACCTACACCTCCACCGTGACACCGGCGCCAGGCGCCGCGTCGTCCGGCTACATCATCGAGTGATGAGGACACGACACATATGACCAACTTGAAGTCCGCCGTTCTCGCCATTCCGCTGGCTCTCATCGCGAGCGCTTGCTCATCTTCCTTTGAGGAGCGGTATCAGGCCGCGCTTCCGATCGATCAGCGTCATCCCATCGAAGTGAAGTCGGAAGTCGCGCTTCTGAACGTCTCGACCGACGGCGCCGGCCGTCTGTCTCCGCAGGCACGCCAGCAGGTGGCGGGGTTTTTCAACGCCTACCGCGCCGATGGCAGCGGAGTCCTGGAAATTCAGACCGCCATCGGCGGTCGCGCGGCCGCACAGACCGAGGGCGAAATCCGCGACATTGCTGCGATCTACGGCATTCCGGGCAGCAATATTAGGGTCGCCGGCTATGCGCCGGAGCAGGGTTCGCGCACGACGACGCGTCTCGCCTATGCACGGTATGTCGCGAGCGTGCCGTCCTGCGAGAATGCCGACTGGTCGCAAAATCTATCTATGACGTGGGACAACACAACCTATCCGACGCTTGGCTGCTCGATGCAGCAGAACGTCGCAGCTATGGCTGCGAACCCGCGCGACTTGATCGAAGCCCAGCCGATGGACGCAACAGCATCGGCTGAACGCCGTGATGTGCTGATGGGCAAATATGAGAAGGGCGACTCGCCGTCTGGCGCGCGCACCAGCGGCGACAGCGGCAAGGTCGCTGACGTGAAGTCCGGCACCGAGAAGCAGTAAGCGGCCATCTGGCTACAAAGGTCCTCGCATGAGCAAGTCTACAGGCCTTCCGACGGTGGTTGATACCGATGCTTTCGGTGTCCCGGTCTCCGATCGTCCGGTGCCGCGTATCACCATCGCAGCCTTCTGCGAGAACCCGGAAACCGGCGCGGTGATTCAGCGTGCCGCGCTCGACCGCCGTCTCTCCAAGACGCATGTCTCGGTCCACATGGGCGGCGCCATGGCAGCAGCAGAGCACTACAGCGACGCGGCCACCCCAAACCTCATCATCGTGGAATCGCGTAATGTCGAGCGCGGCCCGCTGATGGCGGAACTGGAAGGCTTGGCTTCGGTCTGCGATCCCGCCACGAAAGTCGTGGTGGTCGGTGGCTCGAACGACATCCAGCTCTACCGCGAACTCATCCGCAACGGCATCAGTGAGTATCTGATGGCGCCGCTGCATCCGATGCAGGTGATCGAGACGATCGCCAGCCTTTATGCCGCGCCGGAATCGGAGCCCATCGGCAAGGTTTTCGCCTTTGTCGGCGCCAAGGGCGGCGCAGGCTCCTCGACCATCGCTCACAATTTCGCCTGGGCCCTTTCGGGCCAGCTCAACATCGCCGCAACTGTCGTCGATCTCGATCTGCCGTTCGGCACTGCCGGTCTCGACTTCAACCAGGACCCCGCCCAGGGCGTCGTCGATGCGCTGATCGCGCCGGAACGTCTGGACGACGTGCTGCTCGACCGACTGCTCGTCAAATGCGCCGAGCGCCTGCATCTCTTCGCTGCGCCTGCGATGCTCGACCGTGACTATGACATCGATGCGGCCGCGTTCGAGACGGTGCTCGACATAGTGCGCGTGTCTTCGCCGGCGGTGGTGATCGACGTCCCGCACGCCTGGACCGCTTGGTCGCGCCAGACCCTGATGGGCGCCGACGAGATCATCGTAACCGCGACACCGGATCTCGCCTCGCTGCGCAACGCCAAAAACATCGTCGATCATTTCGCCGCATCGCGCCCGCACGACGCGCGCCCGCGCCTCATCCTCAACCAGGTCGGGGTGGTGAAGCGTCCGGAAATCCCGGTGAAGGACTTTGCGGAAGCCATCGGCGCGGAACCCCTGCTTGTCCTTCCGTTCGACCCGCAGCTCTTCGGCACGGCCGCCAATAACGGCCAGATGATCGGCCAGCTGAATCCGCAGTCCCGCGCCGCGCAGGGCTTCATGCACATCGCGCGTATCCTCACGGGCCGCGAGAGCGTCATCGAGACGAAGAAGCCGAAGCGCGAGTCGATCCTCAAGATGCTCAGCGCGCTCAACCGCAAGCCGATGAAAAAAGCGGGATAAGAAATGTTCGGGAAGCGACCGGGAAGCGACACTCTGACGCCACGCTCGCCTGTGGCCGCGCCCGCTGCTGCGCCGGCGGCCACAAGCTCGGCGAAGCCCGCCAGTGCCGCTCCACCCCCGCCGCGCCCGGCCGGTCCTGCCAAGCCGGCAGCCAAATCCCCAACGCCGGTTTCGGTCGAGTCGCGCTCCGACGGCTACTATCAGATCAAGACGACGATCTTTAACGCGCTGATCGACACCATCGATCTCGCGCAGCTCGCACAGCTCGACGCGGAGTCCGCGCGCGAGGAAATCCGCGACATCGTCAACGAGATCATTTCTATCAAGAACGTCGTGATGTCGATTGCGGAGCAGGAAACCCTGCTCCAGGACATCTGCAACGACGTTCTCGGCTACGGTCCTCTGGAGCCGCTTCTAGCCCGCGACGACATCGCCGACATCATGGTCAACGGGTCCGAGCGGGTCTTCATCGAAGTCCAGGGTCGCACGCAGCTCACCAATATCCGCTTCCGCGACAACGGACAGCTGATGAACATCTGCCAGCGCATCGTGAGCCAGGTGGGCCGCCGCGTCGACGAATCCTCGCCGATCTGCGACGCGCGTTTGCCTGACGGTTCGCGCGTCAACGTGATCGCCCCGCCGCTTGCCATCGACGGCCCGACGCTCACCATTCGTAAGTTCAAGAAGGACAAGCTGAAGCTGACGGACCTCGTCAACTTCAAGTCGGTGTCAGAACCCGGTGCGCGCGTTCTTGAGATCATCGGCGCCAGCCGCTGCAACACTATCATTTCCGGCGGCACGGGCTCCGGCAAGACGACGCTGCTCAACTGTCTCACGGCCTTTATTGAGCCTGACGAGCGCGTCATCACCTGCGAAGATACCGCCGAGCTTCAGCTTCAGCAGCCGCACGTTGTGCGCCTTGAAACGCGCCCGCCCAACCTTGAGGGGCAGGGCGAGATCAAGATGCGCGATCTCATCAAGAACTGCCTGCGTATGCGCCCTGAACGCATCATCGTGGGCGAAGTCCGCGGACCTGAAGCCTTCGACTTGCTTCAGGCCATGAACACCGGCCACGACGGCTCTATGGGAACGCTCCACGCGAACTCACCCCGCGAAGCTCTCAGCCGTCTTGAATCCATGATCACGATGGGCGGCTACTCGCTGCCCTCCAAGACGATCCGCGAGATGATCGTGGCCGCCGTCGACGTCATCGTGCAGGCCGCCCGTCTCCGCGACGGTTCGCGCCGCATCACGCACATCACCGAAGTGCTCGGCATGGAAGGCGAGGTCATCGTCACGCAAGATCTCTTCGTCTACGAAATCACCGGCGAAGACGAGAGCGGCCGCATCAAGGGCGTCCACAAGTCCACCGGTATTTCGCGCCCGGCCTTCTGGGAGCGCGCCCGCTACTTCAATCGCGAGCGTGATCTCGCGATCGCGCTCGACGAGGCGAACGGCGGGTAAGCATGGATAGCAACACCATCATCGTCGCGATTCTCGGCGCCGTCGCCCTATTTGCGGGCCTCTTTGCGGTCTCGGGAGGCTCGTCGGCAGAGCGCGCCGCTGCGAAGCGGATGACGGCTGTCTCGGCACGCGCCCAGGTCGGTCGCCGCCAGGGTGGCGGCAGCGCTGCCGATCCGGCCGACCGCCGCCGTGCGAAGGTCGCCGAAACGCTGAAGGACCTGGAGCGCAAGGCCGCGCAGGCCAAGGCGCGCCCGACGGTTCGCCAGCTCATCGAGCAGGCCGGCCTCGAAATGCCGGTCAACCGGTTCTGGCTGTTCTCGATTATTGCCGGTGCGGTCGTCGGCTTCTTCGTCTTCATGAAGGTCGGTATCATCTGGGCCGCCGCCGGCGCCGCCTTCGCGGCCGGACTCGGCCTACCGCGCTGGGTGCTCGGTTTCCTCCGCAACCGCCGCCAGAAGAAGTTCCTCATCGAGTTCGCGAACGCCATCGACGTCATCGTGCGCGGCGTCAAATCCGGTCTGCCGCTCAACGACTGTCTGCGCATGATCGGTCAGGAATCGCCGGATCCCGTCGGTGCGGAATTCCGCCTGCTGGTCGAAAACCAGCGCGTTGGTCTGCCCATGGAAGACTGCCTAAAGCGCTTCCTTGATCGTATGCCGCTGCCGGAAGTGAACTTCTTCCAGATCGTGCTCACCATCCAGCAGAAGGCGGGCGGTAACCTGTCGGAAGCGCTGGGCAACCTCTCGGCCGTGCTGCGCGATCGCAAGCGCCTGCAGGGCAAGATCAAGGCGCTGTCCTCGGAAGCCAAGGCGTCGGCCGGCATCATCGGCTCGCTGCCGCTCGCGGTGATGCTGCTCGTCAGCCTCTTCTCGCCTGACTACCTCACGCCGCTCTTCTCCGAGCGCATGGGCAACATCATGCTCGCGGGCTGCGCGGGCTGGATGTTCCTGGGCGTGCTCGTGATGAAGAAAATGATCGACTTCAAGGTCTGAAGGGGAGGCCGCGATGAGCTGGATGGATCGCCTCTTCGACCCTCAATTTATGGGCTCGGTGCTTGCCGGCGTCGCGGTGTTCGCGACGATCATCACCATCGCTGTGCCGCTGCTTCAGAAAGATCGTCTCGCCGGTCGCCTCAAGGCTGTCGCCGACCAGCGCGAGATCCTGCGCAAGCGGCAGATGGACGAGCTGAACAAGAAGGGCAATCTGCGCGGCCAGCAGATCGATTTCATGAAGCGCATGGTCGATCAGCTCAAGCTGGCGAACCTGTTGGAAACGCCCGGCATCCGCGAAAAGCTCAACGCCGCCGGCTATCGCGGCCAGGGGCCGATCTACGCGTTCCTGTTCTTCCGCTTCGCGATGCCGTTCGTTCTGCTCGCGCTGTCGGCGATCTACCTGTTCGTCTTGTCGAACCACAATCTGCCGTCGCTCAGCAAATTCGCGATCGTCATCGGCTCCGGCGCGCTCGGCTTTTATGTGCCGGATCTGTTCGTGAAGAATGTCGCGCAGAAGCGGCAGGAATCGATCATGCGGGGCTTCCCCGACTCGCTCGATCTTCTGCTGATCTGCGTGGAATCGGGCATGTCGATCGAGGCGGCCTTCGGCCGCGTCGCCGGCGAAATCGGCGGCCAGTCGGTCGAACTCGCCGAAGAACTCTCGCTGCTGACGGCCGAGCTGTCCTATCTGCCAGACCGCCGACAGGCCTACGACAATCTCGCCAAACGCTGCGGCCACCCCGGCGTGAAGGCTGTATGTACCGCGCTTAACCAGGCCGAAAAATACGGTACGCCGCTCGCGACCGCTCTCCGCGTCATGGCGCTGGAAAATCGCGAACTGCGCATGCAGGCGGCGGAACAGAAGGCGGCGTCGCTGCCCGCGAAGCTAACCGTGCCCATGATCCTCTTCTTCTTGCCGCCGCTCTTCGTCGTCATTCT
>VFQQ010003703.1_pt1 | contig 14493 bp, 14 predicted proteins | sample 3512341 | NCBI WGS metagenome assembly VFQQ01 (sample SAMN10412373, study PRJNA504923) | tailings metagenome | isolation source: Relicate 2 Philex TSF1 revegetated site | place: Philippines: Tuba, Benguet | collected 2017-08-29 | reverse complement strand
CTGTTCGACCTCCTGACGCCGTTCTAAGGGGGGTCGGCGTGGCGAAAAACGATACGAATGCAGGCAAGAAGGGCAAGGGTGGGCTGATCGGGCTCATTCTCGTGACTTTGCTTGCACTCGGCATCGGTGCCGGGTTCGGCTTCTTCCTCGATGGCCAAATGAAGGGGACGGCGGAAGCGAAGGCTCCCACAAAGGTTGAGGAGCCTCCCGTAAAAGAAGGTGCAAAAACAACCTTAAGTCCTCGTGCGAAACTCGTGACGATGGCCCCTATCGTCGCGAATCTGGCAGAACCCGAGAACGCGTGGATCCGTATTGAGGCCTCGATACTCGTCGAGGGGCTCGATATGGGTGGCGATGTCCTTGCGGCGCAGCTTGCCGAGGATTTCGTCGCCTATCTGCGGACCGCCACGCTCGTGCAGTTCCAGGGTCCCAGCGGATTCCAGAACTTGCGCGAAGATTTCAAGGACCGGGCGATGATCCGCGATCGCGAACATATCAAGGATGTCGTCATTCACGGGGTCATTATCGAATGAAGCGCCTTGCCGTGCTGACGTTGCTGATGCTGCTTATCGTTCCGGGCGCAGCACTGGCACAGGCACAGGCACAGGGGCTCAATTTCGAGGGGCTTCTTCCGTCCGGCGAGCAGACTGTCACCGGACGTATGGTGCAGCTGGTGGTGCTCATCACCATGCTGTCGGTTGCTCCCGGCCTCCTCATGATGGTGACCTGCTTTACGCGGTTCGTAATCGTGCTGTCGCTCCTGCGAGCCGGGCTCGGCCTGCAAACGACGCCCGCCAACATGATTCTGGTCAGCCTGGCTCTGTTCATGACCTTCTACGTCATGGCTCCCACGTTCGACAAAGCCTGGCAAAACGGGCTTAAGCCGTTCGCCGAGAACAAGATTACCGAGCAAGAAGCCTACGTGCAGATTACTCAGCCTCTTCGGGAGTTCATGCGTGCGAACGTCAGGCCAAAGGACCTCGAGCTTTTTCAGGATCTCGCTCAGGAACGGTTCGGGGCCAATCCGGACGATTCAGAGGTGGAGCTGAGGGTCCTGATCCCGGCCTTCATGATTTCGGAGCTGAGGCGCGGCTTCGAGATGGGCTTCCTGGTCGTGCTGCCGTTTCTCGTCATCGATCTCATCGTCGCGACGCTCACCATGTCGATGGGCATGATGATGCTCCCGCCAACGGTCATGAGCTTGCCGTTCAAGGTTCTGTTTTTCGTTCTGATCGACGGCTGGAATCTATTGATCGGCGGCCTCGTCAGATCGTTTCCCTGACGGGACGCAGCACATTTTACCTACGGATTAAAGGCCCCATTAACCGGTGCTCAATACATCATCGGTATACCTTGGCTAGTGGCAGGTTGGGTTCGGGGGGTCGACTACCCTAAGCACGATGCCGCGAAAGACCGTTGTCTCCGGTCTCTGTAGCGTAGCGTAAAAGGTAGATCAGTATAATGAGTAGCATCAACACGAACATCGCGGCCATGACCGCGTTGCAGGCGCTTCGGACCACGAACAGCGACCTGCTCAAGACGCAGAACCGCATTTCGACCGGCCTGCGTGTTTCCGACGCTTCCGACAACGCCGCCTACTGGTCGATCGCGACCACGATGCGCTCGGATCGCCAGGCTCTCTCTACCGTTTCTGACGCTCTCGGCCTCGGCAGCGCAACTGTCGATATTGCGGCTAAATCCATCGAGACCGCGATCAAGGTTTCCAGCGACATCAAGGCGAAACTCGTTGCGGCCCGTTCGCCGGGCGTCGATCGCGCCAAGATCCAGGCCGAGATCGAGCAGCTCCAGTCTTCGCTGCAGGACACCGTGAACGGCGCAAGCTTCTCGGGCCAGAACTGGCTCGCCGTCGACAGCACGGCAACGACGACGCGTACGCTCGTTTCTTCTTTCTCGCGCGATAGCAGCGGTGACATTTCGATCGGCACGATTACGGTCGACATCGGCGCGACGGGCTCGATGCTCGTCGACACGTCGGGCGGCGGCGCCGGCATTCTTGACTCGGTTCGCACCGCGACGACGAGCGGCGACTACACCGTTCTGACGCTGGACATCAGCGGCCTCACCGACGATGCGTCCGACTTGACGGATCTCGAGGACTACCTCACGGGCGTTGACGACGCGATTACGTCTATGACGAACGCCGCCACTGCCATGGGCGCCGTCAAGACGCGTATCAACCTGCAGAAGGATTTCGCCGACACCTTGATGGATGCCATCGACACGGGCATCGGCACACTGGTCGACGCGGACATGAACGAAGAGTCGACCCGCCTTCAGGCTCTGCAGGTTCGTCAGCAGCTCGGCATTCAGGCTCTCAGCCTTGCCAACCAGTCGAGCCAGTCGATCCTGTCGCTCTTCAGATAGTTCTCGAGGGCGCCCCACCCCTCACTCCGCTCCCTCCAAGAGTAAACGAACAATTAAAGGCCGCATCCCCGAGGGGATGCGGCCTTTTTCGTCTTCACCGACCGTTTCCGGCATTCGCTTCCGTCGCCGCTTGGAAAAATCTTGCGAATATCAATCTTTTATCGACTTCGGCTGTGCGCGGTCTTGAATTGGCGAACGCTCGTTTGTGTTCCACTTTGGAGCGTTTCGGCGGATTTGGGGCACCATTTAACGGTTCAGTAAGCAGCTCCGATTATTTTCTTTCGTGAAAGCCCGACTTGGGGAGCGGGACCAGACGAGTCGGAAGAGGGATATAAGATGAGCAGCATTAATACCAACATCGCGGCAATGACCGCGTTGCAGGCGTTGAACCAGACCAACAAGGAAACGCTGGTCACTCAGAACCGCATCGCAACCGGTCTCCGGGTCAAGGATGCGTCGGACAACGCCGCGTACTGGTCGATCGCCACGACGATGCGTTCGGACCGTCAGGCTCTTTCGACGGTGGCCGACGCACTCGGTCTCGGCGCCGCAACGGTTGACGTTGCCGTGCAGGGCATGGAAGGCGCGATCAAGATCGCAAGCGACATCAAGACGAAGCTCGTGGCAGCTCGCCAGCCCGGCGTCGACCGCGCAAAGATCCAGTCCGAAATCGAGCAGCTCCAGAGCTCGCTCGCAAACGTCGTAGATACGGCGACCTTCTCGGGCCAGAATTGGCTTGCCGTCGACAGCACGGCCACCACGACCCGCACGCTTGTTTCTTCTTTCTCGCGCGATAGCTCGGGCGCCGTTTCGATCGGCACCATAGAAGTCGACATCAGCGCAACGGGCTCGATGCTCGTTGACACCTCGGGTGGCGGCGCTGGCATCCTCGACTCGGTGCGCACGGCGACCACGAGCGGCGACTACACCGTTCTGACGCTGGACATCAGCGGCCTCACGGACGACGCGCTCGACCTGCAGGATCTCGAGGACTACGTCTCGGGCGTTGACGCCGCGATCACCTCGATGACCGACGCCGCTACCGGCCTCGGCGCCGTCAAGAAGCGTATCGATCTGCAGAAAGATTTTGCGAAGAGCCTCATGGATGCCATCGACACCGGCGTCGGCCAGCTCGTCGACGCAGACATGAACGAGGAATCGACGCGTCTCCAGGCTCTGCAGGTTCGCCAGCAGCTCGGCGTCCAGGCGCTCGGCATGGCCAACCAGTCCGCTCAGATGATCCTCCGGCTCTTCCAGTAAGCCGCTACAACTTCTTCCGCTCCAAAGCGAAGCCGCGTCCCGACAGGGGCGCGGCTTTCGCTTTTTTGCGCTTTCGCGCTGACCGGCCACTGGTTCAGGCCGATGCTCATCCCGTATCACCCGCAACCCCCGCACAAGGTTCAAAAGAAACAATGAGTCACGAATCGGTAAAAGGGCGCTGGCATGAGCAGCTTGAACACAAATATCGCGGCGATGACCGCGCTGCAGACCCTGAACCAAACCAACAAAGAACTGTTGGGCACGCAGCGCCGTATCTCCACGGGTCTCCGGGTCGGCGACGCTTCCGACAACGCCGCCTACTGGTCGATCGCGACGACGATGCGGTCCGACAATATGGCGATCTCGACGGTTCAGGACGCCCTTGGCCTCGGGGCCGCGACCGCGGACGTCACCGTTACCGCGATGAACAGCTCCATCGAAACCGTCCAAAAGATTCTCGCCAAGCTGGTTGCAGCGCGCGCGCCGGGTCTCGACCGGTCGAAGATCCAGAGTGAAATCGACGTGCTGCAAACGGAACTGCGCAGCAAGGCCGAATCGGCGGTCTTCTCCGGCGAGAACTGGCTCGTTGGTGATTCGACGGGAACGACTCAGAAGTCGATCGTTTCCGCCTTCTCGCGCGACAGCACCGGCGCGATCTCGATCGGCACGATTGCGGTTGACGTCGGTCCTACCGGAACGATGCTGTTCGACACCTCGGGTAGCAACCAGGGTATCCTCGATTTCGAGCGCAGCATTAGTACGGGCAACTATTCCGTAACCACGCTCGACATCAGCGGCCTGACGGACAGTGCGCAAGACCTTCAAGACCTCGAAGATATGATCGACGGTGTCGACGCGGCGTTGAAGCTGATGACCGACGCAGCCACAGTTCTCGGCGCGGCAAAGTCGCGAATCAGTCTGCAGAAGGACTTCGTCAGCAAGCTCATGCAGTCGATCGATACCGGTATCGGTCAGCTCGTCGACGCGGAGATGAACGAAGAATCAACACGCCTTCAGGCGCTTCAGGTTCGCCAGCAACTCGGCGTTCAGGCCTTGGGCATTGCCAACCAGTCGGCGCAGCAGATCCTCGCGCTGTTCCAGAACTAATTCGATCGGCGGGCGCAGGCCAGCCGCTCATAGGGGTTTAAGCGGGATCGGCCTAAGCGATCCTGCATTCGGGCCGGATCCCCATCACACCCGCGCCCCTGAAGGCCACGCCAGCCCGCCCCCGGCGTGGCCTTTCTTTTTTCCGGCGCGCGGTCGACCAAACATCCCATCGCAATTCCCGCGCAAGCTTAGATGCCCAGAATCCGTTCGGCGTCATTCCCGCAAGCCGCACAAGGGGTTGGGCCGGCAATGCTCGGACTCGAACAGCTCGAAAGACTTTGGAGCAATTTGCTCGCCCTAGGCACCAAGCGCTTGATGGCGCTGGGCCTTGTGGGCGTAGCTGTGTTTGCTTCAGTGGCGTTTGGCAGCTTCTACCTCAGCCGCTCCGACTACGACACGCTGTACACCGGACTTAATGCCCAAGACGTGAGCCGAATTGGCGCCGCCCTCAAGGAGGCCGGCATCGGGTTCGACGTCAGCGCCGATGGCACCAAAGTGATGGTACGGCGCGAGGAAACCGCGCAGGCAAGAATGCTTCTCGCCGAGAAGGGGCTCCCGTCCAGCGCGAATGCCGGTTACGAACTCTTCGACAAGCTCGGCCCCATCGGGTTGACCTCATTCATGCAAGAGGTTACGCGCGTGCGCGCCATCGAAGGCGAGCTTGCGCGCACTATTCAAGCGATGAAAGGCATCAAGGCGGCCCGCGTCCATATCGTCCTGCCCGAGACCGGCTCGTTCCGCCGCGGCCGGCAACCGGCGTCTGCTTCTGTCTTCATCCGCACTGAGATGGCTGCCGACGCGAGCACGGCGCAGGCGATCCGCCATCTCGTGGCGTCGGCCGTTCCAGGTTTGACGATCGATGAAATCAGCGTCCTCAACGCAGACGGCACGGTTCTCGCGTCCGCGGGAGATGCGAGCTCGACGGCTTCCAGCCGTAAGATCGAGCTCGAGAAGTCCGTTAGCAAGGATCTCGGCGACAACGTTCGGAAGACGCTGGCGCCCTATCTCGGCATCGACAATTTCGAGGTTAGTGTTGCGGCACGCCTCAACACGGACAAGCGGTTGACCAACGAGACTGCGTTCGATCCGGATTCCAAGGTCGAGCGTTCGTTGCGCGTCGTAAAAGAGAGCGGCAGCCAGCAGGAAGCGTCCAGCAAGAATCCTGTTGGGGTCGAACAGAATGTTCCCAACCAGGGCGCCAACGGCTCGGGTGGCGATCAGTCGAAGCGCTCCAACGAGCGTCGCGAAGATCTGACGAACTACGAACTCAACTCGAAGACTGTTCAAACAACGAGCGATGGCTACCGCATCGAAACGCTGACCATCGCCGTCGTTCTCAATCGCAAACGCATGCTGGAGACGCTGGGCGAGTCCGCCACTCCCGAGGCAATCCAAGCCAAAGTGAAGGAAGTCGAGCGTTTGGTGAGTACCGCGGCCGGCTTCGATTCCAAACGCGGCGACCAGATCAGTGTCGAGGCTGTCGAGTTTGTCCAAGGTCAAGGCATGGCGGAAGGCTATGAGACGGCAAGTCTCATGGGCCCGCTTATCGGCCTGGCAACCGGCCTCATCAAGGCCATCACCGTTCTCGGCTTGGTCTTCATCGTCGTGACGTTCGGATTGAGGCCGGTCACGCGCCTCCTGCTCGACGAGAAGGAAGCGCAAGTGGCTGGCGGTGCGCTCGCTGCAGCGGGAGCCGGCGCAGACGATGGGTCTCTGCTGACGAGCGAAGATAGCGAAACGGCGTTGCAGATCGACTCAGCGGCTGCGGCCGAGCTGCTTGGTATCAAGGCTGAGCCGAACCTGATCGAAGACATCACGAGCGATGTGACGCGACTGTCGCAGAAGCGTCTCGAGCAGATGGTCGCTCTCGATGAAGAGCAAGCCGCCAACATCCTCAAGCAATGGATGCGGGAGCGGGCGGCATGACGACTGCGCTACCCGTCGCGTACTATTTGAGGGAACTCAACGGCGACACGGAACGGCGTGGCGGTCGAGCTATGGCTGCGGGCGGCGTGTCCGAGTCGGACGTCCTCATTGCAGACGCCCACGCACGCGGCGTTCTGGAGGGCCAGGCTGCCGCGCAGGTCGAGCTGGACGCGGCGCTTGCTCAACAGCAGGCTTCCTTCGATCAGAAGCTCGCGACCGAGCGGCAGAAATGGGCTGTGGAGCAGGGCACACATCTCAGCGAGCTGATCGCTGCGGCCTTCGAAGATGTCGAGCAGCGGTTTGCAGAGCGCGTCGGCAGTATCCTCAAGCCATTTCTCGGCGAAAGTGTTCGTGCGAAGGCGCTGGAGGAGCTGTCAGCTTCGCTCAACCTCATGTTGGCCAAGGGCGAATACGCCAAGATTGCGATTTCCGGGCCGAAGGACCTTCTATCCGCGCTCGAGGCGCGCCTCGGCGACCGCCATGCAGGCGTGACGTTTGTCGAAAGCGATGGCGTTGACGTCGCCGTGAGTGCCGATGGGACCATCATCGAGACACAGATCGGCGCCTGGACGGAAGCCATTCAGAAAGGCAGCCCATGAGCGCCGATGGGGATGCGCCAGTTCCGCACGAGGTCGTCATCGTTCGCCGCAGGGGTGGCGACGGAGACGAGGGCCATCACGGTGGCGCGTGGAAGATTGCGTTCGCCGATCTTATGACGGCCATGATGGCCTTCTTCCTTGTCATGTGGCTGCTCAATGTCTCGGACAAGGAAAAGATTCAGCAGATCGCGACGTACTTCAATCCCATGAAGCTCAACTCCAAGCGTCCGACGATCAAGGGCGTCGAAGAGGAACGGGATACCGAAAAGGCCGCACCGGCGACGGTCGGGCCTTCCGACCGAGGCGCCGACATCAGTACGGTCGACGACAAGAATAAACGTCAGGCACACCACAAACCGGGTGGCGACGGTGAGCTCGAAGAAGGCGTGGCGCAGAAGGCCGAGGAGGATCTTTTCAACGATCCTTATGGCGTTCTGTCGCGTCTCGCGCTGAAGGCCGAATCGGACTCCGAGCAGCAGAGCAGCGCGGCCAAGAGCGACAACACGCTGCCGGGCGGCGACAGCTATACCAATCCGTTCGAGCCGTTTGCCGATCAGAAAACCACCAACAAGAGCGCGGCTCAAAGCGAGCATGAGCAGATGACGCTCGCCGAGCCCGGTGAGCATCCGCTTCCGCCCGGATTGGAGAAGCCGCTCGAAGTCAAACCGGACCTTGCGGAAGATGCTCCGGCGGATGCGACATCTGCCAAGAAAACGACATTCGCCGGAGCGCCCGATGCTTCGGCGCGGGACAAGGAAGCCGAGCAGGCGCTCGAAGCCGACATCATGAAAGAGCTCAAGAGCCTCGCGCCGGACAAGAAGCCGTCGATCGACGTGCGCCTGGTCAGCGAGGGCGTTCTCATCAGCCTTACCGACGATTTCCGTTTCGGGATGTTCGCCAGCGCTTCGGCAGAGCCGCGGCCCGAAACGGTTGTTGTGATGGAAAAGGTGGCGAAGGTTCTTGCTTCGCGCGAGGGCAAAATCGTTGTTCGTGGTCACACGGACGCCCGGCCGTTCAAAACAGAGCGAAACAACAACTGGCGCCTCTCCATGGAGCGCGCGCAGATTGCCTATTACATGCTCGTTCGCGGCGGCATCCAGGAAGCTCGGTTCGACGCAATCGCAGGCTATGCCGACCGCAATCTCAAAATCCCGTCCGACCCCAATGCGGCGGAGAACCGCCGTATCGAAATACTCCTGAGGCTACCTAAGACGTGAGCGCATCTTTCGCCGTACGCCTGATCGCCATGCTGGCTGCTGTCGCAACCGTTTCATCGGTTGCGATTGCGGCTTCCGGCCATGAGCAAGGGAATGCGCCTTCGGCGAACGAACACGCAGACAGCGGCGCGACGAGCGAAACCGGGGAGCACGCGCCGGAAGGAAAGAAGCCCGACGCGGACGGAAAGGCTGCAGAGGGCGGTGAACATGGAACCGCGCCGGAGGGTGAGGCAGCGGCAGCTCCTCCTCCACGTCTTTGGCCGGAAGTGTCCGCTGTCGAGACGGCGCAGCAGCCCTATGTTCTTATCCGCGGCTTGCGCGCGGTTCAGGACGAAGTTGCGTCCGGAAGCACCGAGGCGCATGCGCGCCAGCGCGACCTGATGCGCGATCTGGGCCGGCAGATGCGCGACCTTCCGGTTGGCGTATGGGACGACGTGCGCAACGCACGGGCCGCCATCTACTTCGTTCTCAGCGGCGGCGATCCAGCGGTCCTGAAACTCGTGCTGGGCCGTGAAAAGACCCCTTTCCTGGAGCGGCGGCTGCTCAGGGGTGCGCTTGCCTACGGTGAGGGCCGCCTCGTCGATGCGCTCGGCATGATGCACAAAATGGAGGCTCGTAAGCTCGATCCTTTGCTCGGCGGAATGGTGGCCCTGATTCAGGGAACGTTGATTGCGAAGAAGGATCCGATCAAAGCGGTGGTGTTCTTCGACGAAGCGCGTCTGCTGTCGCCTGGGACGCTGATCGAGGAATCCGCTTTGAGGCAGCAAATTCTTCTCGTGGCCCGCGAGGGTGAGCTGGAGCGATTCGACCTCCTCGCGTCCCAGTACTCGCGCCGCTTTCCGCGCTCGCTCTTCGCGAAAAATTTCCGTCGCCAGTTCTTCGCCGGAGTTGCGAGGCAGAATTTCAAGCGCGCCTCAGAGTGGATCTCGCGCACGGAGACGGAGCTTCTGAAGGTGCCGCCTGCCGAGCGAGTCGGGCTTTATCTTGCGATTGCCGACGAGGCGATCAAGGGCGGCAACGTGGGCATTGCGCAGTTCGCGGCCGGCAAGGCACGCGAATTGGCGCAACCGGGAAGCCGTTCGCTTGAGCGTGCGGCGCTGTTCGAAGCTGCCGCGCTCGTCGTGACCGAAGATTTCGAGAAGGGCGTGCAAGCGCTCAACGCCTTGGATGTCTCCAAACTTGGAATGTCCGATCGTGAGCTTCGGGATGCCGCGCTTAGAGTCGCGACGTCGGTCGGAAAATGGCCGGAGGTTGCGGAAGCGCCAACGAGCGAAACGCCGCCGCCGGAATCCGTCGGGCGTGCTGAGGCCTTGCTTACAAAAGTCGATTCTCTACTAGGGGGGGTGCCGCAGTGACCGCTGCCCAAGCATTGACGTCCGCTTTGATGACATCGTCGCCGAGTTCACGCTCGTCGGACAGCCGGCGTTCGGACTCAGGCGACACGTCGTTCCGGGACACGCTCGACTCGGCCTCGCGCTCGTCGGATCAAACAAAGAGCGAACGGCCCTCACGGCTTTCCACTTCTGGAAAAGGTAGCAAGAGCGACAACAGCTCGCGCGACGACCGCGAGAGCAAAACGAGCGGGGAAAGCCAAGACGACTCTGCGCAACGCACGGACCAGACCAGTGCAGCCGAGCTGTCGCTCATGATCGCGGCACTCGGCGGATCGGCACAGGTTTCCGACGACACGAACGCTTTCGCCGTCTCGGACGATGCGCAAGCCGGCGCAGCGGTTCCCGCGATCGACGTGTCCGACACGTCTGACGCCCGCCCGTGGATGCCGGGGCAGGTTGATGAAGGCGAGCAAGACCTTGATGCCAGCCAGTTGCTCGCACTCTTGAAATCGTCTGCGACATCCGGCTCGGAGCAGCCGAATGACGTCACGCGCGTCGATATCAAGGCGACCGTGGTCGCACAGGAGACGCATCTTGCGGTTGACGGGCCACTGCCGGACGCACTTGCGGCGCTTCCGGCACCTCAGCCGGAGGCGGACGCGGCAGTCGTTCCTGAAAGCGAGGGCGACGCGTCGCTCAACGCAGCCATGTCAAAGGTCGCCGCCGATTCAAGCGAGACAACGCCGGTCCGCAGCCGCACCGATACTCAATCCGGCGATGTCAAAGCAGATGCGGACGCCGCAGGCGCTCGCCGCGTTGCGCCCGTAACTGCGGAGGGCAGCCGTGGCGCCGCGTTTGCAGGACCGAACATTGCGGGCCACGACGGTGGCCAGCAGGATGGCCGCAGTTCTTCGGGTTCGAACTCGCAGCAGCAGAACAGTGGCGTGTTTGCGTCTTTGGTCAATGGCACGAGCAATGCTCGCGCCGCTGAAGCACCGCAATCTGCTGAGACCTTCGAACCGTTAAGCGATCAGATCGCTCGCGAGGTGAGGGCGGAACTGCGCGCGGACGGCGTGGGCGAGAGCTCCTCCGACGGTGTGGTGAAAGTTCTGCAGATCGAGCTCAAGCCGGCCAATCTCGGCAGTGTGACCGTGCGTCTCGCGCTCAAGGACAACGCCATTTCCGTGCATCTCGAGACGCAGCGTCGTGACACTCTCGCCGTCATCGAGCGCGAACGTGACGCCCTCGTGAGTGCCCTATCCTCGCAAGGCTATTCGGTCGACGGTATTACGACTGCGTCCCAGAGTGACGCTTCGCGGCTGAGTACGTCGATTGGCTTCGGTGACAACGGCTCGTCCGGTGCTCAGGGCGGAATGCAGGGCCAGGCCAACCAGGGTCAGGGGCTGGGCAACTCGTCAGGTGGTGAGGGGCGCTCTGGCCAGTCTCAGCCTGGAAACGATGCCTATCGTTCCCCATCTGACGGTAAGGATGACAGTGCGAGAGGCATTCGCAGTGGTGGCGATGGGCTCTATGTTTAAGGAAGTGTAACCGGATCGTTTTGCGTCAGAGTTCCAGTATGAGCGTTGTTCCATTCCCGTCTGGTCGAAGAGCGACGAGAGCGATGACAACTACAGGACTTCTCGGGCCCTACAGGCTCGCCTACGACGATATCACCAACACTATTCCGCGGGTGGCGCCGGGAGCCTTCGTGCTCGGTCACAAAGGTCCGGACGGCAGGTTCTACGTCGACTACGTGGGCCGGGCGGACACGGACATCCGCGACAAGCTCCTCCAGCTCATCGGCTCAGGCAACCTGTTCAAGTACAGGTGCTCGACGACAAGCGAACTGGCCTTCCACGCCGAGTGCGAGCTGTTCCATGATTTCCAGCCGCCGGGGAACCGCATGCACCCCGACCGGCCGGCCGGCACTAATTGGGAATGTCCGAGGTGCCGGTTTTTTCGCCTTCAAGGGCGAGCATAGCCATGATGTCGCTCAGCGCGGCTTGATAGCCGTGATGCCAGTAGGCGCGCTCCGGCGTGTGGGCGTCGAGGTGGCGTTGATCGACATCGGTGTAGGGTGCTTCCTCCTCGAGCCATTCGCGAATGTTGTCGCGACGCTGGCGGAGCATAGACACGCTGGCTTTTTGGAACATGTTTGAACGACCCTGACCCTATTTTTCTTTGGCCGCCGTCCGTTGATCCGGCAGCCTCATGCTTTGTACCTCAGGGCCTCTTGCAGGCGCCTTAGGTGGGGCAGGAAAAGTTGGCTCAAATTTTACGGGTTTGTTTGTGTCAGATCGGGACAGGCCGGAAGCAGTCGTCAAGATTTGAGGCACAGCCAAGCCTCAAAGAGTGCTCGGCGTAACGCGTCAATGGATCTCGGGTAAAACGTCGCCAATGCGGCGGGGCTTCGCCGCAGGTTTGCTGCGGGGAGCCTGGTGCCCAGAGGGCGCCTTTTCGACGATTTCGGCGGCGATCCGGCGAATCCAGGTGTCGATGGTGGGGTCTGGATTGCGGCCCTGAGCAACGTCGTTGGCGACGGCGTTGGCCAGCGCGCGGGCAAGAACCGTGGCGCGCGTCTCGCCCAGGGGACGGGAGAGCTCACCCAGTGCTGAGATTCTTGCGCGAAGGTTTGCGGAAAGCTGCATGTTGCACCAAAACGAAGACATGTCCGTTCTACGCAACTGCCGTGCCAGGACTGGGCTCTAGTTCTCGCTTCCACACCGCCTAAGGGGCGCGGGATGACGGCGTCAGCTTTACGCAAGGGCCTCGGGTTAACAAGTCTGGCCGGAGGCTCCTGATCCCTGCCATGCACAGCTTTTATCTGGATGCGATCCGCAACTTTGAGGGCTTCACTCCGAAGGCCCAATGGGACTATGCGCAGCATACGAACGGATATGGGACCAAGGCCCAGTATGCGGGTGAGGTAATCGATCGCGTGGAAGCGGAGCGCCGCTTCCAGGGCGAGATTTCGGCTGCGCGCTCTATCGTGGAGAAAACGGCGCCCGAGTTGGACGACGGCACAAAAGCGGCCCTGACGTCATTGACCTACAACGCGGGATCGGCGTGGGTCCAAAGCGGTCTCGGCGATGCTGTCCGCAGCGGTGACCTCGATTCCGTGCGGGAGATCTTCCAGAAGTACAACAAGGCCGGTGGCGAAGTTCTGCCGGGCCTAGTCAGCCGCCGCTCGCAGGAAGCCCTCTGGATCGGCAATCCCGACGCCTTGTCGGGTACGAGTGCCTCGGGAACGGGCGCTGCTGCGTCGGGCAGCACGGCTCAAATGCCGCCTGTCGTCATGGATGGGGACCAGAGCGCGGCCCGAGTGGCTGAGATGCTGAGGACGCCGGCTCCGGCTGCGACGCGCACGGCTGCTGAAACTGAAAGTGTCGTGATCGAGCGGGGGCCGCGCGCCGAGCGCTCGGCCGCCTTAAAGGGGCTGCTCGAAAGCGTCGCGGGTGATGCCCTAGCGGCGATCGCGAATTCCGACCTCGTGGGGCCGGGTGGCGTCGGTGACATCGCGCGGATGGCGCAGCTCGACCGTGGCAGCACACTTGCCAAGACAGATGGCGGCCGCGGTGACCGGGAAAAGGAAACGCGGCGGGTTTAGCCCGCCGCGCGTTTTCAACTCAATCGTGATGGTGTGACCTAGCCCGCGCTGCGGAAGCGCGCGGCAGAGAGAGCCGTTGCGCCAAATCCAACCGGAAGAGCGCTCGGTGCCGGCTCGGGGCGTGCTGCGAAGCGGGAAGCGGCGTTGTCCGCAGACGGCGCGGACGATGCGCCTGCGCGCATGAAGATCCCGCGTTGTTCCGGATGCGCTGCAAGATCGGTCTTGAGGCCGATCAGGCTTTCGGATGCGCCGAGCGTGAGGAATCCATCAGGGGCCAGAACGCGAGTCATGCGGGCCAGGATGTCGGTCTTGCGGCTGGCGTCGAAGTAAATGAGCACGTTGCGGCAGAAGATGATGTCGAAGCGGCCGAGCGAGGTGAAGTCGGCCAGCAGGTTGAGCTGACGGAACGTCACCTTCGCGCGCATGTTGTCGGAGATCTGCCAGCTGTCGCCGATCTGGTTGAAGTGGCGAAGCAGCATCGGCGCGGGCAATCCGCGCTGGACTTCAAATTGCGAATAGATGCCCTTGCGGGCCTTCTCGAGAACCTGGTCAGAAAGATCGGTGCCGATGATCTCGACTTTCCAGCCCGGCATACGGGCGGCGTGCTCGTCGAGGATCATGGCCAGAGAATAGGCTTCCTGTCCCGTCGAGGCAGCGGCGGACCAGATACGCAGTCGCTTCTCGTTCTGCCGCGCGGCGAGGAGGGCCGGCAGCATCACAGAGCGGAACTGGTCGAAAGGCGACTTGTCCCGGAAGAAGTACGTCTCATTAATCGTCATCGCTTCGATGACGTCCTTGGCGAGCTTGGGCGACTGACCCTTCTGGAGCAGGAGAACCAGCTCCTCGAGTCCCGCGAGCTTTTCGCGCCGGACGATCGGCATGACGCGACTTTCAACGAGGTATTTCTTGCTTTGCTCCATCACGAGACCGGAGGAGCGGCGCAAGTATTCGCAAAGAGCGTCGAATGCTTGGGACATGTTACGCATCACTATTGAAAGGTTGAGCCGAGTCGGCGGAGGCCACGCCGGGCCTCATGTGTGCGAGAGTTAGCTCAGACC
>VFQQ010003702.1_pt1 | contig 14499 bp, 13 predicted proteins | sample 3512341 | NCBI WGS metagenome assembly VFQQ01 (sample SAMN10412373, study PRJNA504923) | tailings metagenome | isolation source: Relicate 2 Philex TSF1 revegetated site | place: Philippines: Tuba, Benguet | collected 2017-08-29 | reverse complement strand
CATCCTACTGGCTTGCCCAGACGATGCGGGCCACCCACTCCACCTCGACCATCTGGAGGTCGCGGTTGGGGTGGTCCGGGTTGAGCGAAAGCAGCGAAATGGTACGGGCCGTCTGACGCTCCAGCACCTTGGCCATGACTTCGCCGGAACCGGTCTTGACGACCACGCGGTCACCCCGGCGCACGGCGGCACCCGGTTCCACGATCAAGACATCGCCATTGCGGTAAAGCGGCAGCATCGAATCGCCCTGGACCTTCAGGGCATAAGCCGTATCGGTGGATTGTGCCGGCAATTCGACCAGATCCCAGCCCTGTCCGACCGGGAAGCCGGCATCGTCGAAATAACCGCCGGCGCCGGCCTGCGCGAAACCGACCAGCGGCACCGCGGCGCCGGCCCCATGCGGACGCGCCTGCCTGTCCTGGATCAGTCCCATGAATTCGTCGAGCGTCGCGCCCGTCGCCTCCATGATCTTGGCCAGCGACTCGGTCGAGGGCCAGCGCGGGCGCCCGTCCGAAGACTGCCGCTTCGATTTGTTGAAAGCCGTCGAGTCGAGGCCGGCGCGCCTGGCGAGACCGGAGGCCGACAGGGAATAACGTTCCGCCAGGGCATCTATCGCGGCCCAGACACGATCATGCGAGAGCACGGTCCGCTCCCTTCGAAGAGGAAAAAATACCTTTTCTTGATAAGGGTGGAGGCTCGCGATGTCCAGCCTCGGCGAGGCATTGGAGGAACGGATTCCACTTATTCGGCGTCGATCTTCGCCATATGCGGCCCCGGCGCGGTCGCGTCACGCCGGGACATGTTGCCGATCCGCCCGCGCAATATGCCGATCTGCTCCAGCGTCAGGCGCGTCCATTCCAGCACTGGCCACAGTGTCAGGCGCACGACATCGTTTTGCGGGACATCGTTTGCCCCCATGGGTGCGGTGCAGGGGCCGGGCACATGATAGGTGCCGAAGACCCGGTCGAAGAAGGGGAACACATTGGCGAGGTTCTTGCCGTAGGCCTCGGGAGCGTTCGCGTGGTGCCAGCGATGAAAACGCGGCGAAGCGATCAGCAGCCGGAACGGTCCGTGATCCCAATCGACATCGACGTGAACGTAGATCGTATGCAGCACCAGGATGACGGCACCCATGCCGATGGCGTCGGCGGGAAGGCCGAGCCATGTCAGCAGGATGGTATAGGACCCCCACATGACCAATGTCTCGAGCGCATGGATGCGATAGGCCGACAGCGCATTCACATGCGGGTCGGAATGATGGATCGCATGCACCGGCCACAGCCATTTCATGTGCATGAGGCGGTGGTTCCAGTAGTTGGCGAAGTCATGCGCCACGATGGCGATGATCATGAGAGCCCAGACCGGAAAAGCGGACCAGGTCGATGTCGGGATGCTTGGAATGCCTGCCAGCGCATAAAGCGCCTTGATCTGGTCCGAAAGCAGCCAGATGGTCGGCGCCAGAACGAGATTGATGTTGAAGATGGCGATCGTCGCCGCCACGCTTTGAACCGCAAGCCGGGACCATGAAAGCCGCCATCCCTTGCGCGCGATATCGAGGACCAGCAGCAGCACCAGGAATGCGAAGACGCATTGATTGGCGGGCGATCTGACCGCCGTTGGCCAGACCCCGATCATCGTCTTCAGGAATTCGACGATCTGCTCCACGCCCGCCTCCCGTCGCAACAGCGTGTGCCGCGAAACCAGCCTCGGAGCGCAATTCTAGCGGGTCTTGCTTAAGGGCATCTGAATGTAGCGGACGGCTGGCAGTCGGCTTCGGTTGGAGGCAAGGGGATCTGGATCGAAAGTCGCACGCATTGACAATTTTTTTTGTCAATGTCAGTCTGGATTGATGATCGAAGTGGAAGTCATCGAAACCGCCGTTGCGGCCACAGCCGCCCTCGACCCGATCCGATCCCGGCTTCTGGCGGAGCTCACGCAACCCGCTTCCGCGGCAACCCTGGCTTCGCGGCTGGGTCTGGCACGTCAGAAGGTGAACTATCACCTGCGCGCGCTGGAGGATCACCACCTCGTCGTTCCGGCTGCGGAACGGCAGTGGGGCGGGCTTACCGAGCGGCTGATGATCGCAACCGCTTCCTCCTACGTCGTTTCACCAGCAGCACTGGGACCGATCGGAGCCGATCCTTCACGGAACCAGGATCGGCTTTCGGCCGACTACCTTATTGCGCTCGCAGGGCGTGCCATCCGCGAGGTCGGAGATTTGCTGCGCAAGGCCCGTGGAAAGGGGAAGCGGCTTGCCACACTGTCGATCGACACAACGATCCATTTCCGATCCCCGGCCGACCGGACAGCCTTTGCGGCCGATCTGGCCAACGCAGTTGCCGCGCTGGTGGCTCATTATCACGACGACACGGCACCGGGAGGACGTCCACACCGGCTCGTGGTGGCAGCCTACCCCGCCCCCGGCGATGCCACGACCTGAAAGGAAGTTCGATGCCGATCAAGAAGGACGAAACCGGCAAGCGCTGGGTCGAGATGGAGTTGAACGTGCCCGGCACGCCCGAGCAGGTCTGGCAGGCGATCGCAACAGGTCCTGGCTATACGGCCTGGTTCACCCCGGCCACCATCGACGAACGCGTCGGTGGTGCGATCCGCTTCGACATGGGCGAGAACGGTGAGTCCAATGGAGAGGTGACCCTGTGGGAGCCACCCTTCCGGTTCGGTTATGTCGAACGCGACTGGGCAGAGGGTGCGCCATCGCTCGCAACGGAAATCACGGTGACGGCCAGATCGGGAAACCGCTGCATCGTGCGCATGGTCCATTCGCTGTTCGCCTCGACGGATGACTGGGATGACCAGATGGAAGGCTTCGAGAGCGGCTGGCCCGGTTTCTTCGAGGTCCTGCGCCTTTATCTCTCACTTTTCTCCGGCAAGAAAGCGGCGGTATCTGCCGCGATGGCGCATGTGGAAGCGCCCCAGCTTGATGTCTGGAAAGGTCTGATTGATGGCCTTGGCCTCGCCGGTGCCAACGCCGGCGAGACAAGAACGGCTTCGCGAACGCCGGAGCCACTGTCGGGCGTTGTCGAGCGTGTGCAGCAGGGCGACAAGGAGCGTTATGTGCTGCTGCGCCTGACGCAACCGTCGCCTGGTATCGCGTTGATCGGAACCCATGGCATCGAAGATGCCACCACTGCCGGCATTACCTTATACCTGTATGGCGACGACGCCGGACAACGCGCCGCAGCAAGCGCGCCGGGATGGAAGGATTGGCTTCGCGATACTTTCGGGCAGGCTCCGCATTGAAAGAAGGCCGCCATCAAGATGGCAAGAAATGGCTGGACAGCAAGTAAGAGCCAGAGCACTGCAACGGGAACATGATCCCGAAAAATGGGAACTGGTTTTCGGAAGAGATCGTGCTCCGAGATCGGGGGGGTGATTCAACCAGACGCCGTCCCGATCCAGGATCGTGATCCTACTGCCCCTTTCCGAACATCAGTTCTGTCATCTTGGCCTGATCCGCTTTTGCCCCCGCCTCGTCACCGGTCCGGCGACGGGCGTCGGAACGGAAGCCATAGAGGCCGGGGTCTTCGGGCGTGAGCCGCAGGGCAGCGTCGAAATCAACCAGGGCGCGCGGCGTGTCGCCCTTGTTGACGTAGGCAATGCCGCGATTGGTCAGCGCGTGCACGTTGAGGGGATCGAGCGAAAGGGCGCGGTCGAGGTCGGCCAGTGCCGGGCCCGGTTGCCCGAGCCAACCCAGGATGGAGGCACGGGTGACAAGGAATTCCGGCCGTGAGGGATCGATACGCAGAGCTTCGTTGAGATCCTGCAGTGCCGCTGTTAGGTCGCGCGCATAGAGCAGGTTTGCCTTGCCGCGCCGCCAATAAGCGGTGGCAAGATCCGGCGCCAGGGCGATGGCGCGGGCATAGTCGGCCAAGGCCCGGGCGTAAGCAGCGTTCTGGCCCGGCGCATGGAGATCCGCCCGGTCCAGCAGCGCCTCCGCGAGGGCATTGCCTTCAAGTGAAGAGGCGTCGACCAGTCGGTCGCAGGCGGCCCGAGCCAGTTCGTTGCGCTGGAGAATGACATCGACGTCGACGGGCCGCGCGGGGCTCTCGGCACTGCCGTCGCGGCATAGCTGGATCAGCTTCGCCATCGGCGTTGCCGCGTCAAGCGCCAACACCTTAGGGACGTCGCTTCCAGCCTCGGCGGCAGCAATGCCGGCCATCGCAAAACCAACGGCCGCGCATATCGTCGGGGCATAAAATCGAGCGGACATAATCCAGTTCCTTTGCACGACAGCTTCGGTTCGGCAGCACCCAAAAGCAAGAAGACATAAGGCACGGTGAGGTTGCCCGGATCAGACGCCAGAGCATGATCCCGAAAAGTTGCAGGCTTTTCAGATGAAGATCATTTGCCGAAACAAGGGGATAGAGCGGAATACCGCTGCATCTCCATTCCGCCCTAGCCGCCCTTAGCCGCTGCGCGCAAACCCTGGTGCGAGGCCATGAAGGCTTTCTCGGCTTCCGTCGGCGCACGCGGGGACGCATCGTAGCCGAGCGCCTCGACCAGATCCTGGATGTCGACGAAATGTCGAGCCTTGCGGTCATAGACGCCGGCGGTTGTCTTCATCAGGGCCGCGGTCTCGCCGTTTTCCAGCACGAAGCGATGTGCGCCGAGCACCTGGGTGCCGTCCCAGGTCTCGATCGAGGACACGACCTGGAAATTGCGCCACAGCTTGATCTCGCGCACATAGACGGTCTGCAGCCCGCCCAGCATCGGCGCCCAGCCGCGCTTCCTCGCCAGCGCGATCAGGCCGGCGCGGATGAAGATGTCGATGCGGCCGAGATCGGCCAGCATCATGTAGCGCGCATTGTTGAGATGGATGTTGAAGTCGATGTCGGTCGGCAGACACCGGAAAGTGAGCCGGCTTTCATCCCCGACGCGGTAGGCGCCGCGCGACTTCGCCGTCAGCGCCATGCGCGCAAAACGTGCCCAGACATACATGCTTTTACTTTCTTCCCTTCTCCCCGTTCACGGGGAGAAGGTGGCCCGAAGGGTCGGATGAGGGGCTGCTCTGAAAATCACAAGGCAGGTGCAGCCCCTCACCTGCCGCATCTCTCTCCCCGCAGACAGGGAGAGGAACGCTGTTCCCGCTTACGCGGCTTCCTTGACTTCGCCCTTCGCATAGGGGTCGAAGCGCTGGTAGAAGGTCTCGCCCTTCTCGGCCATGTCGAGAAGCAGCTTCGGCGCCTTGAACTGCGCGCCGTACTTCTTCTGCAGGCCCTTGGCGATCTTCACGAAAGCCTTGGCGCCGATGCCGTCGATGTAGGACAGCGCACCGCCCGTGTAGGGAGCGAAGCCGAAGGCCAGGATCGAGCCGACATCCGCCTCGCGCGGATCGGTGACGATGCCTTCTTCCATGACGCGTGCCGCTTCGAGCGCGATGGTGACCAGCAGGCGCTGCTGCACCTCCTCGTAGTCGACCTTGTCGGGATCCAACTGCGGGTAGAGGTCCTTCAGGCCCGGCCACAGCTTCTTCTTGGCCGGCTTCGGCGGATAGTCGTAGAAGCCCTTGGCATTCTTGCGGCCGAGGCGCTCGTGCTTGTCGACCAGAGTGTTGATCAGCGCGAACTGGTCCTTGTCGACGGCCTTCTCGCCGAGGTCGCGGATGGTCTGCTTCATGATCTTCTGCGCCAGGTCGATCGCCGTCTCGTCGGTCAGCGCCAGCGGGCCGACCGGCATGCCGGCCGCCTTGGCGGCATTCTCGATCATCGGCGCCGGGATGCCTTCGATCAGCATCTGGAAGGCTTCCGACATGTAGCGCAGCACGCAGCGGTTGACGTAGAAGCCGCGCGTGTCGTTGACGACGATCGGCGTCTTCTTGATGGCGCGCACATAGTCGATCGCGGTGGCGATCGCCTTGTCGCCGGTCTTCTTGCCGAGGATGATCTCGACCAGCATCATCTTGTCGACCGGCGAGAAGAAGTGCAGGCCGATGAAGTTCTTCGGCCGCGACGAGTTCTTGGCCAGCCCGGTGATCGGGATGGTCGAGGTGTTGGAAGCGAAGATCGCCGACGACTTCAAAACGGCCTCGGCCTTTTCGGTCGCGGCCTTCTTGACTTCCGAATCTTCGAACACCGCCTCGATGACGAGATCGCAGCCGTTGAGATCGGCATAGTCGGCCGTCGGCGTGATCAGCGACAGCAGCTTTTCCTTCTCCTCAGGCTTGGCGCGGCCCTTCTTGACCTGTTCGGAGATCAGGCTGTCGGAATGCGCCTTGCCTTTCTCGGCCGACGGCAGTTCGCGGTCGAGCAGCACGACCGGGATGCCGGCCTTGGCGGTGACATAGGCGATGCCGGCGCCCATGAAGCCGGCGCCCAGCACGCCGATCTTCTTGAATTTGCTTTCCGGAATGCCTTCGGGACGGCGCGCGCCCTTGTTGAGTTCCTGCAGCGACACGAACAGCGAGCGGATCATCGCCGCCGCTTCCTTGGTCTGCAGGATCTCGGTGAAGTAGCGCGTCTCGATCTTCAGCGCGGTGTCGAAAGGCACCAGCAGGCCTTCATAGACGCATTTCAGGATCGCCATGGCCGCCGGATAGTTGCCATACGTCTCGCGGCGCAGGATGGCGATGGCCGGCGGCCACAGGTTCGCGCCGGCAACCGAATAGACCGGGCCACCGGGCAGCTTGAAGCCCTTCTCGTCCCAGGGTGCGACCGGCTTCAGGCCGTTGCGGATCATCGCCTTGGCGGTCTCGATCAGCTTGGCCGGCTCGGCGATCTCATGGATCAGGCCCATGGCCTTCGCCTTCTGCGCGGTCAGGTTCTTGCCGGAGGTCAGCATCTCCAGCGCGCCCTGCGTATCGGTCAGCCTCGGCACGCGCTGCGTGCCGCCGGCACCCGGGAAGATACCGACCTTCACTTCCGGGAGCGCCATCTTGACCTTGTCGGAATCGGCGGCGACGCGGCCATGGCAGGCCAGCGACATCTCGAAGGCGCCGCCCATGCAGGTGCCGTTGATGGCCGACACCCAAGGCTTGCCGCAGGTTTCCAGCTTGCGGAACAGGCCGGTCATGAAGCCGACATTGGTGAACAGCGTCTGGGTGGCCTTTTCCTGGTCCTTCACCTTCTCCTTGGCGAAGAGGCCCAGCATCTGCTGCAGCATGGTGAGGTCGGCGCCGCCGGAGAAGGTCTCCTTGCCCGAGGTGATGACCGCGCCCTTGACCGCGGCGTCGGCCACGACCTGGTCGATGATGGCGTTGAGTTCACGCATCACCTCTTCGGTGAACACGTTCATGGAACGGCCGGGCATGTCCCAGGTGACGAGCGCGATGCCGTCGCCGTCGATGTCGACCGAAAAGTTCTTGTAGCTCATTGGAGTACCCTCCTTGAAATCTGTTTTCGTCCCGCGCATGAGCGCGACGGTGAAGCTGCATCTCTCTCCCCGTTCACGGGGAGAGATGTCCGGCAGGACAGTGAGGGGCGGCACGAACCTTCAAAGGTGGGCTCTGCCCCTCATCCGACCCTTCGGGCCACCTTCTCCCCGTGAACGGGGAGAAGGAAGAGGTGCTACACCCGCTCGATGATCGTGGCGGTGCCCATGCCGGCGCCGATGCACAGCGTCACCAGGGCGGTGTTGAGGTTGCGGCGCTCGAGCTCGTCGAGCACGGTGCCGAACACCATGGCGCCGGTGGCGCCGAGCGGATGGCCCATGGCGATGGCGCCGCCATTGACGTTGATCTTGTCGTGCGGGATGTCGAAGGCCTGCATGTAGCGCAGCACGACGGACGCGAAGGCTTCGTTGAGCTCGAACAGGTCGATGTCCGACAGCTTCATCTTGGCGCGCTTCAACAGCTTCTCGGTGACGTCGACCGGACCGGTCAGCATGATCGCCGGCTCGGAGCCGATGTTGGCGAAGGCGCGGATGCGGGCGCGCGGCTTCAGGCCCATCGCCTTGCCGCCCTTCTTCGAGCCGAGCAGCACGGCGGCGGCGCCGTCGACGATGCCCGACGAGTTGCCGGCATGGTGGACGTGGTTGACCTCTTCCAGCTCCGGATAGCGCTGCACGGCAACCGCGTCGAAGCCACCCATTTCGCCGGGCATGACGAAGGACGGGTTCAGCGAGGCCAGCGACTGCATGTCGGTCGACGGGCGCATGTGCTCGTCATGGTCGAGGATGGTGAGGCCGTTCTGGTCCTTGATCGGGATGACCGAATTCCGGAACCAGCCCTGTTTCCAGGCATGCGCTGCACGCTTCTGGCTTTCGACCGCATAGGCGTCGACGTCGTCGCGCGAGAAGCCGTATTTGGTGGCGATGAGGTCGGCCGAGATGCCCTGCGGCACGAACCAGCCGGGGAAGCCGACCGAAGGATCCATGAACCAGGCGCCGCCAGAGGCGCCCATGCCGACACGGCTCATCGATTCGACGCCGCCGGCGATGACGATGTCGTCGGCGCCCTGCGCGATCTTGGCCGCACCCAGATTGATGGCGTCGAGGCCGCTGGCACAGAAGCGCGACAGCTGCATGCCCGGCGCCTTGGTGTTGTAGCCGGCCTCGAAGGCGGCGGCGCGCGGGATCACCGAACCGGCTTCGCCGACCGGGTCGACGCAGCCGAAGATGATGTCGTCGACCGAGCCGGTGTCGAGATCGTTGCGGTCGCGCAGCGCTTCCAGCACCTTGGCGCCGAGACGCACCGCCGGCACCTCGTGCAGCGATCCGTCCTTCTTGCCCCTGCCGCGCGGCGTGCGCACGGCGTCATAGACATAAGCGTCGGCCATATTCGTGCTCCTTACTGTTTAGATCGGCTGCTCAAGGCGCCGATCGGGTATGTCGTGACCGGATGCTCAGAGCGAGCGGCCGATCAACATCTTCATGATCTCGTTGGTGCCGCCGTAGATGCGCTGCACGCGGGCATCGCGATACATGCGGGCGATCGGGTATTCGTTCATGTAGCCATAGCCGCCATGCAGCTGCAGGCATTCGTCGACGACCTTGCACTGCAGGTCGGAGAGCCAGTACTTGGCCATCGAAGCCGTGACCGGGTCGAGCCCGCCATTGAGATGGCGCTTGACGCAGTCATTGTAGAAGACGCGGCCGATGGTGGCCTCGGTCTTCAGCTCGGCGAGCTTGAACTGGGTGTTCTGGAACTCCACCACCGCCTTGCCGAACGCCTTGCGGTCCTTGACGTAGTCGACGGTGACAGCGAGCGCGCGCTCGATCATGCCGATGGCCTGGGCGCCGATCAGCAGGCGCTCCTGCGGCAGCTGCTGCATCAGCTGCACGAAGCCCTGGCCTTCCTCATGCCCGAGCAGATTGGCCGTCGGCACGCGCACGTCGTTGAAGAAGAGTTCCGAGGTGTCGTTGGCCTTGAGGCCGATCTTGTCGAGGTTGCGGCCGCGCGTGAAACCCTCGACCTCGTCGGTCTCGACAACGATCAGCGAGGTGCCCTTGGCGCCCTTGGTCGGATCGGTCTTGGTGACGACGATGATGAGGTTGGCGTTCTGGCCATTGGTGATGAAGGTCTTGGAGCCGTTGATCAGGTACTGGTTGCCATCCTTCTCGGCCCGCGTCTTGATGCCCTGCAGGTCGGAGCCGGCACCCGGCTCCGTCATGGCGATGGCGCCGATCAGCTCGCCGGTCGCCATCTTCGGCAACCACTTCTTCTTCTGCTCTTCCGAGCCGTAATGCAGGATGTAGGGGGCGACGATGGCGTTGTGCAGCGCGATGCCGAAGCCGTCGACACCGACATGGCCGAGCGCCTCGGCGATCACGCTTTCATGCGCGTAGGTGCCACCCGAGCCGCCATACTCTTCCGGCATCGAGGCGCAGAGCAGGCCGGCGGCACCGGCCTTTTCCCAGGCGGAACGGTCGACGATCTCGTTCTTCTCGTATGCGTCGTAATGCGGCGCGATCTCTTCCGACAGGAAGCGGGTCGACATGTCGTAGAGCATGGCGACCTCGTCGCCAGCCCAGCCGGCCTTCGGCAAGGACAGGATGTCGGCGGGGTTGGTTGCCATGAACTGCTCCCTGTTGACCGCTTTTATATAGGGCGTCTGTTCAAGCCTGAACAGACGCCGGCACCGTTCAGAACGCGTCTGCCGGCAGCGCCATCATGGAATCGGCGCCGGACGAGAGACGGGCGAGGTGCGCCGCCGTCTCCGGCATGATGCGATCCATATAATAGCGCGCCGTGACCAGCTTGTTGTCATAGAAAGATGACGAGCCGTTGGCGCCCTCGGCGAGCTTGGCCTGCGCAACCTTGGCCATCTGGCCCCACATATAGCCGAGCGTGACGAGACCGAAGAGATGCAGGTAGTCGGTCGAGGCCGCACCGGCATTGTCGGGGTTCTTCATGCCGTTCTGCATCAGCCACATGGTGGCGGCCTGCAGGTCGTTGAGACCTTTCTTCAGCGCCTTGGTGAACGGCGCCAGCTTCTCGTCGGCGCGGTTTTCCTCGCAGAACTCGCCGACTTCCTTGAAGAAGGCCTGGATGGCGCGGCCGCCATTGGCGCCGAGCTTGCGGCCGACGAGGTCGAGCGCCTGGATGCCGTTGGCGCCTTCATAGATCATGGCGATGCGGGCATCGCGCACGAACTGGCTCATGCCGTGCTCTTCGATGTAGCCGTGGCCGCCGAACACCTGCTGCGCCATCACGGCATGCTCGAAACCCTTGTCGGTGAGCACGCCCTTCACCACCGGCGTCATCAGGCCCATATGGTCGTCGGCTGCCTGGCGGTCGGCGTCATCGCCGGAGCGATGGGCGATGTCCGACTTCAGCGCGGTCCACAGCGTGAAGGCGCGGCCGGCCTCGTTGAAGGCGCGCATGGTCATCAGGTTGCGGCGGATGTCCGGGTGCACGATGATCGGGTCGGCCTTCTTGTCGGGTGACTTGGCGCCCGAGATCGAACGGCCCTGCAGACGCTCCTTGGCGTAGGCGACGGCATTCTGATAGGCGACTTCCGACTGCGCCAGGCCCTGCAGGCCGACGCCGAGGCGCGCCTCGTTCATCATCGTGAACATCGCCTTCAGGCCGCCATTGGCTTCGCCGAGCAGCACGCCTTCCGCCTCGTCATAGTTCATGACGCAGGTGGAATTGCCGTGGATGCCCATCTTCTCTTCGATCGAACCGCAGGAGGCCGCGTTGCGCTCGCCGGGATTGCCGTCGGCATCGAGCTTGAACTTGGGCACGATGAACAGCGAAATGCCTTTCACACCTTCCGGCGCGCCCTCGATACGGGCCAGCACCAGATGGATGATGTTGTCGGACATGTCGTGTTCGCCGGCCGAGATGAAGATCTTCTGGCCGGAAATCCTGTAGGTGCCGTCGCCGTTCGGCACGGCCTTGGTGCGCAGCAGGCCGAGATCGGTGCCGCAATGCGGCTCCGTCAGGTTCATGGTGCCGGTCCATACGCCTTCGATCAGCTTCGGCGCGAAGGTCGTCTTCTGCTCGTCGGTGCCATGGGTGAGGATGGCGGCGATCGCACCCTGGGTGAGGCCAGGATACATCAGCAGCGCCAGATTGGCCGAGACCATATATTCGGCAACCGCCGTGTGCACGGCATAGGGCAGGCCCTGGCCGCCAAATTCGGCAGGGGCCGCAAGGCCCATCCAGCCGCCTTCGCAATACTGGCGATAGGCTTCCTTGAAACCTTTCGGCGTCGTCACCGAGCCGTCGTCATGGCGCAGGCAGCCTTCCATGTCGCCGGTACGGTTGGTCGGCTGGATGACGTTTTCCGCCAGCTTGGCGCCTTCGGCGAGGATCGCTTCCAGCACATCGCCGGATGCGTCGGCAAAACCGGGGAGATTGCTGTACCGCTCGAAGCCGAGCACCTCATTCAGGACGAACAACGTATCGCGGACAGGCGCCTGATAGATCGGCATTGCGTCTTCCTCCACAAAATCAACGCGACGAGGCCCGCTCCAAAACGGCTTTCGGGCCGACTGTGAGATCTGGATAACAAATATTGACGTTTGCGTAAACGTCAATTTGTGCAGGCGGTCACTTTTTTAGGAGGGTTTTCGACCGGAAGAGAGGACAGCGCCTGAACGGGGCGTTGGCCTTGCCGGTCGCCGGGAGAATGGTTTGATCACCAGCGAGCGGCACTCAGCCGGGTCCTGTTTGCTATACAGAGGGCCGAAGCGGGATACGGCCGGCATCACGGTCGAACGAGGAGAGCAGCAATGCAACGTCGTTTCTATTCGATGTCGGAACTGGCTTACGAAAAGGCGCGCCACAGATTTCCACCCGGAGAGCCGCTTCTTTTCGACGAGTCCTACCGCCTGGCTCATCTGCCGCTTGTGGCGCCGGACCATCCCGATCTGATCCCTTCAAAAGCCGGTACCGACTATTGCATGGGTCGCTATCCGGCTACGCGATACGGGCTCGTCGTTCCGGTATCCTGGCGAGACCTGTTCGCATCACCGGTTTTTCTCGCCCTTGATCAAGCTTTGAAGGACGCGAGCTTTGGCGCGAAGCTGAACAGGCACATCAACGATCAACGCCTGCCGAACCTGCATGTAACCATAGCGGGCGGACTTGCGGAAGCGGGTATTCCCGCCTCCCTTCGCTCGATAACCTCTGTGATGGAGAAGGCGCAATTCCGCTACCGGCTGATGGGTCCGCTCATCGGAGAAAAGAACCTCGGCAGAATCTACTTCCCGGCGGTCCCGGAAAAACTCGGCGACATCGATTTCTTTGCCGAACTGCAAGCGGCGGTTCATCGCCCCCAAACCGGCTTCTACGCCATGGGCTACTATCATTTCGCCGAGGAACTCACGCCAGCCGAAGCGCAAGAACTGTCGGCGATATTCCATGAATTCCAGGACGCGGTCATCTTCGAGGCTGAAACCGACAGGTTGGGTATCATCGCCACGAATGACGATCTCACCCTATCCGGCCGTTACGTTGAGCTGCGTTCGTTTTAAGGCCAATATCGCGTTGGCGCAGACGGGAACGGCATTCCATGTATGATGACATCATTGCCTGGCGACGTGACCTGCATGCCCATCCGGAGCTTGGCTACGACCTTCCCCGCACCGCATCCTTTGTCGCCGACAAGCTGCGCGCCTTTGGCTGCGACGAGGTCATGGAAGGCATCGGCAAGAGCGGTGTCGTCGGCGTCCTGCGCGGCCGCAAGCACCAATCGGGCAAGGTGATCGGCCTGCGCGCCGACATGGATGCCCTCCCCATCCAGGAGACCACCGGCCTTGCCTATGCCTCGAAGACCGATGGCCGCATGCATGCGTGCGGCCATGACGGCCACACTGCCATGCTTCTGGGCGCGGCGAAGACGCTTGCCGAGACCCGCGACTTCGACGGAACGGCCGTCCTGATCTTCCAGCCGGCGGAAGAAGGGCACGCCGGCGCGAAGGCGATGTGCGACGATGGCCTGATGACACGCTGGGGCATCGGCAAGGTGTTCGCCCTCCACAACGAGCCCGACCTGGCGATCGGGCGCTTCGCCACCCGCCCGGGACCGTTCGGCGCGGCGGTGGCGAGCTTCAAAGTCACGATCGACGGCAAGGCCGCCCACTCGTCCAGTCCGCAGGCCGGCGTCGACGCGCTGCTGCCGGCCGCCAACATCCTGATTGCCCTGCAGACGATCATCGCGCGCAACCTCGACCCGCTGAAGAGCGGCGTGATCTCCATCGGATCCTTCCAGGGTGGACAGCCTGGAAGCACCTTCGTGCAATCAAGCGAGATACGCGGCCTCGCCCGCTGGTTCGAACCGGAGGTGCGGGACACCCTGCAGCGGCGCATCGTCGAGATCGTGGAGGGGATCGCAACCTCTTACGGTGCAAACGCAAAGGTCGGCTTCAGGAGCCTCTATCCCGTCGTCGTGAACGATCCGGCGGAAACTGCCTTTGCCGCGGAGGTCGCCCGCGCCGTGATGGGGCCGGACGCCGTCGATGCCGATCACCCGCGGATCATGGGTTCCGAGGACTTCGCCTTCATGCTGGAGCAGCGGCCCGGCAACATCGCCATGCTCGGCAATGGCGGCACGGCGGGACTGCATGACCCCGCCTATGATTTCAACGACGCTGCCATCCCGTTCGGTGTTGCCTATTGGAAGCGGCTGGTCGAAGCTGGAATGCCTGTTTAGAAGGCTTGGGGCTTAAATCCACAAGCACAGGGTGGACATGACGATATGAAGAAGTCAGCCCTTGTGGCATCGGTGACCGTCGCCATGCTCTCGGCCTTCTATCTCGTGATCGCCATGCCCTTCCCATTCGTCCAGGCGTGGTGGCACACGGCAGATTATGATCCCCACGACCGCTTCTCCAAACGTCACCGCATGGCAGACTGGCTCGTGATGACAGACGCTCTGGTTGGACTGCGCCGTGATGAAGTGCTCGCGAAGCTGGGAGCGCCGCCGGCCACCGACAAGTTCTCCGGTTATGATCTTGCATATCACCTCGGTTATGAACGCGGAATCATTTCCATAGACTCCGAATGGCTGGTGATGCGCCTTGCTCCCTCCGGGATCGTTGCCGAAGCCGCTGTCGCCCGCGACTAGTCTCCGCACGATAAGCTCCGTACCAGCC
>VFQQ010003701.1_pt1 | contig 14503 bp, 23 predicted proteins | sample 3512341 | NCBI WGS metagenome assembly VFQQ01 (sample SAMN10412373, study PRJNA504923) | tailings metagenome | isolation source: Relicate 2 Philex TSF1 revegetated site | place: Philippines: Tuba, Benguet | collected 2017-08-29 | reverse complement strand
GGGCAGTGGCAGCCAAGCAAGCTTGTTGCACGAGAAGCAAGCTTGTTGGTGCAAGCTGTACTTATTCAACCCACTGCTGCCCTCCGCCACCCGCCCTCCACACACTATGTGATCCCGGCCCTCGCGAGCGGCCATAAACAGGGGAAACTCATCGCGGTGAGCTTTGACTAGCGCCGCCTGCGGCGCCACAGCCAGCAGCAGGCGCACCAAGGCTGGCGGGCCGACCTCTGCTGCATAGTGCAGCGCGCAGCGCCCGTATTGATCCCGCGCTGCCGCCGTGCCGGGCGCTGCGTCCAGCAGCAGGCGGACGGCGGCCAGCTGGCACTTGATGGCTGCCATGTGGAGTGGCAGCATGCCGCCCACACCCGCCTTCCAGGGCGATGCGCCAGCTGCCAGCAGGGTCCGCACCACACGGCTGTGCCCGTTGGCTGCGGCCATGTGCAGCGCCGTGCATTCCTGCAAGATCAGAGAGCCGGCCGGGAGGGGCGGAACCGCAGCAGTTTGGGGACCGTGCACGCCCGCAAGGCAGCATAGGACAGAGTGGCGCGGGCCAGCAGTGCATGCCATTGCAGTGAGGCCTGACACCTGCATGCCACTGGCATCTACCCCACCGCACACTTACCACTCAACCAGTGCAGGACAGCATCGCAGGCGGAAGCACGGCAGCATGGCGAACAACAAGGAAGCGAAGGTCAACAGGGAGCACCCACGTTGTGCGAGGCGTCCACCTGGGCTCCCGCCGCCAGCAGGCGCGACACCTCGGTTGCATTGCCAGCCTGGGCGGCTATGAGCAGCAGCGGTGGCATTGCGAAGCCCTGCAGAGCAGCAGCAGCGAGCATGGTGAGTGACCAGCAGGCCGGCAAAGCTTGGCGGTGCGGCGGCGAGCAGCGGCGGGTGGCGGTGGCAGCCGGCAGTGGCTGCGGCGCGGTGCTCGGCAGTTTATGTCAAGCGGCTGCACACAGCGACACCATCCGGAGCGCTTGCAGACGGCAGCAGGCCGCAGCGGCGCTCACCGAGCCTCAGTCGCGCTCCTTTCAGTTGCTCGGCAGGCGGAAAGGCTGACTGCAGATCCGCTGACGGTGAAGAGGAGTGTCTCATTGCTCGCAGCACCCCCCAGGACCACGGCCGTCGCACCCATGCGCCCCGATGTCGCCACGCCGCCGGCATTGCCGCCGGGGCAGCGGTATGCGCAACACTCAGCTTGCCATCCCTGCCACCCAATCGCCAGCAATATGTCATAACACAGACAACCAGAGGTGAACATATGGAACTGCAGCACAGAGGGTTTCCTCATGTCATCCCCGAGCTGTTTCTAGTGCACTGGCAGCTCGGGTCGGCGGCGCGGGCGTCGGTCCGTGCCCACCAAAACCTCATCCAACTCGCTTGGCTTACAATCAACTGAACAGCAACAATCGCTGGCTAAACAGACAAATGCAAGGTGCATAACAGGTGCGTTGCAGAGTAAGAGTGCCGGGCAACAAGTAGCAAGTGTACCGACAAATGTACAATGGACTGGTGAGTACAATGCAACTCAATCGAAAGGTGTGGCTGCTTGTGCAGCAACAATGGTGTCAGGCCCACACTCCAGCAGGCGGCCGCAATATCGACCAGTTATCAAGTAGTGTGTGCAGTGACCTATTGCTCCCCTTGAGACACCCGCTGCCCTCACTCCAGCAGTTCAGCTGCCATCTCAGCTGCTTCGCTGGGCGTTGTGCTGGATGCGCTGGCCGCAAGCAGCGCCTTGCCTTGCGTCATATTCTTTATTATGTAATTCTGAAACGGGACGGAAGGGGGCGTAATGTGGTGCCATTGAGGCAGCATTAAGGGATGTGTGTTAGAAAGCAGGCGCAATGCCTCAAACAGGCTCAAACACGCTGTGCAGCGGCGACAGCAGCTACAGTGGCGGCCGCCCGCACGCGGCCGCCCCACCTGCACATCTGCGTTTTGCACGTACACTGCGATGAGGAGGGCCAGGGAATTCGAGCAGTTGTTCACTGCTCGGCAGCTGGGCATCACAGCGCTGCGATGCAGTGCCTCCCCAACAGCTGCTCCCCTTCATCTCCAAAGAGGGCAGTTGAGCTGTGTGCCAAAAAGCCCGCTGTACTTACCAAGCCCTCCGTCCTCTGAGTGAATGATGGTGCGCATCGGCTCAATCTGCACCACCGTGCCCTGCATCGCACAAAAGGCAAGGCAGGGGAGGGAGCCGATGGCTCAGAGATGGGGCGTGCCTGCTTGCGCGTGTACCCACAGAGCTGGGCAAGCGGGATACCCTTGCTGTAGCATCAGGACGGTGGGCGGCAACAGATACTTGTATCACCGAAACACAACATCACAAACAGGCAACAAACGGTCGGCTGGGGCCCAGCATCATCCACAGAAGGTCGACTCCCCTAGCTCCAACGTGGTAGCCACGCTCGTATTTGCGCACCATGCCCCTGCCCGTGCATCCCAGGCAATGCAAGCTCACCATCACAGCTGGTGAGCCGCCAGCCAGCAGGTGAACCTCATCTCCCACAACAAATGGTCGCGCTGAGTACTGGGGGGATGCAGAAGCAAAAGCGGGAGTGTGGCCTCAAGCTGAAGATAGCAAGCGAGGCGGGCCACCAGAGGTGCTTCCCCAAACACAGTAGCAAGCAGCGCAACATCTCCTGCAAGTAAACTGTGCGCACCAGGGCAATGGCGGATGCCGCGTTCATGAGCAGCCGCTGCGAAGCGAGGCCCACCACCACACCCAGCCCGCCCACAGACGCAATGATTGGCCCCAGGTTGATGCCTGCAGGCAAGGGCAGTGGTGAATGCAGCTGGCGTGGTGCACAAAGCAGAGGGTCATCCAGCCATGTTGGCCATGCATGGCCATCACAGCAGTGCAGTGCATTGGGACAGCTGCTGCGGCTGCCTTCCTGCGAGCAGCTGCGCCAGGCCAGGCACACCCGAGGCACACCCTCCCCACTACCACAATCCCCAAACATCTGTGCATGCCCACCGCACCGTATGCCCCCAGCGCTGTGACTCCAGCACCGATGGCGATGAGGCAGTTGAGCACGCCGCTCAGCGGGCGCAGCAGGGTCAGCGCAGCGCTCGTCTCGCTGCACAGCGTGGGGCGGTGTGTGGATGGAGTGAGGCCGCGTGGTGGTACAAGCAGGGCAGCTGCTTGCCAGCCCCTGAAATACCGACGGGCCAGCACTGGGAAGGACACCTGTGCATGCAGCAGCAGCAACGCAGCAGCTGTGCAGCAACAACCCAGCTGGGCCTGTTCCAATCGGCTTGCGAGTGCACGCTCACGATTCGGAGGCCATGAGGAGGTTGGTGGCCACCCAGTGCAGCACCCGGTTCTTGAAGTCCACCAGCGCCCAGGCGGCGAAAATGATGAGCACCAGCTCCCCTGTGTCCTGCGATGGGTGAACACTTTGGTACTGCGTGCGTCGGACTGCTGGCATTCCAATGCAGCGATAAGCTTAGCACAGCAGCTGGAGCGCAGGGACGTGCACACCAGCACTGAACGGGTCTGGAGCCAGCTTGATGCTGAGCAGCAGGCCATCAATGACGGACAGTCAGCCCTATCAGTCAAAAAGCGGCTGAAAATAGTCGCACCTGTGCCAGCTGTGTGAACATCTTGAGCGCCCCCAGCACCTCGCTGCTGTGCCCCCCTGCATGCAAGGGCGCGGAGAAAAGGTCTGTTGGCCCCTGAGACACCTTGCCGCTGTGCCGGCCTGCAGGGCCCCGGCCAGGCAAGATGGGCAGGGCTGTTTGCATCGATCTGATCAGGCGACACGTGGCCAAGCAACACACGCGTCTCGACTGGCGAAGATGCAGCAGCGATGCAGGACGCTCAACCCAAAGCAGGCTGGCACGCCTGCTGCCCAGCTGCAAGCACAGGAAGCCACGGCAGAGTGCCGCTGGCCTGCTTGCTGCACTGCTGCGATAAAAGTGCAAAACACAACGCACGGCAGAGCGGCGCCAGCATGCCTACTGCACTGCCGCGATAAAAGTGCAAAAAACAACGCACGGCAGAGTGCCGCAAAGTCGGCCTTTTTCATCTTGACGGCCGCCACCTGTGAAAGGGGCCAAATTTGAAATTTTTAAGTGGCACATGCCTGTGGCACATGCTCAGCAAAGGGCAAAGTGGCACACGCCTTGTCGTGTCCCAACATAGAAGCGCACCGCCTGTGGCTGCTTGCAAGTGGATGCATATAGTAGCCATCTCCCACCTGCGCCAGCGCCGATGCGAGGGTGAGGATATAGGCGCCGGCCCAGTACGGCAGCAGCACCTGCACAACTAGGTATGGAGGGTTGGCCAGTGAGTCCAACGGGCAGAGTAATGCAGCAGGCCAATTCAGCACGGGGGACAGACTTGCGCTACGGCAGGCACGAAGTGAAGTGCCCAGTAGCATGATAAGAGACAGGCTGGAACAGTCGGGGCCTACATTGACAGGGATGTCTGCTGGCAAGCAGCATGTGGCCAAAATTGCTCCAGTACCACGGCACAGGCAAGCTTCGCACCAGCCCACAGCCCAGGAGTGCCGCTGACCTGGCAGGGCCTGAAGGCAGACGCAATTGCAGCCGTCAGCGCGTTGAAGTTGCCGCTCTTCTTCTCGATGCTCCGGCCAAAGTATCGGTCAATGGCTCGCAGCAGCAGCGTGCCGGCAAGCGCGCCGACCGCCACCAGCGCCGCTCGCTGCAACGCTAGCTGTGTCGCTGCATCGAGGCTCCTGCCCATCAGCTCATCTACTAGAGGTACGCCAGTCGCCTCGAAAACGGGCTCTGATGCAGCGGCGATTTCCAGTGGCGTGGCATGCGGAGGGGCGGCCGCTCGTCGGGCTGGGTCAGCCCGAGGCGGCAGCAGCGCCGGCGCCGCGGGCGGTCGGGTTGGCTGGGGCGCCACGCCGTAGCGGCAGCAGCTGAGCCGTGCGGTAGCTTGTGACGGACGCCCTGCGCACGATCCAGCCGCAGGGAGTCGATGGCAGCCCACGGTGGCGGCCAAGCGCATTGGCAAAGGACCAGGGGTGCAGCGGCAGGGCCCGTGGAGCGCAGAAACACTTTGTGAGCAGCAGCTCTAGTGCGATCTGCACGCCGATCGCAGCGGGGAGCACCGCCGTGCCACCCATGCAGGCGGCAGCGTCCCAGCGCCGCCACAGCCACTGCCGCTGATCCGCCGAGCCTCTCAAGACGTCTGAGCCCTTGCCGTATCGTGTTACACATCTCCGACTCTCGATGTTTCCTTGTGCAATCATGAGACGCAATCCGGAGCCGAGCAAGTAGCGTGGGATTCCCCTGGGTAGGACGTGAACCGCTACTTTGCACGCGTGCCTGTGCACTGTGAAGAGGCGGCTCCTTGCCAACATTCTCTGACAGGCAGCACTTTTGAGAGCCCTGCAGCCGGCTGATCCCTACAGCTGGCACTGCGCCGCCAACCCCAAGCCTCTCAACGACTTCTGAGCCCTTGGTGCGCTGTGTTACACATCTCTTACTATCAATGTTCCTTGACGCAATCATCAAACACAGCCGAACAAGTAGCACGGATCCCAGGGGAGAATTGCCGGTGACGCTGCCACTTTGCACGCGTGCCTGTGCACTGTGAAGAGGAGGTTTCTCGCCAGCAGCCGACACACCCCTTCGAGCCGCATGTGCCGCCGCTGGAACTGCCGCCACCAGCCTGAGCCACCGACGCACTGCTTGCTCTGCAAATCCGCCCTGCTTGCCTCAGCCGCCAAACTGACGGAACGCCACCGCATCGCTCGATGTGCCGGGCGCGAGCCCTGCCAGGCGGTGGTTGATGCTGCGCATGCTGGCTTCATCCGCCATCATGCGCCGCACCACGTCCCTGCAGGCGGGCAGGCGATGCACGCAAGCTTGGTTGGGTCACATCCAAGAATCTTGAGCGTTTGTGCCGGCAGGCGAATGCGGCAATTGATGAGCAGCACTGCGCATGCTGGCGGCCTATGCTGTCCCAGGGGGCATTCACCGCCTCGCAGCCCCAGCGCGGTTAGGCCCACCCTCCAGTTGCAGCTTGGCTAGGCCACCTGGCCCTCCAGCCCTCACTTAAAGCTGGCTTCTGGCGGCAGGGCGTAGAAGGCGCGAGCGGGGCCGGGGGCCTTTGCGCGCTCCCAGGTGGGCAGGCAGCCGGGCTTGGCCAGCATGTTGAGGATGGTGGCCAGCCTGCAGCGGCAGCCAGGGAGGGCGGGAGTGCAAAGCAGGGGTGTGCATATCCGCCCGGCGTTGCAACCAAATCGTGCTTGCTGGCGGGGCCAGCAGTGTGGCAGCTGCTATATAGCTGCTATCAAGAACGTCCCATGGCCAGCACGTTACAACTGCCATGCTTCAAAAATGCCTCACCAGAACATGTCCTCCTCTGCACGGTACACCTGATAGGCCTGCACGTTGTGGGTTAGAAGGAGCGGTGCAGACGTTTGGAAGGGTGGTGCATGCAGCTCGAGCAGTGATGCATGCAATGCCTCGCCTCACATGGCGCTGCCATGTGGCTGGGCAGGCAAGCGTGGCGATGGCGGTGGCATACGGACATTGCAGCCGAGGAACTGCCCGGTAGCAGCAGCAGTGGCAACGCACAGCATCCCTGGCTGCTGCGCAGCAGATGTGTCTGCCCAGCGGCGGCAGCAGCAGCAATGCACAAATGTCATCTAGATGGGCTGCTAGCTGGTGCACGAAGCTCGCATGAATGATGGATGGCGCCACCAGGTAGACGATGCAGCACTGCCCGGGGAGCGAACAAAGATTGGCGAGGCTCGATTGAGGAAAGCAGCCCTTACGGCAAGCACAACAACAGGTCCTTCCATGCACCACACCCCAAACAGGCGAGGCTTGCCTGGGAGAGCAGGTTGAGGGTGAGCAGCAGGTCGAACACACGCTCCAGCAGCGTGGGCGGCGACAGCGATGCCCAGACTGCAGGCAAACAGCAGGCGCGGCAGGCAGGCAGGCAGGCGTGAGCAGGCATCGTGTGCACAGCAGGCATGGTGTCCTCTGAGCCTGTTTGTCATGCAACACTAGCTGCACCACACGACTGCATGTCCAGCAGACAGCTTGCCGAAAAAACGACATCGTGTCTGGCAAGCTGCCCCACTCACCGGCATACTGCGCACGCATGCACTCCACCTCAGCAGCCAGTGTGTGCACCCAGCCGCGGTCGCTGGCGTTGCGCACGACCGAGCGGCAGTGCCCCACCACCACAGCTGCAGGGGAAGAAAGGGGTGCGAGCGGGGGCGCTGGATGCGTGTGCAGGTGCTGCCATGCCAGCAGCGTGCAATGCCATGCAAGCAACCCTTGCCAGCGCGGGGCACATGTGACCTGCCCGGCCCTAACAGCACGCAGACTTTGCACCCGCCTCAGCAGCCCACCACCTGCCAAGGCAAGCTCACCCGACAGCGCGGTGGCCTGGCCGTCGCAGTTGAGCATCATGGCGCGGCGTGCCAGCTGCCGCTCGCTCACGCCCTGGCTGCGGCCGAACGTGCCGCTCATCAAGCCCACAAAGGTACGCACTGCGGTGCGGGGGGAAGGGAACCAGAGATAGTCGGGGGCACTCCAGCGGCGCCATCAACAGTAGGGTTGCTGCCTGGCTGATGAGGAAAAAACGCCGTGCACAGCAGCGGTTGGCCGCTCCTCTGCCCCTCATGAATGCTCATGAACATGCATTGTGACATGCAGCCCAACTACTCTTTCAGCTTGCCCACAGCGCTCGCACCTGCCAGCAGCCACCACCAGGCGGCCTTCCCAAACCAGCGGCGCGGCATCTGGTGCACCGGCACCACAGAATCCAGGTAGCTTTCTGTGTAGGCCTCACGCTCCGGCTGCTGGGTAAACCCCACCACATCCAGGCCCTGCCGGCGAAGCAGCGGGTGGGGTGCAATGTAGCTGCCGCCACCTGCTGTTCGGCCCATAGTGACGGGTCAGATGGCTACAGAGGACTTGGCTGCTGGGTGAGCGGGCTGCCGCCGCTGCTGAACGGCTTGCGGCGGCGGCGCTGCTGGGAGCGTGGCTTGGCAGCCTTGGAACGTTGTGCTGAGCCAGCTGGGCTGACTGGGCAGGTTGCAGTGGCTCAAGCAGCCCCTGGGAGAGGTGCAGCTGGGCAGCAGCGGCGGCGGCGGCGGCAGTGGATGCTTTGGACGAGGTGGCAGTGGCGGCGCAGCGTTCTCGTCAATGTGGCAGCTTGAATCTGAGCTCTCGCCCCCTGAAGCCTCCGGAACTGACCTGCTCGCCTGCATTGTTGCTGACTGGAGGGCCAGTTTGAGCCCGCAAGCTCCAAACACGCTCGATCATTTTGCCGACACTTGCTGAGTTTCGTAGTCGCTCAGCAAGCTCGCTTGCACGCCCTGTCAAGTCCCCGGCAACGCTCCCTCGCTCCCCCGCCTTCCGCCGACCGCTGCGCCTCCCGAGCATGGTCATGGAGGAGGAGCTGCGCTATCTCGCGGGCTTCGGAGGTGTGCGCCTGTCACCTGCCCTGCCCTGCCGCCGCCGCCGCCTGCCGCCGCCGCTGCCACCTGGCGCTGAAGCCGTTGGCACCCTCCCCTGCCGCAGGCGAGGCGCAGAGTGAGGCGCTGCCTGGGGCGCTGCCCATCGGCCAGAACAACCCGCGGCTGTGCCCTTATGGGCTGTATGCGGAGCAGCTTAGCGGCACGGCATTTACAGCGCCGCGTGCACAGAACCGCCGCAGCTGTGAGCCATTCTGGCGCTGCCGCCCTGCCTGCCAGCTTGCTTGTTTTGGGCCGGAGTGTATGCTTGCATATCGGCCAGATGGCTGCTGCTTGTGTGCACTTTGAGTTGCTTAGCAGCTAGGGCATGAGGACCGGCGGTTGAACAAAGAGTGGCGGAGTGCCTTCCTGGCCTCTCTTCTGCTGCTGCTCTTCCCTCTGCCATCGCCCGCCTGTTGTCCCCTCATGCTGGCAACCAATCAATGAGGCGCTCCTCCTGCCGCAGGGCTGTACCGCATCCGGCCCTCTGTCACACACGAGCCGTTCCACCCAATCAACTTCCCAGGTGCCCTGCTGCTGCACCGCTGCGTAGTCTGCTGTTGCTGCCGGGGCTGCGGGGTGTCCGCTGGCGCTGCAAACTGCGTTTTCCTGCCGCTTGCTCAGCTTGCATGATTACGGCTGCAGCTGCGCTGCCGTTTTGCACAATCTGCCGAAGCGCTTACTTCGGTGATAGCTCCTGGTTTGCAGCCGAGACGCTCACAGCCGACTTCACGCACGGAGTGGTGACCCCCAACCAGCTGCGCTGGCGGCCCTTCCCCCTCCCCGCCGACAATGAGGTGGGCTAGCTGTCTGAGAAGGGGTGGGGAATGGCTGGAGGGGAAGCATAGCAGCTGTGTGATTGGGCGGAAGTGCCGGCCCTTCCCCCTGCCTGCTGATGTGGTGGGCCGCTATGATGGGCAGTAGAGGAGCAGACTCGAGGGAAGCAGCACAGTTGGGGGGATTGCGAGGGCAAGCAAAGGAGCTGGTGGCTGATCAAGCGAGTGGTGCGACCCTCCTCGGCTTTGCAGGTGGACTGGGTGCGGGGCCTGTTCACCATCTGCGGCACCGGCAGGTGAAACCTGTTGTGTTGTCATGTGGCAGGCCAGCCGGCAAGCAGTGGGCGTGTGATCTGGGCGTGCTTTCATCAGGACTGCACAGCAGGCCAATCTTGCTCTGTCACATTGCTGTGTGTGCTTTCAAGATCCCACATGTGAGTGTAAGCTGTCACTTCTACATATGCCATCCATCTTGCCGTGCTTGTGTGCAGCGCGGCCCGCAAAGATGGGTTTGCCATCCACATCTGTACAGCCACCGCTGGCTGGTCGACTCACACGTTTGCGTTCCACCCCCGCTGTTTTGCGCAGCGCGGCCCGCAAGGACGGCTTTGCCATCCACATCTACACAGCCACCGCCTCCATGGGAGACTCGTGCCTGTGCAATGCTGATGGCGACTTTCTGATCGTGCCGCAACTGGTGAGAGCAACAGCGGGGTTGGTTCAAACAGGATGCCTTCCTTGCAATGCTGATGCGACCATCTGATTGTGCCGCAGCTGGTGAGAGGCTGTGCAATCATCCCACCAGCGCAGCCTTCCCAACCTTGCCTTGCGGCTTGCACCCTAAACTGGGCGTTGTTAGCCCCGCTGCTGCTTGCACATGCTGCACTCCAGCAACTCTGCCGCTGCCCTGCTCGCCGTGTTGCAGGGCGTGCTGGCGGTGACCACTGAGTTTGGGCGCATGCGGGTGGCGCCGGGGGAGATGTGCGTCATCCAGCGCGGCATGCGGTTCAGGTGCGGTGCTGGCTTTTTGTCACTACACATGCACTTGTCGTGCAGTTGGGATAGCAGTTTGGGAACAATCTGCGTCATCCAGCGCCCCCTGCGGTTCAAGTGCGGCTATGCTGAAGGTCTCTGGTCTCCCTTGGTTGCCTGTTGCGTCGACTTGCATGATGGCTGGGCTGGTCGCACGACTGCATGATTGCTGTGCTGCAGCTGCATGGGCCATAGTTGCTGCGAAGTGGAAGCTAAGCTGCACCTTAACTTGCTTCGCAGCGTGGATCTATCGGATGGGCGGGCGCGCGGCTACGTGCTGGAGGTCTTCGCCGTTTAGTGCCGGGCTAATCAAAAACTGAACCAGTTGCTGTGTCTCGTTGTTTGCAGCGTGGACCTGCCAGACGGGCGGGCGCGCGGATACGTGCTGGAGGTCTTCGCCGGCCACTTCCAGCTGCCGGAGCTGGGGCCCATTGGTGAGCTTGCAAGCCAGCAGGCTGGATTCGTGAGCTTGGAACCTAGCGAGCTGGCTTGCAAAAGCCCAGCCCTTGCGTCACCCCCAGCTTGAGGCATTGCTGAGCAGCACTGCTTCTGCTGGCTTGACTAACTGACCTGCGACATCACCACATGGGCCTCGCCTGAACATCAAATATCCCCGCTCCGTCCTTGTTCTTTACTGTTCCATGCGCCAACGGGCTGGCCAACCCCCGCGACTTCCAGTCCCCCACCGCCTGGTTTGAGGACCGCACCTGCGCGTATACAGTTGTGCACAAGCTGGAGGGACAGCTATTCTCAGGTATGGTTTGGCTGAGTTTGTGCATATTGTCTGCTTGGTTTGAGGATCGCAACAAGGACCGCACCCGCGCCTACACCGTTGGTGCTCACGCTGGAGGGCCAGCTGTCTCAGGTGGGGCTTCAAGTTGCCTCCGGCGCCGCCACCTGCATGCCCGCCATCCCCTGCCCTGCCCTGCAGTTTCTCCCTGCAGCCAGCCAGTCATTTTCTCTTGCCCTTCGTACCCGGCCAGGTTCCCCTCTCTGCAGCCGCCCGGCCCGTCCGCTGTCTCACGCGTGTGTTGTGTTTGTCCTGCTCTTGCAGCCGCCCAGTCCTTCTCCCCCTTCAACGTGGTGGCCTGGCACGGCAACTACACGCCCTACAAGTACGACCTGTCCAAGTTCTGCCCAGGTGCGTTTGTGAAGCGCATAAAGGAGGGGAAAAAAATCCTTCTGGTACTGGTTGCCAGTTGTACACCAGCTTGGTCTATGCGCCAGGGTGTGACCCTGTTCTAATTCTGCCCGCCTTGCTGCCTTCCACCATGTTGACGCCCGCCTTGCTACCGCCCACATTGGCTCACCATCTCCTGCATTGCCTGGCTTGTTCACGCCCTGCAGTCAATGCGGTGAGCTTCGACCACCCTGATCCATCTATCTTCACTGTGCTCACCGCGCCCTCCTCCGTCCCCGGTGAGAGCGCAATTAGGCTGCCTTGCGACACTGCAAACGGTGCATATGCAGCCACACGCCTGCTTTGCAGTTGCAGGCTGCACACCCATGTTAGTGAGTGCCACTCAAGCTGTTGGCATGTCAGCATTCAACCGTGTGCTGTGCGGTCAGCCGCGCATGAGTGCCCACCCCCCTTGGTTGGTGCACCAAGTGCAGGCACCGCGGTGGCCGACTTCGTCATCTTCCCGCCCCGATGGACGGTGGCGGAGCACACCTTCCGCCCGCCCTACTACCACCGGTGCGAGCCTGCCTGCTGTCTAGCTTCCTGTCACCTTGTTTGGGAGCTGGGGGCTGGACCGTCGGCAGGCCTGTGCAGGCCGGTGCCTAGACTGGGACAGTGCACTGCCCTCCCCCTTGTTGCCGCCCTGCTGCCATTCCATTGCTGGCTGCTCTTGGTCTCACACAGTCGATCTCACACAGCTAGAACGCCAACTGCCCCACGTGTGTGTGTGCAGCAACCTGGGAGTTCATGGTGCTAGACAATGACGTTCATTGAATGATTGAATACCAGTAACTTACTTTACTACTCTCTTCTTATATCCTTTGCTGTGCAGCAACCTGATGTCGGAGTTCATGGGCCTGGTGCGGGGGCAGTACGACGCCAAGGCAGACGGATTCCTGCCGGGTGCGCCCTGCTATGCTGTGCCATGCTGCGCTGTGCTGTGCTGCGCTGTGCTGTGCTGTGCTGTGCTGTGCTGTGCTGTGCTGTGCTGTGCTGTGCTGTGCGCTGGCATTGAGCTGCACGTGTATTCCCAAGTGGCTCTGTGCCTTGCCATCATGTTTTGTTGCCATGCCGCACTGTTGTGCCGCCTTGCTGTGCATGGCGGCACCAGGGCCCGGACATGCAGCTACATCTGACATCACTGTGCTTCCCGCCAATCGCCTGGCAGGCGGCGCCAGCCTGCACCTGTGCATGACGCCGCACGGGCCGGACACCAAGACGTTTGAAGCGGCGACTGCACCTGAGGCAGAGCAGATTGGCCACCTGCCCAAGTAAGCAAGAGGAGGCTGGGCATCTGATGCGTGCCCGTCATGCCAGGTCTTGTGCGTTTGCATGCCGTGCACTGAGGCGTGCGTTGCACTGCCCCCGCCGCTTGTGCTGCAGGTTGTGTGCTTGCCCTGATCTGCCGCATGCCTCTGCTATGCATTCGCTGGTGTTCCTCACCTCTGCAACCATGTCCTCCGTTTGCAGGGACACGCTGGCCTTCATGTTTTGAGACACGCCGCTAATTTCATCTTGTGTTGTGTGCCTTACTTGGGCTTCTTGCCGACCCTACAAACCTGCAGGGACACGCTGGCCTTCATGTTTGAGACGCACTACACGCCGCGCATCACGCCGCACGCCGTGGCCGCCTCCAACATCGGTGCGTGGCTTGTGTGGCTTCTATTGGCTTCTACTGTGTTATCCTGTTATCCTTCCAAGTTGCAGTGTTCTGCTCAGCGTGGCAGTCATCCTGATGCCCCACACTCCCCATCTCCATGCCCACCGTCTGCCCACAGACCGCAACTATTACCAGTGCTGGCTGGGCCTGAAGAGCCACTTCGACCCCACCTGGACCCCCGAAAAGGCGGCGCCCGGCGGCAAGCCAGCCACGCTGCCAGCTGCGCCGCCCGCCGGAGCCAAGGCGGCAGCAGGTGGGGAGCAGAAGGGCGCGCAGCAGAACGGCAGCAGCCCGCCTGCTCTGGCGGCGACTGCCGAGGCCTCGTGAGGTCGCTGGTGATGTCTGCCCCTTAACCGGCAAGGCCCCGCGGCGGCGGCAGCTCTGTATCTTAATGCCGGTTGGCGCGTGCGCATGATAGGTCCAGCAGATGGGCCAAGCACCGACGACCAACTGCCTCTTCCTGCACAGCCTGCCCTGTGCCCTCCCCTGTACTTGCCCCTCTTGTACAGCGACCGACACGAACCCCGCTACCACCCTATTGCCACACTCCTGATCAAGCTGTCCGTGTTGATTCCCCATGCCTTGTTTCATACCCATCCAACCACCTCACCCTGATTGAGTTGTTGCATGCCCCCGTACTTGGGACAGCTGCTGCACCTGCTGCAGGCGCGCCCGCCGACGCCTCCCGTCCTGCTGTATCCGATCCTGCATTGCCTGCTGTTCTGGATTGTGCAGCTGCCATCTTTAAGCTGTAATTTAGCCTCAAGTTGCCCCAGCACTGTCCACCCCACTGATGGAACCGATCGCCCGCCGTCCAGTCTGCTGCGCAGCCGCTGTGCTGAGCTCGGCGGGCCTGCAAGGCCGCCATCCGCGCTGGCAACCGACGATCTGCACGCCGCAGCTTCCATTCACTGGCTTGCTGGCGTCGCGGGCATCAGCCTCACGCACAGCGTCCAGCCGACACGAATGGGCCCAAAGCACGTGGACTGGGGGGCAGAGGCGGCCGCCATGGCCGCAGGTATGGCTCGAGGCGACACGCGGGCAGCGGGCGGCGCCGTGGGCGACAGCACCGCCGCCGTCGCCGCGCTCCGCCGCCGCCTGCGGCTGTTCTGGCGCCACCACGAGCAGGACTTTAGCCAGTGGTGGAAGGGGCTGTCGCAAGACGACAAGGTGTGCAGTGGTATGTGGATGCCGTGGAGCAGCGCAAGTGCCAGCAATCTGAAGATGAAAAGCCAGCAGTGCCGCACGTCAAGTTGTGCAAGCTGTGCTGTGCTTCCCCGTTTGTGCACCCAGGCGATGCGCTGCCGCTCAAGGAACCTGTTGCCTTGTCAACTGACCTGCATGTTAAACAGTGGGCCAGGTTACCCTATCAAGGAATCATCCTTCTCTCCCCTTC
>VFQQ010003698.1_pt1 | contig 14526 bp, 14 predicted proteins | sample 3512341 | NCBI WGS metagenome assembly VFQQ01 (sample SAMN10412373, study PRJNA504923) | tailings metagenome | isolation source: Relicate 2 Philex TSF1 revegetated site | place: Philippines: Tuba, Benguet | collected 2017-08-29 | reverse complement strand
GGTTGTCGGCGCCCGGGAACTTCTCGAAGGCAAAGCGCGGGATCTTGGTGACGACATAGTCGATGCTCGGCTCGAAGCTCGCCGGGGTGGCGCCGCCGGTGATGTCGTTTTCCAGTTCGTCGAGCGTGTAGCCCACCGCGAGGCGCGCCGCGACCTTGGCGATCGGGAAGCCCGTGGCCTTCGACGCCAGCGCCGACGAGCGCGATACGCGCGGGTTCATCTCGATCACGATCATGCGGCCGTCATCGGGGTTGATGGCGAACTGCACGTTCGAGCCGCCGGTCTCGACGCCGATCTCGCGCAGCACCGCCAGCGAGGCGTCGCGCATGATCTGGTATTCCTTGTCGGTCAGCGTCAGCGCCGGAGCGACGGTGATCGAGTCGCCAGTATGCACGCCCATCGGGTCGAGGTTCTCGATCGAGCAGATGATGATGCAGTTGTCGTTCCTGTCGCGAACGACTTCCATCTCGTACTCTTTCCAGCCGAGCACGCTCTCTTCGATCAGCACTTCGTCCGTCGGCGAGGCGTCGATGCCGCTCTCGCAGATGGTCAGGAACTCTTCCTTGTTATAGGCAATGCCGCCGCCGGTGCCGCCCAGCGTAAAGCTCGGGCGGATGATGCAGGGCAGGCCGATCACTTCGAGCGCCTTGAGCGCCTCGATGGTGTTGTGCGCCAGCATCGAGCGCGGGGTGCTGAGCCCGATCTTGGTCATGGCGTCGCGGAACAATTCGCGGTCTTCCGCCTTGTCGATGGCCTCGGCGGTGGCGCCGATCATCTCGACGCCGAACTTTTCCAGCACGCCCATTTTCCGCAGGCTCAGCGCGCAGTTGAGCGCCGTCTGCCCGCCCATCGTCGGCAGCAGCGCATCGGGCCGCTCCTTCTCGATGATCTTGGCCACCACTTCGGGCGTGATCGGCTCGACATAAGTCGCGTCCGCCAGGTCCGGATCGGTCATGATCGTGGCCGGGTTCGAGTTCACCAGAATGATCCGGTAGCCCTCGTCTTTCAGCGCCTTGCAGGCCTGCGTGCCGGAATAATCGAACTCACACGCCTGCCCGATAATGATCGGCCCCGCACCGATGATGAGGATGGACTTGATATCGGTACGTTTGGGCATGGTGCTCGGTCTTTCGTCGGGGCGCGCGAAAAGACGCGCGGCGGCGCGGTGGGCAAGGTCGGATTCTGTAGGTTAAGGCGGCGGTGTAGCGGAAGGAGGCGGGGAAGGGAAGGGGGGAGTGAGACACGCGCGTTCTCAGGCGAGTTCACACTCCTTCCAAGTCCCTTGACCTACTCGACAAGCCGATACTTCGTGCCTGTGCCGCGCGTGAGCGGAACCTTTTCAATTATTCCCGCCGATATCATCGCGTGAAACATCTTTCGAATGACACTGTCAGACTGCACATTGCATATTCGTCTTGCGATCGTGTTGCTTATGGTGTCGTTATCTCGAAGATATTTTTGTATGATATCTTCTTTCGATGCCAATGGTTGGTGCTTTAGACGAACTATTACACTTACGTCTGTCTCTTCGATCTCTGGAGCTCCTAGATTTAGCTTTTGCATAGACCGAAAGGTTGTGTTTAATCCCTCTCCAACATCTTTATTTGGAGGGGATGGGAATTTAGCGGTTAGTCGTACTACTTTTTTGTTTCTAGCGAATCGTTGCTTCAGAATGTTCTTGACTGTAACTGGGCCTGCGAGCTTGCCGGGACTTTCGACTTCGACGCGGTTGTCGAAGACGCGAACGTGGACGTAATCGTGTATGCTGTAGTCTCTATGAAGGATGGCGTTGCATATAACTTCGTGAATTGCTTCCGCAGGGTATTTTACTGAAACAAGCCCCTCGCTCCCTAGCATCGGGATGGATTCAATGATGCGAGTTGTTTCAGCGACGGCGTGGCGGATTACCTCGTAGATAGGGCCCTCAATAGTTGCAGGTTGGCCCTCAAGATCCTCCCGCTCGCCTTCGTCAGCCAATGATTTGTATCGATATATCTTCACCGCAGCGTGCGAGAGCAGGGACTGTGGGTTGTCATCGAACAGAAGCAGCGCGCATGCGCGCAGCCGACCGTCGGAAATAAGGCGCTCGCGGTCGAGGAACACTTCCTTAGTGGCGCTCGGCACCACGTGCTCCATGAACGTACTCATGATATTCGACCGGTCTAGCTCACTAGGTTCGGCTTCGACAGCAGAGTCTTCAAAACTCCGAACCCCCTTTTCAAGCTGCAGCCTGAGCAAGTCGTGCTCTGTTTTGATTTCCCGGTCCTGGGCGTTTTGGCGCTTATAGGTTTTCTGGTCAGGGGTGCGGACGACGAATGGGGTCTTCTGAATGGTGAATGCGGCAGCCAAGCCTTTTCCGGCCAAATCAAGAAACTGGCATGTGACGTATTCGGGGCCATCCTGAAACTGGCCCATAATTACGGTAATGAGGCCATTGGCCTCTTCTGCATTTGCAAAGGTGTAGGCGAGTCGCTTTGGTTCGTCGTGGTCGCCAATGCCCACATAGAGTTCTCCGCCGTCAGCATTGGCAAACGCTGCAGCCGATTTTGCGGCTTTAGGGATGCTCCGCTTGTCCTTGAAATCGAGAAAATGACTTTCGGGCAGAGCTAGAAGTGCATCAACTTGCTGTTGAGTTAAGACAACGGTGCGCCAAAGCAAGTGAATCTCCTTTTCCGTATTCACCACATCCTGCACGGCTCGGTGACGACTGCAAGCGCTGCCATTTGGCGTAACGCGAGTTGATGCATACTGCTCACCACGAGGTTCTTCCTCAGGCCGAAGTTCCCCAGTAGCCCTCATGGTGAGCCTGTCGAACCACGAGGGTGTGGCACGATCTCACTCTCGCGATCGAGCCAACAGCGCCAGCCCTTCCCAGTCCTGTGCCATCAGCGCTTCTTTCTTGGCGCGCGACCAGCGCTTGATCTGGCGTTCGCGGGCAAAACCCTCGGTCAGCTTCTCGTAGTACTCGGCGTAGACCAGCACGACAGGGCGGCGGCTGTGGGTGTAGCCCGGCACGACGCCCTCATTGTGCTCCCAGACCCGCGCATCCGGTGTCTGCTGCTTGGTGCTGCCGACATAGTAGGAACCGTCGGCGCAGCGCAGGATGTAGACCCAGAGGTGGAGTTCATCACCCATCGCGCCCGGACCTCGTGGTTCGACAGGCTCACCATGAGGTCCTCCGGGAGTTGCCGCAAGTGGTCCCAGCGTGCCCGAACCTCGTGGTTCGACGGGCTCACCATGAGGTCCTTTGGGGCGTTGCTGCAAGTGGGCTCTACAGCGTGCCCGAACCCCGTGGTTCGACAGGCTCACCATGAGGTCCTCATGAAGATGCGGTATCCCCGTGACCCGAGTCCACAGTAGCCCTCATGGTGAGCATGTCGAACCACGAGGGCGTGGCACCCACCCTTCAGTCATACGATGAAAGTTCACGTCCCACGCTCACACCCAGCGACACCCAACCTCACGCTCCGCGTCGGACTTTTCCGTCAGTTTCGCGTCATCTCGCGTTCACAAAATCCGCAATCCGTTCAGCCGCTTGTCAGAAATCCGCGGCCACTTATCCCCGCGCCATCGCACCGCGCTAGAATCCCCTCATCGCCATCCCAGAAGCGACGGTTGCAAACGAGCGGCCGGGGTGGAGAGGTCGGGTGGTCCGGGGTCGAACCGGGCCAGGCCAAGCCGGGAAGGTTTTGCGGGCCCAGGTGACCCGCAGCCTTAATTTGCTGCCGCGGAGGGGCTCGTGTTCGGCGCCTCCACCGGGATCGGACTGGAGAAACGCGAAGAGCGTGGTCTGGTCAGGACAACGATCCTGCGGCGGTGGGGCATTCCGTAAACGCCCCGGACTTCCCGTGTGAACGCCCAAAATCCCGGTCACGACGGCGGAGCTGAGCTCCGGTCCCGGCAACGGGACAACGCATCAACGATTGGGCTTTGCTCCGCCGTTGTTCGCCTCTTCGCATCCCCGGGCGTCTGCGGACGCACGGCGCTTCGGCACGCCCCGACAACCAGCGCGGTAAGGATTCTCGCGTTCCCGTGAAAGTATTCATGAATTTCACGCCGTCGTTATTTTGCTAACGAGAGTTAAATTTCGGACATCCACTTGCCTGTCTTGTTTTCGGTCAAAATCAACGCGGTTAATCGTTTGTTAAGCGTCAAACAAAAACCCGCGAAAATGAGTATGGAGTACCGAAAATGAAGATGGCACTGGCTATCCTTGCTTCCGCCGCAGGTCTGGCGGTAGCGAACCCGGCTTTCGCTCAGGTCATCACGGCCCGACAGGTTCTCGATCAATGTCCGGACGTGGCGCATGGCGTGGCCTGTCCCGGCGTGGCGACGCACTTCCTCGATGGCCGCGCGCGTGGCGGACGCCTCAACACCGAAATCGTCGATGTGGTCTACACCATCGCCAATGCCGCCCAGCAGGGCAACGTGTCGCGAGCGGCCTGTCTCAACGCGGCCGATGGCCTGCGCGTGCTCGCCGGTGGCGACACCTCGCGCCGGCAGGCCGCGCAGATCCGCAACATCGCGGACTCGCTCTGCACCGGCGTGCACACGGCCTCGATCCGTCGCGGCGCCGGCCCGGCGATCGGCCTCACCGGCAATGGTGAAGACGACAACGGCGCGCCCGCGACGATCGTGATCGCCAGCGGTGGGCCCGGCGGCGACGATCACGGCCACGATGGCGGCCATGACGGCGACCACGGCCATGACGGCGACCACGGTGGTGGCGACAACCACGGCGGTGGCGACAACCACGGCGGCGGCGACAACCACGGCGGCGGCGACAACCATGGCGGTGGCGATAACCATGGTGGCGGCGACAACCATGGCGGTGGCGATAACCATGGTGGCGGCGACAACCATGGCGTTGGCGACAACCACGGCGGTGGCGACGACCATGGCGGCAGCGACAATAACGGCAACGACCAGTAAGCGGTCCGCCGTTATGGAAGAGAGAAGGGGGCCATTGGCTCCCTTTTCATCGGGTCGGGGCGGATCAGTTCCAGTCGAGCGGATCGACGCCCGACATCGAGACCAGCCGATAGCCCGACTGGCCCAGCGGGCGGACCTTGCCGTCGAGGTTGTCGAGCACGAAGTCGCCATGCGTGGTCTTGACCACGAGGATGGCGTGGTCCTCGCCACCCCGCGTCTTCACATGCGCGATGCGCAGGGCTCCGGCGGACAGGCCATGGTCGAGCAAAGCGCGGCGCTTGGCCAGCACATAGTCCTCGCAGTCGCCGGCACTGGCCGACGCGCTCCAGGTGTCGGCACTGCCATCGGCGCGCGGCCGGATGGCTCGGTTGACGCTGGCATTGACGCTCCGCAGCAGATCCAGCATGCGCCCGGTACCCTCGATGGTCGCCGCGCCGCCACCCTGGCACTCGGCCGGGTTCTTGAGGCACAGCAACTGCAGGCCGAGCGGCGCCTTGCTGGCGGCCGTCGCGACATTTGTCTGGCTCGCGGCCAGCAGCGCCGCGACGATGGTCAAAACTCTCAAAGACACGATCTGCCCGGCAATTCGAGTGGTCATCCGGTGAAAACCCTGCGCCGCAGGCCTCAACGGGGCGTTTATGTCGCCCCGATTTCACCAAACCGTAATCTGGCGTCCATGCATCGAAACCCCGGCGTGGACGTTTCGAGGTGATGGCGGCAAATACCAAGAAGGATACCATCATGCCAAAACTCATCACCACGATCGCCGCAGCTGCAGCTCTCGCCGTGTCGCTCACCGCGTTGCCGGCCAATGCGGCCTCGGTCAATTTCGGCGGCGCCCAGGTGCAGAACGCCCAGTTCAGCTTCGGTTTCTCGACCGGCGGCGGCTACAATGACCGTGGCTTCGCCCGCCGTGGCGATTACTACTACTATAACGGCTATCGCGGCTATCGCGACCGCCGCGACGGCTTCCGCTTCTACAACGGCTTCTGGTTCCCGAACTCGGCCTTCTCGTTCGGTTTCTCGGTCGATGGCCGTGACCGTGGCTGGGACCGTGGCGATCGCCGTGGTCGCGACCGCATGGGCAACTGGGATCGCCACGTCGCCTGGTGCTACGACCGCTACAAGTCGTATCGCGAGTCCGACAATACCTTCCAGCCGTATAACGGCCCGCGCCAGGTCTGCCGCTCGCCGTACAACTGACCGGCGTCGCATCCTGACGAAAAGCATCCCCGCTCCGGCGGGGATGTTTGTTTGTAGGCTAGGCTTTCGGTTTCCACAGCCCGGCCAGGGCAACGCCGAGCCAGCCGAGGATCATCGCACCACCGCCGATCGGTGCGGCCATCGGGAACAGCGCCGTTCCGGCCCGCGCCCGCATCGTCAGGTCGCCGGCAAAGACGATCACCCCGACCGCCAGTACGCAGCCGGCGATCAGCGCCGCCCGGTTGTCATGCCACGCGCTCAACCCGACCAAGGCCGCGGCATGCAGGATCAGGAAGGTGCCGGCGGTCGACAGGTTCGTGTCGACGCCGTGGCTGCCGGCCGCACTGGCGGCGACACCCAGCGCCCCGAGCAGGCCGGCCAGTGCGAGCAGCAGGCGGTGCACTAGAGCATGCCCCGCACCTTGAGCCAGCGCTCGAGCTGGTTCTCCCAGCCGTCGCTGAGCCAGCCGTCCTTGAGCATGCCCCAGCCATGCGCGCCGTTGCCATAGACGTGGAACTCGATCGGCGCGCCTGCCTCGTGCCAGGCGATGTAGAGCCTTGCCGCCTGCACCGGCGACACCGAGGCGTCGTCGTCCGAGATGATCAGGAACATCGGCGGCGCATCCTTGGGCACCGCGAGATCGCGATAAGGCGGGTAGACCGGCACCGAAAAGTCCGGGCGGCTCGCCGCATCGTATTGCAGGGTCGCGCCCATGGTCACCGCGCCACCGGCCGAGAAGCCCCCAATGCCGATCTTGTTCGGATCGACGCCATATTTCTCGGCATTCTCGCGCACCCAGCGGATCGCCTGGCGTCCGTCCTCGGCGGCGAACTGCCACATCTCGTCGGTGATCGGGCCCTTGTCGCCGGTCACGCCGCGGCCGGCGAGCTTTTTCTGCAGCTCGGTGCGGAAGCCATGCAGGTCCGCATCCGCGTCGGGCGTGCGGCCGAGCCGGTATTTCAGCACGAAGGCGGTGATGCCGCGTTCGGTCAGCCAGCGGGCCATGTCATAGCCCTCGTGGTCGACCATCAGGAAGTGGAAGGCGCCGCCCGGCGCAATCACCATGGCGGTGCCATTGGCCTTGCCGGGGGCAGGGCGGAACACGGTCAGCGTCGGGATCACCACATTGCGGCTGAGGCGCATCGGGCGCTGCGACCACGGCACCTGCATGGTGCTCTCGGCCTGCGTCCACCCTTCCGATCCGGCCGCCACGCCATTGCCCGGCCAGATGCGGACGATCTCGTCGGCGTCGGGCGCTTCGGCTTTGCTGTCCATTTTCCTTGTCCTCCCGTTTCGGGCGCGACCCTATGATCGTTGCAAGGCCAAGCCAAGTTCGACGAAAGACGTTCAGCGAACATTCAGCCAACCGCCCCTATCCCCCGCCCATCGTACGGGTGCCGGCCCATCACCGGCATTGGGGAGCCTGCCAAGTGAAAGTTCCAAGCCTGCTTGTCGCCGCCGTCGTCGTCGTATTGGGCGCAATCATCTTTTTCGGCTCGTGGTATCAGATCGACCAGGGCGAGGAAGGCGTCGTGCTGCGCACCGGCGCGGTCGTCAACACGGTCGGGCCGGGCCTGCATTTCAAGCTGCCGATCGTCGAGGACGTGAAGGAATTCTCGCTGCAGTCGCATACCGAGACATTCGAGAACATGGAAAGCTACAGCCGCGACCAGCAGCCGGCGCAGATCCGGCTCTCGGTCAGTTATCACGTCATTCCGGGCACCGGCGCCAACATCTATGCCGAGTATGGTTCGGTCGAGAACATGATCGCCCGCCTCGTCTATCCGCGCGTCCCGGCGCTGTTCAAGAACGTCTTCGGCCAGTACGACGCGCTCGGCGCCATCCAGCAGCGCGCCAAGCTCAACTCCGATGCGCTTGCGGCGCTGCAGGCCGGCATCAGCGAATTCCTGCTCATCGAGAGCGTGCAGGTCGAGGACATCAAGTTCTCCGCCGCCTACGAAAACTCGATTGAAGAAAAGCAGCTCGCCACCGTCGAGGTGCAGAAGCGCCAGCAGGAGCTCGCCCAGCAGAAGGTGCAGGCCGAGATCACCGTGACCCAGGCCCAGGCCCAGGCCGACGCGCAGATCGCCCAGGCCACCGCCGAAGCGCAGGCCGTCAAGCTCGCCGCCGAAGCCGAAGCCTACGCGATCAAGCTCAAGGGTGAGGCCGAAGCCACAGCGATCGATCAGCGCGGCAAGGCGCTGCGCGACAATCCGGGCGTCGTCGCCCTGGTGCAGGCGGAAAAGTGGAACGGCCAGCTGCCCTACACCATGCCGCCGAACGGCACCGTGCCGTTCCTCGACCTGGCCCCGGCCGTTTCGACCGCCGGCCAGTGAGTTTCGCGATGGGGACGCTCTGCCGTCCCCATCGCCGCTTTTTCGTGCGGCACGATCAAATGTGATTGCAACCATTTGCCGGCACTGGCGTTCTTGGGCGTCTGCTTCCGGGGAATGTGCATGACAGGTGATCGACGGTGGCTGTTGCGTGAGCGCACGGCCGAAGCCCACGCAGCCGTGGATGCTGCCATCGGCAGTTTCTCTGATCGCGCCAGCTACGCGCGCTACCTGCAGCAGATTTATGCCTTCCGCATGCCGATCGAACGGGCGCTCGATACGCTGGCCTGGCCGTCCAGGCTGGGGACGTGGCGCGCCAAGGCGGTCGGCGAACTGATAGAAGCTGATCTTGCCGATCTCGGCCTCGCCATCCCGGCTCTCGACGATTGCGCCCTCGATCTCGAAGGCGATGGTCTTCTGGGCGTGCTCTATGTGCTAGAGGGTTCGTCGCTCGGGTCGCGACTGCTCTACCGTCGGGCGCAGGCACTTGGGTTTTCGGCCGAGTTCGGCGCCCAACACCTTGCCCATGCCAGCGGACCGGAGTCGTGGCGCGATTTCCTCGGCCTGCTCGAAACGCAGGACGATCTCGATCTGGACGAAGCCACGGCTGCATCGCTCGCCACTTTCCGCGCCGCCGGGGCGGCGTTCGCGCAGCCAGCCTGATGTCGCAAGTCCAGCAGAGCGTAGATCTCACGAACTGTGATCGTGAGCCCATCCACATCCCCGGCAGCATCCAGCCGCATGGCGTGTTGATCGCGCTGGATGGCTCGATGACCACGGTGCTGCGGCATTCGGTCAACGCGGACGAGATCATGGGCTGGGCCGGCGACCTCAACGGCCGCACCATCGAAGATCTGGTCGGCTGGCAGGTGACGCACGATCTCCGCAACGCCCTCGCCAATGCCGGCAACGGCACGCGTGCGGCATTGATTCCGGAAATGCCTCTGGGCGACCGGCGCTTCGACGTCGCCGTGCACCGGTTCAAGGGCAATGTCATCGTCGAGTTCGAACCGTCCTCGGCCAGCGCCGAGCCGCCGCTGCAGCTGGCGCGGGCAATGATCAGCCGCATCAGCCGGATCAACGACATCGGCACGCTGGCGCAGCAGGCGGCCCGGCAGATCCGGGCCAGCCTCGGCTATGACCGGGTGATGATCTACCAGTTTGGACGCGATGGCGCCGGCAAGGTGATCACGGAGGCCAAGCGCGCCGATCTCGAAAGCTTCCTCGGCCAGTATTTTCCGGCGTCCGACATTCCGCAGCAGGCGCGGGCGCTCTACCTCAAGAACACCATCCGCATCATCTCGTCGTCGCGCTACCAGGCGGTGCCGGTCCAACCGGTACTCGATCTCTCCGGCGAGCCACTGGACCTGTCCTTCGCGCACCTGCGCAGCGTCTCGCCGATCCATCTCGAATACCTGCGCAACATGGGCGTCGGCGCGTCGATGTCGATCTCCATCGTGGTCGATGGCGAACTCTGGGGCCTGATCGCCTGCCACCATTATGCCCCGCGAACGCTCAACATGCCGATGCGCGTGGCCGCGGAAATGTTCGGCGAATTCTTCTCGCTGCATCTCGGCGCGCTGATCCAGCGCCGGCGTCTCGATACCGCCAGCATTGCCCGCACCAAGCTCGACCAGATGCTCAAGCGCAGCAACGAGGTCGATATCGAGAGCTTCCTCCGCGACAGCATGCCGGATTTCCTCAACCTGATCCCGGCCGACGGCTATGGTCTGCTGATCGATGGACAGTGGACCGGACAGGGCACGACTCCAGCGCCGTCCGACATTCCGCTGCTTTCCAACTTCGTATCGTCCGTCGGCGAGGGAAAAGTCTGGGCCACGCATTCGCTGGCGGCGCAGTTCCCCGAGGCCGAGCGCTACTATCAGGTGGCTGCCGGCGTGCTCGCGGTCCCGCTGTCTCAACTGCCGCGCGACTATCTGTTCTTCTTCCGCAAGGAGATCGTGCAGACGCTCAACTGGGCGGGCGATCCCAACAAGTCCTACGAGACCGGGCCGCTCGGCGACCGGCTGACGCCGCGCAAGAGCTTTGCTATCTGGAAGCAGTCAGTGCATCGCCAGTCGCAGCCCTGGACCGAGCAGGATCGCGAGATCGCGGAAGCGGCGCGCGTGGCGCTGGTCGAAATCGTGCTGCGTCACAATGAGCTGCTGGCCGAGGAGCGCTCCAAGGCCGACGTGAGGCAGCGCATGCTCAACGAGGAGTTGAACCATCGCGTCAAGAACATCCTCGCGGTGATCAAGTCGCTGGTCGGCCAGCCTGTCCGCGAAGGACGGAGCCTTTCGGACTATGTCGACAGCCTCAAGGGCCGCATCCAGGCGCTGGCTGTGGCGCATGACCAGGTCATTCGCGGCGAAGGCGGCGGGCAGATCGCCGAACTGATCGAGGCGGAGATTTCGCCGTACCGCACCGCCAATGTCGCCATCGAGCTGCAGGGGCCGGGCGTGTGGCTCGACGCTCGCGCGTTCTCGGTGATGGCACTGGTGCTGCATGAACTCGCCACCAACGCCGCCAAGTACGGTGCGCTGTCGCGGTCCGGTGGCCGGCTCGACGTGCGCTGGGACATCGACGGTACCGGCAGTTGCGTAGTCGACTGGCGCGAGAGCGGTGGTCCACTGGTGACGCCGCCATCGCGCGAAGGGTTCGGCACCTACCTGCTCGATCGCAGCGTGCCGTTCGATCTGGGCGGCACCAGCGATGTCGAGTTCGCCCCCGATGGCGTACGCGCGCATTTCTGTCTGCCGTCACGGCATGTGCGGCGCTCCAGCGATGCGGTCGTCGCAACGACCGGCCGCGCCGCGGTCCGGCAGTTGGCCGCCGGCCTGCCCAAGGAAACGCGCATCCTGCTCCTCGAGGACCAGATGCTGATCGCCATGGACATCGAGGCCTCGCTGGCCGACCGCGGCTACAATGCGGTGACGACCACCAATTCGGTGCGCGAGGCACTGGTGGTGCTCGAACGGCAGCGGCCGGATGTCGCTATTCTCGACATCAATCTGGGGGAGACGACCTCGCTGCCGGTGGCCGAAGCGCTGCTGCGGCTGGAGGTCCCGTTCATTTTCGCCACCGGGTATGGCGAGGGTACGTCGATCCCGGAGGGATTTGCCGACGTGCCCATCGTGCGCAAGCCTTACGACATCGAGGCGGTGGTCGCCGCCCTTGCCGCAGTCGTCGGTGCTAGCTCTTCTTGAAGGTGATGGCCGCGGCCGTCGTGCCCTTCTTGTCGACCAGCTTGAACTGCAGCTTGATGTTCGAGCCGCCGAGCACCATCGTCGACGACGCGACGCCGTAGCTAGTCTCGAGATTGTTCACCGCGAAGGTGATCGAGTTGCCCGAAGCCTTGCCAAAGCCGTTGACCGAGACGCCCTGGCCGCTGCCCGCGGTCTCGTAGCGCTTGGCGCCGTCATTGTAGATCACGGTGCCACGGAAGCCGGTGGTGCCTTTGCCGAATTCGCAGTTGCCCGCATAGCTGAGCTTGCCGGCGCTGCTCGACGAGAATTTGAGCGTGCAGTCGACCGGGCCGGCCATCGGACCGCTGACGGTCGAGGAGCCTGTCCAGGTGCCGACATAGCTCTGCAGCACCGCCTGCTCCTTGGGGCCGGCAATGGCGGGCAGGGACGCACTGAGTGCAAACACGGGTACAAGCAATTTGAGCAGAAGGGTCGACCGCATACGGCTCTCCGGGAAATCGCGGGTTGATGGGCTGAAACGCTAGCTTTTCCTAGAGATTCGCGGAAGCAGCGATAGGCTGTTCCAGCGATCACATCGGAATGAGGGAAGGCACATGGGTCAGCGCGCCAACGGGCTCTGGAAGCTGGCCATCAGCTTGACCAGATCCGCCTGCCGCGCCGCGCCGGTTTTCTGGAAGAGGCGGCTGAGATGTGTCTTGACCGTGGTTTCGGCGACGCCCAGTGCTTCGGCCGTCTCGGCGACGCCACCGGTCTGGACGATCGTCACCATGACGCGCAGTTCGCTCAGCGTCAGACCGTAGGTCCTGGCGATCACTTCCGGCGCGGCCGGGGCCTCGAAGATGGCGGGGCGCACGAACACGGCCGCCACCGCCCGATAGTTAGTGCCCGTGCCGACCCGCTCGCCCGATGTCAGCGGCAGCACATGCGCCACGTAATTGGTGCCCTCGGCGCAGGGCAGGGTGACCGAGATGCCCTTGATGCCGACGGCGCGGTCGCCCTTGCCGGCCGCCGCGAACACGTCCTGGAGGATGGCGGCGGCGCTGCGGTCGAGCGCCGTCAGCCGCTGGCCCCGCATCACCAGCACGCTGCGGCTGTTGAGCAGCGCCGTGGCGGCAGCATTGGCGTGCATCACACGGCCTTCGGCATCGACAAGGATCGTGCCCGCCGAAAGTCCGTCGAGGGTATCGAGGAGGCTCGCCGCCTGCACGGTGCCCTGTTCGATGACCCGGCCGATCAGCACGGCCCGGCGGATATGCGGCACGACCAGGCGCATGCGCTCGCGCATCGGTTCGTCGACCATGCCGTGGGTCTCGTCGCGGAAGACGCCGAACATCGCGGCCCAGCCGCCGCGCTTTTCCAGCGGCGCGCTGAGCATGTCGACGATCCGCTGCGGCTGCGCCCATTCCTGGTAGAAGCGCGACTGCTTGAACTCCTCGTAGTCGAGGATGTCGGTGGTGCTGATCGGCTCCTCGATCTCGGCATAGAGGTGCCCGGCGGTGGCCGGGTCGATCTTGGCATAGGTCTCGAAATAGGTGACCTGGTGGATGAGCGGGATGCCGCCATCGGTATGATAGATGCCGCCGCCCACGCCGGTGACGTCCTTGGCAAACAGCGCCGCCGCCATACCGCCCACGAAGCCGCGCGTTTCGCGCAGCACCGCCGGCCAGCGCTCGGGCGTCAGCGCGGCGTCGTAGATGCCGGCAATCAGGTGCGACAGAGCGGTCGTGTCGACGCGGTCGATCACGATGTCGCTCCGCCGCACTGCAGCAGACTGACCGAATGGTGCCATGGCGCGCCTGTCCTCCCAGCCATCCAAAGGCCGGCGCGGATGCTTATTGAGGACAAGCTGAAGCGCAGATGAACGGAGATTTATCGGGCGCGGGAGCGCGCACGGCGCTCCACGGCTTCCTTCACCTCGACGCCGGACAGGCCGAGGTCGTCGAGCTGGTAGACGCTCATGTCGAGCAGGCAGGCCAGCGTCGCACGCCGCTTTCTGCGGGCGCGAAACCGGCCGAACAGTGCTGAAACAAGGCCCGTCCGCGATGCGGCGGCCGAAGTAGGATCAGTGGTCATTCACACAAGTCCCTGAGCTGGTCCGTTCTGCCGCCGGACGCAAGGCCCCCCTGAGGGTGCGGACCATGGCTGCGGTCGTGCCGCGCCGCGTCATCCGAACGGAGGATGGGGCTTCGGCCTTGCCAAGGTCATGGTCTGGTGCAAGCCTTCGGGCTTCTCACGGAGAGTCAGACATGTGCCGTAACATCAAGCCGCTGTTCAATTTCGAACCTCCGGCGACGCGCAACGAGATGCACGACGCCGCGCTGCAGTTCGTGCGCAAGATTTCGGGCTATACCCATCCCTCGCAGGCCAACGAGGCGGCCTTCCACGACGCCGTCGAGGATATCGAGAAGGTGGTGCGCAAGCTGCTCAAGTCGCTCGAGACGAATGCACCGCCGCGCGACCGCGAAGAGTTCATCGCGCGGGCCAAGGCGCGCGCCGCCGAGCGATACGGCAAGGTTTCCGCCTGAGGGGCCTTGCTTTTCGGGCGCCGGAGGATCATTTAGGGAACGTCGTCGGTGCGCTGGGGAAACCCGGGCAGGATTGTCGACATCAACTCATTCCCCAGGACGCTGCCTCGCCGACCCTTCGGCCTTGCACATCCGGGTCCGTTCAGGAGCCCACATGGCCAAAGAAGACGTGCTCGAATTTCCGGGCGTTGTTACCGAACTGCTTCCCAATGCGACGTTCCGGGTCAAGCTCGAGAACGACCACGAGATCATCGCCCACTCCGCCGGCAAGCTGCGCAAGAACCGCATCCGCGTGCTGACCGGTGACAAGGTGCTGTGCGAAATGAC
>VFQQ010003696.1_pt1 | contig 14529 bp, 33 predicted proteins | sample 3512341 | NCBI WGS metagenome assembly VFQQ01 (sample SAMN10412373, study PRJNA504923) | tailings metagenome | isolation source: Relicate 2 Philex TSF1 revegetated site | place: Philippines: Tuba, Benguet | collected 2017-08-29 | reverse complement strand
AACCCAGACGTGCTGAGCCCTGCTGGGGCCAGGCCTGCGTGGCCATTTCCCGCAGTCAAACAGCGTTCACGCATTAGCCCAGCACAGTGCAGAGCGGTCGAGGCCCTTGAGGCACACCTGCAGCCTTGTAAGGGGGTGCACAGGCAGCTTTTGCAACCACACCGCCGCGCAGCCGCCATGGCAACCGCCGATCCCGTCGCGGTGAGTGGGCTCGTGGTGACAAGCATTTCTAAAGCCTCAAAGCAACCGGCGCAAGCCGCTGTCACGTGCACAGCAGGTGGCCCTACCTAGGGCAACCTGCTGCCGCCTCCTGGCGGCCTGGGGGCGCAACCATAGCATGCAGCGATCGTCAGAGCACAGTCTGTGCGCTCTGGCCCCGCCCAGGCCATGCCCTTGCCGCCACCGCCGCCGCCGCCGGCGCCTGCTGCCTGCTGCTGAGCCACCGACGCCCAGCTGCTGCGACCCCCATTCAAACCTTCCACCACTGCAGGCCCAGATTGAGGCCGCGCTGGCCACCTTCAAGGATGACACCTATGCCACCCTGACCAGCGACAGTGAGTGTCCGTTGCTTCGGCTTGCATGTGCAAACCCTTTGTGGCACCGGTGGCTCTGCGTCAGCCCTCAGCGGCGCCGTCCCCTTTCCCTGCATCCCCTGCCGGTTGACCTCTCTTTTGCCTGCTCGCCTCCATCTTCAGTCAACACGGGATGGACTCTCCAGTCGGGCTACCTGGTAAGGGGGGGTGCATGTGGGTTAGGGGTTTGGGCTTGGGTATTGAGGGCGGCATGGGGGCAGCATGGCGGCGGCAACAGCGGCGGGCCGTGCCACCCCTACCCACCCCTTGCCGCTTGAAAGCCTGCCTATCTGTTGTATGCCCCCTGCAGGTGTTCTTTATGCAAGCTGGCTTTGCCATGCTGTGCGCCGGCAGCGTGCGCGCCAAGAACGCCAAGAACATCATCCTGCTCAACATCCTGGACGCCTGCTTCGGCTGCTGCGCCTGGTACCTCACGGGCTGGGCCTTTGCTTACGGCGACCCAAGTAGGTTCAACCGGCCGCCACTGCGTGCATTGCCTCTGGCCTCTTTGGCCTGGCCTGGCCTGCAGCCCTGCGCTTTCCACTGACCTCCCTCGCTGTCCTCGCCCCAATCCCTGCAGCCAACCAGTGCTCGGCCAACAGCTGGGACGAGGCGACGTGCGCGGCCAACGGCGGCCCCTTCCCCGGCCTCTCCAAGTCCCAGGCCTTCATCGGCAACCGCAACTTTGCCATGAGCAACATGGACCGCACCACCTACTACCTCTGGTGCGCAGCTTGCGGGCCACACCTGCGGGTGTCTGGACTTTTGACTGGCTGCCCTGCAAGAGTGGTACCCAAGCACAGCGCCCAAGTCTTACATGTTTGTGCTGCCATGCTGCTCACCCGCACCTCTCCTGACCCACCCACACATCTCCCGACCCACCCACACATCCCCGCGCCACCTGCCTGCAGGTTCTTCCAGTTCACCTTTGCCGCCACCGGCGCCACCATCATCTCTGGTGCTGTGGCTGAGCGCTGCCGCTTCGAGGCCTACATGGTGAGCTGTGCGGGCAGGCTCGGAAGATGCCTGCAGCCTGCCTGCAATGGAGCATGTGTGCAGTGGGGTAGCCTGTGCTGTGCACCGTGCCACTGCCTCACCCTCAGCTCACCCTTTGTCCCTGCATCCGCCACCCCGCCCCCCGCAGCTGTACGAGCTCATGATTGTGCTGTTTGTGTACCCCGTGGTGGCCCACTGGGTGTGGTCTCCCTTTGGCTGGCTCTCCGCCTGGCGCACCGTGGACTCCGCCTCCCAGCAGGTGGGGGCAGGCAGGCGTGGGCTGGGCTGGCAGGGCACCTCACGCTGGGAACCGAGTGCAGGGGATTGCGCAGTTTCGCAGATGCACTGCGCTCAACAGATGCAGAACTGCTCCAAGTGGCGTATGCTGAGCACACACTAAAAAAAAGGCCTGTGCCCACCAAACTGCGCAGAGCTACGTGCTGTTTGCGGGCTCTGGCGTGTACGATTTCGCGGGCGACGCCGCTGTGCACATGGTGCGTGCAGCACTGGTGGACAGCGGACATGCATGGTGTGGTTGACAGCACTCCTGAGTGCCCTGAAAGGTGGGCGACAGGCTCATGCCTCCCCCTGCACCCCCAACTCCATTGTGCAGGTTGGTGGCATTGCCTCCCTGGCCGGCGCCTGGGTGCTGGGCCCCCGCATCGGCCGCTTTGACGCTGCTGGCAACCCCGTGGACATGCCCGGCCACAACGCCTCCCTCACCCTGCTCGGCGTCTTCCTGCTGTGGTTCGGCTGGTATGGTGAGTGGCGCAGCTGCTTTCCACCGGCCGCATGCTCTTCCACATAACACCTGACGACTGCAGGCAACTGCACGCCCATGCACAGTTGTGCTGCAGCACCTGACACGCAGCCGCCCCCTGCCCCACCTGCTCACCCCAACTGCCTCCCTCCCTCCCCTGCTGCCCCGCCCCAGGCTTCAACCCCGGCTCCACCCTGGCCATCACCTACGGCATCAACTCCTTCTCCAAGGTGGCCGCCGCTGTGGCCGTCAACACCACCATTGGTGAGGGCTGGGTGCCTGGGCCTGGCCTGCTGTGGCTGCAGCAGGCAGGGCGGCAGCATGCACCGGCATGCAACTATCACACAGCGCAGCCCTCTCTTTTTCTGCCCGGCCCTCATCAACGACCCTTCCTGGCCTCCTGCTTTGCAGGCGCTGCCTCGGGCTGCCTTGCCACCCTGTTCATCGCCATGGCTTACCAGTACTTCACCCTGGTGAGCCGGCTTTCGCCGCCCCAAGCCCCGTGCTTGCTCGTACGAGCCTGCCAGCTAGCGTGCTGGGTTTGCAGCTGTTGGCGTGCCATGCCGTGCCATGTCCTATGGGCAACAAGCAAAGCCGTGCCGTGCAGACTCTCAACCAAATTACCACTCACATTGCTGTGCTACGGTCACAATCTTGAAATTCCCCTGCCCCTGCCCTGCCTTTCCACCCCCGCAGGGCGTGGTTGTGTGGGACCTGATCATTGCTGGCAACGGTGCCCTGGCCGGCCTGGTGGCCATCACCGGTGCGCGCAATAGGCGGGCGTTTGAGGGCATGGGTGAAGTCGCGTGGTCCTCAGCCCTGCAACGCAGCCACACAAGCTCCTGCCTCACTGTCCTTCCAACTCGCTGCCCTCCCCTCATGCGCAGGCCCCTGCGCATTTGTGCAGTCGTGGGCAGCCTTCATCATCGGCGCCATTGGCGGCCTGGTCTACTTCATCGCCTCCAAGGTCAACCTGCACGTGCTCAAGGTGTGACTCTGGCTGGCACGCACGCCTGGCCTTGCCATGCGCGCCGGGCTTTCCTGGCATGCTGCCCAACCCCTCGGATGTGCTCATCACTTCTCCTCCACTCCCCCTCCTTTGTTCCAGGTTGACGACCCGCTGGACGCCATTGCCGTGCACGCCGGCTGTGGCATCTGGGGCCTGATTGCGGGCGGCGCCTTTGCCGCCCCCGGCATGGTCAACGACGTGTTTGGCCCCCTGCCGGGCACCGAGGACGGCCAGGTGGGCCTGATGAAGCAACTGGTGGTTGGCGTGCGTGTGGGTGGGCTTCTGCCTGCTGGCTAGGGGTTGCAGCACCTTCCCCCGCTTCTCACCCAGTGGCCCATCTCGCTCACTGCCCTCCTGCCACCCCCACCCTGCCTCCCCGCAGCGCAAGTATGGCTTCATCATGGGCGGCGACGGCTCCGTGCTGGCGGCCGCCCTGGTGTGCATCGTGGTGGTGGCCGCCTGGGTGCTGGCCATCATGACCCCCTTCTTCATGGTGAGGGTGCAGGCACACTGATTCCTTTGCATTGATGGCCGTTGGCTGTGGCTTGATGGATCAGGGTTACCCTATTGCAAACGAGGTTAACAAGGCACCACAGGGCACCGCAGGCCAGCCTGCGCGCACAAGTGCTGGGCCGCAACCCAGACTCGCGCCCCCTGCCCCACCACACACGCTGCTCCCCGCTGCCCCTCCACCCCACCTTGGCCGCAGCTCCTTAAAAAGCTGGGCATGTTCCGTGTGTCCCCCGAGGTGGAGGCCCAGGGCCTGGACGTGAGCCACCACGGCGGCTCCGCCTACCCGCACGAGGAGGGCAAGAACGGCAAGGCGCTGGAGAGCTTTGGCCTCACCGCAGACATGGTGGACCGCAAGATTGCTGAGGCGCTGGAGAAGTACAAGAAGGAGAGCGGCGCGGCGGCGGTGTGAACAGCGCCACCATGCCCTTCTGCCCCCTGACGTGGCCGCGCGCCGCGCCGCCCGCCGCCCTGCGGCCTTGACCCAGGCAGCGCGGCGCGCGCTCATGCCGGGCCACCAGCGGCCGCCTGTACCTGAGCAATGACGCAATAACATGCTCGGCCCGGCCAGACCTTGCGCCTCTCTGCTTGAGATGCTCCGCGCTCCCCTGCTGCACTGCTTCCTTAGCCACGTACCTAAGTACCCACCCCCCCAAACCCAACAGCAGCACCGTTTGCATCCTGTCATCACCCATTGTGCATGCCTCTACGCCCACACCCGCTCATCTCCTGCCGCTGCTTGCTTGTACTCTCTCCAGACTGCTCCCACGCGCACCTGCCCCAACCCACCCATGATGCACTCACACTCGGGCCCTGGGGACGCTCATTGCCTTTGCCTGCTGGCGCGCTCTGTTGTACCCGCCGCCCAGCCTGTGCACGCTGCACCAGCACCTGTTCCTTTCATTCCCGCCTGGTTCATTGGTTGATTGGTCGCCACCTGTCGTGTTACGCTCACTTCCACCAGCACCAGCGCAAAGGTGTCTTGTCCCCCAGTGGCGGCGGCAAGGGTGCACGAACAGAACCAGTCTGTGGGGCCTATGCGCCTGTGCCTTGCGTCTAAAACTGTTACAGCATGTTGTCAGTGAGACAGCGGCCAGGAGCATTGGGCAGCTCCAGCACCAAAGGACAGGAACGGAGGTGAGTGAGGGAGACGGAAAGGACGGGTGATCCAGAAAGCAAGGGAGCAGTGTAACCTAGGCAGCGTCAGGCAGGAACTGCAGCTGCTGAGAGAGGGGAGCAAGCATGCAACGAGCGGAGCGGCATGTCAGCTGGAGCTGCCTCGCCGCCAGACCGGCCGCCGCTGTACATTGCGTGACTCAAGTGTTGTCGTGGTGTGGGAAGGCATTCCCTCCGCGCGCCCGCGCAGCGGGATGGCGGGCCGCGCCGGCGGTGCGGGGCTGTGCAGCTGCGGCCGACAGCGGCGGTGAGCCCATGAGGGCGCACCGTGCGGGGGCCGCCCTTACTCCTGGTCCTTCATCTCGCCCTCGCCGCCCGCCTCCCGGCCCTGCTCGGCGTCCTGCACAGGGATGGGAACGCACGCGGGAGGGTGAGGGGCGGCATGCCTGCACAGCGGGGCTGGCAGATGCCCCCTGCCTGCTGCCTCACTGCATGCACCCCACCCCCCGCCGCCGCTGTCAGCCATTAACTCCGCTGCACCCCCAGCAAGCACAGCACCCCCCGCATCTCTTGCCTGCATGTCGGAGGTCCAGAGCGTGAGGTTGTCGCGCAGCAGCTGCATGATGAGCGTGCTGTCCTTGTAGCTCTCCTCGCCCAGCGTGTCCAGCTCAGCAATCGCCTCGTCAAACGCCTGCGGCCCAGGCGGCAGGGGAGGGGGCAACAGTTGGTCGGTACTCAGTAGGCCAGCGAAACTTGGAAAGCAACGCACCACTGACCAGAGCACTTGTGGAAGAAGCGTGCACACTGTGCACTGGAGTTCCCCAGCCCCCGCGCAGCATGCCCCCGCCCGGCCCCGCCCCCCGGCCGCACCTGCTTGGCCAGGTGGCACGCGCGCTCTGGCGAGTTGAGGATCTCGTAGTAGAACACGGAGAAGTTGAGGGCCAGGCCCAGGCGGATGGGGTGGGTGGGCGGCAGGTCCACCAGCGCAATGTCCTGCATGGGTGGGGGGCAGCGCGGCAGAGGGAGGACGGGATACTCAGCAGCTGGCAGCAGGCGGTGGCCAGCCGCCTCTCAAAACAGGGGAGCGATCTGCGAAAGCAGGCGACAAGCAGCGCCACTGGGCAGCCTGAGCAGCGGGCCAATGGTGCTAGACTGCCAGCCACGCCGCCATGCTCGCAGGGCTGACTGCCCGCGCAGGCGCCACTCGCCCATGTGATGCTTTGGCTGCTGCTTTGCTGCCTGTGCCGCTGCTGTGCTGCTGCTGGCCCATGCTGGCTGGTGCCTCAGTGCCACAGAAGCGCCCTCGCTGCCTGCCTTACCGCCCAGCTGCCCAGCGCCGCCCCATCCGTGGGCTGCAACCACCAGGCCACACATGTAAAACACCATCTTCCCAAACAAGCCCCCACTGCTGCTGTCGCGCACCTGCGCCGCCTTGTACGCCAGCAGCGTGTGCTCCGCCGCCTCCTTGCGCTCCGCGCCCGTCTTGAACTCGGCCAGATAGCGGTGGTAGTCGCCCTGTGAGGTGGGGGCGAGGGGGGCAGAGGAGAGACGGGCTGGATCAGGGCAGGGGGCTAGGAGGCGAGGGCAAGAAGAGGAGCAAGAATGCTGGAGAGTTTAGGTGTGCAGGATGGGAAAAGCTTGCTGCTGCTGATTGCACGGCTTGATGTCTGCAGAGCCGTTGGGGTGCAAGCCCAGCTGCAAGGTTTGGATGACGCAACGGTAAGGCACAGCTTGGTCCCAAGTGCCTGTGCTAGCAGCGGCCCCAGCATGCAGGGTGGCCACCAGATTGCAAATGCAGCACTGCTGGCACTCGGCACCTCTGCAGCTACCATCAGTTGTGGCATGGGCTCAGGGCAGTGTGCATGCGGCAGCATGAAGCTGGCACGCTCAGCAGCACGCCCATACCGCCGCCCAAAGCAAGTCGGGCATTTCCTCGCCGGTTTCGCCCCAAATCGGCCCAACGCCTTGCACCAACGTTCAAACAAAAAGCCTGCAGCGGCCTGACGCCGGAGCAAGGACCTGTCCTATTTTGCAACCATGCCATGCGGGCAGTTGACAGCAGCGACCGCCCTGCCGCCCATCGCCCCGCGCTGCCCGCACCTTCATCTTGAGGTAGAAGACCTTGGACTCGCCGGTGGAGGCGGTGGGGATCAGGTGGTCGTCCAGCAGCTGCAGGATGCTGCTGCAAATCTCCTGCAGCTCCTTCTCCACCTGCACTTGTGTAGGGAGCAAGGAGGCACAGCCGTGCAGCGGTGAGGGCCGGGGCAGGCCACGGGCCGCAGGCAATGCGACGCGGCCTGCAAGCACGGGTGCTGCATGCATATGCGGCATGGCAGCCCTGGATTTGCAGCAACTGCTGCTGGCGCTTGTTGCCCGGCAGGCAGGCAGGACAAAACAAGCGGCGCGGCTGCAAGCCGCCGATTGCATGTGCAGCCAACCGCGCCGGCGGCGCTGCCGCAGCACCTCGCCACCCCGCACGCACCACTTCGCGGTACGCCTTGATGCGCTTGACGTGCTCCTCGTTGCCCTTGGCCTCCTCCTTCTGCTCAATGCTAGAGATGATGCGCCAGGAGGCGCGGCGAGCGCCGATGACGTTCTTGTAGGCCACCGACAGCAGGTTGCGCTCCTCCACGCTCAGCTCCTGGTCGTGGACCATCTGCGCCACCTTCTTCATCTCCGCCACCTGCGGGGCGGGGGTGGCCCACAGGCAGGCAGCGTTGGGGCCGCGGCGCGCTGCCCGGCACGTGCACCGCCGCTCGGCGACGGGGCAGGGGCGGGCCGCCCCCGCCTGGGCCGCCGCGTGCGACTGCCGGCGCGTGATCCGACCGTCTCCATGCCATGCCGGTGGCTGGGGAGGGCGGGGGCGGCCGCTGGGCGCCTCGGGGCAGCTTGCAGGCCCCGCTGGTCAAACCCAGGCCTCCCAGGGCCGCGGCGGCGGGCCCAGGCGCGCCGGCACCGCTGCTGGGAGGGGTGGGGCCGGCCGCCGCGGCGCGGGAGGCGCCCCGCAAACAGCTGCTCCCCTCGCCCTGCCCCCGATCAGCTCGCAACTCACCATCTCGTCATAGCGTTCCGCCTGCTCCGCCAGCTTGGCGAGGAACACGCACGTGTCGCGGCTCGACCCCTCCGCCATATTTGCGCCGCGCTCTCCCTCGGTCCTCGGCTGGGCTGCTCGGCGGGGCTCGCGATGGGAGCGCCGGTGAGCCTGGAAGTGCTGGGGCTGCCAACGGCAGGGCGGGACGTGCTGGGCCAGGCGGGGGGCTGTGGTCCATGCAGGTCTCATGCCTGCCAGGTTGCCTCTGCTGGGCGGCCTTTTGCAGGCCCTGGGTCGGCGATCATGCCATTGCTCTGTAGCGATCGGAACTGCTGGAGAAGTGGGGCAGGGCCAAACAGCCACCTCCACTGGCCCAGGGCTCCCGCACAGCACCTTGCAAGGTTGGGGCAGCCAGGGCATTGAAAGCAGGGTGGTGCATGACGGTAGGATGGCAGCGGGCGCAGTTGCGGCCTGGGTTGGCTGCAGAGGCGGCGGTCAGGTCTGCGCTGCAGCCGCCGGGGCCGTGTGGATGCCCACCAGCGCCATGCTGCACGCCTGCTCAACCCTGATACCATGCCAGCGTCTGGGCGGTGAAGAAAGGGCTGCGCAGCACGGCTGGCATGCCAACCTTGAGATTGTGTGCAGTGCTGTGATGCATGTCGTTGCCTCTGCGCATACTGACTTCCGTCCTGCACCCTGCCCGTCGTCGGCCGGTGCTGTGCCACAGAGCCACGCATGCGAATGGCCATGATCCTGTGGCTGCCTCGTGAAGCAAGGAACAGTTCAGCACGTGCGCATGCTGCACTGCGTTTTGTCTGGCGGCGCCATGGTTGCATCGCTGGATACCAGATCGGCATGGAAGAGGGCACACATGCAGCACCGGCGTCTGGCTGGGAGCAAGCGTGCCTGACAGTTGCGAAGCCTGCATGGACATGTGGTGCCACACGTCAAGCTGTGCTGCTGGTGGCCTCCAACTGATGCGCTGGGCCGCCGCGCAGAAGCTATGTTACAGTGGTTGTGTGGCAGCAGGGGTTCCAACGGCCCAGTGGCCATGCTGCGTCAGCTAAGCATGGTACCCTGCTGCACGAGCAGCAACAGCATGCCCTGAGAAAGATTGCAGCTGCACGGCTGGGAGCGGCCTCGGCCAGCACATTGCTGAGCTACCATGTGTGCTGCCGTGGCCATGTGGCTGCGCTGCAGCGTGCCGTGCTGCACCAGCCGCCAAGTCGGTCACTGCTGAGGGAAGTTTTTCTCCGTGTACCACCTTTGGCTTGGAATGGATTCGTAGGGCTGCAGCAGCACAGGGGAGCAAGGGCAGCGAAGCTGGGGCAGATGCAGGGCGTGGCGGCAGGCAATGCTGGCAGCAAGGGCAGCGCAGCCAGGCAAGCTTCACGCGTGGCGAAGCATGCCCCCGCAGAGCTGCGCGCATAATGGGCGTCCACTGCTGCTGCCCCCGCAATATGCTGGGATTCAACGCATGTGCCCAACCCTGCTCTCAATTGTACGCCGCACCTGCTTGTGCCGCTGCTCCATCTGCACTGACTGCTTGAAGGCGTATGCCGCAATGCCCGCAATGATCCTGCGACAGGCAGCAGGCAGCAATGCAGCGGATGAGTGGGCCTCGAGCCTGGCTGTGCTTTCCTCCATCACGCCTCGCCGTGGCCTCACGAGCAGCCATGTGAGCTGCCATGTGCCACCACATGTGAGTAATGCCAACATCACAAGAGCGACTCCCTGGTGCTCACAATCCAATGACCGCCGTGTTGCGCTTCCACCGCTTGGGGTCGGCGTAGAAGCCGCCCGCGGGAGACCAGATCTCTGCAGGGGCGCAGCGGGGCAAGCGCTCGGGGCAGGCCTCCAAGCAGCGGCGGCACGCAAGCAGGGCATTGCCGGCAGACAATGTACTTTTTTCCAGCTGTAAAGTACACAATTCACGTTTCCACATGATTGATGGAATGCAAATCGACTGCCAAGTGCCCAAGCTTGCAAAGGCAGAGCCCCAGCGCAGCCGGCGGCGCCAGGCACCGCCCGCACGCTCGTCCCACCCCCCAGCAGCCGCGCCCTCACCCTTGGGCACGTGCAGGTCCCCACCGCCGCCCATGCTGCCCGCTGCTGTCGCCGTAGGGTCGCTGGGGGCTCCAGGCGTAAGGGTGCGCTGCGCACTCGGCACGAGAGGGCAGCAGCCGGGCCAAGCGGGGCGTGGATGGTAAGGGCGACAACTCTGGAGGACGCTGAGCGGCTGGGAGGGGAGGAAGGGGCATTCGTGGCAAGCAGCCGACCCATGCAGGCGGCTGGCGCCAGAAGCCGCAAGCGGGCGGATTCTTCCTCCCAGCGCCTCCTACTGTGTCGATCAGCGTTTGATCGGAGCGGTCGTGCCTTGGGCAGCTTGCTGCAAGCGCTCCTTCACCATGGCCGTGGACCAGCTGCCCAGGAGGATCATCAAGGTGACGCCCGGGCCCATGCGCGGTCCATGGACGCCGGGGATCGGCCCCAGCCCGCCAGCAGCCGCCACCCGCCCCCTCCCTTCGGCGCCCCGCTGCCTGCAGGAGACGCAGCGGCTGCTGAGCGAGCCCGTGCCAGGCATCAGCGCAGCGCCGAGCGAGGAGAACCTGGTGAGCCCCTTGCAGGCCCCTGTGCACTGCCTGGCGGGCGGCGGCGGGCGGCGGCCGCGCTCAAAAGGCCCGCCGCACGCCCTTGCGCCGGCAGGCTTGCCGGGGCCTTGTTGCAGCACTCCATGTGACCAGAATGCAGGACGGCAAGAGTGGCAGCAGATGCAGGCCGCCAGCAGCAGGTGTGTTGCCCCACTACAGCCTGCCGACACAAGCGCTCCCGCCCGCCCCACCTCGTCATGTGCAGCGCTATTTTAATGTGATCATTTTGGGGCCTGATTCCTCGCCGTATCAAGGTGGGCCGCAACACAAGCCAGTGCGCTGCCAGGCTTGCATGGCACTGCGCGGGGCGATGAGAGCGCCAGCGGCATCTGGACTCGCTTCGTTCCTGTGCATCCCGCCGTGCTGCAGGCGGCGTGTTTAAGCTTGAGCTGTTCCTGCCTGAAGACTACCCCATGGCTGCTCCCAAGGTGCGCCGGCGGAGCGGAAGGTGGTGTGCGGTCTTGTGCCCCCACCTCGCCTTGCATTGCATATGTCCCGCCGCCGTCCTCAGCACCGGCCCTGCTGATCCGCATCGCTGCCCCGCCTGCAGGTGCGCTTCCTCACCAAGATCTACCACCCCAACGTCGACAAGCTGGGCCGCATCTGCCTGGACATCCTGAAGGACAAGTGGAGCCCCGCGCTGCAAATCCGCACAGTGCTGCTCAGGTGCGGCGCGCAGGCGCGGCAGCTGGGGGCGCCGTTTCGTTTCATTGGCAAGCAGTCGGCTCAACACATGTGGATAGCTGTTTGGGGGTGTTTGGCGCGGGTGCGGCCGTCTTGGATGCCGGGCTAAGGTTGCGGGTGCCGCACCGAGTGCCTCATTTGCAGCTGACGCGGCACCGCAAACCCTGGCCGTCAGCGCTGCCGCCGCTCCATCCCCACCTCTCACCGCCTGGTTGCCCCCCTGCCCCTGCCTGGCCCGCCCTACGTGCTGCAGCATCCAGGCGCTGATGAGCGCACCCAACCCTGACGACCCGCTGGACGAGAATGTGGCTCGCCACTGGAAGACAAACGAGGTGGATGCCATGAACACGGCGCGGCAGTGGACAGCGGCGCACGCGCAGCCAGCGTGAGGTGCCACCTAGACTTCATAGGTGCCACCGGTGGTGCCCAGGCACCAGCCGCCGGTGCCCTGCAAACAGTGCGCCGCGGCGGCTGGTCCCTGGGTGCTTTGCAGCAGCTCCAGTCCACAGCAGCAGCAGCCGCAGCAGCAATAGCCGCCGTGCTCCCTCCCAGCAGCAGCAGCAGCAGCAGCAGCAGCCTTTCTTATAGGTTAGGAATTCATTTGCTCATCGTTTCAGCTCCTTTTTCCCTGCACCCACGCCCTAAGCTTGCATGCATGTACACACATGACCTTGAACAGCCTTGACGCACTTGCAACAGAGACGGAATAACAGCGCAGCAAAGGCCCCCAAGGTAGTAATTGGCAGTGTTGAATTTCATTTGAATTCTGGGCAAGAATGGACGGGCGTGTGGAGTTGTGGGGTCAAGCATAGCGCGTCGGAACATAGCAGGTCAAAACATGGTGCCTCTTAGGTGTACAGGTGAGAACAGGATAGCAGTCTGGCAAAGTGCCCGCTCATTTTGTGGGTCCCTCCTCTTGTGTGGGTGGCAGCGGCGGCAGCTGCAACGATCGTCGGCTGCGCTGCTGCTGCGCGGGGCTCATGCGGCTGAGCCGCTCCGCAGTTGGAGCAGCAGTGGGGGACCGAGGAGACCTGCCGCTGTGCAGCCGGCCGGCAATGCTGCCGCCCGCGCTGTCTGTGGCAGCACGTGCCACCGCTGCTGCTGGCAGCACCCCCGAGCCCTTGAGCTCCATGCTGTAAGGGTAGGATGGCCGCACACCCAGGCTGGCCGCACTGCCGTTCAGCGCCTGGGATGCGTGCACGCCGATGGATGTTGTGACTGAGGCGGCGGGGTGCATCTCTGCAATGCGGGCTGGGCGCCATTCTCCATTGATAAATCGCAGCTCGACCACCTTGAGCTCCTGCGGGGAGTGGCAATTGGGTGGAGGGGTGGCAGTGATGCAGGGCCAGGGGGAGGTGGCAGGCGAGGTTGTGGGGGGCGGAAAGCTGAAAGTGGACGCGCAAGCAGCAGCAGCTTGGCACAAGCCGGAACGAACAACACAGCCACAGGCATGCAGTGCCGGCGTGGCAGGCGACCTGTAGACACATGCACTGAAAAGTGTTCTGCAGTGGCAGGGCTGTGGCAGCAGATGCCTACCTCGGCATTCACAAAGTCAACGCGGTTGTGCTGCGGGAGTGGCAGGAGTTGAGGGTGCATGTCCCCATTACAAGCCTGGTTGAACAGTGCTGCATCCATGCATGTGCTGCTCACACACATGCTGCATGCACCGTGAGGCGAGACGGACCAGCTGCCCAAATCTCTTGCGATCCCATGCCAGCCCTAGGCACCCTTCCACCTTGATGTACGACATGGGCAGGCTGAAGAGCAGGAAGAAGATGAGCAGGCCGCCAAAGAAGATGCCTATCTTCCAGTACTCGTTGGCCGGCAGCGCTCCCACGCTGCAGGGTGCAGGAGCTGGGAGGACACCGATGAGAGAGCCAGCCAGAGTGTGCACGCACCCAACCTCCTGTGAGCAACGTCCCCTCATGCCTGCCCTGCAGTCAGCAAATAGGGGAAAGGCAGAACAACAGCAGCACCATCCCTGGCTGCGTGCATGCGCAGCAGCGATTGAACAGCCATTAGCACAACCAGCAGCCCAAGGCGCACCAGAAGATGCACATGCCGATGGCGGTGGAGGGCAGCCACGGCATGATCCACCTGCAGGCAGGGGGCACAAGGGGGCCAGCTGTGCGGCGGACCCAGGTGCAGGCATGCCACCGCGGAGAGGCTGCCGATGCCCGCACAGCTGCTGCTGCCTCCCAAACAGCGCAGCGCGGCGTGCATGCAACGCACCAGGGGACGTGCCAGCCCGCGGGTTTGTGCTCCAGGGGGCAGCAGGCTTGGAAGGACAGGGTGACCAGGAACCAGGCGAGCACGATATACAGGCAGGCCAGGCTGGTGTGGCCCAGGCGGGTGCAGCTCTCGGGGTCTGTGTCCAGCACCTCCTGGGGGCAGCCATCCAGATCGGCCAGCAGCGCGTAGTTGACGATGGGCGTGCAGTTTTTGGCGCCGCCCGGGTAGTTGTTGTCCTACAGCACAGCGACTGGGGGCCTGCGTCAGCCCGCTGCAAGCCAAACACTGCGCGCTGCAGTCAGCACCATCCAACAGGCGCGTTGCAGGCATGCCATGCGGCGTGTCAATGTCCCTGCCCCCGCAAGCCCAGGCCAAGCAGTGCTGCAGCAGCCGCACCACAAAGTGCGCCCAATTCTTGGCGGACTTGACGTTGGACATTGGATCCGTGGACGCCGCATAATATGCTCCCAGCGCTGCCACTTGGGAGGGGGCGAGGCACCCAGTTTGCAACAGGAGGCACAAGCACACATGCACACAGGCAGGGTGGCTGATAGATGCTGGCCATGCCCCGTGTGCACAAGCTCCTGTCGCACCAGCAAACACCAGTAAATGATGGGCAGCCAGTCGGCAGACGCCTCACCGATGCTGATGCCATTGACCGCCAGCATGTGCACCCCGAACAGCAGCTTGCGAGCCTGCACAGACAGGCGGCGCCCCAGCGCCCAGCTGTCAAGCTCGCCGCCGGCCACAGCCTCCACCCCGCCATACCTGCAGGGCGGGCAAGCACGCTTTACTTGGGACATGTTTCGCCAGCCAAGGAGCCTGGCTCCACCCAACTTGCATGCTGGCCAGGAGGCAGTGCAAGCTGCAGCCACCACCGTCCTCTTGTTTGAGAGGCCCCGCCCGACGCACTGTGTGAAGCGCATCTGGACACCCGGCCAGTAGCGGCGAAACATCTGGGCGTTGCA
>VFQQ010003695.1_pt1 | contig 14530 bp, 9 predicted proteins | sample 3512341 | NCBI WGS metagenome assembly VFQQ01 (sample SAMN10412373, study PRJNA504923) | tailings metagenome | isolation source: Relicate 2 Philex TSF1 revegetated site | place: Philippines: Tuba, Benguet | collected 2017-08-29 | reverse complement strand
ATCGCGGCGGCGCCACGACCTGGGAAAATGTCGTCGCCGCCTGCTCGCCCTGCAACCTGCGCAAGGGCGGCATGATGCCGGCCCACGCCAAGATGTGGCCGATGCAGAAGCCCTACCACCCGACCGTGCACGATTTGCACAATAACGGCCGGGCGTTCCCGCCCAACTATCTGCACGAAAGCTGGATGGATTATCTCTACTGGGATGTCGAACTGGAGCCGTAAGCTCCGACTACAGCTGCAGTCGGATTTCGCTCTACGTTGCCCCCCTCTGGCCTGCCGGCCATCTCCCCCTCAGGTGGGGAGATCAGCCTTCATATCGGCTTTCGCCAACCTTGAACGTTGCAGAATGAGCGGCGTGGGCGAAGCTGCTAATCTCCCCACCTGAGGGGGAGATGGCCGGCAGGCCAGAGGGGGGCGCCGTAGGGCTCAATCCGCCAAACAGTAATCTGTAGCGCTAGGCTCACAACCCCTGTTATCGCTCAAGCCTTCCCGGTAGCACCGCGAAACGCTATGATCGTCAGCACCAGGCTGGCGATGGCATTCCAGCCGGCGAGGGACAGGCCGAGGATGCGCAGGGCGGCCTTGTCGCAGGATGGCGGGATGACGGTGTTGAGCGAATCGAGCACACCGCCAGTGCCTCCGGTTGCCGGAGCCGAAACCGCGCCGCAGTCGGTCGGGCCGGCCCACCAGGCCCATTCGACGCCGGAATGATAGACGCCGAGGTAAAGCCCGTAAGCCATCAGCAACCCGCCGACGAGCAGCAGGCCGCGCGTGATCGCCGCCGGCCAATGCATGGCCGATGACAGCGCTGCGATCGCCATCAGCGGCACGCCGACATAATAGGGCGTGCGCTGTTCTAGGCAGAGCTTGCAGGGCATGTAGCCGCCGAGATGCTCGAAGCCGAGCGCCGAGCCGACCACCGCGGCCATGGCGACGAGAAGAATAAGCGCGGTCGCGGTCTGGACGCTGCTGGTTGCCTGGGTGAGGGTGCGCGACATGAGGTCTGTGTCCGTTTTGGCGTCAGATAGCGTATTTGATAACAATATAAAGCAGGATGACCGCACCGGCACCAGCGCCGGCGATGAGCCCGAGCCGCTTCTCGATGAACTCGCGGATCGGCTCGCCATAGCGGCGCAGCAGCCAGGCGAGGAAGAAGAAGCGTGCGCCGCGCGCGATGATGGCCGAGACGATGAACAGCCAGATATCGACATGCATCACGCCGGCGAGGATCGTCACCACCTTGATCGGTGGCAGATGGGCAAGTCCCGAGGTCACCAGCATGAGCAGGATGAAGCCCATGCCCGACCCGGTGCGCAGCGCTTCGAACTCGTCGAACTTGCCGTAGAATTCCAGCACCGGCTTGGCGATGCTTTCATAGGCGTGATAGCCGATGTACCAGCCGGCTATGCCGCCCAGCACCGATGCGATCGTGGCTATCAGGGCATATCGATAGGCGCGGTCGGGCCGCGAAAGCGCCATCGGCAGATACAGCACGTCGGCCGGGACAAGGAAGACCGAGCTTTCGACGAAGGCGATGAAGGCGAGCCACCATTCGGCGGATTTGCGCGCGGCCAGCGACAGGGTCCAGTCGTAGAGTCTGCGAAGCATGAAAAATTCCGTTGATGGGTGGCTCTGTCTAGAAAGATTTCTATGGCCGCACAATGGCGGTTCCTTCACGAAATCAACAGGGGGCAGTTGACGACACGGGGTCGCACCGTATAGTCCGCAGCCGTCCGCCCGAAAGGGCCGGGCCCCCTTGGCGGAATTGGTAGACGCGCCTGACTCAAAATCAGGTTCCGAGAGGAGTGCTGGTTCGATCCCGGCAGGGGGCACCATCGGTTCAAATATTGGCAAGATTGTTTGCCGCTGTCCGAAAAGCAACCAAAGATGGATTCGAGCCTTGGCTCTCTTTCTTCATGGTTGTTCGAACCGCGCGCGCCCTACTTCGGAGGGCGGATGACGACCGCTTTCGGTGCTGGGCAACCGTTATATTACCCTCATTCTCCTTAAGTTGACGGCCTATTTTAGTTCAAAAGGCGTACCGCATATTTCGTCGTTTCCCTGCTATACTTAAAGAAATCTGCACATAGAACGATTCAATAAGATTTGGTCGTGGTAAATTTTGCGAGGAGCACGCCATGCATCGCAAAGCTCGCCTGTGGTCTTCACTTTTGCTGGATCCATTGATTCCCCGGTGGTTCGTCTCCAGTTGGAAGGCAAAGTCCCGCAACACAGCCCATAGCGAAGACAACCATCAGATTGCGCTAACCGCTAAAACCATTGGCGGGTCGGTGCGCAACGCGGCTGCCGACAGCCCTGTCAAAGCCGTGGCGCTCGACGAAGAGGGCAATGGGAAGCGAGCGACGGTCCGCGACGCGCACGGTCAGGCGAATATCGACCGTTTGTTGCCATCATTGACCAACAGTTTCACAACGATTTACGGAGCAGAAGTTCAAAGCGGCGATATTGCCTCGCCTCAGCTGTTCGCCGGTGCGCGGAATTTTCCATCCTCCAGATGGGACGCAGATACGTTCGGGACAGAATCGTCACTCAATCTTTCTCACGCCAGCGCCAGCGCTATAGGCGATGATCCCCTGGCGTCGTTTATGCCGAAAGGTCCTGCTCAGGCCGCATCGGGAGAAGGTGTCACCTCCGTGGCGAGCAGCCCCGGTGCTTCGGGTAAGGTCGTTATCCTCGAATCGACCCCGTCAGCGCAGCCGACTGCGCACGGGGCGCACTCATTCCTGGCGGTTGGCCTGCCGTATGGCATCTGCGGATGCGGCTATTTTACCACTCCTGCGCGAATGCTCGATTGGGCGCAAGGCGGCGGCATGCTTCAGCCTGACGGTCAGTTGCCCGGGATCAGGCTTACCCAGCAGGCTGACTATGTGACGGCGGGCAAAGGCACATTCGGCGCCTCGACCAGCGACCCGCTCCTGGATCGGAACCTGTCCCGGCTTACCGACTGGCACGGAACTGCAGGATGGAGGACATCCACGGCCCAGAACGGATCATTGCCAGGCGGCGGGGAGATGGGGACGGGAGCCACCAACTCCAAGGGCGTTGGCATCCTTTCCGGCTCGGTGACCAAGCCCTCGGGCGGTACGCAGAAGACATTGACGCAGAATCTTGCAGCCGCGGCCACTGCCACCAACCCGATCGTGCTGGAAAATCAGAAGCAGGGCAATCCCGAGAGCGAATGGGGGATTGACGGTGCCGGTAGCTCCAACATCGAGGGGTTCGCGACCGATATCAGCGTCGATAACGGCAATACGGTCAGCTTCAAGATCGATACGGATTCCACCAATTATCGGATCGATATCTACCGGCTCGGCTATTACGGCGGCATGGGTGCGCGCAAGGTCGCCACCCTCCAGCACACCGGATTGCAGAACCAGCCCAATCCACTGGTCAATGCCTCTACCGGAACCGTGGATGCCGGCAACTGGGCGGTCTCGGCGTCATGGAATGTACCGACCGACGCCGTTTCAGGCGTCTATATCGCCAAGCTCGTGCGCCAGGACGGTACTTTCGGCGAGAACCAGATCCCATTCATCGTGCGCGATGACGCCAGCCACAGCGACATCGTCTTCCAGACTTCCGACGAGACCTGGCAGGCCTATAACGGCTGGGGGGGCGCAAATTTCTATGGCGGCAATGGCCCTGCGACGGGACAGGGCGCCGGTCGCGCCTATGCCGTCAGTTACAACAGGCCGATTGCGACCCGTGGCGGGGTCGGCACCTATGCCGGCCCTCAGGACTATCTTTTCGGCGCGGAATATGCGGGCATCTATTGGCTGGAACAGAATGGCTATGATGTTTCATACATGGCCGGCGTCGATGTCGATCGGTATGGCAGCCTGTTGCTCAATCATAAGACATATGTCGATGCCGGACATGACGAATACTGGTCCGGGCAGCAACGAGCCAATGTCGAGGCGGCACGCGATGCGGGCGTGAACCTGGAGTTCTGGAGCGGCAACGAGGTTTACTGGCGTACCCGCTGGGGCAACAGCTACAGCAGCGACGCCACGCCCTATCGCACCCTGATCTCCTACAAGGAGACATGGTCGCCCGGCGCCAGCATCGACCCTTCCAACGAGTGGACGGGCACTTTCCGCGACCCGCGACTCAGCCCACCGGCTATCGGCGGCGGAAACCCGGAAAACTCGCTGACCGGCCAGCTGTTTTCGGTCGATGATGTCGGCACCAATCTTCAGTCGATCACGGTTCCCTATGACGATGCCAACTTGCGCTTCTGGCGCGGTACGAGCGTTGCCAACCTTCAGCCCGGCCAGACCGCGACGCTTACCAAGAACTATCTTGGTTATGAGTGGGACGATGCGCCCGATAACGGTTTCGATCCGGCCGGCCTCGTGAAGCTGTCGTCGACGACGCTTCCGGTAAACTCCTACCTGCTCGACTACGGAAACACGACCGGCAGCGGTGTTTCCACCCACAATCTGACGCTCTATCGAGCGCCAAGCGGTGCGCTGGTGTTCGGAGCCGGCACTGTCTACTGGACCTGGGGCCTGAGCGACAACCACGACAAGGAGGTCACGCCGACCGATCCTCGGGTGCAACAGGCGATGGTCAATCTGTTCGCTGACATGGGGATCCAGCCTGGAACGCTGCAATCCGGGCTCATTGCGGCGACCGGCTCGACCGATCATGTCGCTCCGACCTCCGTCATTACCGTACCTGCCACGGTGGCTGCCGGATCCGGCATCACGATTACTGGCACCGCCACCGACACGGGCGGCGGGGTCATCGCCGGCGTCGAGGTTTCGACCGACAACGGGGCGAGCTGGCATCCAGCGACGGGAGACGAGAACTGGACTTATTCCTGGTCGCCTCAAACCCCCGGCACCTACACGATCCTTTCACGCGCCGTGGACGACAGCGTCAATCTCGAAACACCCTCGGCGGGACGAACGGTCACCGTCACGGGGCAGACCTTTGCCTCTCTTTTTTCCGGTAGCGCGACGCCGGCAGTCGTCAACACCGCCGATACCTCGGCCGTCGAGCTCGGGGTCCGCTTCCAGACCTCCGTCGCCGGTACGATAAGCGGCATCCGCTTCTACAAAGGTACCCAGGATACCGGTACGCATACGGGTTCCTTGTGGTCGAGCACCGGCACCAGGCTCGCGACCCTCACATTTAGCGGTGAGACAGCCAGCGGCTGGCAGACGGCATATTTCTCGAGCCCGGTGACGCTGACGCCCGGCGCGACCTACACGGCCTCCTACCACACCAATACCGGTGGCTACTCCACCACCACGAACTACTTCACGTCCAATGTGACGAACGGTCCGCTGACGGCGCTAGGCAGCGGCAACGGCGTCTACACCTACGGCAGCGCCAGCCTCTTCCCGACCAGTACTTTCCAGGCGACCAACTATTGGGTTGACGTGATGTTCAACCCCGGCACATCGACCAACACGGCGCCGACTGCGGTCGCGGATGCGGGGGATGCGACCGAGAAGGGTGGTGTCGCCAATGGTTCAGGCGGCGCGATCGCCAGCGGCAACGTCTTGACCAACGACACCGACCCGGATGCGGGCGACACCAAGACGGTCACGGCTGTCAGCTTCGGCGCGACGGCAGGTACACTGGGTGCGGCGCTCAACGGCACCTATGGCAGCGTCGTGCTCGATGCGTCGGGCGCCTATAGCTATGCGATCAACGAGAGCAATGCCGCCGTTCAGGCGCTTAGGCTGTCGACCAACACGCTGAACGACGTCTTCAACTACACCATGCGCGATACCGCCGGGGCCACCGCCACGGCAACGCTGACGATCACCATCCACGGCGCCAACGATGCGCCGGTGCTGGCGGCCCAGACCGCCAACCAGAACGCCACCGCCGGCACCGCCTTCTCGCTGGCGCTTCCGGCCACGACCTTCACAGATGTCGACAGCGGCGACAGCCTCACCTACACGGCGACCGCCGCCGATGGTTCGGCACTTCCCGGCTGGCTGAGCTTCAACGCCACGACGCGGACCTTCAGCGGCACGCCGACGGCAGCCGGCACGTCCGCCATCAAGGTGACGGCGACCGACCTTGGCAGTCTTGCAGCCAGCGAGACCTTCAACATCATAATTTCGATACCGGGCAACACGACGCCGACGGCGGTTGCGGATGTGGGCGATGCGACCGAGAAGGGCGGCGTCGCCAACGGCTCGGGCGGCGCGATCGCCAGCGGCAACGTCTTGACCAACGACACCGACCCGGATGCGGGCGACACCAAGACGGTCACGGCTGTCAGCTTCGGCGCGACGGCAGGTACACTGGGTGCGGCGCTCAACGGCACCTATGGCAGCGTCGTGCTCGATGCGTCGGGCGCCTATAGCTATGCGATCAACGAGAGCAATGCCGCCGTTCAGGCGCTTAGGCTGTCGACCAACACGCTGAACGACGTCTTCAACTACACCATGCGCGATACCGCCGGGGCCACCGCCACGGCAACGCTGACGATCACCATCCACGGCGCCAACGATGCGCCGGTGCTGGCGGCCCAGACCGCCAACCAGAACGCCACCGCCGGCACCGCCTTCTCGCTGGCGCTTCCGGCCACGACCTTCACAGATGTCGACAGCGGCGACAGCCTCACCTACACGGCGACCGCCGCCGATGGTTCGGCACTTCCCGGCTGGCTGAGCTTCAACGCCACGACGCGGACCTTCAGCGGCACGCCGCCGTCGGCCGGCACGTCGGCCATCAAGGTGACGGCGACCGACCTTGGCGGGCTTGCCGCCAGCGAGACCTTCAATATCACGACGCAGCCGGCGCCTGCGACCTACAGCCTGTTCAGCGCTTCCAGCACACCGGCGCAGACAACCCTCAACGACGGCCAGCAACTCGAGGTCGGCGTCAAGTTCCAGTCGAACGTTGCCGGCGATGTCACCGCCATCAAGTTCTACCGCAGCGCCAACGACAACGGCCAGAACGTCGTCGACCTGTGGACGACCACAGGCGCCAAGCTCGCCACCGCAACCCTGGCCGCCAGCACGGCCAGCGGCTGGCAGACGGTGAACTTCGCGACCCCCGTCACCATCACCCCCAACACCACATATGTCGCCTCATACCACACCACAGGTGCCTATGTGGCGAGCGACGGGTTCTTCACCAGCGGCGGCGTCAGCAGCGGGCCGCTGACCGCCTTGTCAAATGCGGCCGCTGGCGGCAACGGCGTCTACAGCTACGGCGGATCCGCCACCGCCGGTCTCTTCCCGACGAGCACCTTCGATTCAGCGAACTACTATGCCGATGTGGTCTTCCGGCCGCAGCTCGTCGCATAGAAACTCGGACGCGGTTGCGCGGGATGGCGATGAACGAGACAGAGAAATTACCGGTGACGGTACTCGCCGGATTTCTCGGTGCCGGCAAGACGGCGCTTCTCAGCCACGTGCTGTCCAATCGCGAGGGGCTGCGGGTCGCCGTCATCGTCAACGATATGAGCGAAGTGAACATAGACGCCAGTCTCATTCGGGATGGCGGCTGCAACCTGTCGCATACGACGGAGGCATTGGTTGAGCTGAGCAACGGTTGCATATGCTGCACCCTGCGCGACGACCTTCTGACGGAGGTGCGGCGACTGGCCGAGGAAGGGCGATACGACTATCTGCTGATCGAGGGGACCGGCATTGCCGAGCCACGCCCGATCGCCGCAACCTTTTCCTTCCGCGACGAGAACGGCGTTTCGCTATCCGATTTCGCGAAGCTCGACACGATGATCACCGTGGTCGACGCAGCTAACCTGCTGGCCGACTACGGCAGCGCCGATCTGCTGCGTGACCGTGGCCTGCAGCGGGACGGTCAGGACCGGCGGACGTTTATCGACCTCCTGGTCGACCAGATCGAATTTGCCGATGTGGTGGTGATCAACAAGATCTCGGACACGACGGAAGATATTCGCGCCGAGGTCCGCAAGGTAGTCGCCGCACTCAATCCCGATGCGCGCCAGATGGAAACAGATTTCGGCAGGATTCCTCTTGCAACGGTCCTCAATACCGGCCTGTTCAACGAGGCAAAGGCGGCTGAGCACCCGCTGTGGCACAAGGAACTATACAGTCCAGGCGCCCATGTTCCAGAGACCGAGGAATATGGCGTGTCGAGCTTCGTGTACCGCACCCGGCGTCCCTTCGATCCCGTGCGGTTCCGGGCCTTCCTGGATGAGCCGTGGCCCGGCGTCATTCGCGCCAAGGGCCATTTCTGGCTTGCCACGCGCCCGCGTCACGTCGGTGTCATGTCGGCTGCCGGCGTGCAGCGGCGCTGCGAACCCATGGGACTCTGGTGGGCGGCCGTTCCCCGGCAGGACTGGCCGAGCCATCCTCAGTTTCTTCAACAACTGGAGAGCCATTGGGACAGCGCTTGGGGCGATCGCCGGCAGGAACTCGTGTTCATCGGCGTCGGCATGGACGAGGCCGGCGTCCGCATCGCGCTGGACGACTGCCTGGCCAGTGCGGACCCACAAGACTGGTCGGCACTCGAAGACCCGTTTCCGGCCTGGTAGCGAGGGGCAGGGTCGTAACGTTTGTTATGCAGCCTGGATTTCGCTCCGCTCCGTCGCAGCATACTCCGAAAGCAGTATGCCGGACTCAATCGTTTGGCCTATGCGCCGATCCGCGCGTCCACCCCATTTGGGAGTATCGGGCATCAGCGCCTTGCGGCATTCTCGGCGCATGCAACGCGGGGAGCGTCTGCCTGAAACACTGAGATGGATCGTGTCGTCGCTCGCGGCGATGCTTTCCTTCACGGCCTTACCGGTGGAACGGGGCTTCCCGCGTTGGTGGCACAACGCGGGAGATTTTTATGGCTACGTTGACGGTGAGTTTTCCAGGCGGGATCTATCCGCTGGGCCTCGACTTTAATCCCAGCCTGGGCGAGCTGGTCAATCTGAACAATGCTACAGTCGTGTCGTCATCGGCCACGCAGCGGGTGCTGCAAATGGAGAACGGCCTCAAGCTCAAGCTCATCGGCACGGGTTTTACCTATGATGCCCAGGGCCATGTCACCGGCGGCACGCTGAATACCGTTCAACTGCTGCAAAGCAACGGCACCACCGTTCTCCAGGCACTGACCGGGATCAATCGTCCGTTTGCGGATGTCTCCGACGCTGCCGACACGTTCAGCGGCTGGGATCTCAATGCCTGGCTGATGAGCGGCAACGATACCATCAACGGATCGGCGGGTGGCGATGACCTTTATGGTCATGCCGGAAATGACACGCTGAATGGTGGCGACGGCGACGACTATTTCGTCGGCGGTTCCGGCAAGGACACCTACAATGGCGGCAACGGCTATGACCAGATAAGCTTTGCCGAATATGAACCGACTGCGCTTCATGGGGTCAATATCAACGCGGTGACGCGAACTTTGGTTGATCCGTGGGGTAACACGGAGACATTCACCAGCATCGAATCGTTCCGTGGCGGCCAGTTCGCCGATGTGATGCTGGGTTCGGCGGCCAACGAGCAGTTCATGGGCATGAACGGCCGCGATCGTATCGACGGCGGCGCTGGCATCGATGAGGTCCGTTACCATCGCGACGCCAATTGGGGCGGCAATGCCGGCGTGAATGTCAATCTGACGACCGGTGTTGCCATAGACGGCTTCGGCAAGCAGGACACGCTCCTGAACATCGAGAACGTTCGCGGGACGGCCGTCAACGATGTGCTTGTCGGCAGTGCGGTCAGCAATGTGCTTCGGGGCGAGGCCGGCAACGACTCGCTCAACGGCATGGCGGGCGCCGACACGATGAAGGGCGGAACGGGCAACGACACCTATTATGTCGACAATACCGGCGACATCGTCGACGAGCTTTCGGATGGCGGCAGCGGCACCGACAAGGTCATATCCACGATCACTTTCAGCCTTGCCAATACGGCGCAAGTCAAAGGCACCGTCGAAAATCTCACGCTGAGCGGCACCGGCGCAATCGCGGGCACAGGCAATGCCTCCGCCAACACGATCGTCGGCAACAGCGGTAACAATGTGCTCAATGGTGGGCTTGGCAACGACACCCTCACCGGCGGAGCCGGCAGCGACACATTCTTCTTCAGCACGACGCCCAATGCATCGAGCAACAAGGACACGATCACCGACTTCAACGTGGCCGCCGACACGATCCGGCTGGAAAATGCGGTCTTTACCGGCCTGGCTGCCGGAACCCTTGTGGCATCCGCATTCCATACCGGTTCCGCCGCGGCCGATGCCAATGACCGGATCATCTACAACAAGACCACCGGAGCGCTGCTGTTCGACAAGGACGGTCTGGGCGGCGCGGCCGCCATTCAGTTCGCGACCATCACGCCCAACCTTACTCTCACGAACGCGGATTTCTTCGTGGTTTGATGCTGGCGGGCCTGCCGGAGCCGTTGTTGCAATTCCAGCAGTGGCGGCTCCGTGTCCTCGCCATGGCGAGATTCAGAGCCTCGCGCTTTGACAGGCGGCCATGCAGTGCACGAGGGCTGCCAACGCCCCAGAGCCGTTGCGGATTGCGGCGGCAACCACCCTATGTTAGGCGACACGCGTTGAACGAGAAGACGGGCTGCCACATATTGCAGCAATTCGCGTCGTTAACCCAACATCCGGCTGATCTCTGTGGCGAAGAAGAAACTCTTTATTGTCGGTAACGGTCCACTGCTCTCCGACATGTCGGAGCAGGTCGATGCTGCGGACCATGTGATCCGCTTCAACGAACCGAAGGCGTCGATTGGCATGAGCGGCACGAAGACCAACTGGCTCTTCGTCTGCAACACCGGCAAGCCGATGGAACGACGGCTCAAGGATCCCAAATATCCGACATCGCCGATCGTCCAGGCCGCGGAATTCGTGTTTCTCGTCTCGCATCCGACGGCGGTTCAGAAATATTCTTTGAAACCGAGCCTTTGGGCGCGGATCAAGGGGAGGCGGGCCGAGTGGACCTGGGCTTCGCTGACGATGTATGGCGACGCCGGCAAGACCGTCGCGATCCTTCCCCCGGACAATTACGAGGCCGGTTGCCTTGAATTGGGGCTCGACCTTTCGGTCCTGCTCGACGACCGCACATTCCCGACGACCGGATATTTCGGGATCCGCTACGCGCTGGAGCGTATGCCTGCGGAGACATGGGACGTGGAAATAGCCGGGTTCGGCTGGCAGGGTTGGCAAAACCACACCTGGGACCAGGAACGGGAATGGGTTCACCGCAAGGCCGAGGAACGGAACATCAAGATTTGGCCTGCCGGAGAAGACTGGAAGCCGAAATACGCAAAAAAAGACAGGTACAGTCGAAAGAAATAACGTGATTTCGACGGACGGCAGCAGGCGCGGCAGACACATGAAATCGTTCGTTATCAATCTGGATCGCAGGCCAGACCGGCTGGCCCGCATGTTGGCGATTTTCGAGAAACTGGGGCTCCGGTTCGATCGTGTCAGTGCTGTGGATGGCGCACAACTTTCCCGTGACGACCTGATCAGATTGCGCGGCAACGATCAGGCGCGTCCCGGCGAAACGGCCTGCTTCCTCAGCCATCGGGAATGCTGGCGCCGCATTGTCGAAGACGATCTGCCTTGCGCAGCGATTTTCGAAGACGACCTGCACATAGCCGATGATGCGGCCAGGCTTCTAGGCAGCAGCGACTGGATACCGGGCGACGCAGATATCGTCAAAGTTGAAACGATGAACCGCCCGACCAAGATCGACAAGTCGACGGCCGCGCTTGTCGGCGACCGGAAGCTTTATCGGTTGAGGGATACCCATATGGGTGCCGGAGGTTACATCCTGACCAGGAAGGGTGCGGAAAAACTCCTCAAGGAAAGCCAAAGCTTCGACAATCCCGTGGATCATTTCCTGTTCAATTTTGAGCTGCCCTGGGCCGGCTCGTTCGTGACGTTCCAGCTTTCCCCGGCCATCTGCGTGCAGGACTTTTTCCTGGACAAGCGAGCGACTTCCCCCATCGGCCTTGGCAGTGACCTGCATGACGAGCGGGTCGTGAAGCCTACCAGGCTGCACAAAGCCTGGCGCGAGATCAAGCGGCCTGTCCTGCAGCTGGCCAATTCCGCGCGAAGAACAGCCTCCAGTCTTCTGACCGACAAGCGGTGGATGACCGTTCCCTTCAGGTAACTTGGTCGCGCAGGGAGCGATCCATTTCCGGATTCTGACCGCCGGCCTTCAGGCTCGTCGCTCTTCGAATGGAACAATCCCGATCGCATCGTCGTTTCTGGCGTGCTCACCGGCAATCGACAAGCCGGTTGGGGCTTCATGGTCAGGACGTTCAGGTCATGTCGTTCAACAGGATGTTCACCAGCGTTGCGAACAAGGTTGCGCATGCAGCCGGCATGCCGGCGACCTTCGCCGCCTGTTGCGGCGTTATCGTGATCTGGGCGGCCACCGGCCCGCTTCTCGGCTTCTCCGATACGTGGCAACTGGTCATCAACACCGGAACGACCATCGTGACGTTCCTGATGGTGTTCCTGATCCAGAATACGCAGAACCGGGACGGCGCGGCGATCCAGGCCAAGCTCGACGAACTCATCCGCGTCAGTGAAGGCGAAAACAAGTTTATCGGCATCGAGCATCTCACCGAGGATGAGGTCGAGGACTTTCGGCTGAAATGCGAGCAAGCCGCCAAACGGGCGGACCGTGCCGCCGACCGGGCAAATCGCGCGGCGGCGAAGCAGGCTGCCAGGTAGTCGTGTCTTCATCGCCTCGATTGACGGCGCGGGTCTGCGGGCTGTATCTGCCATCAGCCAGCCTTCCCCGGCGATAATTTCAGGGTCAATCCACGGTCCATGCTTGAACGGCGCGACGACTATCCAAGTCTCTACCGCGATTTTCGCTGGCGGATCACGCCGCGCTTCAACATCGGCACCGCCGTCTCCGACCATTGGGCGGCGCGCGAGCCGGATCGCGTGGCACTTCTCGATTTTCGCGCCGAGGGCGAAGCCGAGACACTCACCTATGGCGCGCTTGCCGCGAAATCCAACAGCTTCGCTAACGGCCTGCGCGCGCTTGGCGTTCGGCGGGGCGACCGGGTGGCTCTGCTTCTGCCGCAGTCTTTCGAGACGGTCATTGCCCATGTCGCCATCTACAAGCTCGGCGCCATCGCTGTGCCGCTGGCGCTGCTGTTCGGCGTCGAGGCGCTGGAATACCGCCTGCAGACCGCCGGCGTGAAGGCGGTGGTGACCAATGCGAGCGGCGCTGCGAAGCTTGCAAAAATCGCCAGCCGCCTGACCGATCTGGAAGCGGTCGTGTCCATCGACGGTGCGGAAGGCGGCGTTCGCGATTTTCACCGCATCGTTGCCGACCATCCTTCTTCCTTCGTTGCCGAGGACACCACGCCGGACGATCCGGCGATGATGATCTTCACCTCCGGCACGACCGGCCCGCCGAAAGGCGCGCTGCACGGGCACCGCGTGCTGCTCGGCCATCTGCCGGGCGTGCAGACGGCCTATGAATTCCTGCCGCAGCCCGGCGACCTGATGTGGACGCCCGCCGACTGGGCCTGGGCCGGCGGCCTGCTCAACGCGCTTTTGCCAGCGCTTTATTTCGGCGTGCCGGTGGTTTCCGCCCGCTTTGAAAAGTTCGATCCCGAAACAGCGCTGGGCCTCGTCGAGAAAATGGGCGTGCGCACCGCATTCATACCGCCGACGGCACTTCGCATGCTGAAGGGCGTTGACGATATCCGCAAGCGTTTCCGGCTCAGGCTTCGCAGCGTCGGGTCGGCGGGAGAATCGCTCGGCCGCGAAACCTATGACTGGGCGCGGACGGAATTCGGCCTGACGGTCAACGAATTCTACGGCCAGACCGAGTGCAATCTCGTGCTGTCCTCCTGCGCTGCACTCGGCGTCAGCCGGGGCGGTGCGATCGGCAAGCCGGTTCCGGGTCACGAGGTCGCCATCATCGACGCCGAGGGGCGGCGGATGAAGCCCGGCGAGGTCGGTCAGATCGCAATCCGCCGGCCTGACCCGGTAATGTTCCTCGAATATTGGCGCAGCCCGGAGGCGACCGCGAAGAAATTCATCGGCGACTGGATGACCACCGGCGACCAGGGCGTCGAGGACGGCGACGGCTATTTCCAGTTCTTCGGCCGCGACGACGACGTCATCACCTCGGCCGGTTTCCGCATCGGTCCCGGCGAGATCGAAGACTGTTTGACCGGCCACCCGGCCGTCGCGCTTGCGGCTGCAGTCGGCAAGCCGGACGCGCTGCGCACCGAGATCGTCAAGGCCTATGTCGTCCTGAAGGACGGCTTCGTCGGCGATGCAGCACTTGGCGACGAGATCAAGCTGTGGGTGCGTGAAAGGCTCTCCGCACATGAATATCCGCGCGAGGTGGAGTTCGTCGATTCCATGCCGCTGACCACCACCGGCAAGGTCATCCGCCGCATCTTTCGCGATCGGGCAAAGCGCGAGGCGGGGCTGTGAAGGAGCAGGCCACAGGCCACTCGAATCGCGATGATTGCCGCTTTACGAGAACCCCCACCCCTAGGCTGAATCGACATTCAGCACCAGAATGTGATTGCTGCGAGATATAGTGTTGC